>Ga0308158_10005110_pt1 | contig 10853 bp, 9 predicted proteins | sample PhyBR2_FD_201038 | JGI IMG/M metagenome (GOLD analysis project Ga0308158, IMG submission 201038) | Phyllosphere microbial communities from UC Gill Tract Community Farm, Albany, California, United States - DLSLB.R2 | ecosystem: Host-associated > Plants > Phyllosphere > Unclassified | place: USA...
ATGGTAATCGTGGTTTTCATGGGGTGCTCCTTAAAATTAAATGTTGTCATTCAGCTTACACCAGCTGCCAATTTTTGACTCACGCCCCGACCGCAATCGTGCGCGACAGAAGCATTAAAACATTTCCAAAACACATCGGCTGTGCGGTAGATAACTTAACAACAATCGAGTTTGAAGTCGGGTGCTGACGCTGTTGCGGGGAGCTCCTCGTCGAACAGGCCACTGCCATCCCAGCGGGGCAGCGGCGAGACGTTCCGCGCCGCGATCGCCCGGCTGGCATAGGCCAGTCCAAGCGACGCAAGCAGGCGTGGAAAGGCCCGGCAATAGGTCGACTGGATGCCGGCCAAGCGCGCCAGCATTGCATACTCGACGACGTATCCCGACGGCATCGCCTCGATCACCTGCGCGACGCGTTCATGCCAGTCGTCCGACCAGGCAGGCAGCAAGGGTCCCAGATCGCGTACCGTATCGCCAACACGGATGGCGCCGCCTTGCACGACGCGCCCCAGCACGCCGCGCCGGGCGCCGATGCGGGCGGCGACCTGCGCCCCGTGCAGATCGAGCCGGCCGCACGCTTCACACGCGAACATCAAACGCACCTGTGCGCCGTCACCGATCTGCAGCACGGTGCCGGACGGCAGGGCGTCGATGGCGGTGTCGAGCAGCAGGTTGTCGCGCAGCGCGTGAGGTGCCAGAGAAAAATCCGCATAGGTTGCGCTGTTTGCCAGCAGCAGCTGGCGGGGCGATGCCGGATCGCGGTGGCGATCACCGTCGACTCCCGCGCCGGCAATCAGCATCAGCTGATCGACCGGCTGCGGTGCGGCGCTGCCCGGCGGGCGGCGCGACAGGCCGACCAGCATCACCGGTTCACCCTTACTTCGACGATTGCAGTGCAGCCGCGGCGGCGCGGTACTTGGCCGCGTTGGGCACGTCCGTCCACGCCGGCTTGACCGGATCGTTGGCGATGTCCTGCAACGCCACGGCGATCATGCGGTTCACGCTGGCCAGGTTGTCGTAGTTGACCTTGTCCCAGGTGTCGTCCTTGCCGTGGTAATCGGGGAAGCCGAACGCCACGCACAACGTGTGGGCCGGCACGCCGGCATCGGCCAGCGCCTGGTTGTCGCTGCGCGCAAAGTAACGGTCGCTGTTGGTCGGATGCTTCCAGAAGCGGATGCCGGTCTGTTCGCCCGCGCGTTGCAGCGTCGTGCCGACGGTCGAGTAGTCGTAGCCGGTCATCGTGGCCGAGCGCAGTTGCGGGCCTTCGCTGTCATCGGTACGGCCAAGCTGCTCGAGGTTCAGGTTCATCACGGTGTCCTTCAGCGGGAACACGGGATGCTTTGCGTAGTAGCGCGAGCCGAGCAGGCCCAGTTCTTCGCCGAACAGCGCGACGAACACGATGCTGCGCCGTGGGCGTTCCTTCTGCGCCGCCATGCTGGCAGCGATCTCGATCACCGACACGGTGCCGCTGCCATCGTCGTTGGCGCCGTTGAACACCTCGCCATCGCGGATGCCCAGGTGGTCGTAGTGCGCGCTGAGCATCACGTAGGTGCTTTTCAGGGCCGGGTCAGATCCGCGCAGCACGCCGATCACGTTGCGCAGTTTGGTCGGCGCGATCTCGGGCGCGACGATCTTCGCGGCGACGGTGGCGCCGCCCTGTTCGAGCGCGGTCGCGGCATCGGCTTCATGCACCAGCACGACCGGCGCGCCGCCCTTGGCCACCGCCACGCTCGGGTCGATCAGCCAGCCGCCCTGCGTGCGGGCCTGGCGCCGTTCGCGGTCAATCAGCACGATCAGCGCCGGCTTGCTTTTCAGTTTGGCTTGCAGTGCGGCGCCCGCGCCAGGGATCGCAGCAGCCGGCACGACCAGCACCTTGCCGTTGGCCTTGTCCGGGTCGTCCAGCGCCGCCTGCCAGCTCATGAAGACGGCAGGGGTGCGCGCCAGCGAGACCGGATCGACGAAATTGGCCGATGCCCCCGTGCCGGTGAGGGTCATGGTCTTGCCGCCGGCCGTTACGGTCAAGGCGATGTCCTGCGGGCTGCGTTTTGCGTACTGCCAGTTCGCGGTCTGGAAGTAGCCATCGTCGCCAGCCGCCTCGAGCCCCGCGCGGCGGAATTGCGCCGCGATGTATTCCGCCGCCAGGTCGACACCACGCGACGGCGTGCCGCGCCCTTCGAGCAGATCGGACGACAGGAACGACAGGTGGCCGCGCAGCGAGTCGGCCGAAATGCGCGACGTCAGCGTATCGTGCGCCGCCGTCTGCGGCCCCTGGGCCGATGTGGCGCACCCGGTCAGGGCGAGGGCGATGGAAATGGACAGCGCGGAGGCAAGATGACGCATGCGAGGACTTCCGTGGATTGATGAGGATGGCAATATGACATGGTGGGGTGAAGCGGGTCAACCGGGATGTGTGCATCCCGCTCAGGCCCACCGGCCAGTGACTGCCGTCCTGTCAGGCGATCAGGCCTGCGCAGCGTACGGCGGGTAATCGATGTATCCGCTGGCGTCGCCCCCGTAGTAAGTGCTGCGGTCCGGCTCGGCCAGTGGCCAACCATTGCGCAGGCGCGCGACCAGGTCGGGGTTCGAGATGAACAGTTGGCCGAATGCCGCCAGGTCGATCACGCCATCCGCGATCAGCTGATCGGCGCGTTCGCGCGTCATGCCGCCGGCCAGGATCAGTGCCGTTTCGGGCAGCGTGGTGCGGAAGGCGCGCAGCAGGTCCTGGATCTTGTCGGACACGGTCGGTCCTGCCGCCTTGTCGTTCATGCCGTAGCCGGATTGGTCCATGATGTGGACATACGCGATGCGGCGTTCGCCCAGCGCGGCGACCAGCGCCGTGTAGGTCGCGGCGATGTCGTCGTAGAGCGGCATGTCGAACAGGCGGCCGTAGGGCGACAGGCGGATGCCCACGCGCTCGCGGCCGATGCGGGCGACGACGGCATCGACGACGGCCAGGGCGAAGCGCAGGCGGTTGTCCATCGTGGTCGCGCCGTACTCGTCGTCGCGGTCGTTGACCAGCGGGTTGAGGAACTGCTCCAGCAGATAACCGTTGGCGCCGTGGATCTCGACCCCGTCAAAGCCGGCCTCGATGGCATTGGCGGCGGCGTTGGCGAAATCCTGCACCACGCGCGCCACCTCGTCGGTGGCAAGCTGGCGTGGTTGGGTCGTTGCGACCATGCCCGGCGTGCCGTCGTCCTTGAGGCCATAGGCCATGGCGCCCTGTGCGGTTTTCGAACTGGCGCCCACCGGATCGATGCCATCGGTCTGGATGCTCGGGTGCGATACGCGGCCCACGTGCCAGAGTTGCGCGAACATCTTTGCGCCGACGGCGTGCACGGATTGGGTCGTCAGGCGCCAGCCGGCGGTCTGCGCCGGCGTATAGATGCCGGGATTGAACAGGTAACCCTGGCCTTCGCGCGAAATGGGCGTGCCTTCGCTGACGATCAGGCCAGCAGTGGCGCGCTGGGTGTAGTACAGCGCGACGGTTTCGGTGGCGACATCGTCCGGCGCGCGGGCCCGGGTCAGCGGTGCCATCACGATGCGGTTGGTCAGGGGCAGGGAAGCGAGTTTGAATGGCGAAAACAGCGGGTGCATGGCGTCCTTGTAGCGAAATGTGGATTGGTGCGGCCAGCATAAATGAATGCACCGGATCGGGCGCTGTGCAAGCGAATCGCGCCGTCGCGCTGTGCGGGGCCGGGTTCACTGCCGCCTTTCTTCACTTCGTCGCACCGACCCTTGCCGCTGGCGCGCCTGCTGGGCACAATGGATTGTCCTTGTCACCGTTATTATCTTGAAGCGAGTCCGCATGGCCAGCATCTCTCCACCGGTTCACCAGCAACGACGTGCGCGCCTGCGACGTGTGCTGACCGATTTGCCGCTGTCGATCGGCATCAGCGTACTGCTAGCGTGTTTCATCAGCCTGGTGACGGGGCGCTTCCTCGAAAACATGCTGGTGTCGGTCCTGATCGGCATCGTGGCCTTCACGATCGTGTACGGCGGGCGCCTGCTGTTTATCAAGCGGCCGGTCTGGCGCAAGCGCGAATGGGCGATGTTCGCTGCGCTGGCGGTGCTGGCGGCGCCGGTTGCCCATTTCACAGGCCTGTACACGGCCGGGCTGTTGCTCGGCATTCGTACGCCCACGCTCGCGGAGTACCCATCCGCCGACCGCATCAGCATGATCGTCTTCACGTTTTTGGGCACGACTTTGATGGTGGTGCTGATCAGGAACCGTGAACGCATGCGGCGCGCCCAGGAAGAGCAGGCCGCCGCGCACCTGCGCGCGCAGATTATCGAGCGCCAGGCCTTGCAGGCGCAACTGCGCCTGCTGCAAGCCCAGATCGAGCCGCACATGCTGTTCAATACGCTGGCCAATCTGCAGGGGCTGATCGCGCTCGATCCGGTACGCGCCAGCGACATGCTCGACCAGCTGATCCAGTATCTGCGCGCCACGCTGAGCGTATCGCGCAGTGAGACCACGACGCTGGAGCAGGAATTTGCCGCCATGGGCGCGTATCTGGGCCTGATGGGCGTGCGCATGGGTGAACGGCTGCGCTACCGGCTCGACCTGCCACCGACGCTGCGCACCGCGCGCCTGCCCACCATGCTGCTGCAGCCGCTGGTCGAAAACGCGATCGTGCACGGCGTGGAGCCGAAGGTCGATGGCGGCGAGATCACGATCAGCGCGCAGATCGACGGCGATAGCGTGGCGATCGAGGTGCGCGATACCGGTCTGGGTCTCGACCACGCCCATGCACGGCACGGCGGCGGCATCGGCATGACCACATCGCGTGAGCGACTCGCCGCCCTGTACGGCGAGCGCGCCACGCTCACCCTCAACCCGGCGCAGCCACAAGGTACGCTGGCCCGACTGACCCTGCCTCTGGAGTTCGACCGATGACCCGCGCACTGATTGCCGAAGACGAACCGATCCTTGCCGCCACGCTGGCCAGGACACTGCAAACGCTCTGGCCCGACCTCGACATCGTCGCCACCGCGCCCAACGGCCTGGTCGCCGTCGAGCAGGCGCTGGCGCTGCGACCGGACGTGCTGTTCCTGGATATCCGCATGCCGGGCCAGACTGGCCTGGAAGTGGCCGAAGAACTGGCCGAGCGCTGGGAGGGGCCTGCACCGTTTCCGCATATCGTGTTCGTGACCGCGTTTGATGACTACGCGGTGCAGGCATTCGAGCATGCTGCGTTCGACTATGTCCTCAAGCCGGTCAGCAGCGCGCGGCTGGGCAAGACGGTCGAACGCCTGCGTGCATCGCTGGAGACGCGCACCGCGCTGGCGCCGGATGCGCTGGGCCAGCTGCTCGGGCAGTTGCAGGCGCTGGCGCCACGCGCCGCGCCGAGCGAGCGCTTGACGACGATCCGGGCGGCAGTTGGCAATGCTGTGCGCATGATTCCGGTGCCGGACGTCGTGTACTTTCAGGCGATCGACAAGTACGTGAATGTGGTCACCGCAGACGCCGAAGCGCTGATCCGGGTGCCGCTGAAGGAACTGCTGCCACAGCTCGACAGCGCGCAATTTCGTCAGGTGAGCCGCAGCACGGTGGTCAATATGGGATGCGTGACCAGTGCGGTGCGGGATGATATGGGCAAGGTGCTGCTGACGCTGCGTGGACGGCCGGAAAAGCCGCGTGTCAGTCCGGTGTATGCGCATCTGTTCAGGCAGATGTAGTGCATGCACCGAAGCACAGCCGGCAGATTGGGTAAAATGCCCGCTTTCGTCAGATTAGCGAACACCATGGAACTCCGCGCCGCCGCGCTGCATGCACTGCTCGACGCCGACCCCGCCGCCAAAGCCAGGGCGGTCGCCGCGCTGGCCGCTGCGTGCAAGACTGGTCAGGTCGCCATCGACACCCAGGCCGTCATGACGGCGCCGCCCGGCATCCCTGGCCGTCCGGTGCGCCCTGAACTGGTGCCGCCGCTGCAGGTCGGCCGCCGTTCGATGGGTACGCCGGAAGGGCGCGCGATGCTGGTCCACGCGCTCGCGCATATCGAGTTCAATGCCGTCAATCTGGCGCTGGACGCCCTGTGGCGTTTCGAGGGCATGCCCGAGCAGTACTATCTGGACTGGTTGCTGGTGGCCGATGAAGAAGCGCTGCACTTCACGATGTTGAGCGACCATCTGGGTACGCTCGGTTACGCCTACGGCGATTTTCCTGGCCACGACAGCCTGTGGGAGATGGTCGCCAAGACCAGCGACGACGTGCTGGCGCGCATGGCGCTGGTGCCGCGCACGCTCGAAGCGCGGGGCCTGGACGCGATCCCGCCGCTGCGCAAGAAGATCGCCCAGGCGGGCGACCTGGCGGCGGCGCTGATCCTCGACCGCCTGCTGGTCGACGAAGTGGGGCACGTCGAAATCGGCAACCGCTGGTATCTCGAGCTGTGCGTGGCGCGCGGTCTCGAACCGATCGCCACCTACGACGAACTCACGGTGCGCTACAAGGCGCCGGTGCTGAAAGGGCCATTCAATATCGAGGGGCGCCGCGCGGCCGGCTTTTCCGAGGCCGAACTGGCACGCTATCGCTGACATGGACGATGCGGCGTCCGACAGCACCGGCTTTCTGCTGACGCGCCACTGGCGCGACACGCCTGCCGGCTGCGAAGTCGAGTTCTGGCTCGCCACCGACGCCGGCCCGCGCTGCGTGCGCATCCCGGTGCAGACCCCGGTCGCCTTCATTCCCGAAGCGCAGCGCGGCACGGTCGAACAACTGCTGCAGGATGAACGGGGCTGGGAATTGCGCCCGCTCGACCTGCTCGACTTCCAGCACCGGCCCGTCGCAGGGCTGTACTGCCGCAAGTACCGCCAGCTGATGCAGATCGAACGGCGCCTGCGCCAGCATGGCCTGGACGTGTTCGAGGCCGACGTGCGCCCGCCCGAGCGCTACCTGATGGAGCGCTTCATCACCGCGCCCGTCGTGTTTGCGGGACAGCCGGTCGAGGGCAATCCGCACCTGCTGGTCGAAGGCGTGATGAAGCCCGCGCCCGGCTACCGGCCGACCATCCGCACCGTGTCGCTCGATATCGAGACCACGTTCCAGGGCGAGCTGCGCTCGATCGCGCTCGAGGGGTGCGGGCAGCGCCAGGTGTACATGCTGGGACCACCCAATGGCATCGATGGCCCGCGCGATTACGATCTTGAGTATTGCGCCACCAGACGCGAGCTGCTCGATCGCATGGAAGCGTGGTTCGTACAGCACGACCCGGACGCGATCATCGGCTGGAACGTGATCCAGTTCGACATGTGCGTGCTGCAGCGCCATGCCGAGGGCATGAAGCGCCCGCTGCTGCTGGGCCGCGACGGCAGCGCGATCGAATGGCGCGAAGCTGGTGGCAAAGGCGGCGGTAAAGGTGGCGGCCAGGAACACTACTTCATCTGCATCGCCGGGCGCCTCGTCATCGACGGTATCGACGCGCTGCATTCGGCCACCTGGACCTTCCCGTCGTTCAGTCTCGAAAACGTCTCGCGCACGCTGCTGGGCGTTGGCAAGGCGATCGACAATCCCCATGACCGCATGGCCGAAATCGACCGCATGTTCAACGAGGACAAGCCGGCGCTGGCCTACTACAACGTCATGGATTGCGAGCTGGTCACCCGCATCTTCGACAAGACCCGGCTGCTGGACTTCCTGCTCGAGCGGGCCAGCGTGACGGGGCTGGCGGCCGATCGCAGCGGCGGGTCGGTGGCCGCGTTCGAGCACCTGTACATGCCGCTGCTGCACCGCCAGGGCCGGGTGGCGCCGAATATCGGCGACGTCGAAGGCGCTGACAGCCCGGGCGGCTTCGTGATGGATTCGCGCTCGGGCCTGTACGATTCGGTGCTGGTGCTGGACTACAAAAGCCTGTATCCGTCGATCATCCGCACCTTCCTGATCGACCCGCTGGGCCTGATCGAAGGCCTGCGCGAGCCCGAGGACACCACCATACCCGGCTACCGGGGCGGACGGTTTTCGCGCACCCGCCACTGTCTGCCGGACATCGTCACGCAGGTGTGGGCGGGCAGGGAGGCTGCCAAGAAAGCGCAGAATGCGCCGCTGTCGCAGGCGCTCAAGATCATCATGAATGCCTTCTACGGCGTGCTGGGCACGACCGGCTGCCGCTTTTTCGACCCGCGCCTGGCCTCGTCGATCACGATGCGTGGCCACGACATCATGCACCGCACGCGGGCGCTGATCGAAGAGCAGGGCTACCAGGTCATCTACGGCGACACCGATTCGACCTTCGTCTGGCTGGGCGGCCCACATGCGGAAGACGATGCGCGCCGCATCGGGAACACATTGGTCAATCATGTGAACGGCTGGTGGAAGACGCATCTGGCAGATGAACTGGGGATCGAGAGTGCGCTCGAACTGGAATACGACGTGCACTTCCGGCGTTTCCTGATGCCGACCGTGCGCGGCTCTGACGAGGGCAGCAAGAAACGCTACGCCGGGCTGGCCACCACGCCTGACGGCGGCGACGAGATGGTCTACAAGGGCCTGGAAACGGTACGCAGCGACTGGACGCCGCTGGCGCAGCAGTTCCAGCAGGGCCTGTACGAACGGATCTTCAAGGGCGAGCCGTACGAAGACTTCGTGCGCGAGCTGGTGGCGCGGATGCTGCGCGGCGAGTGCGACGACGACCTGGTTTACCGCAAGCGCCTGCGCCGGGCACTGGACGACTACGAACGCAATGTGCCGCCGCACGTGCGCGCCGCGCGCATGGCCGACGAACACCACCTGCGCAACGGCCGCCACGCGCTGTACCGCAAGGGCGGCTGGATCCGCTACGTGATGACGAACGACGGGCCAGAACCGCTGGAACTGCGCCGCTCGCCGATCGATTACGAGCATTACCTGACGCGCCAGCTCGAACCCATCGCGGACGCGATCCTGCCGTTTTTGGGCGACAGTTTCGAAAACCTCACCCGTCATCTGACCAGTGAGCAAGGCGCGTTGTTCTAGGCGCTGGCGCTGTTCATCGGGGATGCGGCTGGCACGTCAGTCGGTCGTCACGCAGTGAATGACCGTTGCATCCGGCAGTTCGAACGTGATGGCGTGCCCATCGGGACGGGCGATGACCGCGGGCTTCCACGCCGAGCCGTGCACAGGCGGCGTTGCGATGGCGAACGCACGGCCAGCGTCGGTCACGCGCATCGCGCCCGTTGCAGCGATGGCGACGCGCATGTCCCGGCCTGCCCAGGCGTCACGGCACACAATTTTCCGCTCAAGCGATGACGGGCCTGTCAAGGTGGACAAGACAAGCAGACGATCGCGATAGGCGTCGACGAGACACGCACGGTGGCGGTTGTCGAAGGCGCACCGGGCGCGGCGGCGGAACCAGTCCGCAGGCGACTCGATGTGACCGGCATTGCCCGGCGCCGCCGCGTCGATCTGCGCCGATCGCTGCGCAGTGAGCGCATCCAGTGCGCGTAGCAGAGGGTCGCTGCAGACGAGCTGGTCGGACGCATAGACGGGCCGGGCACAGTCCGCGCCGATCTGTTCCGGGGGCGGGGGCACCGGTTGCGCAACGGCCGGTGGACCGGCGATGACCATCCACCACGTCGCCAGGATCGACGCCGTGCGCATCACAGCGGACCACGAACGACCGCGGACGTGGCTGCCACCGGGCCCATATCGCTCCAACGGCGATCTCAACGACAACGCCGGTGGCTACCGATATCGGACAGGCTGTCGATCCGGCCATCCACGGTGATGGCCTGAAGGCATTGTCGGGTACGGCTATTCCACCAGATCGTGCCCTTGCCGTCACCGCCCGACTGGAAACCATCGACGCGCGTGAAGCCGCGCGATTCCAGGCTGTTTTCGGCGCCCGATGCGCGCGCGCCGGTCAGGTCGGACACATTCACCGACGGCGCATAACCGCCGCCCCAGCGGTGATCGTCCCGGTAGGCCGTGTTCTGGCCACGTTGCCGGACGCCGCTTTCGTAGCCGGCGCTGTAGGCATCCCTGCGTGAATAATTGTGGTACGGCTGGTTGTACATGCCATCGTTGTAACCGCGTTCGTAATCGGCCTCCTGCTCCCGGTCGGCGTAGTGCTTGCCATCGTCGTGGTGTCCCGACTTGTGCGATGCCAGCGCCGCGATCAGCGCGATGGCGCCGACGGCGCCGATTGCGATGGCCGCATCGTTGTTGTCACTCTTCTGGTTGCAGTCACCCTTGCCCACGTCAGAGATCGCCGCGAACCGGCCATCGCTGGTCCTGACCATCACGCAGTTCTTGCGTGAGGCATTCCACCAGTAGGTGTACGAAGCGTTGCCGGAATGGTGGCCGGTAATCGACACCCAGCCCCTGGATTCGAGTGTGTTCTCGCCACCAGCGGCGCGGGCGCCCACCAGGTCGCGCAGGTCATCGGCGCTGGCGGCAATGGATACTGTCGGGGTCAAGGCCGTGGCCACTGCCGTGCATGCCACGACAAACTGCCGCATCGTTTTCTTCATGTGCGATCTCCTTTTCATTATTTGCAAAACAACCCCGGCGTGTCAGGTCACTTACGGCGCACCTGGTCTACCAGATTTTCACCCGTTTTTCGGGGGCCAGATACAGCTTGTCGGTCGGTTTGACATCGAATGCCTTGTACCAGGCGTCGACATTGCGCACGACGCCATTGACGCGAAACTCGCCGGGACTGTGCGGATCGGCGAGCGTGCGGCGGCGTGTTTCGCCCTCGCTCGTGATGTTGCGCCAGAGCTGGGCCCAGGCGAGGAAGAAGCGCTGGTCGCCGCTATAGCCATCGAGAACCGGCGCATTCCCGCCCTGTTTTTCCTGCACGAAGCTGCGGTAGGCCGCATAGGCGACCGACAGGCCGCCCAGGTCGCCGATGTTTTCGCCGAGATTCTGGCGGCCATTGATG
>Ga0308158_10005111_pt1 | contig 10851 bp, 11 predicted proteins | sample PhyBR2_FD_201038 | JGI IMG/M metagenome (GOLD analysis project Ga0308158, IMG submission 201038) | Phyllosphere microbial communities from UC Gill Tract Community Farm, Albany, California, United States - DLSLB.R2 | ecosystem: Host-associated > Plants > Phyllosphere > Unclassified | place: USA...
GCCACGACACACGCATGGAGGTGTCGGGCATGCACCACAACGTGTTCGGCGGATTCTTGAGCCTAAGGCTGGGTATTTTCGCCGCAGGCGAAGGCGAAGTTCGACTGCGCGACTTTCGCTACTCGGCAACACCCGCCGCGTAATTTGCGGCGGGGTCTTGGCGCGATATACCAATATGCTGTTTACGCTTTTCCTCTCACAAGCGGGGTTGAGCTTCCCCCGCCAAGACTAACTCGCCGGCATGGCCGAGTGAAAGAGTCCCACAACCAGCAGAACAAGGACGAGGGATACGGCGCTCGACATCGCGACAAGGACCGCTGCCTCTTTGCGGTTCGTGTCGAGAAGTGTGGCGAACAGGGTCACGTTGCTGGCGATCGGGAACAGGGCGACGAGACCGACGATCACGCGGTCGCGCGGGCTTAATGCGCCAACGAATGCCGCTTCGAGTGCGAGCGCTGCGCCGAGCAGTATCAGGCCGGCAACCTGCCTAACTGCGAGGATGCGCGTCATCAGCTTTGGCCGCCAGTCCTCACGGCCGGTTTCCGCAAGGTTAAGGCCGATCACCGCCATGCCAAGGACCGACACCAACGTGCTGGTGATCGAGACGATCGGCGCGGCCGCTTCAGGCATCGTCACGCCGCCCCATTTCGCGATGATCGAGCCGATGACGACATAGACGAGCGGCACCCGCAACGCCTTGGTCGCGGCGGTGCGCGTACCCTCCTTGGTCCGGGCAATGAGAAAATACCCGATCGTGTTGCCGTACAGCGCGCTGCCGATATACGCGCAGATCACTGTCGATACGCCGACTTCGCCGAACAACGCCTGGCTGACGGGCACACCGAAGAACGCGACGTTGAAGAACGAGAAGGACGCCGACAGCAGTTTGGGATCGAAGTCGTCGCCAAGGCGCTTGGCCAACCGGTATGCAGGGATGCTCATCAGGACGGAAACGACGAACATCAGCGGCGGGATCACCAGCAGCTGTCGTGTTTCCGCACCGAGCACTTTGTCGATGACCAGCAAGGGGATGAGGCCGAAGACGAGGACCTTTGAACACAGCTTGGCAGCCCAGGGCACGCGGGCGCCGACCGCCCATGCTAGCAGGATCACGCCGTAGAGCGGCAGCAGCGCCGCTGCGATATTACCGAGCGCGTTCATTGTTGGCGCAGGATATCGTCGACCGCACGACTGGCGCATTCGACGTTGAACCAGACCGCATTAGTGTCGCGCAACTCGCCGTTCAGCAATTGGCCAAGTGCGTAAAGTCGGGGCGCGTCGCGCGTGGCGGATATGATCCGACACGTCGCCCGGTGCGCGATGGCACCGCCGACCGGATGCGCTTGCAGCCAGTCCTTCGCGAGCAGGTCCTTGATCAGCGTCTCCTTCATTTCGTCGAGCGTGATGGCTTGGCCCGTGGCGTTGATGACGATCGGTGCCTCGAGCGTGTCGCCATTCTCGAACCGGACCGTGAAGCCCGTACCGGTTTCGTTGGCGATGGTTTCATCGATCCGTCCGCGTACGCTGAGCAGTCCGCGCGTCATCGCATCCGCCAATCGCCGTGCGTTCGCCATCGGCGTGACGAAGCGCGCCGCGGCAAAATGCGGCGCCAACCATTGCCCGAATCGTTTCTGGTCGGCGGGGCGCAACAGGTTCCATATCGCCGTCGAATCATGCCGCGCGGCGGTGAGAATGCGCTGGAACGGTTCGTCTCCGGCTTCCGCCGCAGCGATGTCGTGCAGCAGGGCGGCCTCGGCGTCGCCATCGTAGCGATCCTCTGCCTGCCAGTCGATCGCGTGTCCCGCCGCCGTCTCGGCTTCCAGACGAAAGAGGCGGAACAGATCCACTACCGAGAAGGCTTTGCCCCGCTCGCGGATTAGCCGATGGACGTTTTCGAGCGTAACGTGCTGACGGTCGTAGCCTGTCTCGGGCGCCGGGATTTCAACGCGCGGCAGCATCCCCTCCTTCGATATCAGGTGGATGTGTCCGCGATGTCCGTCGTCGAGCAGGGTCATCACTGCGTCGATAGCACTCAGGCCGCTGCCGAGGATGACGACGGACTGATCCCGCTCGATCCCCTCGGCCATGCGGTGGGCGGGATAGGGCGAGTCGAAATAGCCGGGCGTATTGTTCAAATTGCCGAACCGGTCCGGATCGGGCGTGCCGATCGTCAGAAGGACGACGTCTGTCGCGATCTTCGATCCGTTCACGAGCCGAACCGTCGCCGCGGCATAATCGCCCTCAAGGGCGATAGCTTCCTCGCGGTGGACGTGGACTTCGATCCCGGCGGTCCGCGCCTGATCGAGCGCACGGTCGAGAACCTCTTGCATGTAGACGCGGTATTCGCGGCGTTGCGGATATTCGACGCCATCGGGATCGAGCGGGCAACCCGATGCCGCGCGCCGCGCCTCCAGCCAGGTTCGGAAATCGCCCGGCTCGCGGTCGTATAGCCCCATGAGGCGGGATTCCGTGTTCAGGAGATGCCCGGGTTGCTCCGTGCCGAACGCCAATCCCCGCGCAAGCTCATCGTCACGCTCGATCAGGTGGATCATCCAACCTTCGCCCGGATCGTAGCTAAGCCGCGTTACAGCTTCGGCGAATGCGGCAACACCGCAAGCGCCCATGCCGATAATAGTGAGTGTTTTCGGCATGATATCCCGTTCCATGAAGAACGGCGACAACGCTCGGGCGCTCAACGGTGCCACGGCCAACGTGAAATAATTGTCATGTCCAATGTATCGTTATAACTCGAGGTCGCTCACCCGCAGACTCAGTAACTCTCGATACGTCTCCGAAACGCGTTACCGCGGCCTTATGGCACCTCTAGGGTATCATGGGTGCGGTAACGCGAAAAAGTCCTCATCAGGCGTTCAACGCTGCAATGAATTCTGCTCAACGATCTCCTAACGTACCTGGACGTTGTTGGTGCGTCGTATGGCCACCAGGGACATAGTTATGAAGATCACACGTAATGCATCGACGCCGTCGATGCCGGGGCAAGTTCCGGCTAATTTTTCCGGCACTGTCCGCATCGACAATATGGCTCAGCCGAATCCGCCGGGACGGGCGTCTACTGCAGTTGTGACGTTCGCGCCTGGTGCGCGAACAGTTTGGCACACGCACCCGGCCGGCCAGACGATCGTCATCACCGCTGGCAAAGGGTGGGTTCAGCGCGAAGGCGAACCGCGCGAAGACGTCGGCCCAGGTGACACAGTGTATTTCGATGCTGGCGAACGGCATTGGCATGGCGCCACGGCGACGACCGGGATGAGCCATATTGCGATCACGGAGGCCGTTGACGGTAAGAATGTGGATTGGCTTGAACCGGTAACGGACGAGCAATATGCGAATTGATTGGTTGAGGGTGCTGCGGTCGCTGCCGATGGCGGTGATACTGCTGGCAGGGGCATCGGTTGGACAGGCCCAGAATGTCGTACGACGAAATTCCGTCGCGGCCAAACCGGGCCCGGCCAAGACCTTTACGGGTCGCGTGACGGTGCGAAGGCTGATGAGCCCCACACCTCCCGGACAAGCCGGAACTGCGATGGTCGCCTTCTCACCCGGCGCGCGGAGCAATTGGCATACGCATCCGGCGGGCCAGACGCTCTACGTCACGCAAGGGTGCGGCTGGACGCAGGAAGCAGGTGGGCCGGTCGCCTGTATATGCCAGGGTGACACCGCTTACGTGAAACCGGGCGTGCGCCACTGGCACGGGGGAACCGCGACGACGGGCATAAGCCATCTCGCTATCAGCGAAACGCTTGAGGGCAAGAACGTCACCTGGCTCGAGCCAGTCACGGACGCGCAGTTTAAAGGGCCGCAAAGCTGAACGGGTCCGACAGTTGGCAGATCGGACAGACGATGTTGCCCAACAGGGCGGATCTTGCCGATTTCGCCTATGTCCTCGCGATCGCCCGGCACCGCAATTTCCGTCTTGCCGGACTGGAGATGGGCGTGAGTGCGTCCGCGCTCAGCCATTCTCTTAAGGCGCTCGAGGGACGGCTCGGCGTACGCCTGTTCAACCGTACGAACAGATCAGTCACATTGACCGCCGCTGGCGAAGAACTGCTTGCAGCGATCAACGCCCCGTTCGCGGCGATCAGCCAGGCTGTCGAGAACCTCGCCCGGTTCCGGGATAAGCCGGCTGGGCACATCCGCCTCAATGTTGTGGCGGACGCGGCCACGCTGCTGCTCGGGCCCGTTATGCCAGTATTTCTCGATCGCTATCCCGATATCGTCGTCGACATCGTTGCCAGCAACCGACTCGTCGACGTCGTCGGGGAGGGGTTCGATGCCGGGATTCGCTATGGCGGAACCGTACCCGAGGACATGATCGTGCAGCGACTGTCGCCGGACCTGCGTTGGGTCGTCGCTGCGTCCCCCGGCTATCTTGATCGGTTCGGCGTCCCAGCGCGCCCGGAGGACCTGCTCGATCATCGCTGTATCGGCGTCCGACTGGGGGACGACCGCATCTATCAGTGGGAGTTCGAAGGCCCCGAAGGAGAATTCGCGGTCGCGCTACCCAGTCGCGTCACGGTGAACGAAACGCCGACGATGCAGGCGATGGCGATCAACGGCGCTGGCATGATGTACGGGATCGAACCCGCCTTCGCCCCCCACATCGCACAGGGCAGCCTGCGGCTCGTGCTGGAGGATTGGTCGACGACCGGCCCCGGATTCCATCTTTACTATTCCAGTCGCCGGCAGGTGCCGGTCCCGCTCCGGCTGCTTCTCGACCTGATCCGGGAACTACGGCCGCTCGGCTGATGACCCCGATGTTCAATGAGCCAGCTTCATCGGGGCATGTACGTGAGGGCCGGTAATCAGGGGGATGCGGCGGCATTATCTGACGATCAACGGCGTGGCGTGTTTCGACCGCTCGCTGACTTCAACAACTGTGAACAGGAGAAGATCACATGGCAGACGAACCGACCAACGCACGTGACACCTTCGGCGATATCGCACCCAAGCTCGCGGGAATTACCGACAAGGTTCTGTTTGGCGACGTCTGGGCGGACGACACGCTGTCGCCGCGCGACCGCAGCCTCGTCACGATCGTCAACCTGGCGGCGCTGTATCGTCACAACGAACTCGGCTTCCATCTCAAGAAGGGGATCGAGAACGGCTTGACGCAGGACGAGATCATCGCGGCAATTACGCACACCGCCTTCTATGCGGGCTGGCCGACCGCGATGACCGCGATCCAGGCTGCGCGCGACGTCTTCAAGGACAACTGAGCCATGCCGCATGTTCTGGTAAGCCTGGCGGCGGGGCATCCCCTCGCCGCCCGGCAGGCGCTCGCGGCACGGATCGTCGCTGCCGTTACCGACACGCTCGATAGCGATTTGGACGAGGTATCGGTGGCGATCCGGGAAGTTCCGGCGAACGACTGGATGGCCGCGGTCTATGAACCGGAAATCGTGGCCCACGAAGATCTGCTGTTCAAGCGGCCGGGCTATGGCCCGCTCGCGCCACAATTGTAGAAGGAGAAACGCATGCGGATAGCCGTACTCGCCCTGGTTGCCACGATGGCCCAGAGCCCCGCTACCGCGCAGACGGCGCGTGCGGCTCAGCCGAAGGCGCCGGAAACGATGCGCCGGGTTGCGCCGGCGCTGGCCGAGTATACCGACCGGCTGTTGTTCGGCGACGTCTGGAAACGGGCTGGGCTGTCGGCGAGCGATCGCAGTCTTGTCACGATCAGCGTTCTCATAGCGACCGGGAAGACCGAACAGCTGGCGAGCCACCTGGAGCTGGGGCTCGACAACGGGCTGACGCCGGTCGAGATCGGCGGGCTGATTACCCATCTGGCCTTCTACACGGGCTGGCCGAACGTGGTGTCGGCGTGCGAGGTCGCGGATCGGGTGTTCGCCAAACGCGGCATCGCGGCAACCGCTCTTCAGCCACCGCGAACTGCGTTGCTGCCGGTCCCGGATAGCGACGCGGCGCGGGCGGCGACCGTGACCGATACCGTGACGCCGATATCACCATCGCTGGCACAGCTGACCAACGGGCCGCTGTTTAACGACCTCTGGCGGCGGACCGATCTGCGCGCGCGCGACCGGAGCTTCGTAACGATCGTGGCATTGACCGCGAACGGCGATGCCGACCAGCTTGGCTTTCATCTCACGCACGGGATCGAGAATGGGCTCACCCGCGCCCAGCTCGGTGAAGCGATGGCGCATCTTGCATTATATGCCGGTTGGCCGAAGGCGTTCTCGGGTGTCGCCGCGCTGCGCAAGCTGGACGCACCCGGCAGCTAGATCGCAGCAGCCGCGCGTACCAGAACGCCCATCCCGCCGTTTCGGAACGCGGGATGGACCGTCCGTGTCAGTTTGACGTGAAGCCGCCATCCACCGGCAGTGCGACGCCGTGAACGAAACTGGCACCGGGGCTTGCCAGCCAGAGCACGGCGGCGGCGACTTCCTCGGCACGGCCGAGGCGACCGATCACTTGGAGACGGAAGATTTCTTCCATTGCTTCCGGCTGAGTGGTCTTCATGTCCGCCACCATCGGCGTGTCGATCGCACTTGGGCAGACGCAGTTGATCCGCACGTCGCGAGCGGCATAGCGCAGCGCGGCGCTCTTGGTCAGGCCGACGATGCCGAACTTGGTGGCGTTGTATGCCGCCAGATCGGCCTGCGCGACGAGACCGCCGGCCGACGCGTTGTTGACGATCGCACCGTGCCCTTGCGTCCGCATCTGTCGCAGCTCGTGCTTCATGCACGCCCAGGTGCCGCGCAGATTGATCGCCGCGACCTGATCGAAATCGTCTGCCGATTGATCGGCGAGATCCACCGCGGGCGCCTGGATGCCTGCGTTGTTGAAGGCCATGTTGAGCCTGCCATAGGTTTCGACCGTGCGCGCGATCGCCGCGGCGACCTGATCCTCGTCCGTCACGTCGCAGGCAAAACCGATCGCACGACCGCCTGCCGCGACGATGCCGTCGGCCGCAGCCTCGGCGGTGTCCGCGCGGACGTCGGTCAATACGACCGCCGCACCGGCCGCGGCGAAAGCCTCGGCGGTGGCGCGGCCCATGCCCTGGCCTGCACCGGTGACGAACGCGACCTGTTGGGTAAAATCATAACGGGGGTTCATGCTGTCTCTCCTGATGTACAGGCAAGAGGTGGGCAGCGACCGCGTCCGAGATTAGACCGGCGTGGCTTGATGCGGCAGTGAAGCCGCCTCAATGATGTCGCCTGAACCGCGCCGTTGCCGGATCGTGCGCAACGTGACGATGAAGCTCGTGGTGCCCAGCACGGCGATCACGATACCCATCGGTCGAGGCGTGCCGTCGGCGAACCAGCCCACCAGCGCCGAACCGAAGATGCCGCTGCCGAACTGGATCGCGCCGACGAACGCCGATATCGCCCCTGAGCGGTCCGGATTGACGGCGAGCGCGCCAGCCATCGCGTTGGCGACGAACAGACCGTTTGCGGACAGGAAGAAGAACAGCGGCAGGACCAGGCCCCACAGACCGCCGATGCCGGTCGTCGCCGCGACACCCGCCCAGGCCCCTGAGACACCGACCAGCGTCGCACCCCAGCGCAGCATGTAATCGCTACCCATCTGGACGACAAAGCGCGTGTTGAGGAGGTTGAGCAGCATCTGGCCTATGATGCCAAGACCGAACAGCAAGCCATAGGCCTGCGGTGCCACGTGATAATAGCTGATATACGCGGTCGGCGTGCCGGCGAGATATGCGTAGATGCCGCCGTAATAGCACCCGCTGGCGATCGCATAGCCCATGATCGTACGGCTTTTCGCCATCAGCCAATAATTGCCGAGCACCGCGCCCAGACCGATCGTCGAACGTCGTTCGCGCGGGAGGCTTTCCGGCAGCCGCAGCACGGCCGCAAAGATCGCGATGCCGAGCACAACCAACAGCCAGAAGATCAGCCGCCACGATCCGATCAGCAGCACCTGGCCGCCGATCAGCGGGCCGAGCAAAGGGGCGATGCCCATGACCAGCATCAATGTGGAAAGCAATTGCGCGGCCCGGTCGCGCCCATACAGGTCGCGCGCCATCGCACGGGCGAGGACGGGACCGGCACAGGCGCCAGCCGCCTGTACGATCCGCCACACAATCAACTGTACGACGCTCCCTGCCAGGGCGCAGCCCGCCGAGCCGATCATGAACAGGACCAGCCCGAACAGGATGGGGGCGCGGCGTCCGTAGCGATCGCCGATCGGTCCCCAAAAAAGTTGCCCCAAGCTGAAGCCGATCAGAAAGCTCGACAGCGTCAGTTCCACGCTGCCCTGGCTGCCGCCAAGCGACTGGCCCAGCGTGGGCATGGCAGGCAGATACAGATCCGTGGAGATCGATGCGAATGCCATCAGCGCACTGAGTATGGCGACGGTTTTTGCAAACGAGGGCAGCGTCGCGCGGTCTGGCGTTGTCCGGTCGGCCGGCAGTGATGTTGAAGTCATCATCTTATTTAAGGGCGAGGCCGCCCTATGCGACGGATGTCAGATTCATTGCTGCGTGAAACACCTCTCACTGTGGGGGCTGCAGCTAGAGCCCCAGCGGGCGCATCTCACGGATGAGTTCGATCAACAGTTTGAGGCCGGTTGGAACTTGGCGACGACTGGAATAATATACGTGGTAGCCGGGGCCCATCGTCGCCCAGTCGTCCAGCACCAGCCGCAGCTCGCCCCGGGCGAGATGGGGGGCGAAGGTTGCTTCCATTCCGTACATGAGACCGGTCCCGGCAAGCGCCATGGCCAGCATCGCCCGCCCGCCGTTGACAAGAATTTTGCTCGGCACGGGGACGGAAAACTCGCCCTCGGGACCTTCGAACTCCCACCGATATATGTGGGCGTTGCCGAGCCGCACCCCGAGACAATGATGGTGTTCCAAATCCGAAGGGTGCTGCGGAATGCCGAATTTCTCAATATAGGTAGGGGACGCGACCACCACCCAGCGAAGCTCACCCGACAGGCGCTGCGCAACCATGTCCTCTGGTACCGTTCCGCCGTACCGGATTCCGGCGTCGAAGCCGTCGTCGATCACGTCGGTCATCTGATCCAGCGCGGCGATGTCGATTTCGATATCAGGATATCGCTCGATGAAGACTGGCATGATCGGCGCCAGCAACAACGGTGCGGCTTCGGCAGCCACGTTGAGACGAACCCGTCCGGTCGGCGCGTCACGATAGCGGTTGAGACCTTCCACCGCCTGATCGATCGTGCCGAAGGGCTCCGCCACTTTATTACGCAGTTCTTCGCCGGCCGCAGTTAGCGTCACGCTGCGGTTCGTGCGGTGAAGAAGGCGGACGCCGAGCCGCGCTTCGAGGCCCTTCAACGCGTGACTGAGCGCCGATGCACTGACGCCCAGTTCAAGCCCGGCAAGCCTGAAGCTTCGGTGCCGGGAAATCGCGAGGAAATAGGTAAGGTCGGCAAGATCGGATCGGCTGGTTGGCATATGATATCCTGCGCTCTGTGGCGTGGCCTCGCAAGCGAACTGGGGAGGTCAGCGCGGCGGGAGTGCAAAGGCAACGATTTTGTTCGCCAGCTTCGTCTTGAGCGCCTTGTTGCCACCGGCTGCGATCACGACAAACTGACGACCGCTGCGCGGGCTTGTGTACGTCATGGGAGACGCATTAGCGCCACCCGGCAGACGCGCCTGCCACAGCTCGCGGCCGGTCCGAACGTCTAGTGCGCGAAGCGTGTTTTCCGCAGCCGCGCCGACGAACACTAGTCCCCCACGCGTCGTGACCGATCCACCGGTCAGCGGCGTTCCAATTGTAAGTGGTAGCATCGACGGGATGCCGAGCGGTCCGGTATCACGCGCCGAACCTAGCGGGTTGGACCAGATCAGCTTACCGGTCGTCAGGTCCACCGCACCAATGAACCCCCAGGGTGGCGTCGTGCACGGTACCCCCAGTGGCGACAGGAATGGCGTGCCATAAGCCCCATAGGGCGTGTTCAACATCGGCCGCTGGGCATCGCCGCCGGGGGTCTTGCCGTCGTTGAGCTTGAACTTGCGGCGTTGGGCTTCGGCGCGGGTAACAACCTCGACCCGATCGGCGGTCCGCATCCATGTCACAACCATTATCCCGTGATCGACGTCGATCGATACGCCGCCCCAGTTGACGCCGCCCGACGATCCCGGATCGAACAGCGTCGGTCTGTCGAGCGCGGATGGCGTCATGTGGCCGGCATAGCGCGAGCGGCGGAATTGGATCCGGCACAGCATCTGGTCGATCGGCGTCGTGCCCCACATGTCCTTTTCGCGGAACGCGCCGCCTCGGAAGGCGGGAAGGCCGGGCGAGAAGGGCTGCGTTGCGGACAGCCGGTCGCCCGGCGTGACGTTATCATGTGGCACCGGGCGTTCCACCACGGGTAGGATCGGTCGGCCCGTACGACGGTCGAGCACGAACACCTCGCCGCGTTTGGTCGCCTGGATCAGCGCGGGGCGGGTGCCGCCTGCCCCCGGCAGATTCACCAGCGTCGGCTGGGCGGGGACGTCATAGTCCCAGATGTCATGATGCGTTGTCTGGAAGCGCCAGCGCAGCCGTCCGGTTTCCGCGTCCAGCGCCACGACGGCATCGCCCAGCGCATCGTCGAACGGCCGACGTTGGCCACCGTAATTGTCAGGCGTCGAACCACCCATGGGAAGGTAGACCATGCCGAGCGTCTCGTCCGCGCTGATGGGTGCCCAGCTGTTGGGCGACGACGGCGTGTAGGTCTGGCCGGCGGGCGGAGCGCCGATGCGGTTCGGATGGCCGGGATCGAACGCCCAGGCGAGTTGGCCGGTGACCGCGTCGTACGCGCGGATCACGCCCGACGGGCCGTGCCAGAACTGGTTGTCCGGAATGCCGCCACCGACGACTACTTTGCCGCGGATGATCT
>Ga0308158_10005112_pt1 | contig 10851 bp, 10 predicted proteins | sample PhyBR2_FD_201038 | JGI IMG/M metagenome (GOLD analysis project Ga0308158, IMG submission 201038) | Phyllosphere microbial communities from UC Gill Tract Community Farm, Albany, California, United States - DLSLB.R2 | ecosystem: Host-associated > Plants > Phyllosphere > Unclassified | place: USA...
ACATCTTCAGCCAAAACCATACTCTTTCTCGCTTTTCCACCCGCTACATTAAAATAAAAACCTTTTTCAATAGCATTTATCATTGCTCCTAAATTTCCTGGAGGATTATTGCCTACCAAAAGAGGCAAACGTAGAATAGTACAAACTACATTATGTTTACAACACCATTCAGTTACTATCTCTTCTGCTTTAATTTTACTTAAACCATAAGGATCTTTTGCTGCCAATACAAATTTCTCACCTATATCATTCCCATATTCCTGACCATACACAGAAACTGAACTTATAAAAACGAATTGTTTAGGAATGCCACTAAGCTCTATACCTTTTAATAAATTCAATGTTCCCCTCACATTTACATCGTGAAATTCTTGTTTTTCAGAATCAGATTTAGGTACAACATGTGCCTTACCTGCCGCATGTATTACGTAATCAAAATCGCGATTAAATTTGGGTATCTCTTTCCTAATATCACAGGCTATATCAGTACTAGGATTTCCTAATGTTGTAATTTGATACTCTCGTTCATTTAAAACATTTAAAATATTTCTCCCAAGAAATCCGGTGGCCCCTGTAAGTAGTAACTTATTCATAAATAAAATTGACGATAATAATTCTTTTTACTTTAAGAGAAATTATTTATAACTTAATGGTATTATACAATACGGAATATTTCCTATACATTTTATCTAATGTAAAATGATTAACATAACTTTTTCTGGCATCAGCACTAGCATTTTGATATTCTAAAGCATTGTTTATATAAAATTGAATTTTACTCACAAATTCATTAGTATCATTACTAACTGCAAATCCATTTTTCCCGTTCAGGATTTCGCCTATTCCTCCAACATTAGAAGCGACAACAGGCTTTCCATAAGCTAAAGCTTCTATTATTGACATTGGCAAACCTTCGTAATTTGAAGGCAACATAAATAAATCAATATACTTTAAAAGAAAATATGCTGTTGGAACATTTCCTAAACAGATTAAATTTTGAGGTAAATTTTCTGGTTGGTATTGATTTCCAACCCATACAAATTTAACTTTTTCCTTTTCAAATTCTTTTGCAACACTTTGAAACGTTTCGAATCTTTTTTGAGGACTTAATCTAGCAATAGCAAGTATTATAAAAAAACCATCCTCTTTCAATTTACACAATTTATCAACACTTTCAGTCAAAATTTCATTGGTTGGAGATGGTTTAAAATTTGTACAGTCTACCAAACCATTATAAACTACACTTGTATTCTTAGATATCCCTTCTTGCGACATCATTTGAAGATCATAATTGCTAACACCAACAATATGCCTTGTACGCGATTGTAAAAGTCTTTCTAAAGGAAGAAATTTTTTAAAAGCTATCCTTATTGAATCAAAACCATGTACTGTATAAATGATTTTTTTTGAAGGAAAGACTAAACGACCTAGTAACCCAATTTTAGAAGAATGTAAATGAATTACATCTGGTTTATATTTTGTATATGTTTTGTATAAAGAAAACATAACCGATAAATCTTTTAGAGGGTGTATTGATCTTTGGAGATTTTTTATTTTAATTTTAATTGCCTCCTCAGGAATTTGATCCCACATTGGCCCATCCTCCTCTGATAAAACAAAAACTTCATGTCCCTCATTGACAGCTTCCTTCACCAAATTTATAACAACAGATTGGGCTCCACCGAGATACGCTAAAGTTATTACTTGAAATATTTTCATTAAAAAATTATATTAATATTTAAAATCTCTAAAGAAAACTTTAATCACTGATTTTCAATTACTAAATAGAACCGAATTTACCTTTTATACCATCTCTTAATCCTTTAAAAGAAAGTTTAAGATAGGTCAATCGATCTGTAGAAATTATTGCAAAAATAAAAATCCGAAAAATATTAAATGTAAGTTCTCTTAATTTATATCCCCAAGTTACATAAGGACATCGAAGCATATAAATACTATTACGTGTAAGATAATATCGTCGAACAGGCGAATGGACAGAAATCATTCTGCCAAATATTGAAACTCGATTGTCTCCAATTTGATGGTTCATTCTTGCTTTGGGTGAAACATACACACCAAAACCTTTTTTCTTTGCACGAAATGACCATTCTACATCAATATAATCAACAAATAATTCTTCATTCATCATTCCTAAAACATCTATAACCGATGTTCTAATAAGACTTCCTGAAGCGATAATAAAAGATGCCTCAACCGGCAAAAACATATTTTTAGGAGTAATTCTTTTAATAAATGGCCCAACAAATTTGGTTATTGGATAAATCTCATTTGTTTTTTCATTAAAATAAATTGGCCCAACAGCAGCAACATTAATTTTCTTTTCCAGAAGTTCCTTTTCGGTCATCATAAGATTATCTAAAAATGAACTATCTAAAACTGAATCGTGATCTAGCAGTAAAATGTGTGTTGCTTGATTTTTTTTTGCTGCTTTTATACCTTGGTTTTGTGCAAATCCTAACCCCTTGTTATTTGTATTATAAATAACTGTTACTTTAGTATCACCATTCCCTATTTCACCTAAAAAAAAATTCTTCAGTACTTCAATGTCTTTGGAACCATTGTCTACATAAATGACGTGATCTACCTGATTTTTTACTGAATTATATTGTTTTCTTAATACTTCTATTTCTGGATTAAAAGTTACAATAACAACGCAAACAAACTTCTGCATGCTTATAATTTAATTATTTATAATTTATCTAAGGATTCTTTTGTTTTTTCTAAATACTGAGTTCCCCATTTTTGACAAGGCTCTAAATGGTTACCCTCAGCCCATTCATTCCATGCATTTATAAATATAAAATTTTCTTCTTTAGAGTATGGCTTGAATGTGCTAATTATATAATCAAGCCATTTTTGATATAAATTTGGTGTACTGCCAGTTAGCATAAAATAATTCTTCTTCTTTCTCGCTGAATTATCCCACATTGGTGAAATTCCAGGAAATAATTTATATGTAGGCTTTTTATATTTAGTAACAAAATTTACATAGTCGCCATAATCTATTCGGTTAGACAGTAAATCTCCAACTTTAGAAATCCCAAATAATTTTCTGAATAAAAAGCTAGCACCACGCTTTGCTACTCTGGTTTTCTGATAAGCTTTAAAAGAAGATCCGAAAGGCTGAAAATCAATTGTTGCATCAAAATTTGGTGTTACAAATTCCTCTCCAACAAAATTATGACAATCAAAACGACATATGTATAATTCTACATTTTCTTTTGCAGCTTCCTCTCTCCACACTTTAATTGTTTCATCAACATTTGGCAATAGTCCTGATTTGTATATAGCGATTACAGGTTTACCATCAACCTTTATATATCTTGAATCTTTTAAGTAAGGTAATAAATATTTGATATGTTCAATATCATCTTCTCTTGAATACTTTTGTTCCAAAAGAACTTCTTTTGAATTTCCATCCCATACCTTTGTCCAATTTTCATTAGCCCAGCAAAGCATAAATGGAAAATCCGGTTCTTTAGAATCAAATACTTCTTGAAATGGACGCTCTAATATTCTTCGTCCATTAAACCAATAGTGATAATAGCAAAATCCATGAATTCCAAATTTTTTTGCCATTTCAGCTTGAGCCTTTCTTGATTCTGCTAGTCTCAAATCGTAAAAACCAAGATCTGCGGGTATGTGTGGTTGGTAATGTTTCTTAAACAAAGGTTTTGCTTTTGCTACATTTGTCCACTCAGTGAATCCTTTTCCCCACCATGAATCATTCTCAGGAATTGGATGAAATTGTGGAAGATAAATAGCTATAGGTCTAAGTTTATTATTGCCCATTTATTATTTTTTGTAAAGGTGAAAAATTTTTTTAATGCTGAAAGACAAAAATTCCCAAAACGGGAAACTGATAAATAAAAGTTTATAATAAGAAGCATGAAATTTAGGGTCCCCTGTATTTGCGCTGCTGCCTTTCTCATTGTACAGCGCAACTATTTGATTAACATAACTTCTTCGAATTTTTTTTTCTGCAAACCATCTGATGTTAAACTCCCAATCTGCTAGCATTGGATACTCAAGACTAAATTTTCCAAATTTGTCAAATACAGATCTATGATAAAATATCGATTGATGACAAATATTTTGCCACATAATTTTTTGAACATCATATTCCCCATCATATCTGCATTGTGCATTTTGAAAAAAAACATCTCCATATATAACATCGTTATTTTTAACTAATGCCTTGTTTGTAAAAATATTAGAGAATACATTTTCATCAAAAATATAATCATCACAGCCCAGAAAAAAAATCCACTCTCCTTTCGCTGCTGTAATTCCTTTATTCATTGCATCATAAATCCCTTTATCAGATCCACTCGATACATATGCTATATTGCTTTTATATTTATCGATAATATCAAGTGTATCATCTGTACTTCCACCATCAATAATTATATATTCTATATTTGAATATGTTTGATTTATTACATTTTTTATTGATTCTTCAATAGTTGCACTTCCATTAAATACCGCAGTAATTACACTTACGACTGGATTTTGACTATTAACTGAATTTGTATAATTTGAATTCATATTAATATCTTCATTTCTGAATTAATTTTACTTTATTTTAGTTTTTTAAAAGCAATAAGTTTATTTATAATCGACATGCAAATAAAAAGTGAGAAAATAAAAAATATTGTACAAAAGACAACATTTGAAATACATCCTACACCATAAGCTGGGTCTTGTAAAAAAACAACTACAACAGAATATAGGTAAGTATAATAAATTACGGAAAGTATTCCCTTTGGCAACAACCTAGGTAATTGAAAAATTACGATGGCCAAGAAAACTCCAATACCGAATGTCAAAAATATCCCTCCCCATCCAAAAAGCATTAATCCAAGCATAGCAGGTCTAATATTAGGTCCCACAAGTAAATCCATACCTGGATTAATAATCCTAGAAAGCTGAAATCCTAGCCCAGTCCCAGCAACTGGAGCTTCTATAAGTCTTAATGGAGCCAGTATCCCTGAAAATAAATATGAAAAACTATTAGGCACTGAAGTATTTGCATATAGTCGATCTGGATACCCCATCCAATAGACATCTCCAGACGCTATAAATCTAAAAAAAAACTCTTGAGTAGCAGCAAGTGCAGTAACCTCACTTGACAAAATTATAACTAAAATTCCTGCTACAGCAGCAAAAACCAAGTACTTTAAATACTTTAATCCGAAAACAGTTTCTTTTTTATAAAAACAATAATAACCAAAAGCTGCTGTTAGAAAAGGTGCTAAACCTGATTTACTACCTGACAAAATACCCGTTACAACAAATGTCGCAAACACAAAATAAACAATCAATCTAATAAATGATTTCTTTTTACTTACTTCTAATAAATAAAAAGAGAATATTAAGCAATACAATTGCAGAAATGGCAATATTCTTTCTATCGAACCTAAACCTGTATCAACAAACAATGACAATCGGCTAGGCAAAAAGAGTGGAATTCCTAAATAAGCGTAAGTAAATCCTATTAGTATTGTATATAATATAAAGAATAAAATATACATAGAAAATGCTATTTTATTTTCATTAATAATCGCTGTTTTCGCAAAATTTATATCTGACCTAGAGAAAAGCAAAAAAGCTCCCCATAAAAAACTTTCGGAAATCAGAAAGTGAAAAAAAATCTCGCTATCAATTGTATTTGTAAAATATAAAAATGGAGGAATTGCATTTGCAAATGTTGCAAATATTATTATTAATCGTAATGGGTCTATCCATGTACGAGTAAGTTTTTCTCCTACTTTCCAAAAGATAATAATATTAGCTAATAAACATAATAGATAAATAAATATATTATCCGTAAGAAGTTCAAGAAAATCTAAATGTTGCATATTTTAACTGAAACTGACGCTACCTACGAATCTAATTATCCTTTCGAAAGAAAATTATAATACTTGCTTTTTAAGTATAATTCGCTATTTTTTTTGATTAAATTTTACAATTGATACAAATAAATTAATTGGAAAAGGTTTAGTACCAAAATTGAAATGTCAACTTTTTAATTATTAAATTGTTTAATTTACGACAATATCTATAATTTGTTTTCCCATAGCCATTAATCGTTTTTCATTCTTCACAATTAATTCATCCAAAGTAAAATTAACCTTTGGCTTTTTGAAAACTACTTCCATTTTCTCTTTTAGATCAATATAAGAACCCGCAGTAAAAAAACAAACACTTTCATCATCTAATTCTTGGTTTACAGGTATATCAGAAACAATTGATGGTATTCCATATGCAACAGATTCATATACAGCTCCACCACCAGGTCCACCTTCAAATAATGTAGGTTGAATTACTGCAATTGAATTTTTCAAAATTTGAAGCTGACTTTTTTTCGGTATATATCCTAAGATAAAAACTCTATTTTGTATATCCAAATTAATTAATAATTCTTCTAATTCAGAATAATAATTCGGAAAACGATAGTCTATAGTTTGTCCTGTACAGACCAATCCTATGTCAATATTCCCAGTAGCATCAATGAACGCTTTAAATGCTTTAAATGCAGTAATGTGATCTTTATGCTTCCAAAACTGATTTGATATCATAAAATACTTTTCAGGAATATTTAAATTTGATATATCAATTTCTTGAAAGAAATCCATGTTTAATACTGGGCAAAAAGGTAAGGTAATCACTTTTGCTTTTTTTTCTTCAACAAATTTTTCAATGTCATTACGAACCTCTTTAGCATTTACAATAACTTTTTCAGCTTCCTTCATCATTTTAGAAAAGCTCTGATCTCGCATTATTATATCCTCATCAGTAAAAAACGTTGGATAATATTTGTGCTGAAAGTCATATACATATCCTGCCCACGGTATTGGAAATTTAGCAGATAAAGGATTAAAAGCCGGAAGAACAAAATCTATATTATCAATGAGAACTCTCTTTATTAAATCTTTTTCGTGTCCATTGTAATAAACAATACTAATGTTCTGATTTATATCTTTGAAAGATTCAACAAGTAATCTATTTTCAATATTACTCTTCTCAATAACAAATTTTTGAGAAAGAATTGCGTTTAATATTTTTTTTATAAAATTCTTTACTTGAATCTTAATTTCTAATTGAATAGGTACATAAACATAAATTCCAATTTCATATTGACCTGTACCATTAAGCGAATTTAATCCATTTAAAATTAATCGAATGAAATCAATTCCTCCTCCCCACTTAATAAATTGATCCGTTAATATACCTATGTTTAACTTTTTCATAAAATTTATTCTCAAAAAACACTTCTGACTTTTTCTTATAGTCTTTAAATTTAGAATCTACCAACATCAATTTATGTTTTAATTGTTCCTCAGAATAATTATATTATATAAAAACAACTTATTTTCAACTCTATAATAAAAACAATGAACAAGTAAATTTTCATAATTTAATCTGACAAAATTGTGCCTAATAATATTATAAAACTCACAAAATTTCTTTTATCTTTTCACATATAAACTCAATGTCTTCTGATTTCAAACCAGGATAACTAGGTAAATTTAATCCTCTCCATCCTAAATCCTCAGCAACTGGATGTCTTTGATATTGAACAGAATACATTGGCATCGTATGTACAGGATAAAATAACGGACGAGTTTCAATTCCTTCTTTATCTAAATATTCTCTTAATAAATCTCGTTGTTTAGCATCCTTAGTAAGTATCGAGCACATCCAATAAGAATGATAGACATCCTCCCCTTGAGAATTATGAAAAACAACAGACGTGTTTTCAAGACATTTTCTATAAGTATCTGCAACTCTTTTTTTATCAACTAAAACTTGTTCTATTTGTTCTAATTGTGCTAATCCTATAGCAGCACAAATATTTGTCATCCTATAATTATACCCTATAACATCATGCCAATATTGACGATGCTTTGCTAAACCCTGTCCTTTAAAATGGACTGAACGATCATGAAGAGTTTCGTCATTTGTAACAACCATTCCTCCCTCGCCAGTAGTTATGGTTTTATTACCAAAAAAGCTAAACGTAGATATATCACCAAAAGTACCAACATGTTTTCCCTTGTACAATGTCCCTATTGCCTCTGCACAATCTTCAATTAAAAAAAGATTGTGTTTTTTACAAATTTCCATCAATGCATTCATATCACATGGATGCCCGTATAAATGAACAGCCATTACCGCTTTGGTTCTTGGAGTTATTTTTTTAATCACATCAGCCGGATCAATTTGCCAACTATCTTGTAAAGAATCTACAAAAACAGGGGTGGCTCCAGTGTAAGCTATTGCATTAACCGAAGCAATGTACGTTAATGTTGGTACAATCACCTCATCCCCTTCACCAATTCCTAAAGCCAACAAAGCCAGATGTATTGCAACTGTTCCATTTGAAACTGTCGCTGCATGCTTTACCCCAATATACTCCGCAAAAGCATTTTCAAATTCATTGACAAACTTACCTTTAGATGAAATCCAGGTTGAATCTAGACATTCATTAACATATTTTTTCTCATTACCATTAAGTGACGGTTGATATACTGGTATTTTATACATATTTTATGATTTACATTTAACTCTTTAATATTTTTATAACTCTTGCAGGATTACCTCCAACTACAGTATTTTCAGGAACTTCTTTTGTAACGACAGAACCTGCAGCAACAACTGAATTATTTCCTATCTTCACACCTTTCAATATAATAGCTCGTTCCCCAATCCATACATTATTCCCAATAATTACAGGACTGTTTTCTACAAAATGATATCTATTGACAGTTTTATTTTTCCAATATGTTATCGTTGCCTTTAGTCTTTCATCAGGACTCACTGGATGCTCGTTTGTATCGCTTATATATACATCCCGCCCAAAAATACAATAATCACCAATTTCAACCCGATTAGCACATACTATTTGAGTTCGCAGACTAGTCCAGTTATAATTCCCAATCTTTACATTTCCTTTTTCATAACATCTTATGTGAAAATCTCCACTAAACTCATTATTGTCACCAATTCTAATAGAATCCTTCTTTCCATGATTTTCAATTCCAAAAGAATTTGGAAATAATACGTTTACACCTATATTTGCCTTAATTTTATTTTTAAATAAAAAGGAAGATATTTTTTTAAACAATTTCCTATTTATTCCAAATGCCTTGAGCTTCATTATTAATTATTTTACGATACTGTATAATCCCAATTATAGCTCCTAAACTTAAACTTAAAAAATTAGCTGCAGGCATAGCATAAGTACTCCAATTTAAGACTTTAACTAAAAAAAAAGAAAATGCTATATTTGCTAATCCAACTATTGGCGCTAAGTATATCTGTAACCTGATTTTTCCTACCCCGTTAAAAAAACTAGCTAAAATTGCATTCCAATTAGAGATAGCAACATAACAACAAATTGCTATAGATAAATTTAATGGTACTACAATTTTATCTCCTACCCAAAGTTCTATTACAAAATCTGCCAAGAATAACATTGCAAAAAGAATCACTAAACTTACCCCCCATAAAACATAGAGCTTTTTCATACTACCCTTTATCCATGAATAATATTTTATATGCAGTCCAGTAAGGATTTAGAAGAATTGTAAATAAAATTATTATAATGCTATAATATTTATAGGCAACATTAAAATTGGTTACTTCAGTTGGTCTAAAAAATTGTGCTATTAAAATATTATCTGTTTGAAATATTATTAAACTGACTATTTGAAGGATAAAAAACTGGGATCCCAAACTTACTATACTCCTTGATTGTTTAAAATCTATATATTTAATAGATGGCTTAACAATCTTAAAATGTCGTTTAAAGAAATAAAAATTAGCTCCAAGAGAGATTAAAAAAGGAATAACAGACAAACAGAATGCTAGAAAAATTAAATTTGACTCCGTAGTTTTAGTCAAAATCCATACGGAAATGGTTAACCCCATATTACTAATGAATAAAAGAATAGAACTAACTGATACCATTTGGAACGAGGACGCAACAACATTAATTATGTCTGATATAAATTTTAACAGAAAAAACAACGAAACAATAACAACTACATTCTCCAACTCACCCTCTTGAATAAAACTAGAATTGAAAACCAATTGCCAATTAACAAATTTAAATAAAGCAAAAAATAATACAAACAACAAACCAGCTATTATGCCAATTATAGCGTATGTGGTACTTACATATACCCTAGCATTTTCAAAATCTCTATTGGCTAAACTCTCAGAAAGTTTATTTCTTAATCCGTTAGCTATCCCCACATCAAACATTGCGACCCAGCCAACTAAAGAAGATAAAGTTAACCAAACGCCATATATATCAGCATTAATGTAATTAATAGTCAATGGAATTAGGAGAAATTGCAATAAGATACTTCCTCCTCTGAAAAGTAACGAAAGTAAGGCGTTGAAATTTGCTCTTTTAGTCCTATCAGAAGTAGGTGTTTTAAAATGTTTTTTAATCAATTGAAATTATATTTCTATTCACTTATAATTAAGTTAATTTATTTACAATAGTCACAATATAAATAATAAGATTAATTATATGGTTCCATTATCAACATGGACAATATCCCCCGTAATCCCCTTTGCATTATCGCTTAATAAGAAAGCTACCGTTGTTGCCACCGCATCTACTTCAACAGCTTTTTTCATTGAATTCCGATTAAATATTCTGTTTTTTTGATCATCCGATAATGTAGCGCTCATTTCTGTATCCATAAATCCTGGACACACAATATTAGATCTAATCCCTAATGCACCCCATTCCCTAGCTGTATTCTTAGAAAATGCTTCCATTGCACCTTTTGTGGATGCATACATTGCTAA
>Ga0308158_10005114_pt1 | contig 10850 bp, 5 predicted proteins | sample PhyBR2_FD_201038 | JGI IMG/M metagenome (GOLD analysis project Ga0308158, IMG submission 201038) | Phyllosphere microbial communities from UC Gill Tract Community Farm, Albany, California, United States - DLSLB.R2 | ecosystem: Host-associated > Plants > Phyllosphere > Unclassified | place: USA...
CACGGCGCGAGCAGAGCCGCATCAATACCGACCTGACGTTCGACAGCTTCGTGACCGGTAAAGCCAACCAGCTGGCGCGCGCTGCCGCCATCCAGGTGGCCAATAACCCGGGCGTGTCGTACAACCCGCTGTTTTTCTACGGCGGCGTCGGCCTCGGCAAGACCCACTTGATTCATGCGATCGGCAACCAGGTGATGGCGGACAATCCCGGCGCCAAGATCCGCTACATTCACGCCGAGCAGTACGTGCGCGACGTAGTGACCGCTTACCAGCGCAAGGGTTTTGACGACTTCAAGCACTACTATCATTCGCTCGACATGCTGCTGATCGATGATATTCAGTTCTTCGGTGGCAAAAGCCGCACGCAGGAAGAGTTCTTCTACGCGTTTGAAGCGCTGATCGCGGCCAAGAAGCAGATCATCATCACTTCGGATACCTATCCGAAGGAAATTACCGGCATGGACGACCGCCTGATCTCGCGCTTCGATTCCGGCCTGACGGTGGCCATCGAGCCGCCGGAACTGGAAATGCGCGTGGCCATCCTGCTCAAGAAAGCCAAGCAGGAAGGCGTGTCGTTCTCCGACGACGTGGCGTTTTTTGTCGCCAAGCACCTGCGCTCGAACGTGCGCGAGCTCGAAGGCGCGCTGCGCAAGATCCTGGCGTACTCGCGTTTTCACGGCAAGGACATCACGATCGATATCGTGAAAGAAGCGCTGAAAGACCTGTTGTCGGTACAGAATCGCCAGATTTCGGTGGAAAACATCCAGAAAACCGTGGCCGACTTCTTCAATATCAAGGTAGCCGACATGTATTCCAAGCGTCGCCCTGCCAATATTGCCCGGCCGCGCCAGATCGCGATGTACCTGGCCAAGGAGCTGACGCAAAAGAGCCTGCCGGAAATCGGCGAGCTGTTTGGCGGACGCGACCACACCACCGTACTGCATGCGGTACGCAAGATCGCGCTCGACCGCACCAAAAACCCGGAATGCAATCACGAATTGCATGTGCTGGAACAAACCTTGAAAGGTTAAACTCGGCATCTTGGCAAGTTGGCTCAAATCGTGCTTTACCCTTATCATCTGGGAGCGCGCCGCAGCCGGCCTGCCGGAGCCAACCTTGCAATGATTGTTAAATTATTACCTTCAACTTCATACCCAACCTGAGGATAACTATGCAATTGGTCAAAACCACCCGAGATACGCTTCTCCGGCCACTGCAGATCGTGAGCGGTATTGTCGAGCGTCGGCACACTATGCCGATTCTGGCCAATATCCTCATCCGCAAAGACGGTGAACACGTTTCTTTCCTGTCGACCGACACCGAAGTGCAGATCACCACGCACGCCCAGATCGGTTCGGGCGCCGATGTGACCGGCACCACCGTGGCCGCACGCAAGCTGCTCGACATCCTGCGCGCGCTGCCTGAATCGGGCGACGTGACCATGACGCTGCTCAACAAGCGCCTGACCGTGCAAACCGGCAAGTCGCGCTTCGCGCTGCAGACGCTGGCTGCCGAAGAGTTTCCGACCGTGCAACAGGCCGACAGCTACAACGCCACCGTCACCCTGCCCCAGAAAACGCTGAAACACCTGTTCAACATGGTGCATTTCTCGATGGCGCAGCAAGACATCCGCTATTACCTGAACGGCCTGCTGCTGGTTTTGGATGGCAACAACGTGATTGCCGTGGCCACCGACGGCCACCGCCTGGCTTTCTGCCAGGTGGCCACCGAGCAGACCTTTGCCCGCCAGGAAGTAATTATTCCGCGCAAGACGATTATCGAACTGCAGCGCCTGCTGGAAGAAAACGACGAGCCGGTACAGCTCGACATCGCCGCCAACCAGGTCAAGCTGACCTTTGCCGACATCGAGCTGATCTCGAAGCTGGTCGAAGGCAAGTTCCCCGACTACACGCGCGTGATTCCAAAAGGCTACAAGAACGACTTCACCATCGGCCGTGATGAACTGCTGCGCTCGCTGCAACGCGCCGCCATCATGACCAGCGACAAGTTCAAGGGCGTGCGCTGCATCATCACGCCAGGCAGCATGAAGATCAGCTCGACCAATGCCGACCAGGAAGAGGCCGTGGAAGAACTGGAAATCGACTACGGCGGCGATTCGGTCGATATCGGCTTCAACGTCACCTACCTGCTCGACGTGCTCAACAACCTGAAGTGCGAATACGTCAACATCGCACTGGGCGACTCGAACTCGTCGGCGCTGATCTCCATCCCGGACAACGCCGACTTCAAGTACGTTGTCATGCCGATGCGCATCTAAAGACCCGGCAATGACGTACGTCCGGTACGTCGGGTAGGTCGGTAGGTCGGATTAGCGCAGCGTAATCCGACACACCCCGCAGCCCCACCGGGTTACGCCATCCGCCAGCAGCCCCGAATCAATCAGTAATCGCTATTTGAGAAAGCAGTCCATGTCCGAGAATCCACAAGACACCCCGATCCAGGCCAAAACGGAAGACTACGGCGCCTCCTCCATCCAGATCCTGGAAGGGCTGGAAGCCGTACGCAAGCGTCCGGGTATGTATATTGGCGACACCTCGGACGGCACCGGCCTGCACCATCTGGTGTTCGAGGTGCTGGACAACTCCATCGATGAGTCGCTGGCCGGCTATTGCACGGAAATCCACGTCACCATCCACAGCGACAATTCGATCTCGATCACCGACAACGGCCGCGGCGTGCCGACCGGCCTGAAAATGGACGACAAGCACGATCCGAAGCGTTCGGCTGCCGAAATCGTCATGACCGAGCTGCATGCCGGCGGCAAGTTCGACCAGAACTCGTACAAGGTATCGGGCGGCCTGCATGGCGTGGGCGTATCGTGCGTCAATGGCCTGTCCAAACTGCTGAAGCTGACCATCCGACGCGACGGCAAAGTCCATTACATGGAATTCGTGCGCGGCGTACCGCAGCACCGCGTGATTGAAATGCGCGACGGCGTGGCCGTCTCGCCGATCCAGGTCACCGGCGACACCGACAAGCGCGGCACCGAAGTGCATTTCTGGGCCGACGAAGAGATTTTCACGCATGTGGAATTCCACTATGAAATCCTGGCCAAGCGTATCCGCGAACTGTCGTTCCTGAACAATGGCGTGAACATCAAGCTGTCCGACCAGCGCACCGGCAAGGAAGAAGTGTTTGCCTTTGAAGGCGGCACGCGCGGCTTCGTGGAATACATCAACAAGGCCAAGAATGTGTTGCACCCGACCATTTTCCAGGCCACCGGCGAGCGCCTGTCGGACCAGGGCACGAACATCTCGGTCGACGTGTCGATGCAGTGGAACGATGCCTACAACGAACAGGTGCTGTGCTTTACCAATAACATCCCGCAACGCGACGGCGGCACCCACCTGACCGGCCTGCGCGCCGCGATGACGCGTGTCATCAACAAATACATCGACGAGCACGAGTTTGCCAAGAAGGCAAAAGTGGAAATCTCGGGCGACGACATGCGCGAAGGCCTGACCTGCGTGCTGTCGGTGAAAGTGCCAGAGCCGAAGTTCTCGTCGCAGACCAAGGATAAGCTGGTATCGTCGGAAGTGCGCGGCCCGGTCGAAGAGATCGTGGCCAAGACGCTGGCCGACTACCTGCAGGAAAAACCGAACGACGCCAAGATCATCTGCGGCAAGATCGTCGAAGCGGCGCGCGCCCGTGAAGCGGCGCGCAAGGCGCGCGACCTGACGCGCCGTAAAGGCGTGATGGACGGCCTGGGCCTGTCGTCCAAGCTGGCCGACTGCCAGGAAAAAGACCCTGCCCTGTCCGAACTGTACATCGTCGAGGGTGACTCGGCAGGCGGCTCGGCCAAGCAAGGGCGCGACCGCAAGTTCCAGGCCATCCTGCCGCTGCGCGGCAAGGTGCTGAACGTGGAAAAGGCGCGCTTTGAAAAAATGCTGTCCTCCGAGCAGATCACCACCCTGATCGCCACCCTGGGCACCTCGATCGGACCGGACGAATTCAACGTCGAGAAGCTGCGCTACCACCGCATCATTATCATGACCGATGCGGACGTCGACGGCGCCCACATCCGTACCCTGCTGCTGACGCTGTTCTACCGCCAGATGCCGCAACTGGTCGAGCGCGGCCACATCTACATCGCGCAGCCGCCGCTGTACAAGGTCAAGGCCGGCCGCGACGAGCGCTATCTGAAAGATGACGCCGAAGAAGCCAGCTACATGATGACCGTTGCGCTCAACACCGCCGTGCTGGTGCCAAAAGAAGGCGCCGACGGCATTTCCGGCGACACGCTGGCCGAACTGGTGCGCAAGTTCAACCTGTCGAACAGCATCATGACGCGCCTGACCCGCGTGATCGACCGCGCCGCCCTGACCGCCATCATGACCGGCGTGCAGCTCGACCTGTCGACCCTGGAAGCAGCAGAAGCCTCGGCCCGCGCCCTGCAGGACAACATCAACGACACCGCCGTCACCGTCCACGTCCGTTCCGACGACCTGTCCGAGAAACACCTGCTGCGCATCGAACGCATGCACCACGGTAACGTCAAGGTCAGCGCCATCGACGCCGACTTCGTGCAAGGCCCCGACTACGCCGTGCTGTCCAGCGGCGCTGCCACCTTTGAAGGCCTGATGGGCCCAGGCGCGTTCGTGCGCCGCGGCGAAGGCGAACGCACCAAGGAAATCGCCGTCACCGACTTCCACCAGGCCATGCAATGGCTGCGTGAAGAAGCCGAACGTACAGTCACAAAACAGCGCTACAAAGGTCTGGGCGAAATGAATCCCGACCAGCTGTGGGAAACCACCATGGACCCGACCGTGCGCCGCCTGCTGAAGGTACAGATCGAAGATGCGATTGCCGCCGACCAGATATTTACGACGCTGATGGGCGATGATGTGGAGCCGCGCAGGAACTTTATTGAGTCGAATGCGTTGAGGGCGGGGAATATCGACGTTTAAGCAATATTTTGGGTAGATTGGGCGACACTGTGTGTCGCCTTTTTTTTGAGCATATTAATACGCGCGATGACATCAACTCTGAACTACTACAACCAAAACGCTAGTCATTTCTTTAGTAATACCGCCAATGTCGATATGTCTGTCTTGCATCATCGATTTCTGTCGGCGGTGGGTACTAGCGGGAGCATATTAGATGCAGGTTGTGGTTCGGGACGCGATGCCAAAGTTTTTCTCGCCAAGGGCTATCGGGTTACTGCTTTTGACGCATCGCATGAGCTAGTGCAATTGGCAAAAGAGCATACTGGCATCGAAGTTCAGTTGCGTACCTTTACCGAAGTGAAAGAGCGGTCATGCTACGACGGCATTTGGGCCTGCGCTAGCTTGTTGCATGTTCCAGCAGCAGAGTTGCCAACCGCGCTCGCATGCTTATGGAATGCACTGAAACCAGGCGGTGCGTTTTATCTTAGTTTTAAGTTGGGAACGACTGAACGCGTTCAAGATGGGCGCCACTTCACGGATGTTGAAGAGCCACAGTTGCGCCAGTGGTTTGCTCACTTGGCAGATGTTGATAGGATCGAATGCTGGCAATCGATCGATCAACGACCGGACCGCACAGAGCAATGGCTCAATGCTCTGGTGCACCGCGCAGCTGTGCCGCAAAATCATCTGATTACTGGCGGCAGCGATCCGTTTTTGCCACACCTGAGCAGTTCAATCAATCAAGCATCAGAGATTGATTTAGCTGTCGCGTTTGTTAAGACGACTGGGCTGAGACTACTGCTGCCAGACCTGCACAGTGCGCTGAAAGGCGATGATGAATTACAACGCGCCCCGGCGCGGGTACGCGTACTGACAAGCGACTATTTAGATGTAACCGATACAGAAGCCTTGCGTCTGTTGATGCTGCTGCAAGCGCAAGGAGCAGAGGTAAAAGTGTATCAATCGGCTGGCAGCAGCTTTCATCTCAAGGCTTATTTGTTTGCGCAACTTACCGACCAAAGCGTTCTGAGCGGTACGGCGTTTATCGGTTCCAGCAATATCAGCAGGCAAGCACTAACCAATGGCTTAGAGTGGAATTACCGCATCGACTACCCAGGCGACAATGGCTATCTTGAGGCACGAGCTAAATTTGAAGAACTGTTTGTCCATCCTCGCTGCGTCGTACTAACGGATGAGTGGATTGAGCAGTATGATGCACGCCGAATTCCGCTGCCAATGGCCGTAGCGCCAGGCAGCCTGGAGCAAGATGCGCCGCCCACTCCCTCGAGTGTTCAAGTCGAGGCTTTGTTTGCTCTACGAGCGACGCGCGATGAAGGATTCCGGCGTGGCTTGGTAGTTTTGGCAACCGGTCTTGGGAAAACATGGCTGGCTGCTTTCGATGCGAAGCAGTTGGGCGCACGCCGCGTATTATTTGTCGCACATCGCGAAGAAATTTTGAATCAAGCGGCCGAAACGTTTCTTAGAATTCGTCCAAATGCACGCGTAGGCTTTTATGCAGGCCAGAGCAAAGATATGGAGGCAGAAATACTCTGCGCTTCTATTCAAACGCTGGGGCAAGAAAAGCACTTGGAACAATACGCGCCAGATCATTTTGACTATATCGTCGTTGATGAATTTCATCATGCAGCTGCGCCTACCTATCGTCGCCTGCTCGCCTATTTTTCGCCAAAATTTTTGCTAGGTCTGACAGCGACGCCAGATCGATCTGATCAATCCGACATTCTGTCACTATGCGATGAGAATCTCGTCTTTACGCGTGGTCTTTTTGATGGGATTACAGCCAAACTCCTTGTGCCATTTCACTACTATGGCATCTTCGATAGTTCCGTGGACTACGCTGAACTACCATGGCGCAGCGGCCGATTCGATCTCGATCAGCTCAGTACTAAGCTGGCAACACTGGCTCGCGCCAGACATGCATTGACGGAGTGGCAACGCTATAAACAGCAGCGCACGTTGGCGTTTTGTGTTTCGGTCGCTCATGCCGAATTTATGGCTGCACAGTTTGCCAAAGCGAATATCGCTTGCGCTGCGGTCTACGCCGGTTCGTCAATGAGCCGGGCCGACGCGTTGGAACGACTGCGTGACGGGCGCCTCTCGGTGATTTTTTCTGTCGATCTATTTAATGAAGGGGTCGATCTTCCTGCCATCGACACCGTCATGATGCTACGCCCTACCGAATCAAAAATTCTGTTTCTCCAGCAGTTGGGCCGAGGATTACGAAAGAGCGAGGGCAAAGAGCATTTGGTCATCTTAGACTTTATCGGTAATCACAAGAGCTTCCTACACAAGCCAGAGGCTCTGTTTGAGATCGACCCTAGCTACAAAAAATTAGCGGATTTCGCACGTAAAGCAGAAGCAGATCAACTGGAGTTACCAGAAGGCTGCTTCGTCAACTATGACTTGCAACTGATCGAATTTCTCAAGTCATTGGATAGCGAAGGCACAAAGAACGAATACACAGCCTTGCGCGACAGCTTTGGGCGACGGCCGACTTTGGCTGAGTTTTACCGGGGCGGTGCCAGCATGCCAGCGATGCGCAAAGAATATGGCGATTGGTATGCTCTCGTACATTCCATGGATGACCTCGACTCAGTTGAGCAAGTTATCGCGGTCAAACATCGCAGCTTCTTGCGCGAACTAGAAACAACTTCGATGACCAAGAGCTTCAAGATGGTATTACTTGTAGCATTTCAGGAAATGGATGGTTGGCGTACGCCACCGACCGTCGCCGAACTGGCTGAGCGATCATGGCAGGTATTACAACGTCGACCTGCGCTTCTGGCAGATCTTCCAGATACCATCCGCACAGTAAATGGGCATTCCGAAGCATGGGTACGCTACTGGTCTAACAATCCGATTAATGCTTGGATAGGTGGCAATAGAACAAGTAAGAATAGCGATTTTCACATCAACGGTGGTCGATTTGAAGCCGTCTTTACACTCGCGGACGACCAACTTGAGAAGTTCAAACTGATGGCCCAGGAAATCATCGATTATCGTTTGGCCGCCTATGAAGTTCGTCGTGCCCAGGCGGGGTTACCAAGTAATGTGATTCCGTTTGTTCGCAGCGAAAAGGCGAACGATTTGACATCGCTACCCTATTTTCCAAATTTGAAAATCGCTTGCGGTCACTTTAAGACCGGGACGGTGGACGTCGAGGAATACCGTAATCTTCCTACCAGCTATGGAAATATTGATCCTCATCAGCATTTCATCGCCCGCGCCTCGGGCAATTCCATGAATGGTGGAAAAAACCCGATTCAGGACGGTGACTATCTGCTACTGGAGCATGTCACCGCGACCAATGCAGGTTCGATTACTGGCTCAGTGATGGCCATCGAGCGTCAAGATGAATCTGATGATGGCTTTCAGTATTTGCTGCGCCACATTGTCAAAACGCCGGATGGCAGCTATGTGCTGCGCGCTACCAACCCAGACTATCCCGATATGGAAGCCACCGAGGACATGCATACCTTGGCGCGCTTCAAAGCCATTATCAATCCGCTAGATCTGGCCGTAGGGCAATCATTCATACGCGAAGATATTGCGCCGCTGTTTGGCGAGACATACAGCATCGGCAACTGGAATGTGGGACACGTGACGCTGACCAATAAGAAAGCGATAGTGTTACTGGTAACGCTTAATAAACAGGGCAAAGCGGCGGATCATCGTTATCTTGATCATTGGATCGATGACAGTACCTTCCATTGGCAAAGCCAAAACTCCACATCGCCGACCAATAAAAAAGGTCGAGACATTATCGAGCATGAGCAAAGAGGTTTGACGATACACCTTTTTGTGCGTGAATCTAAGCTTCAGAATGCTAAGGGCGCTCCCTTCATTTATCACGGGCCAATACGCTATGTCAGCCATACAGGCAGTAGTCCGATGAGTGTCACATTTAGCTTGGGGTGATTACATGGATGGCGGCACGCTGATCGCGTGTCAGGTACTCGACGGCCTGCGGTCGCAATGTCGATGCTGTAAGACAGATTGCACTGATGGCGAAATTGCATGCTATCAGCGCCGCACCAACCGTCCGACATGGACTGTGAAACGGTGACAATATCCTCGTCATGCGCTGCTGCAAGCAGCGAGCCTTATGAGGAATAAGAGTATGACCAAGATACAAGACGAACCGTCCCCGCTTGTCGCGCAACTGCGCGAAGACATGGGCCTTGCGGCCAGCACCAATGCAGACGTGTTTGCGCGCCTGCGCGAGCAATACGATGCCGACATGCAGGCTTACGACGCCGCGCAAAAGCAGAAGAACATCGAACGCCAGGCGATGAGTGCGGAGCAACGGAAGCGCCATGAGGCGCTTGACTTTGCGCGCGCCAATGTTGAACTGTCGGGTGGCAAGATCAGCGAGGAAGAGTGGCAGCACGGGATGCGTTGGGCCAATGGTGAAATTGATATGGATGCGTATATTGCCGGGGTTGCAGGAAAGCGCGGTTCGACAGGCTGAAATGCTGGCAGGTGCCGGCGTCTTGGTGGCAGATCGGGGGCCGCGCCGGAGGGCGAACTTTGTCAGATTACGCGTGGCGTTGCCACGCTAATCTGACCTACGAGCCAAGGGCGGCTGTGGAATCTGCCCTCCTCTTTCCTGAAAGAACACAGTACACTTGCAAGCAGCATCATGGATTCTGTGCGCCGCCGGCAGCGAGCTGGCGGCACCTCTGTCGTCTAGCCTTGCCAGCCGGGACACACGCCATGCCGACTTCGCGCAGCAGCTCGTCTATCTGGGCCTACCTGTTCCTTTTGGGAGAACCGGAGCAGCAGCAGCGCTTTTTCAAGGAACTGCATTTCATTTCGATAGTCACGCTGAGCTTTGGCGTGGCCAGCTGGCTGGTCACGGTGGCACTGATGCAGCACCGGCATGCGCTCGATACGCAAAGCGCCAGTATTGCACTGCTGGGCATGGTGGCAGGCGTAACCGTCACGGCGCTGGGCAAGAGCTTGCTGGCCATTATCGTCAGCGGGTCGGCCAGCGTGCTGTTTGTTACCTATGGTTTTCAGGTGCTGATTGCGGCCACTGACGATCCTTCATTCTGGGTGTTGCCGCTGGGCGTGCTGATCACGCTGACGATTGCTCCCTTGTTCAGCGGTATTGCCTGGTATATGGCCGTGTCGCTGTGCGTGTGGGTGATGCTGGGCTGGGAGCAGTTTCCGGCGCATCCGCAGCAGGCCGACCAGTATTGGCCGATGCTGGCGGTGGTGGTCAGCATGCTGATCGGGCTGTCCCTGAATGTGTATTTCCTGGTGCTGCGCATACACAATTATCAGGCCCAGCGCGAGCTGGCCACGATGGCCTATACCGACAGCCTGACCGGCCTGAATAACCGGCGCCGCTTTACGCAAAGCGCGCGCCAGCTGCATCACAGTGCGATGGCGCCGGCGTATTTCCTGATGATCGATATCGACGACTTCAAGCAGATCAATGACGAACACGGCCATGACGTAGGCGACGAGGTGCTGCGCAAGACAGCCGAGGTGATTGCCGGGGTGGCTGGCGAACATCTGTGCGGGCGGCTCGGTGGCGAGGAGTTTGCCGTCATTTACCAGGGCGACAAGCATGGCGCCTGCTTTCTTGCCACGCAGCTGATCGAAACCGTCGAGGCGGCTTTTGCGAGCGAGCGCAAGGTATCGATCAGCATCGGCGTGGCCGAACTGGTCAAGGGCACGGATCTGGCGCACAGCTACCGGCGCGCCGATGCATCGCTGTACCTGGCCAAGAAAAATGGCAAGAACCGCTATGAGCTGGCGGGTAGCTGAAGCGTCAGTTGTTACCACCACGCAAATGAACATGGTATTTTGACATTCTGCGGTATGATTTCCCATCCGTGCTGCTCTGCCCAACCCCTGCCCTGCGCACCTCTTTGCCCCAGCCACGCCACGCCCGGGTGACCTTTTTTCCAA
>Ga0308158_10005115_pt1 | contig 10847 bp, 11 predicted proteins | sample PhyBR2_FD_201038 | JGI IMG/M metagenome (GOLD analysis project Ga0308158, IMG submission 201038) | Phyllosphere microbial communities from UC Gill Tract Community Farm, Albany, California, United States - DLSLB.R2 | ecosystem: Host-associated > Plants > Phyllosphere > Unclassified | place: USA...
ACCACATTGGCGTCCGCAATACGCCCACTCAGTTCAATATTCACCAGACTGAAGTCGGATTGGGACGGCTCTGCAAAGCTGGTGGCGCGAGACAGCCCTGGTAACGCGAGATAGCTATATTGGCTGTCGCGGTTGCGGATCGCCTGTCGAACGCCGGACACGTCTGCGGTGAACGCACCGACGGCAAGGCGCAGGCCGACGCGACCTCCAGTGGTGACGGTGCGGTTGACATTGGAATGCCCCCGTCGAAGATCGTCGATGAAGCCGCCGTCGACCTGACGATATCCAACTGCGCGAAGTGCAGCCGATCCCATTCTTACTGGAAGATTTACTGTGGCGGAGACCGATCCTCCCGGAGCGCCACCGCTCGTTAGGGTCGCTGAAGTGTCCGCTATGACTTCCAAACGACCAAGGTCTGGCCGCACAGGCTCTATCCTCAACACCCCGCCAACAGCCGCCGCCCCGTAAAGCGTTCCTTGCGGTCCTTTGACAAGGTCCACCCGATCGACGTCGTATAGCAACAGTCCCGGGTCTGGCCCGTTGTAGTTGGTTCTGGCCTCGCCGAAATACTCGGCCAGGGTTGCTTGAGACTCTCCTGACAGGCTCGAATCGGCCACGCCGCGAACGAACAGCTTGTTGCGGCCGGGTCCCAGCGCCGTAGACGTCAGCGACGGGATCTGGTTGGCAAGGGTCGAGACGCTTGCTCCGCCCCCGGCTAGGTAAGGAGACCCACCAACGTAGACGCTCTGCGTGATGCCCGTCTCGGCCCACCTCGGCGTTGCCCGTTTGCTAGCGGTAACGACAATGTCAGGGCCTGGCGGATCGTCGACCGAACTGCTTGTTGTTACGGCAGGCCTCGCCCGCACGACCTTGTCCGTTCTCACCAAGCGAAACGCTCTGGGGCCCACCGAGACGGCTCGCAGCCCGGTGCCTTGCATCATGCGCTGGAGGGCATCGGCCGCGCTCATCCGCCCTCTGACTGTCTTGGTACGAACCTGTGTATCAAAGACGTCGCCACCTACACTGATGCCCGTCAGGACGCCGAACCTTACAAGGGCGTCGATGACGGGGAGCGACGGAATGTCGTACCGCGCCCGAGCGGACGTCTGCGCCTGAGCAGGAGCCATAGAAACGGCAACGATCATCGCCGCACAGAGCGGCGATGATCGTCCGAAACCCAGTAAAGAGCTACGCAGAGTCAGGCTGATATATCCTTTCCTTCGCTCAGAAGCGGAGGCCGACACCCGTGGTGACCTGATGCTGTCTACTGCCGACGTTCCCGTCGGCGATGTCTGTATAGCGATACTCCGCTTTTAGAAACGCCTTGCCCGCAAGTTCGCGTTCAATTCCTGCGCCGACGCGGTAGCCGTCTCGGCTCCGCTTGTCGTGGAAGTCGGCGAACAGCATCGTTCCGCCTTTCACTCCTTCGTATGAGTTGTTCTGCCGAACGTTCACATAGCCGCCTAAGACGTAGATCATGTTATGTTCGCCGACGACAAAGCCGACCCGACCGCCGACGAACGCGGCGCGGCCGTTGTGCGTGCACCCCGTGCCGTCCACGGTTCCAAGCACCAGCAGGTCTTTGCACGTCGAGCCGGACGAGTCAGCCATTTCAGCCATGACGCCACCGACGAGTTGTCCAGAGCGAAGATCGTAGCCGATTCCACCGCCATAGGTCACACCATCGCCGCTGCGCTCCCGGTTTGGTCCGTCAACGTGGTTCCAGCCAACGATCGCTTCGGCATGTGGCCCGGAAAAGCTCTGCGCAGATGCTACGGCGGGGATCGAGAGGAGTGCGGCTGCGAAGATGGGAGAAATTCTGGAACTCATGTTTCTTCCTTGATATTCGTGTTGACGGCACGTGCTCGGTCGGAAGGTCAACTGCTTCCTCCATGCTGCTAACGGAGCGATCAGCGCAGACCCGCAGTCAGTTTTCATGTAAAAGTGCGCGAGAGTCTGTGGGCGGGGCTCTTCCCCAGTTCGAAGAAGCGCACCCACCTCATCTTGTTGAGGCTTTAACTTGGCCTCAGCTAGCGTGCCCTTGCCGAGCTAGCGGGCCGGGGTAGACCATCCGCATCCCCAACGTGAGCATCAGCGTGAGCGGACTGACTAGACTGGAAAGCCGATGAATATGGATCCCAAACACCATCTGATCCGAGAAAATCGGCTTGCCGTTGGGTAGGGGATATTCGTGCGGCATCACCCGACTTCGGACATGAACAAATGCCCGAAGTCGGGTAACGAAAGGCACGCCGCGAATGTCCGCAAGTGGGTCGATCCCGCCTGCCGCGTCCGACTATCAGGTGCTACAGGCCATAGAGTGCTGGTGGCCGTCGAACGACGTAACCGAACGGCTCGCCGATACCGTCTGAGGTCTTACGTTAATGGAGTAACTACCGCCTTCATTCGGCTGGCAAGTTCGCGTTCGACTTCGCGAGCCATTATGACAAGAAGGGACTGATCAAAGTCCCCCGCCAGCGGCTCACTGTCCGCAACGCATATCGCGCCAAGCGCCAGTCCCGCGGGATCAGTAATAGGCGCGCCAGCATAGAAGCGGACGAATGGATCATTTATAACACTGTCGAACTCTTCGAAACGCGGATCGCTGCGCGCATCGGGGATGACCAGCATCTGCCCGCCCTGCCGAACCGTGACGGCGCAGAAGGCCGTGTTTCGCGGGGTTTCGGTGACACCCAGTCCACGTTCCGCCAACAAAGTTTGCATGCGTTTGTCGATGATTGAGATCGCCGCATACTGCGTCCGATAGTAATCGCGAACGACGTCCACAATGCGCTCAAGCTCCTCGCTGCCGCGCATTGCTAACGCTCCGCTCTGATCTACGGCAAGCTGTCGCTTCTTCTCATTAGAAAAAACGTCCAACCATGAACCGACGTGTGCCCCGTACACATCCATCTCCACACATTACCGTCGCACAGATATAGAATGGTTTCATAAAGCACGTGCAAGGAAATTATCATGTACTAGGAACGTAAATGCATAACTATAGCGTAATTACAGGGTAGAGCTAACGCCAAACATGCTTTATAGACGGTTGTTATTGGCCATATTGGTTATTTAGCGATATGTTAACTGACGGTCCCGTCATAGTTGGTACGACGAGACCTTTATAAGGTTGTCGTCGGGATCACGCACATAGACCGAACATATCGGCCCCCGCGCGCCCTTTTTGATGCCGGGGCCGGTTTCGATCGCAATGCCGAGGTTGCGGAAGTGGCCAGCGACTTCGGCGGGGGGCGTATCGGTCAGGAAGCAAAGATCATCGCTGCCGAGGTCGGCGTACGCGCGGTAAACCACGCCTCCTGCGAGGCGGATATCGGGCGAAGGTTGATCTTGTTGGGGCCAAATATCATGCTCATGCGAATTGGACCGTCATCCGAGGATGAAACATGCCGCTCCATGTCGAGCGCCTTCTCGTACCACTCCGCTGAAGCATCCACGTCGCGCACGTTGAACACGACGTGATCGATCGCCTTCACTTTCATCGACTGCCCTCTCGGTCGCTGCGTCGGGGTGAAGCGGTTGATGTACGATCCGACCTCTGGGTGGTGGTCTTCATCATGTCCGCCACCTTCAATGCCAACGCCTGCATGGTGAACGGCTTCGTCAACAGCTCCATGCCAGGTTCGAGATGACCATTACCGACCGCGGCATTCTCTGCGTATCCTGTGATGAAGAGCACTTTCAGCCCCGGTCGCAGGGTCCGTGCCGCGTCGGCGACCTGTCGTCCGTTCATACCGTTCGGCAAGCCGACATCGGTAATCAGCAGCTCTATCTTGGCACCGGACTGAAGGACCTTGATCCCGGACGCGCCGTCCGCGGCACCTATGACCGTGTAACCGATCTCGTCGAGGACCTCGTCGATGAGATGGCGGATGCTTGCTTCATCATCGACGACCAGAATGGTTTCGCCGCTTGCGGATGCCGCTGCCGCCAGAGCCTCTTCCTCTTCGGGAAGTAGGGCCTCCCCCATGTAGCGTGGCAGATAGACACAGATCGTCGTTCCTTCGCCCACCTCTGAGTAGATGCGGACCTGTCCGTTCGACTGACGGGCAAAGCCATAGATCATCGACAGACCAAGGCCGGTTCCCTGGCCGATCGGCTTTGTCGTGTAGAAAGGCTCGAACGCCCTTTCGATCGTCTCGGGTGTCATACCTGTCCCCGTGTCGGTCACGCAGATCGAGAGGTACTGGCCAGCGGGAAGGTCCCGCTCGCGCGCAGCATGGTCATCAAGCCATTTGTTGCCAGTTTCGATCGTCAGCCGGCCTCCATCCGGCATCGCATCACGGGCGTTGATGCACAGGTTCAGTATGGCGCTTTCGAGCTGCGTGGCGTCGATCATGGCGGTCCACAAACCAGCGGCTCCGATAACCTCGATGTTGTTTGTAGGGCCGACCGTTCGGCGCAGCAGATCCTCCATACCGACGATCAAACGGTTTACGTCAGTGGCCTTGGGATCGAGCGTCTGACGGCGGGAGAAGGCAAGCAGCCTCTGGGTGAGCGATGCCGCACGTCGGCCGGCCCCTTGCGCCGCGAGGATGAAACGTTCCGCGTCGTCGAGCCTGCCCCGTGCAAGGCGTAGCTGGAGCAATTCCAGATTGCCCATCATACCGGTCAGCAGATTGTTGAAATCGTGCGCCAGCCCACCGGTGAGCTGGCCAACCGCTTCCATTTTTTGTGCTTGCCGAAGCTGGTCCTCGGCGACCGTAAGCGCTTTTGCGGCAGCGCGTTCTTCGGTGGAGTCGCGGCCTACCGCGATAATCTTTTCATCCCCCGGCCCAGCGGCCCAGACGATATCACGATAGCTGCCATTCTTGTGTCGGTAGCGGTTCTCGAACCGGGCATAGGTCTGCCCGCTCGCGATGCCGGAGGCGCCGGTGATCGTGTGATCGAGATCCTCTGGATGAATGAGGGAAAATAGCGAGACACCGATCAACTCGGCTTCCGACCATCCGAGAATACGCGTCCATGCAGGATTTACGGCTTCGATGTCGCCGTCGAAGCTCGCTACCAGCATCAAATCGGACGAAAGCTGCCAGAGCCGGTTTCGATCAGCTGTCCGTTCGGCGACCTGTTGTTCCAGGGTGGCGTTCCACCGCTCAAGATCCTGCCGGGCCTTCTGGCGCTCTGTCTCATCACGAGCGATTTTGATGAAGCCCTGGTCATGGCCCTGAACGTCCGCGATGAGTGGATGCATCGATCCGCTTAGGAAAACAGGATGGCCATTTTTCTTTATATGCCAGCGTTCATCGGTAGCGGAGCCGTCCCGCGCGGCGCCAGCAAGCTCGCGAACATCGGCACCGCTAGCACGATCCTCATCGGTGAAGATCATTGAGATTGATTGTCCAACGGCTTCGTCGCCAGACCAGCCAAGCACGGCAGTCGCACCGGCTGACCAGGAGGTAATGATACCGCCAGTATCAACGGTCACGATCACATGATCCTTGGCGCCTTCGATAACGAGGCGAAGGCGTTCTTCACTTTGGCGTAGGGCAGCATCGCCAAGGACACGATCAGTCGTTTCGTTGGTGAGGATGAAGAGGCCGGCGACCTCGCCCTCTGCATCAAGGATGCGTGAATAGGAGAAGGTAAACCACGTATCCGCGGGCCCTCGGTCGGTCGCGAGCTTCCATGGCAGGTCCGTAAAGCGTTGGCTCTTGCCCTCGAAGGCATCGTCGATGATCGGCTTAGCCTGCGTCCAGGCGTCCGCCCACACATCCCTGAAAGGCGCCCCCATCGACCACGGAAGCCTAGGCCCGAGAAGCGGGAAATAGGTCTCGTTGAAAAAGAAGGTCAGCTCTTCGCGACCCCAGGCCAGAATCATAGATTCTGGTGAGTTGAGCACTGTACTTAGGGTCGACTTCAGAATGTCGGGCCAGCCCTCGGGAGGACCCAGAGGGTGGTTCGACCAGTCGCGATCAACGATGAGACGACTGGCTTCGCCGCCCCCCGCAAGAAACTGCAGCCCTGCTGGGAGGGAGGCGGGGGTACGAAACACGTCAGAAATCATGTCGATCCAGTGGATGGCGCCGGCGCTAGCAGGTCAAACCTACAGGCTGTGCCTACGATCCGGCAAGTCGGCGAAAAGCTTTAGGCAAACCCCTACTGCTGAGCAGGCCGATGCTACTGCGTATGGAGACGCCAGATTGGGACGCCGCAGGCGTCCCTGATCAATATGGTACCCCGATTGCCTTGGCCTGGGAACGCGATCCAAACCAGACGGTTACGATTAGATGCACCGACTAATCTATATCAGCAAATCGTTGATCGGGACCGATCGTAGCGATCTTGACGCGATTGTGAAAACCTCAGCCGTTCGCAACGCCTGCGCCGGCATCACCGGGGTGTTGTGGTTCGACAAGAATAACTTCGCACAAGTTCTCGAGGGTGATCGAGCAGCAATTATCGAAACTATGGACCGGATTAACGCCGATGAGCGCCACACGGATATCGAGATCATTTGCGACCGCGAAATAAAGCAGCCAATGTTCGGGAACTGGTCGATGACGCTTCCACGCGAAACCCCGGAGGGCATCGAGGCCACAGCTTTTCTGATCGGCTTTGCACAGAACGAACAAAGCGCCTCAGCAAGGAAGCTGTACGAGATCGCCATCGTCGCCGACGATCTTGGGTGATCAGCGATCGGTACCGCGCCTCTGAAAACAAGTTCTTAGTTCCGTGTGCCTTCCTGATTGTTCATCCCGACCGGGACGCAGGTTCCGCAGGAAAACTTGGTTTCGGACTACAGCACAGGCCGAACTCGATTGACGCATTGTCCAAGGCGCTGCGGGAGGTTTGATGCCTAGGATCGTGACGTGTTCTCGGCCCACCAGACGTCCGCGCGGCGACTGAAACAGGTCCCTTCCACGACCTTAAGACTTCGCTCGTCAGCGCCGGAAGGTCAGCCTGACCGACAAGCCGCTGTCATCCCAGTCGTAGGCAATGATCCCGCGACGGGCGCGCACGATCCGTTCCATCAATCGCAAGCCCTGTCCGCCGGTCCGATCACGCGCTAGGACCGGCTGGTTAGAACGCTCGACCCATAGGATCGTCAAGCTTTCGAGCTCTTCAACTGCGCTCACATGCACATTCCCGCCATGATGCAAGGCGCCGTGCTTGGCGCTGTTTACCGCCAGTTCGCCTATTACCAACGCAATGGCGTTCGCTTGGCCCTGGTCGACGATGGATGAGGAAAGCCGCTCGATCGTCACAGGACACGCCGGTTGATCGAATGGCGTCACAAGTGCGGGTATGAGGCGATCCAACTCCAGCGGCACCTCATCAGAAACAAATAGCGCCTGCGCGGTACTGAGCGCACCCATTCGCTCGGCCATCTCGTGCGCGAAGGCTTCGTTGTCCGCATTGCCCTTGGCGAACCCGATCAACAGGCTGCCGATCATGGAATAGGTATTCTTCAACCGATGTTTCATCTCAGCTGCCGCGATCTCGAGTGCCTCGCGCGCGGTCTCCGTCTCGGTGATATCGCGAGACACAGAGAGGTAGCCGGCGTGGTCGCCGGCATTGTCCGTCACCGGTGAGACAGTTACGTCCCACCACCTGGGCGATCCCTTTGCGGTCGGGCAAAATGCCCTGAACCGTACGGTTTGCCCGGTCGCTGCCTGCGGATACGATCCGATTATCGCCTGTCGCGCTTCGTCCGGCCACAGATCTGCCCATGGCTGACCTTCGACGGCGCAAAAATCGTCGATCTCCATCGCGCAAATGCCGTTGCCGTTCATGTACCGGATGTTGCCGTCGAGACCGATCAGCTTCACGCAATCCACGCTCTGATCGAGGACCGATGCGAGCGCGACGGACGAAAGACCGCTGACAGCGTGTGGCGCGACAATGAGTGCTTCGTTTTTCAAACCATGAACCCGACAAGAGCCCCGTGTGGTCAAGCTGACCGCCGCATCCGTCCATCTCGGCGAACGACTTCTTCTAACGTAATCCGATAGTTCGCGCCAATGCCTTGCCAAAACTGGTGAGCCGTCCCCGCTCTACCTGTGGTCCGTCGGCGATCCAGCGTCCCGCCTCGCCAATTGCTCTTGCACCAGTTTAACGAGCTGATCCGTCGCATACGGCTTGGGCAAAAACTTACCGGAATCTGGAACTTCGGCCGAGTCCAAGCGAACCCCACCAGAGGTGACGATGATCTCGATGTGCGGCCAGCGCTTTGTCACCTCCTCTGCCAGATCAAGTCCGTCGAGATCACCCGGCATGTTGATGTCGGTAAAAATCAGGGCGATCTCCGACGAACGCTCCAGTATCTCCAACGCCTCGCGTGCGTCACCGGCTTCGATGATGGAGAACCCCCGGTCCTCCAGAGCATCAGCGGCGATCATCCGGATGAACATCTCGTCTTCGACGATGAGAAGCGGTTGCTGCGGGGTGTCGGTCATTGAGGTCTAACGCATCAGCGCGATAACCGCTTATCGCGCCTTAAATTTCTTTGATATTCGGCGACTTCGCTTCGCCACGTCGGTAACCTGTCACTAGCGATCGTTTAAGCTATAACGATTTCAATTGCCCATGCTTTCTGGGAAAGGCGGCATATGTTCAAAGTCGCCTATCGCCACCCACCTTTTTAAAAGCGGAAGGTCCGCTCTCCGATCCCATCACGACATTTGCGAGCGGATAGCTGGGCGTCAAAATCGGTCATTCGCGAAGATGAACCAGCGTCCGAATTTAGGAAGCGAGGGAAGGGGCGTAAGCGTCCGGATGTGGGTCTGATGGAAGCCGTAGGGCAGGGCGTGTTCGCCCACTTGCGATCATTCCGATTGAACCGATAAGTTAGTGAAATGACATTGCATCCTGATGTTGCTCGGCTTGCTGAAACACTCGAGGCAATGACGACATTGCTGAAGCTGCACGGTGACAACAGATGGGCCGAGCAGGTCGAGCGATGTAGATCTAGTATCGCACAATCCGACTATCACGGGGTCGACCGATTTTTGTGTCTTTACGGTGGAATGGGATCGCTAAACGACGTGATTCTGCAATCCGGTGGAGTTACCCCGGCAGAAGACAACGAGCGGTTTGACGCGCTTCGAACTGATGCTTGGAAACAGGCGAATGCACTGGCGCGATAGGCAGTTCGCGGTAACGGCCGCTAACCTCTCCATCACGACCTTCGCGAGCGGATAGCCAGCCTTCAAAATCGGTCATTCGCAAAGATGAACCAGCGTCCGAAGTTGGGAAGCGAGGGAAGTGGCGTGAGCGTCAGACTATGGGTCGGACCGGCAGCATGGGCAGGTACTCCTGCCCCGTAGCTGACGTTCTTAGCTAAGCTCCCTCCAGCGGCTCGAGCCTCCATTTGGCAGCAAGCATCGACTGCAAAAGGTCAACGTAGCTCCAACCCTTGCCGCGGGCGGCGATCGCTGAGAGACAATCCTGATCTTCGCGCCCCGGGCGGCCTGGCCCCGTCATGTTGGGTTTCATGTTGAGGTCGAACAATTTGAACAGACCATGACGATCGGCGCGGCAATCGATCCGGATCGCGGTGCGGGCGTCGACCAGCGCGGCCGCCGAGACGCAACTGTCGATCATCGCTACGATGGAGGGATCGAGCAGCCGCTCGGGAGCGATTGCGATGCTGTTGGCGGTGACGGGAACGTCGCCGTTATACGGAGCTACACCGCTGCGCTGATCGAAGCGGTACACGGGCGGCAACGCCCAGTGCGTCGGTGCCCGCGAACCGTCTGGGCGCGGGGACGCGGGCGGCATGAGGGTGACGGTCATCTCGTCACCGCCGAGAAACTCCTCCACCATCAGCATGTCGCCGAAGGTTGCGGCTGCGATCAACGTCGTCGCGGCATCGCGCAGGGCACCGAGGCTTTCTACCAGGGTGACGCCTTGGCTGCCACGTCCGCGCACCGGTTTGACGATCATCGGAAAGGACATGCCGCGCAAAGCACCCGCGTCCTCGACATCGGCCAGCGCGCAGACGTTCTCCTTCGCCGTGCCGGACAGCAGAAACGACCGCGCTACCGGCAGGCCAGCCTCGGCCAGGAGTTGGTTGGTCTCGAACTTGTCGTCGAACGCCTGCATCGCCGCGGGAAGCTGCCCGACGATCTCGAAATCGGCCATTGCCGTCTCGAGCGGATGTCCTTCGAACAGGACCGTGTTCGCCCACAGGACCGTAGCGCCGGCTGCGCCTGCGCCACGGATGCCCTCGGCCGTGTCCGGGAATACCCAGTCGAGTGCCTTGGAAGGGTCTGGCAAGGCGGTCGGAGTGACCACATTCACGCCTGCTGTCCGCAATGCGAAAGCGATGTCGGCGCCGCCATCTGAATATCCGCCCGGCTTCGCATCCTTTCGCAGTCCGGCGATCAACGGTGGCGGAAGCGCTTGATAGAGAAGGGCGACAGGCGCTGTTTTCATAAATAATCTCCTGCGCACCGCGCCTTAGCCGGGCGCGGCGCGCCCATGAAAGGGGCATAGATTGCGGTAATGCGGCAGTGATACCTCATGCATCGGCTTGACCCTGACCGTCGCGCCATTTGCGCTGGGGTACCCTGATGGATCGGACCGGCTAACACCCGGCAATCCGCTCGACGATGGTCTTGATCGCATCGCGCTCGAGGGGGGCGCGATCGATCGAATTGTGGATGCCGATGCCCTCGATCAGCGCGTCAAGCGCGCGCGCCGTTAGCGGGTCGAAGAAGCGGCCCAGGGCGCCTCGGCTGCTGTCCATCCAATTTTGCATGACCGCGCTGACCGGTGGGTGCCGGGCCGCGAAGGCGTAGAGTTCGTAGCTCAACAACAACGTGCGCGGTTCCGCCCAGACCTGGTTCGCGATGATGTCGATGACTGCCGTACACGCCTCT
>Ga0308158_10005118_pt1 | contig 10844 bp, 7 predicted proteins | sample PhyBR2_FD_201038 | JGI IMG/M metagenome (GOLD analysis project Ga0308158, IMG submission 201038) | Phyllosphere microbial communities from UC Gill Tract Community Farm, Albany, California, United States - DLSLB.R2 | ecosystem: Host-associated > Plants > Phyllosphere > Unclassified | place: USA...
CGACGCGATCTGGCACAGCGCCCCTATTTCGATGTGCTTTCGCGAAGCTTGCCGGTACTTGTGATTTAAGTAGAAAAGAAGTCGCAGCACTGCCTGCGACAGACAACGCAATGCGGTGAAAACCTGCTAACCAAAAAACAATACCCGCGATGGCAAGACCATGGCGGGTATTGTGTGTGCCGTAATGTCAGGGACATCACGGCAGATCATCTGTATGGATCAGAGTCAAGAGAGCGGTAAGGCAGAGAGGCAAAGCAGAGCGGGAGGGAAAGCAGGCAGGGCCACTGGGGCAGCGAGGGGCGGTGGGTGGGTGGGCAGTTCGATATCCCGCCAACGATCCCGGCTTCTTAGTTCAATTTGAAAATTCTTCAAACTAATCGTGCGCCAAACAAAAAGCACCATCGCCAATTGGTCGATGCCGCTGAAGTTTAATCCTCGCAATTGAATGGCAGTGACTGCGCCGCCGTCAACAGCGCCGTTGTGGTGGCAGTGCAGCAAGCCAGCGCTCGGCCTCACTCCGAAGAATAATGGTACGACGCCCCAGCTTTCGAGCCTCCAGCTTCCCGGCACTCATTTCAGCATAGGCCGCTGTGCGCCCAACACCTGCCCACAGGCAAAAGTCATCGACTGAAAATGCGCCGCCTGTGCTTGATACTGATTGCTGTTGTTCCATAGTTCGCTCCCTGCTAGTTGATAGTTGATAGTGCAGAGATATAGGAAAATTTCGCCAAGTCTCCTAGATAGATTGGCGCTCCAAACTTCACCCTCGCTTAGCTCAGCAATGGATCAAGAATGGCGCAAAAAGCTCGCAGACCCATCGAGAACGTGGGGTGAAAGTCTAAAAAAATGGGCCGATTTTGCCAGTGTCTCGTTGATCTTCGCCTCGGAGATGAAAGCCTATCCTACAAGTCTAGAAAGTTGCGGATCGTTGCGCAAGAGCAAGCACCAACGGGCGACCGCCGACAGTTCCGCAGCCGGACTGGTCATTTCGCGCACGCGTGCCCGAACTTCGGTCAACTTCGCCTTGGCCGCCGGGTTGTTACCTGCGCCACAACGGGCTTTGGCCTTAGTGAAGTCGTCGATCAACCTGTCTACTTGCTGCCAAACTTTGCGCCGCGCCTCGGCCAGCGGTGCATGTTCGTTGAGTTTGAGTCGCTTTACAGTCTCATCAACACGCATCCGCTCCCAAGTGGATATGCCAGGCATCGGAATGACCTTTCCTTCTTCATCGAAGGCAATCAGGGCCACATCATCGTCGTCAATCGGATCCAGTAGGTAGCGAGTTTCGGATTCTTCACAGGGCAGCGCGTGGGTGGAGCACAGGGAGCCATCCTTAAGTGGAAACCAGCCACCTTTCTTGCGGTTGCCAACATTACCGCAAACACGAAAATTCATGTAGTCGAAAGCTAGCCACCAATATCCATCGCGAACCGTGGTGTCTAGCGCCTTAGCTTCCTTCTTTGGCCGGAAATGCTCGACGTCGTAATGCGAGTACAGCTCGCGCACCTCCGAGAACCAGCACTTGCCGGCCGACAGGGCCAAAAGCCATTCCTTCAGTGCACCCCAGTGACCTCTGTTGGCATCGATCAGTGCATTACGTTCGTCACGCTTACCAACTGAATCCAACGCAGCCAGATCGACCACCAGTTGCGCAGACTTCGCAATCCAAGCGTCCCACTGTGCTTGCGTCCACGGCACCCAGTTCAACATGTCGCTATCGGTGGGCAGCTTATTTTCAAGATCTATGAAAATCACTCGCCAGCCTCCTCACGCAGAATTTCGTCGATGATGGAATCGGCAATCGCATCCTGCTCGGCTTGCTCTTCGGCCGTCAGCACAGGCTTACGGAAGCGGCGGTGTTGCGCCATCTTGCGTACGAACAACGCGTAATCTGGGTCACGAAAATCAGCGGTCGAAAAACCCAAGTCGGCCAACTCGGCAGACAGACGGCTCAACTCGGTGTCCTCCTCGGGCGTGCGCGGCGATTTCACGAACAACTCATTGCGCCGGAACAAGCGGCGCTCGGTTTCGATATCCAGCGTGGACGATAGACCGAACAGCTCACTTTTCAGTAGACCAGTTACGCCCATGCCCTGCGGGTGTTCATCCGGCGTATCCACCACCGTGCGACCGCCATCGCGACGCAGAATATGTACCTGCTCGCGCTTGAGGCTACCCACCATCATCGGGTCGTGAGTAGTGATGAGGATTTGTGATTCACCCAGCATCAAAGCGCTGTCGTCCGATGTCAGCACACCTTCGATATCGTCGAAGTAGCGTAGCTTCCAGATCGGGTTCAGATGGGTATCCGGCTCGTCGAGCAGGAAAAGGCAGTGGTCTTCGCGAGTGATGCGCATCAGTCCCAGTACGGTGAGCATTTGCAGCTCGCCTTCGGACAGCTGGGTAAAACTTACCTTGCCGCCATGCTCGTCGCGCTTCTTGACGGTGATGCGCACCTCGTCGATCAGATCGCCAATATAAGCGCCCTCGGCATAGCGGAAGAAGCTATCGGTGCCGCCGACCAGCTCGCCCAGTTGTTTGAGTTTGCTTTGGCTAGGTACGAACAGATAAAGCTGTTTCTGTTTCTCGCTGCGGCCACGAAAGTCGATCTGCTTGGTAGTCTCTTGTTCAATGGGCGCCCAGGCCACTTGCCAGAGCTTGTCGAGAAATTCGCTCACCACATTGCCACGTGCATACCAGAAGCGCGGGTCGCCCTCATTCAGCTCATGTTCGTCGAATTTGCCGCCACGGCGCTTTTCGCGCAGGCGGTGAGGCTCTTTTAAAACAAACAGTGCGGATTCCAGCGACTCAATGTGCAGGTTCTTGAGCACTTTTTGAAACACCGGGTCGTCTGAAAGCAAACAGGCCAGCAGCACCAACTGGCTATGCCCGCCACGACAATAGAACAGGCGGCGCAGACGGTCGTCGCCCGTTTGTTTCATTCGTGACTCGCGACGGCGCCTGGCCTCTTCCACGGCGCGAATATCAACCTCGGAGCCGGTAAAATTTTCCAGCAGCTGTTCGGACAATACCTCGTCGGTGGTGATTTCCTGACGCTGGTTAAAGCGGCGTTGATGCTCCTGAAACAGGACTTCAATACGTTCGTTGCGTCCGGAATAGTAAGCAAAGATATGTGTTGGTAACAGGCGTGGACCACGACGAAGGTCTGGTGCCACCTGGTCAGGCGGATCGTTCTTACTCAAGTAATCCTGTTTGACACGATCACCATCCACCCAGACTAAGGGGCGCTTTTCTTTGGTTGCTTCAATGCGCACCGCGTGGCCGCGAATACTGTACTCCAGCACGTAGTCCAAGGCTGCTTCGCGGTCTAAATCCACATCACGGAAGATGGTGATCAGCGCCTCGATCAGGTTAGACTTGCCGGTGCCGTTTTGCCCGATCAGGGCGTGGCTGCGGATACGTTTTGGTAGTGCATCCACAGGCGCACCCGCAGTGGGCTGCAAGTGCGAATCGAAAGAGATGTCAAGATCACGCAGATTGCGGAAGGCCGGGATACGGATACGCTGCAGTTGCATATTAGGCGTTCTCCATGTCAGCTGGCTTTTCACGCATCTCGGCGGGGGCCGGTTCAAGAATCCAACCGTTGGCCACCTCGATTTTTAGCTGCGCATAAAAGGTATCGATTTCGCCAGCAAAGCGCTGCCACAAGTTCTTGGCACTCATCTCACCGTTGTGACGAGCCAAAATAGTGGCCAGCGGTGCCTCGGCTTTGATGTCAGGTGCTGCGCCCAAGCGCAGCGGGGCAATCAATTCGAGTTGCGGAGCTTTCATGGGTTCCTCTTCTTGTTCGATAGCTATACCGGTGAAGGCCGCCACAGTTGCATCTGCGAACAATGATGCCAAACGTTGCTTTCTCTTTAACTGATCGCGCCACACGCCTGCTTGCTCAGTCAGCGCATCAAGCTTGACCAAAACTGCGCGCTGCTCGTCAAGCGGCGGAATGGGCATTGGAAAGCTTCGAAGCTGCGTCATATTGATCGACGCCAGATTGGTTGTCTGTTTTGACGCCCTGGAAAAATAGTTGCGGCCAACGCCAGAGTTAAATACAAGTTCGACCCACTCATTGAGCAAAGACGACGAGGGTACCCGCGCCTTGAAGACATGGTTTTGATGAAGACAATTATCGACACCGCCTCGCCAAATGGCAGTGCGACCAACCTTGTCCCAATCGCCGCCTTCTGTGATGAGCAAATCACCTTCATTGATAAGGTACTTGTTCAGTTCCTCTGTTCCGATCTGGATTGTTTTCAGCTCAGTCAGCTTGAAGAACCCGCGTTGCACGTTGGCTACTGCCAAATAAGGGCAAGTGACGACGTCACGACCGCGCAAATCCCGGCCTTTAGTGACGCCACCGATAACCACAGCAACCTTATCGAACGATGCAATTCTCCAGTGTTCAGGATACAAAACATCCGTTTTCGCAATCGAGATGAGCTTCTGACGTCGCATTAGCCCTGATGTGATGTATTGATCACGCAATCTCTCGCAATCAGCCGCGATTTCATCTATCGGGGAAAGCGATGTTGATGGAAGAGAGAGCAAACCACGGACAGCCATATTTTTTAGTTCTGCAACAAACTCCGTCACATCCTCCGGCGCATGAAACAGCCGTCCAAAGTTATCGGCCAGCCGCGCCCACGTGGTTTGTAGTTCGTGCGGGGTGGTGGCGTTGGCGACGGCTTGCAGGGTGGACTGGCGCAGGTTGTTCTGCAGCTTGCGACGGGCTTGTTGTTGTGCCGCTATCTTGTCGCACAAGGCCATTAGTTCATCGACTTTGGCGACGATGTGGGATTGCTCTTCCTTCGGTGGAATTGGCGTTGGTATCGGCCGCATCCCACTAAGTGAAATATTTGCAATGTTGGTTGTCTGACTTGCGGTAACACGCATTCGCGCCTGCATGTATGGACTACGTAGCACGAGATAGAGGTAGTCGGGCTCAAGGACGTGAGGGCGCACTGCAGCAATAAATCCGCCAAACGTCGCGCGCTCTTTGACATCTCTCACTAGCGCTACTTTTCCAACAAGCTCATAACTATTGGCCATTGAGATCATGGTGTCGCCCTTTTGAACCCATTGATCTTCTCTGCCAACGAATTCTGGGTCGATAAAGATTAAATCATCCCAGTCGATTTCAGCCTGGACATTGCTGGTTCGGAGACAAGCAACAGCTCCAGATGCTCGATTCGTCTGCTTCTGCGAGGATGGGAAAGTGACGCCTCGGACAATTTCACAGACGTTACCTAACCGCTCAAAGGCCCAGTTTTCCGGGAGTTCGAAAGTCAGCTCAGATTGTGCAATTTCAGGCTGCGGTATCGGTCTACGAAGTTTTCCCGCGCGAACTAGTTCCAGACGAAAGCTCTCAATCTCCGCAAGTAGGATTCGGGCATTGGCGGCTCTATCTGGCGCGGTGAGCAGTTGGCCTCTGATGGCCAACTCAAGAATCAACTGACGTAATTTTCCAATACCTCCCGGCGCATTCGCGATATGCCCAAACTCCACCAAAAACTGCTGCGCATCCATCAAACATCCTCACTGGAAAAGTGATGCGCCAGTGCTGCGGCCAGTTCGCTCTTGATCTGGTTTTCGGTTTCTTCAATATCGCCCACCAGCTTTTTGTATTTCTCCAGCAGCAGATCCGGGTCGTGGGTTTCTTCTTCCGGTGCGTTAGGGTTTTTGATATCAAGGTTGAAGATCGGCCAGTAAATACGGTCGCCCGCTGCCTGCGCATCACGTGCTTGCAGGCGCAGCGGCTCGGCTTGGGCGCGTAGCGCGGTGATCTGCGCGTCGATTTTTTCGCGATAGGAGGCGTCCGTCGTGCCGATCAGGCTCTTGCGCAGATTGCCCGCGTCGCCTTCCAATGCGGCGGCTTGATTGTTCAGGTCTTCGGCGCGCTGCCAGTGCGGTTGCGCGGCGGCTTCGGCTTGTCCGCGTTTGGTTTTGAAATCGACTTTCCAGGAAAATTCATTTTCCACTCGGTCGGCAAAGTCGTTCGCCTCATCGCCCCACCATTCCTGCTCGGATTTGAACTCTTCGAGCCTGATGGGCTTGGTTTTGGAATAACTCTTGTAGCCCTTGGGATAGGGGTGCTCGTAGAACCAGATAGTATCCGTGCGAAAATTTTCAGTGCCATCATCCGCTGCCGCACCCTTGGTGAAGAACAGCAGGTTGGTTTTAATGGTGGTGTAGGGAGCGAACACACCCTTGGGCAAGCGAATGATGGTGTGTAGCTTGCAATCGCGTAGCAGCAGCTTTTTAAGCGTGCCCTTGATGCCATCGCCAAACAAAAAACCATCTGGCAGCACCACAGCGGCGCGGCCGTTTTCTTTCAACAGCTTTTTGATGATGAGCGCTATAAACATGTCGGCGGTTTCGCGGGTACGAAGGTCGGCCGGGTAATCGCTGCCCACGCCATCGTCTTCATAGCCGCCGAAAGGCGGGTTGGTGATGATGCAATCGACTTTGTCGTTGGCACTCCATTCGTTCCAGCCTATGCCCAGCGTGTTACGGTGTTCGATCTGGCTGGGCACGTCGATACCGTGCAGCAGCATATTAGTAGTGCATAGAAGGTGCGGCAGTTGCTTCTTTTCGATGCCATGAATCAGCTCTTCGATGGCTCGTTTGTCTTCTGCGCTGGATTTTTTGCTGAGCTGGTTACGGAAGTGATCGATGGCGGCGGTCAAAAAACCACCGGTGCCACAGGCGGGGTCCATAACAGTTTCGCGTTTGTCTAAACGGGGGTTAACGCGGTCGGCCATAAAGGCAGTGATGGCTCGCGGGGTGTAAAACTCGCCAGCATTGCCTGCACCGCGCAAGTCGTTGAGCATTTGCTCGTAGACATCGCCTAGGCTGGCCCTGGTCTTGAAGTCGTGGAAATTGATGGCGGCTTCCAGCTTCTCAATTACAGCCAGCATCTGTGGGCCAGATTTCATGTAATTGTTAGCGTCTTCAAAGACCTGCTTTATGACCTTATGTTGCGGGCTCTTGCTCGCATCGATCTGGTCTTTGAGTGAGGGGAACAGTTCGTTGTTGACGAAACTGATCAACTCGCTGCCAGCGATTTGTGGTTTCTTCTTGCCATCGGCATCGGCCTTGTAGGCGGCCCAATTTCGCCAGCGGTAACGCTCGGGCAATGGCGACTTGTAGGCGGCGTTGTCGTCTTCCCATTCTTCCTCGCGCTGGTCGAACACTTTGAGGAAGAGCATCCATGTGAGCTGGCCGAGGCGCTGGGCATCGCCGTCGACGCCGTCGTCCTTACGCATGATGTCTTGGATGGATTTGATTGTGCTGCTTAGATTCATTGAATTCTTCTCGTATCGTTCGACCTGAGCGATGCTCAAGCCTGTTTCTGTTCAGGTGTTTCGTAGAGCGCTTGTTCGAGCTCGTATAGGGCTTGAGTGTATTGCTCGATGCTCCCAAAGATGCCGCGCCGGATTTGGGTTTTACTGCCGAATTGATCAAACGGCGGTAGCTCCAGCACTTTGGCGTCCTCAATGTCTTGCACGCCGTGGTCGGCGAACTTGTCGAGCAGTGCCTCAAGCACGGCGCGGGCTTGTTCACCATATTTACCAAACACATTCCGCCTTTTTACATTGTTGGCACGCTCGCGGCGGGTGAGCGGCTTCTGGTCGAAAGCCACGTGGGCGACTAGATCGAAGACATCGAGCTCGCTGCCGTCGGCTACGGCCTGCTGTAGTATTTCGAGCGGTACGCCGTGCTCGGCCAGTTCTTCTAGTACTGCCTGCTTGCGCTCCGCACTCTTCCAACGGCGCAGGAAATCGACCATCGTGCCAAACTCGGCTTGCAGCGCTTTCTTGATGTCATCCTTAAGCAAAACGCGGTAGTCCTCGGTAATGAGCTTGCCGTCGGCATTCAGGTATTGCGACCGCTCAACAGCCACGCGCACGTTGACATCGTCGATCACGTATTTGGTGCGGCTTTTGCCGATACCTCTATCGCCCGTATTGCCGCTTTTTTCCTCGCCAAGGTTCGCGCCTGAGCCATACGGCGGCGGCTCAGGTTCGCTAACACCAAGTAGGTTCGTGTCTTCTGGCGGCACCACGGGTTCGTCAGGCTTGGGTTCGTAGATCACCACCGGTTCGCCATCGAAATCCGGGTCGGCGAAAAGGCGCGTGGCGCCTTTGAAGTCCATGATGGTGAAATACAGCTTTTGGTAATCCTCACGCAGGCGCGTGCCACGGCCGATGATCTGCTTAAATTCAGTCATCGAATTGATGTTCTGGTCCAGCACGATGAGCTTGCAAGTCTTGGCATCAACCCCGGTTGTTAGCAGCTTTGAGGTGGTGGCAATTACGGGGTACGGCTCGTCGTTGTCGATAAAGTAGGAGAGCTGCGCCTTGCCTTCAGTGTCGTCGCCGGTGATGCGCATCACGTAGCGGCGATTGCTGGCAGCGGCGGGGATGAGCTTCACTAACTCTTGCCGCATCCGCTCGGCGTGGTCCTGATCATCGCAAAAGACGATGGTTTTAGCCATCGGGTCGGTGGCTTTGAGGTATTCCCACACCTTTCTGGCGACGAGCTTAGTACGCTTTCCCAGCACCAGGCTACGGTCGAAATCCTTGGTGTTGTAATGGCGCTGCTCAACAGTCTGGGCAAGTTTGTCGAGCTTGCCTTTTTCGGGAGTGTAACCCACAGCATCGACATCGGTTGCGATGCGAATGACCTTGTAGGGGGCTAGAAAGCCGTCTTCGATGCCTTGCTTGAGTGAATAGGTGTAAATCGGATCGCCAAAGTAAGTAGCGTTACTGACTTCTTTGGTTTCTTTGGGTGTGGCTGTCAGGCCAATGTGTGTCGCGCTGCTGAAGTATTCGAGTACGTCGCGCCAAGCCGAATCATCTGCAGCACTGCTTCGGTGGCATTCATCGACGACAACCAGATCGAAGAAGTCTGCCGGGAACTGTTTGTAGATTTGCTTCCATTCTTCCTTGCCGGTGACTGCCTGATAAAGGGCAAGGTAGATCTCGTAGTTCTTCTTAATTTCACGATTGCTGACCTTGTGCATGACCTCGCCAAAGGGGGCGAAGTCTTGCTGCATGGTTTGGTCAACGAGTATATTACGATCCGCCAAAAACAAAATGCGCTTTTTTGCCTTGGCTTTCCACATACGCCAGATGATCTGGAAGGCGGTGTAGGTCTTGCCAGTGCCAGTGGCCATGACCAACAGCACTCGCTTCTGACCTTTGGCGATAGCTTCAACGGACCGATTAATAGCCACGCGCTGGTAATAGCGCGGCTCGCGGCCACCGCCGTCCGTGTAGAACGGTTGCTCAATGAGTTTGACGGCGTCAGGTGCCGCAAGACCCTTCCACTGCTGGTAAAGCGGCCAAAGATAATCCAATGATGGGAACTCACTAAGCTGATACTCACGTTCGACAGGTTGAGTGATGCCCGTGCGGTCATGAATCAGGAAGCCCTCACCATTGCTGCTGATGGCAAAGGGGGCATCCAACATTTCAGCATAGACTAAGGCTTGCTGCATGCCGTACCCTACGGAGAACTTAGCTTGCTTAGCCTCGACTACCGCTATCGGAACATTAGGTCTGGCGTAGAGCACAAAATCGGCCCGCTTGGGACCGCCTTTGGCGTCGGGGTTCTTGATACGCGCAGCGAGCTTGCCTCGCACCATGACACGTCCGTCGGTGAGATTTACTTCCTCACGAAACTGATTCTGTTGCCAGCCCGCCTGCACAATAGCAGGGGTAATGAACTTGGTGCAGATATCACGCTCACTGAGCTGGTATTTGTCCATGCCGTGCACTCCCTGTTACTCATGCTCTTTTTCTTCGTCGGCGCCACCCACGCGCACCCAGTCATCCACCTCAGAAACCTGGAACTTCCACAACCATCCTACACGGTGTGCAGGTAGGGTGAACATGTGAGGCCGGTCGGTGGCCTTCAAGCTGCGCAGGGCGAAATCGGAAATACCGCGTTTAGGGGCAGGTTTTTTGGAGGATTCTGGGGCATGATTTTTGACGCTATCGCCAGCATCTATGCAGGTTTCAGGGCATCGCAGGGGCATATACTCTACTTGGTGGAGGGGCATACACCATGCATGCCCCATTCCATGCCCCTATATAAGAAGTTTGCCCACGTACACACTAGTACATCTACGGACAATCCACCTATTGTTTTCAATGAGTTATCCGAGCGAGCGAACGTCGGCGAACACAAGAAAACAGCTACCGCTGCTTACACGTTGAACAAGAAGTTCAACACATCGCCATCCTTGACGACATATTCCTTGCCTTCAGCGCGCATCTTGCCCGCCTCTTTCGCGCCAGCCTCGCCCTTGTAAGCGAGGAAGTCGTCATACGCGATCGTCTGCGCGCGGATGAAGCCGCGTTCGAAGTCGGTGTGGATCACGCCGGCCGCCTGTGGCGCGGTATCGCCCACATGGATGGTCCAGGCGCGCACTTCTTTCACGCCGGCGGTGAAGTACGTCTGCAGGCCGAGCAGCTTGTAGGCGGCGCGGATCAGGCGGTCGAGGCCTGGTTCTTCCATGCCTAGGTCGGACAGGAAATCGGCCTTGTCGGCATCGTCCATCTCGGCGATTTCGGACTCGATCGCGGCGCTGATGGCCACGATCGGGGCGTTCTGCTCCTTGGCGTACGCGGTCAACAGATCCAGCAGCGGGTTGTTGGTGAAGCCCGTGTCGGACACGTTGGCCACGAACATCGCTGGCTTGGCCGTGATCAGGTGCAGCGTCTTGATCATTTCCATTTCGTCGGCGTCCAGGCCCATGGTGCGCACTGGATTGCCCTGGTCAAGGTGCGGCATCAGGCGTTCGCAGATGGCAACCAGCTTGG
>Ga0308158_10005121_pt1 | contig 10842 bp, 8 predicted proteins | sample PhyBR2_FD_201038 | JGI IMG/M metagenome (GOLD analysis project Ga0308158, IMG submission 201038) | Phyllosphere microbial communities from UC Gill Tract Community Farm, Albany, California, United States - DLSLB.R2 | ecosystem: Host-associated > Plants > Phyllosphere > Unclassified | place: USA...
ATGGCTATCGCAATTTTAGCATTTTTACTAGGCGATGTCGTTCGAGGGGGAGCTCCTTTTTGGGCGAGACATCAAAATCGTGTAGGGGAAGTCAACGGAACTGAAATTGAATATCCTGCGTTCAGTAAGCAAGTTGAACAAACAGAGGAAATGTTCAAACAACAAATGGGCGGTGCAGTCACCCCTCAAATGCGGACCTACGCTGTTCAACAAGTATGGAATCAATTTTTGTCAAGAGAGATCTTGAAAAAGGAAATTGAAAAAATTGGTTTGACTGTTGGTAAAGACGAATTAAATGATTTAGTACAAGGCAACAACCCTTCGCCTCAAATCGTTCAAGCGTTTACCAACCCACAAACAGGACAATTTGACCCGAGTCAACTTCGTGCTTTTATCACCCAAATGAACACATCAGGTAACCAACAAGTGGCTGAACAATGGGAAGCACTACTTGAAGGCGTTAGAGATGAGCGTTTAAGCAGCAAATATGGCGAATTGCTTTCCAATAGCGTATATGTTACTTCTTTGGAAGCAAACGAAGAATACCAAGAGCGTAATAAACTTGCAGACTTCAAATACATTCTTTTAGATTACGCTTCTGTTAAAGATGCTGACGCTAAATTGACTGATGCAGATTACCAAGAATATTATAATGAGCATAAAAGTATGTTCAAAACACAAGAGGAAACACGTGCGATTCAATACGTAATGGTGGATGCAAAACCTCTTGCGAAAGATTCATTGGCCGTAAAAGAGACGATCAATAAATTGAAACAAGATTTAATCGTTGCTAAAGATGACTCTTTATTTGCTTCGATCAATTCAGACAACAAATTTCCGTTTACTTATGTGAAAAAAGGACAATTGAGTCCTTCATTGGATTCAGTTGTATTCAATGTCGCTGCCGGAACAACAGTTGGACCTTTCTTAAACAACAATGCGTTTGAAATCGCAAAAGTTGTTTCGACGATCGTAAGCCCTGACTCTGTGAAAGCATCACACATCCTATTGGATCCTGCTGCCGAAGGTGGAATGGATAAAGCATTGGCGAAAGCAGATTCTATCAAAGGTTTGATTCAAAAAGGAGACAATTTCGCAGCATTGGCAGTTCAGTTCAGCAAAGATCCAGAGAGCAAAACCAATGGTGGGGAGCTGGGTACTTTAACAAGAGGCCGTATGGCACCAGATCTTGAGACCGCCATCTTCGAAAGTAAAACAGGCGATATCAAAGTTGTAAAATCACAATATGGTGTCCATGTCATTAAAATTGAGAAACAATCAGGTAGTTCAAAATATGCTAAAGTTGCCATCATTGACAAAGTGATCAACAGTGGAAAAGAAACGTTGAACAATGCGCATAGCAAAGCAACAGCATTCTTATCTGCAGCTACAGCACAGAACTTTGCTCAGGAAGCGAAAAAACTTGGTCTAGAAGCAAAAACAGCCTCACGCGTAACAGCGATGGACAATGTACTAGATGGTGCCGAAGCTCCGCGTGATTTAATCAAATGGGCTTTCGAAGCTAAAAAAGGTGAGATTTCAGACAAAGTATTTGAGACTGAAACTTCTTATATCTTAGCAAGCCTGGTCGACATACAGCCTAAAGGAACCCTTTCCTTGGATGCTGTTAAGAAAGATATTGAACCTGCAGTAAGAAATATGGTTAAAGCTAAAATCTTGAAAGATAAATTTGACAAGGCTTTAGCAGGTACATCTTCTATTGACCAAGTTGCACAAAAAGTTGGTAAAGCAGCTATTCACGTTGAAAATGTTGTCTTCGCAAATCCAGTTATCCCTGGTGTTGCATTAGAAAACAAAGTCGTTGGTACTGTTTTTGGACTACAGCCAAACAAACCTTCCAAAGCTATTGAAGGTAATACAGGTGTATATGTTGTACAAGTAAATGGTTTTACCAATCCTGCCGCTATTTCGGATATCAACGGACAAAAGAAACAAATGCTTGCAGCTAAAGCACAACGCGCTTGGGGATCTATTTTCCGCGCATTACAAGACAAAGCTGAAATCATTGACAATAGAGTGAAATTCTTTTAAAAGATTTTTAAGTAAATTTGTAGCCGGACGAATTATCGTCCGGCTTTTTTTTGATGTAAATATGGATATTCAAACAAATATTGTCAACAAAGTTGCGCAAAGTGGGTTAGTCACAGTTGACTTGGCCAACTACCATCCTAAGGCAGACAATGTAGTATATGATATTAAGGATAATCTCTTCCATGGCTTGATTCTTAAAGAAAAGGACTTCCGCGAGTTCATTAAGACACACGACTGGTCACAATACGCGGGTAAACATGTCGCCATTACGTGTACTGCCGATGCCATTGTCCCGACCTGGGCTTATATGTTATTGGCCAACAAATTGGAGCCCTATGCAACGACAGTCATTTTTGGGGATTCAGAAGAGTTATTGCGCATTCAATTTGCTGCGGCAATTGAACAGATTGACATGGAACAATTTCGGGATCAACGTGTCGTTGTGAAAGGTTGTGGCGATACTTTTATTCCAGCGTCTACATTTGTACAGTTTACGGTAAAACTAAGTAAGGTGGCAAAAAGTATTATGTACGGTGAACCCTGTTCTACGGTCCCCGTATTTAAGCGGACACAGCCTAAATAAATCAGCTTAGAAATAAGGATAAGTCATCGTCCATGAACGTCTCATTAACTCCAAAAGTTAAATTTATTTGAATGAAATTAACATTTCTTTTTCAAACAAATTTCGTAAACTTACGTACATGAAACTTATATCGACTTTGCTCCTTTACTTATCCGTTATAGTAAGTACTGTTTTCGCTCAAGATTTACCGCATTTAAAAGAATCGGCATTTAAAGGTGGTGAGAAATTAAAATATAAACTCCGTTATGGCTTTATTTCAGCCGCAACAGGGACATTAACCGTTGAGGATACCAAGGACGGAGCTGGAAACCCTTCCTTTCATCTATATGCTGCCGGCAAAACAGCTGGCGCCTTTGCGATATATACCGTAAGAAATGAATACAACTCGTATATCAACAGCAAAACATTTTTACCGTATTACTATACAGAGAACATTCGTGAAGGAGGATATAGACGGAATGATAAGGTGCGCTTCAACCAGGAGACAAATAGTGTTGTAGGCAATAAAGGGACTTTCAACTCGAAGGTAGATCAGACTTTCGACTTGCTTTCTTCCTATTATTTTGCCCGTAATCTAGATCTCTCGACTGTTAAACCAGGAGAATCTTTTAAGCTGACTTATTTTTTGAATGATGAGATTGCCACCTTAGGCATACAATATATTGGAATAGAAAAAATAAAAACAGAATTAGGCACTTTAGAATGTCTCAAATTCAGTCCTGAGATTAAACCAGGACGTATCTTTAAAAAAAATAGCAAGCTTTATCTGTGGGTAACCAATGATGGCAACCGTATTCCGGTCAAAGCCAATGTAGATATTCTCATCGGCTCGGTAACATTAGAATTACTCGAAGCCAGTGGATTAAAATACAAATTGGGACAAAAAGCAAGCTACTCAAAATAATTAGAATGATTGAAGTAGGAAATGTATTGGTACACGAAGATCTAATCAACAATGACTTTGTGTGCAATTTATCAAAGTGTAAGGGGATCTGTTGTATTGAAGGCGATTCAGGCGCCCCGCTATTAGAAAGTGAAAAGGCTGTATTGGAGGAAATTTATCCCAAAGTAAAGCCATATATGACCGAAAAAGGTATTGAAGCGATCGAGGAGCAAGGCAAATATGTTGTCGATGTCGATGGTGATCTGACGACCACCTGTGTTGACGGCAATAAAGAATGCGCCTATGTCACCTGGGAGAACGGCATCACAAAATGCGCAATCGAAAAAGCCTACGAACTTGGTGAGGTACATTGGCGCAAACCAGTTTCTTGTCACCTCTATCCTATACGGACAACACATTATCCCGAATTTGACGTCCTTCATTATGACCGTTGGCATATTTGTAAGGATGCGTGCTCATTTGGCAAAGAATTACAGGTGCCTGTATTCAAATTTTTAAAGGATCCGCTCATCCGAACCTATGGTGAAGAATGGTACAAAAATCTTGAGAAAGCAGTCGAAGAGTTGTAACAAAATCACTATCTTTAAGCTTTAACTATTTTGGTATTTCACCCCAATTCATGTCAAAATTAAGAGAGATCCAACGCCCTATTGCCCACGAACTTGAGGCTTTTGAAAAAAAATTCAAAGCTTCAATGAAAAGCTCCGTCCCCTTGTTGGATCGTATTACACAATACCTGATCAAACGTAAAGGCAAACAAATGCGGCCTATGTTTGTGTTCTTTTCTGCTGGTATCTGCAACGGAATTAATGAGTCCACCTACCGAGGAGCTGCTCTCGTAGAATTGTTGCATACCGCCTCACTCGTACATGATGATGTAGTGGACAATTCCTATGAACGCAGAGGTTTTTTCTCCATCAATGCATTATGGAAAAATAAAATCGCTGTTTTGGTGGGTGATTTTCTGCTGTCTAGAGGCCTACTCCTTTCTGTAAAACATCAGGATTATCACTTGTTAAAAATTGTATCGGAAGCTGTGGATCAGATGAGCGAAGGTGAATTGCTTCAAATCGAGAAGGCCCGTAAACTGGATATCGAAGAATCTATTTATTTTGAGGTCATACGGAAGAAAACAGCTTCGCTGATTGCCTCTTGCTGTGCCTGTGGATCGGCTTCTTCCAATGCAGATCAGGAAACAATAGATAAGCTCCATCAATTTGGTGAAAAAATCGGAATTGCATTTCAAATCAAGGACGATTTATTCGACTTTGGATTAGATGATGTCGGCAAACCGCTCGGCAATGACATCAAAGAGAAGAAAATGACCTTACCACTAATCTATGCCTTGAATCAAGTGACTTCAAGTGAAAAGCGTAGGATCATTAATTTGATTAAAAACCATAATGAGGATGCACACAAAGTGGCTGAAGTCATTGCCTTTGTCCGCCAGAGCGGAGGGCTCGAATACGCTACAAACAAGATGCTGGAATACCAACAAGACGCTTTCCGGATTTTGGAAGACTTTCCCGACAGTGAATACAAAGCGGGGTTGGAGCAGCTGGTAAAATATACAACAGAAAGAAAAAAATAAAATGAGTCACGAATTAATGTTTTTTGGCGGATTCCTCATCTTTATTGCACTTATGCTCGCAATAGATCTAGGCTTATTCTCCAAAGGCGACAAACCTGTTAGCCTAAAGATGGCTAGCATCATGAGCGCCATCTGGGTCTTATTCTCATTGGGTTTCTATTGGCTTCTTCGTCACTATGGATTTGAACTACACAACATCCATGACTTAGACCACCTTCAGGAAATCATTACCAAACACCACCACGATATTAAAATCATTCCGGGTGATTTAGCGGCGAGTCTCGAGCTCTACAACAAAAATCTTGGCCTGGAATATCTCACCGGTTATGTTGTGGAATATGCCCTATCCGTAGATAATATCTTTGTGATGGTATTATTATTTACTTCTTTTGGTATTCCGGAGCGCTATTACCATAAAGTTTTGGTATGGGGAATTTTGGGCGCAATCATTATGCGTTTCTTATTTATCTTCCTTGGCGCGACCCTGATTGCTAAATTCGGCTGGATTCTATATGTTTTTGGTGCTTTTCTGGTCTTTACGGGGGTAAAAATGTTTATCAACCGTAACCAGGAAGAAGAGGTAGATCCACAGAACCACCCAGTTGTTAAATTCGCTTCCCGATACTTTAAGGTAACACCAAAATTAGATGGCGGGCACTTCTTCCATGTAGAGAACGGAGTGAAATATATGACGCCACTATTTCTTGTATTACTGGTCATAGAATTTACGGATTTGATTTTTGCTGTGGATTCTATCCCTGCAATTTTCTCGGTTACCAAAGATGCCTATGTTGTATTTTTCTCCAATATTTTTGCCATACTTGGATTGCGGTCTATGTTCTTCCTTTTGGTCAATATTATCCACAAATTCCAATATCTCAAAGTAGGTTTAGCATTTTTGCTGGTCTTCATTGGTTTAAAGATGCTGCTGCATCACTGGTTGGCCGAAGTAGGTTTTACAACAACACATTCATTGATTGTTATTGTCAGCATACTTGCATTGAGTATCATTGCTTCGCTGCTTTTTCCAAAAAAGCCTTCACCGGCCGATTAAGCGATTATTGACAACCTACCGGTGGTCATCTTTCGACAAAAAACACCGGTAATCAGCGCTAAATTATAATCGATACAAAACACTATGGTCAGAAAGAAATTTCTGACCATTTCTATTTGATATTATCGCTTCTTATATATCCTATTCTCCAACAAAAGATTAGCAAAAAAATAGTAGATTTTTAAGAACAATTATTTTACAGAGGAATTTACCTTACTAAATTTAATTTATTTAATTTAGCACCACACTAAATTAACAAAATACTAACAATGAATTGGAATAAAACGATTGTACTAGCTGCTTCACTTTTCGCAGCTTCGTTCCAAGTACAAGCACAGGACAATTTGATCAATGCACTAAAAGCAAATCAAAATGACAATAGCAAATCTGGATTCACATTTACTGAAGTTATCAATCTAGGTAACACATCCATCAAAAACCAAGGTTCATCAGGCACTTGTTGGTCTTATTCAGGTAATTCTTTCCTGGAGTCAGAGATGATCCGTATGGGTAAAAAACCAGTTGAGATCTCCCAAATTTATACTGCGCGCAATACGTACTTAGACAAAGCTCGTACTTATGTACGCCTTCATGGTGGATTGTCATTGGGTGAAGGTGGTCAATTCCATGATGTTTTGAACTCATTCCGTAAATACGGTACAATGCCGCAATCTGCTTACACAGGTCTACACTACGGTACTACGCGTAACAACTTTGGTGAGATGACAAATATGTTGGATGCGATGTTAGGAGCAGTAGTAAAAGGCAAAACATTAACGCCAAACTGGGAGAAAGCATATACCGCAGCGATGGATTCTTATCTTGGAGAAGTACCTGAGAAATTTGATTACAACGGTAAATCTTATACACCACGTACTTTTGCAGATCAGGTAATCGGTATCAATCCGGATGATTACGTTGGTATTGCGTCGGTAACTGACCATCCATACTATAGCCAATTCGTATTGTTGATTCCTGACAACTGGTCATTCGACCGTTTCTATAATGTTAAGATGAACGATTTAACGGACATCATTGACAATGCTTTACAAAAGGGCTATACTGTAGCTTGGGCAACTGACGTATCAGAAAAAGGTTTCTCTTGGAAAAATGGTGTAGCTTATGTACCAGAAAAACCTTTCGAGGAAATGACAGATCAGGAAAAGTCAACGATGTTTGTTGGTCCTAAACCAGAGTTAAAAGTAACAGCGGAAGAAAGACAAAAAGCTTTCGACAACTGGCAAACTACAGATGACCACGGTATGCATATCGTAGGTCTTGTAAAAGATCAAAACGGAAAAGAGTATTACATCGTTAAAAACTCTTGGGGCACAACAAATGACTATCATGGTTATTTATATGCGTCAAAAGAATTTGTACGTTATAAAACAACTTCTTTGATGTTACATAAAGACGGTCTAACAAAAGATTTAAAATCGAAGATAAATATCAAATAAGCGATTTATCAGTCCACGAAAACACCTCTGAAATTAATACTTCAGAGGTGTTTTTGTTTTCAGAATAATTTAATAACTTAAACATAATTATGAATCTTTGTTTGAGTGAGTATGAGAAGTATAATCGCATTATGCCTTACGATTTTGTTAGGGAATCTGGGTCACGCCCAAACTAAGGGTGTGAAATTTGTAGATGGGTTGAGTTGGAAACAAGTTAAGGAGCGAGCACAAGCCGAGAACAAGTTTATTTTCGTAGAGCTATTTGCAACCTGGTGCGGCCCCTGTCAATATATGAGCAATGAAATATTTCCCTTGGAACAGGTTGGTCAGCCGATTAATCAGAATTTCATTAGTGTCAAAGTACAAATGGATTCCACAGAGTCAGACAATGCATCAGTCAAGAAATGGTACGCTGATGCTCGTGCAATCTCCGACGAATACAATATTCAATCCTTTCCGACCTTCTTAATCTTCAATCCCAATGGTCAGGTCGTACACCGTATTGTTGGCGCAAGTGATGCACCCGAATTTGTCGGCCATGTGATGGATGGATTAAATCCTGAAACACAGTATTACACACTATTAAAAAAATTCGAGAAAAGGCCGCAGGATATTTACACCGCCAAACAGATGCTGAAAGCAGCGAATATCGCCTACGATGAAAATACTGCCCAAAAGGCAGAAAACACCTTAGCGAATTCTTTAGGAACGGATGAATTATTCAAAAAAGAAAATGTACATATTTTATTGGCTGCAGCCAAGTTCACCAACTCAAAAGCTTTCAATCTTATCCGCAATAATAAAGAAAAAATTGATATTCTATTAGAATCACCGGGTATCGCCAACCGCACCCTGGCAAATGTTGTCGTCAATGAATTATTTCAAATTAAAATAGATGCCAAACATGAACCCAACTGGGATAGTTATCAAAATGAGCTTGCCGCAAAATACCCGGACATCGATTTCGTTCCGATGTTTAAGAAGATAAAAGCACACTATTACCTTCAGGTGAAAAATTATGTTGCGATGAAAAATATCATCAACGATTATCTTTCATCGGAAGATTTTACCCCTCATCAATTGAATACCTTTGCCTGGACAATTTTCAACAACAGCAGTGATGCCGAATGTATTGAATCAGCAATAAGCTGGAGCAAGAAATCAATCATTGAAGATCCAAGCAGTGCATTTTTGGATACCTACGCAAATCTACTCTATAAGAAAGGAGAAAAAGAAAAAGCTATTAAGTGGCAAAACAAAGCTGTCGAGATGGCCAGTGATGACGATCGCCCAATATATCAAGAAACACTGGACAAAATGATGAAGGGAATAAAAACTTGGGAAAACTAATCCGATCCTACAAAACAACTAACAATTAAATTAAAAATCTAAAATATCAACGTGATGAAGAAATTGATTTTAATGTTATTCTTGATTCCAGCCTTGCTTTTTGCACAGAGCGAAGGAATGAAATTCGAGCATGGGCTCAATTGGAGCCAAATAAAAGAGAAAGCGGCTAAAGAAAACAAATTCATTTTTGTAGACTGTTTCACAACCTGGTGCGGTCCCTGTAAATATATGTCGAGTACCATCTTCCCACAAGCCAAGGTAGGTGATTTCTTCAATGCCAAATTTATCAATGCAAAGATTCAGATGGATAAAACCAAGAATGACAATGACGACGTAAAATCCTGGTATGAAGAAGCCGATCGTTTTGCTAAAGAGTATAAAGTAAGAGCATATCCTACCTTTTTGATCTTTGATTCCAAAGGCAACCTTGTTCACCGTATCGTGGGTGGTGGTGAAGCGGATGATTTTATTGCCAAAGCTCAAAAAGCACTTGATCCAAGCACACAATATGAAACCTTATTAGCCAAATTCAATGCTGACCCAAATAATGTAAGTATTGCTAAAAGCATGGCCACAGCAGCTAATGAAGCTTACGATCAGGAAACACAAGCAAAGGCCGAAGGAATCGTATTAGCTTCCTTATCTGCAGATCAAATATTTACAAAAGAAAATGTTAGTTTATTGCTTTCTGCGGCTAATGTGGTCGATTCTAAGGCTTTTAATTTAATTAAAGATAATCCGACTAAATTTGATGCCGTCAGTGAAAAAGTAAAAGCAAATGACTTCTTGTCTCAATTATTGGTTAGTAACGCTGTAAATACCAAAATTCGTGCGAAAGAAGCTGTTGATTTCGCTAGTATAGAAAAAGAACTAGCTCAAAAATATCCAACTATCAATACGGAGAAAGCAAGCTTGGAAATGCAGCCACGCTATTATAGTTATACCAAAAACTATCCCGGATTGAGAGACAGTTTCAATAAATATATCGCAAAATATGGTTCAACCATCACAGCAGCAGAATTGAACAATATGGCTTGGTCTATTTTTGAAAATTGCAATGATCCAGCATGTTTGAAAGCAGCAGCTGAATGGAGTAAATTGTCCAACGAGAAAGAAAAAGATGCACCGATGTATCTAGACACTTTTGCAAACATACTGTATCGCCTGGGAGAAAAAGAAAAAGCGATTAAAACTCAAGAAAAAGCTATTTCACTACTTACAGATGCTACCCAAAAAGAAGAATACGTAGCAACTTTGCAAAAAATGAAAAAAGGTGAAAAGACTTGGCAATAACACGATATCCAGATAATCAATAAATCAAAGAGCCCCGATCAGTAATTCGATCGGGGCTCTTTGTTGGCGCATGTGTAGGCAACCTTTTAAACAGTCAAAACCAGTCTACTTATTTTAATTCTTTAATGCCCATATTCCAAAGCGCAAAAGCATATTTATCAACCGTACTATTGATTAGTACTTCTGTTGAACGACCGGCACCATGACCAGCTTTCGTCTCAATACGAATCAAAACAGGGTTATCACAAGCTTGTTTTGCCTGCAGCTCAGAAGCAAATTTATAGGAATGTGCAGGTACCACGCGATCATCATGATCTCCGGTAAAGACCATCGTCGCAGGGTAACAAACACCTGTTTTCACATTATGTACTGGGGAATATGCCTTCAAGTAATCAAACATTTCTTTGCTATCACTGACTGTGCCGTAATCGTAGGACCAGCCTGCACCAGCAGTGAAGGTATGGTAACGCAACATATCCAAAACGCCAACCTCCGGAAGTGCAACCTTCGCAACTTTGGGATCTATTGTCATTGTTGCTCCAACAAGCAAACCACCAT
>Ga0308158_10005124_pt1 | contig 10839 bp, 7 predicted proteins | sample PhyBR2_FD_201038 | JGI IMG/M metagenome (GOLD analysis project Ga0308158, IMG submission 201038) | Phyllosphere microbial communities from UC Gill Tract Community Farm, Albany, California, United States - DLSLB.R2 | ecosystem: Host-associated > Plants > Phyllosphere > Unclassified | place: USA...
CCTTTGTTTTTGCACTTTTCCTAAGATTATATGAGATTTTCAAATGGCAATATCTCCTTTCGCAGGTCTTACCGTACAACAGAAAGGCCAAGGGCTTTCCAGTCGTTTGGCTGCCATGCTCCTCGCTGATCAGGGCGCGACAGTATACGCGCCTGAACAATCGCAAACCGAAGCCGAAGGACTGAATGATTTTCTGGATCGGGGCAAAACGCTCCTTCCGGTGGCAGAGCTCAACAGCTTCATGGGCGCTGATATCGTTATCCTTGATGGTAGGGTCGAAGGGCTCAATTCCACTTCCGGTCAGATCGTTCTCGGTTTTCCCGCATTGGCGGCTGGCGATACAAGCTTTGACGTGCCGGATGACGCCAGCGACGACCTGTTGAACGCATTGATTGGCTTTTATACGGATCTGGGAGTTACCAGCCGCCTGCTTGGACGGGAGGTCATCTACACCCCCCTTCCGTTGTGCTCGGTCTATGCGGCCGTCCTTTCCGTGAGTGCAGTGAGTGCTGCCCTCATTTCGCGGCATCGCAGCGGGGCCGGAACCACGATCAATATTCCGCGCCTTGCAGCTGGCCTGTCTGCGATTGGCGTTCTGGCCATGCAGCTCGAAGGTGTGAAACCCCATCTCAAATCTGCTGGCTTGATGAATTTACCGCCCGAAATAGCTGCTGAAATTCCAGCCGCGCGCGCAAATTCCGATGCGATGATCACAGTGATCAACAAGCTCAGTCCGGCAAATGGTTTTTATCATACGCAGGACAACCGGCTTGTAATTCCGGTCACGACCGTTAATCGCCGTTTGATGCGCCAAATGCTGGAAATTGTTGGCCTGACAGACGAAGCCCGCGAATGGGGTCTGGTCGATGCTTCCGTGTATGATCCCGCCAACACCCATCTGAAAGATCACAATATAGCTCTGCCTGCGGCTCTGCGCCCCGATATCAATATCCGGCTCGCCGGTCGTCTTGCAGAAATCTTTGCCTCCCGCACAGCTGGCGAGTGGGAGAAGGCCTTTGCTGCAGCCAATATACCATTTGGGACAATTGGGACGTTTGAGGAGTGGATGGCCTTGGCCAGCGCTCGCGAAGCCGGATTGGTTATCACGCCGGTCGGGCTGAAGAAACCACAGATCGGACGGGCCATAAATGTGGCATCGGCAAAGCCCTATCCGCCCCTCCATCGTGCAGAACGAGCGGCGAAAGCTGCCGCCGTAACGAAACACCAGTCTTCGATTGTTGAACGCAAATCGAAGCCTGGAAAGCCCCTTGAAGGCTACAGGGTTCTCGACCTCGCCAATGTCATTGCCGGTCCCGCTTGCGGTCGGTTGTTGGGCGAGCTTGGGGCAGATGTGATCAAGGTGGATGCGGCGCGTCCCAATCATGTGCCGCTTGTCACGATTGAATGGGGGGCCGAAGCCAATCAGGGCAAGCGGAGCATTCTGCTCGATCTCAAAATCCCTGAAGGGCGACAGGTGCTGGAGCAGCTTGTAGCGCGCTCTGATATCATTGTGATGAATGAGCCAGATGCAGGCGTGCAGCATCTCGGTCTCACCCGTGATGCAGTTACACAGCTCAATCCCGCTGCCATCGTGACGCAGATCAGTGCCTTCAAGGGCGAGTTGCCAGCCCGTGACGACAACCGACCGGGATATGATCCGCTCCTTCAGGCGGTGACCGGCATCATGACGCGGTTCGGTTCGTCAGAATTGCCGCTCATCCATGGGATTGCATCTTGTGTCGATTATCTGACCGGCTATCTGGGAGCTTTTGCAGCGCTCGCAGCACTTCAGGCGCGTGAGCGCCGCGCAGACGGCATTGGTGATTGGGCCGAAACCTCGCTTGCTGCCGCCGCAACCCTTCCGCAATTGCCGTTCCAATGGGCATCGGCGGGTCCGACGATGAGCGGCCCAAATGCTACAGGTCCAAGCGCGGAGGCCAGATTGTGGCAGCAGACTGACGGCTGGATATTTGCTGAGGCAGACGCTTCGATATCAGCGGGGTTTGAAGGGCTATCGGTCGCCGATGCCATCCGGCATGCACACAGGAAGGGCGGGCGGGCGGTTCCGGTCACAACAATCGCCGCGTTGAGGTCTGCGTTTCTTACCACTCCCGGCAAAACCGTCCGGTTCCGCAAAACTGGCCGCGACGGGCTTCATGCCACATTGCTCGAGCCAACCTGGTTTGAGTTCGACGGTAAACCGCTTGCTCCCTTAAGTGAACCGGGACGGCCGGGTGCCGATGCCGATGCGATCTTGACGGATATCGGGTTGAGTGCGGCACAGATTGAAGCGCTTAAAGCCAGCAATGTCATAGGAAACACCGATTGGCTTCCTTATGAGGATCATACGACCTGCTAAACCGGGTTTGGCAGGCAAAGCGAAGAGATTTCCTCAAAAAACTCTAATCAAATCCTGTCAAAGAAAAAGGCGGGGACCGACCCCGCCTTTTTCCGTCATGCTATATGCTTAGTCGATCTTGCTGGTGGCGCGGTCGATAACGGCCTGCGGGAATTCGACGCCCATCTTCTTGGCTGCAGAAAGATTGATGACGAGGTCGGTGCCCTTGGCGATATCGACAGCGATATCACCCGGCTTTTCACCATTCAGAATCTTGATCACGACTGCGCCGGTCTGCTTGCCAACGTCATAATAGTTGAAGCCGAGCGCAGCCAGCGCACCGCGCTTGACCGAATCCGTATCAGCGGTGAACAGTGGAAGCTTGCTTTCCTCGGCAACGCCGACCGCACTTTCGAGAGCAGAAACAATGGTATTGTCGGTTGGAACATACATGGCGTCTGCGCGGCCGACGAGGGCGCGGGCTGCACCCTGAACCTCTGCCGACTTGGTGGCAGCCGATTCAACGATTTCGATGCCTTCGGCGGCAGCGGCTTCCTTCAGCGCGGCCAGCAGCGAGACGGAATTGGTTTCGCCGGAATTGTAGAGATAGCCGAGCTTCTTGATGTTCGGCATCACTTCCTTGATGAGCTTGATATGCTCGACCACTGGCGACATATCGGAAAGACCGGTCACGTTGCCGCCGGGCTTCGTCATGTCCTTGACGAGGTGTGCGCCGACAGGATCGGAAACAGCGGTAAAGACAATCGGAATATCACGCGTTGCGGAAACAACAGCCTGTGCCGATGGTGTCGAGATCGGCACGATCACATCCGGAGCTTCGCCAACGAACTGGCGGGCGATCTGTGCGGCGGTTGCCGGGTTGCCCTGTGCGGACTGATAGACGAATTTGAGATTTTCGCCTTCCTTGAAACCGGCTGCAGCCAGCGCATCCTTCACGCCGTCGCGTGCGGCGTCGAGGGCCGGATGTTCAACGATGGCGGTTACGGCGACGGTGACGTCTTTGGCCTGTGCCGAAGTCGTGATGGCCGTTGCGGCCAGCAAGGCCAGAAGCATAGCCTGAAATTTGGAACGCATGAAAATCTCCCCTGTTTTAGTGCGCTGCCTGATTGGGCATTTTGTGGACATTGACCTCAAAATCCAATCCCGGACTCCATGTCGGGATTGAAGGCCAATCCGCCTCATATCGAGGCTTAATCTGGTCTGTTTGGGCTGTCAACGTAGGTGCCGGGCAATTTGTGGGTGGTCGATGAGGGGCGAGCCATACCCATTTTCACCGGCGCCTTTCTGCGGTTGGTACTGGTGCAATTTCCCTGATGATAGTTGATTTGCTTCGTGAGTGCTGCAACGGCGCTGACGATGTATTGCTTCTCTGAAGGATATACTATCCTTGCGAGTAATCGATGCTTCTTCGACAGGTATCTTGTATCAGCTATTCATAGAAACTGTTCTATTGAACAGGGATAATTTCCTCAGGAAGATGTGTACTGTTACTCGGTGAAACCAAGTGATGTGGCGTCACGTAACAAACATTAATTTTCAGAGGAAATCATGGCAACGTCAACGTACTTTTTCAATAATAATGAGAACATAAAATATAATGATGTATTAGACAGGATGGTGGAAGGATTTCCTATACGAACCAGTATTAACTGGCAATCTCTGCCTCTCGATTTTCAGAGTGATATAGATGATATCATCAATGCGAATGACTATCTGTATTTCTTCAAGAAGGATAAATACATCAAGTTCTCGCTTATCCATGAAGAGGTTGTAGCAGGTCCCGCGCCGATCATTGACGGTTGGCCTGGTCTGGCTGGCACAGGCTTTGAGGCCGGTATAGATGCTGCTGCGGAATGGCCTGATGTTAATGACAGGAGCAGTATCAAAACTGTATTGTTTACCAAGGGGGCGATTTGCATAGTATATAATTTAGATGATAATACTATCACGAAAACGGATATAGCAACCCAGTTTTCGGCGGCAAAATATCCAGAATTTTGCTCCAATCTCGATACTATTCATGTATGGAAAACTATAAATGCATCTTTTGCGTATCTGTTTAAGGGGAATTATTATATAAGGTATAACTTGAATAATAATATTATTGATAGATCGAAACTGGTTATTAATAGATATTGGCACGGTGTTACTTTCACTCAGATACAAGCCTCCGTTTCAGTCGATAATGACGTCATGGGAAGTTGCTGTCAGTGTGGCGAGGTTGAAAACGGCCAATATAATTTTCAGCTTTCGCCAAATGCGAAATTCGGCTTGATTGCCTATGCAAACAGCATGGAACCACAGATAGTATCGGTTTATGTCGACGATAAGCTTGTGGACGTATTTCGAGGTGAAGGGGATGGCAATACCGTTATAGGCATCGGGACCTATCAGTCTGGTGCAGGAAATATCGGCATTCATTTGCAACAGGAAGGGTCTGTAGCGGGGAGATTGAACTTCAGCAATAACCGTTTGGAAAGTAAAGCAAGGTCTATTACTGTCAGTACCGAAAGCTATATGTACAATGGTGTGCCGGACTGTACGGTCATCATTAATACCCCCTTATCCTGATGTGAAGTTCAGACTGGAGGCCCGGCCTCCAGTCTGGCCCGCACTGCAATATTGGGCAGGAACAATCTTCTTGCCCGAATTCTGGGTCGTTCCACATATATGACAGAGCCAAGCAGGAGTCATATATTATGCCTGTCTTCCGTGCTTTCCGTGAATGGAAGGCTGGACAGCGGCAAACTGTGCAGCGCGGCACCGAGCAGGATACCCAATCCGCCGAAATAGGTGCGCAATGTCAGATGCTCTCCAAGGATTGCGGCGGCAAGAATTGCGCTCCAGATTGGCTCGAAGGTGTAGAGAAAGGCGGTGGTGACCGGCGACACATAACGCTGAAAGATGATCGAAATAGCCGTTGGAATGACAGTGGTCGCTATCCCGACATAGGAGGCGGTCCAGTAGATTGCAGGCGGCTGGTTCAGCAGAAGCTTTCCGTTGCCGATGAGCAGCATGAGGCTACAGCCATACGCCGTCATGACCAGCAGTTCGGACGCAAAAATGATCCACACATCCGCGTCGCTATCCCGTGTCACCCGGTCGGCTATATAGATATAGCTTGTATAAGCCACGGCGCTCAGGAGGGCGACGAGGTTGCCGACAAATCGGTTGCCAAAGGCGGGCAGCACCAACAGGACACCCATTGCTGCAACGATACCAGCGATCCACGTCTTTCTGTCAGCTTTGCGCCCCATGAACAGCCATGCAAATGCAACCGCCAACAGCCCGTTCAAGGCAGGAAAAATTGCGGTTTCCGTAGCTGTGGTCAGGTAGAGTGCGCCTGCGCTCAGCAGCACCACCGCATAAAGACTTGTGCCCGCGATCAGGCCGCGCCGCAAGTTGCGCAGCGTGATACGGCGAAACAAGCAAACCAGAATGACGGCAGCCACCGGAACCGTCCAGAGCAGTTCGAGGGTTGAGAACAGGAGCGGATCGGTTTCCACGATCCCCGGCTTGGCTACTGTGTAGAACGACGCCCATAGAATGGGATTCAGGGCGAAGGCGCAGAGTGCAATCCGGCGGGCGAACATACACGCTCCCCTCCCATCGGTTACGCGTTCCTCGCGCTAAACCGCAAGAAAAGATCACTATAATTCCAAAGCGGTTTGCCTGAATATTCTGAGAAAAAGCGGCCTATTCATTGGGATAATTGGCGGGGATCATTGGCGGGGATCATCGGCGCAACATTTTCCGTTCTATTGGAGGTGCAGGCGGGAAGAACATGTCGCCCGAAAGTGGGGCCGGTTTCAGGATAAAGACATGCTCAAAACAGAGCGCCGCCTGTTTTCATTCCATGCCATAAACAGCCAGAAGCTTTTTCATGCGGCGGAGGGCAAGCTCCGGCTGGTCGAGCACATTGGCCTGATCGGCGAGGCGGAATATGTCGGCGTAATGCAGGATGCCGCGTGCCGACTGCATTCCTGCGGGCATGGTGAAATGGCTCTGGTGGCCGTTCAGCCAGGCGAGGAACACGACGCCTGCCTTGTAATATTGCGTCGGCGCTTCAAAGATCTTTCGCGATAGCGGCACGGTCGGCTCGATGATTGTGCGGAAGCGGGCATTGTCGCCTCCGGCCAGCGCTGCAAGCGCGTTGGAGGCCTGCGGGGCGACCGCATCGAAAATGCCGAGCAGCGCGTGGCTGTGCTTGTTTCCGTCGCCCTCGATCAGCGGCGCATAGTTGAAATCGTCGCCCGTGAAACAAAGCACACCTTCCGGCAGGCGGTTGCGCAAGGCGATTTCGTAGCGCTCTTCCAGCAGCGAAATTTTGATGCCTTCCACCTTGTCGCGATGGGCTCTAATGATGCCGATGACGGTGTTCAGTGCTTCATCGAAATTTTGTGAACCCCAATAGCCTTTGAGCTGCGGATCGAACATGTCGCCCAGCCAGTGCAGCACGACTTTCTCCCGCGCCTGTGTGAGAATATGGCCGTAAACCCTGGCATAATCGTCGGGCGATCTGGCGATGCGGGCGAGTGCGCGGCTTGCCATCAGGATGAAACGCCCGCCGTGTTTTTCGATGAAACCGGCCTGTGTCTCATAAGCCCTGATGACGTCATCGAGGCTTTTGGTTTCCGCCGGATCAAGGTGGTCGGTGCCAGCACCGCTGGCAAGATCGGCACCCGCTACACCTCTCGCTTCTGCCAGTGAGCGACGGATGAGTTCCTGTGCGCCTGTCCAGTTCAGCCCCATGCCGCGCTGTGAGGTGTCCATTGCTTCGGCGATCTTGAAGCCGAGGCTCCACAGGTGGTGGCGGAATGCCATGGTCGCGTCCCAGTCGATGGCCGGGTCGTTCCACGGACGGGCATCTTTCCGCGGATCGGAAACCACATGCGCTGCCGCATAGGCGATGCGGTTGAAACGGGGAGGTGAGGCGGGCCTTGGTGTCGGTGTGCTGGTCAAGTGATAAGGCTTGAGGCTTCCGTCAGCACATGGCAGGGCCAACACATTTTCAGACAATGCGCTCATGTTACTCCTCCATACGAACAGATATACACTTAATTTAGATCGTTCCAATTATCAAGACGAGACAAAATAAGGCAAGATTGTGTTAAAGTGGCGGTAATTTTATGAAATATGAAAATAGGACGCTATATCTACGTGAATAGTGAAAAGGCAGGCTCCGTAACTGGATTTAAACGGGCCTTTTGTGGGCCGTTTTTCGACTATTTTGACGTTGTTCAAAAATCTTGACAAATTTGGAACGTTCCAATTAAATGATGCGAACAGGAGAAGGGAATGAGCAAGAGCAGCATCACGGTCATCGATATTGCGCGCGAGGCAGGCGTGTCGAAATCGACCGTGTCGCTTGTTTTGCGTGACAGTCCGCTGGTTCATGCTGAGACGCGCGCCAAGGTGCAGGAGGCGATTGAAAAGCTCGGCTATGTCTATAACCGTTCCGCCGCCAATCTGCGTCAGGCGAATTCAAGGATCATCGGCCTTGTGGTCAATGACCTGACCAACAGCTTCTTTGCCGAACTGGCCGTCGGTGTTGATCGCGTCATGCAGTCGGCGGGCTATGTGCAGTTTCTGGCCAATACGGCGGAAAGCATTGATCGTCAGCGCGAGGTGATTGCCTCGATGCGCGAACATGGCATTGCCGGGCTGATTGTTTCGCCCGCGCGCGGGACCGAGGCTAATGATTTGAAACCCTTGGCGAAAAGCGGCCTGCCGGTTGTGCAGATGGTGCGCGATGTGCCGGGATCGGGTGTTTCTTCCATTGTTTCGGACAATCGCGGCGGCGTGGCAAAGGCGGTCGAGCATCTGGTGTCGCTGGGGCATCGCGCCATCGCTTTCATGGGCGGTTATGCCGATACGGCGGTGTTTGCGGAGCGTGTCGCGGGTTATCGCACCGGGCTGGAGCAGGCCGGAATTGCCTTTGACGATGCGCTGGTCTTTGCAAGCGCCCCGTCACGCGCTGGCGGGGTTGAAGTGGTGGAACAGATGCTGCGGCATGGCATGAAGCCCACGGCGGCGGTGTGCTTCAACGATGCGGTGGCTTTCGGTGTCTGCGACGGGTTGCGGGCCGCCAATCTTGAGCCGGGCCGGGATTTTGGCGTCGTCGGTTTTGACGATGTGATCGAAGCCAAAACCGCTGTTCCGGCGCTGACAACTGTGGCTGTCGATCCGCAAGGTTTGGGAGAACGTGCGGCGCAGCTTTTGCTGAAACAGATCAATTCGGAACGGGTGGAAGCGGAGGCGCAGCGCTTGTCGGTGCGCCTTGCGGTGCGGGCAAGTTGCGGTGCGCCGTTCAGAAAACAGGAGGAGAAACTCGAATGGCAAAGTGGGGCCTTATAGGCGCAAGCACCATTGCGAAGGAATGGGTGATCGGAGCCATTCGCGCCACCGGGGGCGAGGTCGTTTCCGTTTACAGCACCAATGCTGAACGCGGTGAAAACTACGCCCGTGAAAACGGCATCGCCCGCTCCGTGACGAGCCTTGAAGCGCTTTTGTCCGATCCTGAAATCGATGCCGTTTATATCTCCACCACCAATGAACTGCACCGCGATCAGGCTATTGCCGCGGCACAAGCGGGCAAACATATCCTTTGCGAAAAGCCGCTGGCGCTGACGATTGGCGACGCGCATGAAATGCTGAAAGCCGTGCGCGAGGCTGGTGTCGTGGCAGGCACCAACCATCATTTGCGCAATGCTGCCAGCCACCGCGCCATGCGGGATGCAATTGCCCAAGGCCGGATCGGCAAGGTGCTGGGCGCACGGGTTTTTCATGCAGTTTATCTGCCGCCGCATCTGCAAGGCTGGCGTATCGAACGACCTGATGCGGGCGGCGGCGTGATCCTCGATATTACCGTGCATGATGCCGACACGCTGCGTTTTGTGCTGGGTGAAAACCCGGTCGAAGCTGTGGCTTTCAGCCAGCAGGGGGGCTTGAGCGGTCACGGGCTGGAAGATGGCGTGATGGGTGTGCTGCGTTTTCCTTCCGGCGCGATTGCTCAGTTCCACGATGCTTTCACCACCAAATATGCGGAAACCGGTTTTGAAGTGCATGGCAGCGAAGGTTCGCTCATCGCGCGCAATGTGATGACGCAAAAGCCGGTTGGAACCGTCATCCTGCGCGATCAAAACGGCGAACGCGAACTGCCGCTCGACCACAAGAACCTCTACGAAACTGCCCTGCAAACCTTCCACGAGGCGATTGCTGGCAAGGGTCAGCCCTCCGCGACACTGACAGATGGCATCTGGTCGCTGGCGACAGGGCTTGCTGTTGCGCAAGCCGCAAAGACCGGCAAGGCAACCGCCGTTCATTCAGGACTTTGAGAATTATGAGCAAACATATTTCATTTGCAGAAGCCGCTTCACTTATTCCCGACAACGCTGTCGTTTCGGTTTCTTCCTCGAGCGGCCTTGGCTGTCCGGATATGATGCTGAAAGCGATTGGCGAGCGTTTCGATAAAACCGGCCATCCCAAAAACATCACCACGCTGCACCCGATTGCGGCGGGCGATATGAGCGGCATCAAGGGTGTCGATTACATCGCCAAAAAGGGGCTTTTGAAAAAGATCATCGGCGGGTCCTATCCGTCCGGGCCATCCGGTGCCGAGCCGCCGCTGATCTGGCAGATGATCACGAATAACGAGATTCCGGCCTATAATATTCCGTCCGGCATTCTGTTCGACATGCACCGCGAGGCGGCAGCCAAGCGCCCCGGCGTGCTGACCAAGGTGGGGCTCGATACCTTTGTCGATCCCAAGCGTCAGGGATCAGCGATGAACGACAAGGCGCGTGAGGAGCCGGTCGTCAAGCATGTCAGTTTTGAAGGCGAAGACTGGCTGTATTTTCCCAATATCGTGCCGCATGTCACGATTATTCGCGCCACCACTGCGGATGAACGTGGCAACCTCACCTATGAACATGAGGGCGCTTATCTCGGCGGTCTGGATCAGGCGCTGGCTGCGCGCAACAATGGCGGCATTGTCATTGCGCAGGTCAAACGCATCGCCAAGGAAGGCACGCTGAAGCCGCATGATGTGCGGGTGCCGGGCGTTCTGGTTGATTATATCGTGGTTGATCCCGACCAGAAGCAGACGACGCAGACGCTCTACGATCCGGCAATTTCCGGCGAGATTTTCCGCCCGCTCGATACGTTCCGTCTGCCCGAATTCAATATCCAGAAGGCGATTGCGCGGCGTGTCGCGCAGGAATTGCAGGCGGGCAGCGCGGTCAATCTTGGCTTCGGCATTTCCGCCAATGTGCCGCGTATTTTGCTGGAAGAAGGTCTGCATGGTGCCGTGACATGGGTGATCGAGCAGGGGGCTGTCGGCGGCGTGCCGCTGCTGGATTTTGCCTTTGGCTGCGCTTCCAATGCCGATGCCTATATGCCGTCGCCTTATCAGTTCACCTATTTTCAGGGCGCGGGCTTCGATGCCTCGCTTCTGTCCTTCCTTGAGATCGGGCGCGACG
>Ga0308158_10005125_pt1 | contig 10837 bp, 9 predicted proteins | sample PhyBR2_FD_201038 | JGI IMG/M metagenome (GOLD analysis project Ga0308158, IMG submission 201038) | Phyllosphere microbial communities from UC Gill Tract Community Farm, Albany, California, United States - DLSLB.R2 | ecosystem: Host-associated > Plants > Phyllosphere > Unclassified | place: USA...
AATTGCCTAAACGGCTCTCACAGCGGCTGACAAGTCAGTCGGGCGATTAGCTCAGTTGGTAGAGCGCTTCGTTTACACCGAAGATGTCGGGAGTTCGAGTCTCTCATCGCCCACCATATTTTCCAAACACTTACGATGAAAATATGAAGTTTCCTTGAGGTTCAATCAATCTCGTTGGAGCGCTCTGTATTTCAGGCATTTTATGGTGAACTGACGCCAACTGAATTTTGATTCAGCCCCTCCCCAAAGCAACAGACTTCGAGTGAACCGCGCTGGTCTCTAAGTGACAGCTCTATGCGTTGGTCCAGGCAAATCAGCGCAACAAAAAAGCCGGGGCAAAAATGCACCGACCTTCCTGATCATCAATGTCTACCAGTGCCAGTACATCCGTGGTCAAAAGCGTCAATTGATGAAGGCTATTGCGAGCGACAGACGCGTTCCAGCGCTCATCAGCAATGCCTATGCCGAGATATATAGAATGACATTGTGTTCAAAGAAAGTCTGCCCGCAAAAAATCACGTGCGCTCAGCAAGATTCAACCGACCACGCAGCTCAAGACAAGCAATGATCAGCGCAGCGCCGATGCCATAGGCCACCACATCGAGCCAGTCAGGCGTAGCACCAAGAATGATCCTCAGCGCTCGATTGCCGATTTCCACGCCAGTTATTTTTGCGAGATATTGACCCAACTCAATAATCACACCGAGCAAGAAGGCTGCAAAGGCCAACAAGGCCCTGTTCCCATCAAACATGACGCGGAAAGCGGAATAGACAAAGATTACTGCGATCACATCACCCAGAAAGCTTCTTATCCAGCCCAAGCTGGCTCCCGCCGTGGCTAAGGTCGCCAACGCAATGAAGAGAACAACAGTGGTGATGAGTGCCGACAGAGAAAACTTGAACTGCATCGAAGATGTCCCAACCGGCAGATGGCTCGAGCGCGAATTGTTTAGCCCGAAACAATTGAATTAAAATCCGCCACCCCTGCAAAGCGTGCTGCGCGGACCTTCCCGAATTTACTTTCATCAACGACCAGATGCTTCTGCAAGGCTCGCTGCATCGCCATCTGCTTGACCGGTACTTCATGGAAATGAGAGCAGGTTACACCGTGCTGATCATCCACCCCCCCAGCAGACAAGAAAGCCTTGTTGATATTGACGCGCTTGAGGACTTCAATGCCTTCGTCGCTCGAAAAAGATGCCGCCTCGGGGTGATAAACACCACCAAGTACGATCAACCGGACATCATCCCGGCGAGATAGAATCTCGGCAACATTCAGGGAATAACAAACTGCAGTGATATGCTGGTTATGCGGAATCAACTGCGCCAGATGCGGTGTTGTCGTACCACAATCGATGAAGACCGTATCATGCGGCTCGATGAGCGCGGCCGCAGCGGCACATGCCAGCATCTTTGCGTTGGCGTGACAGTCTTTTTCAAAATCAAAGACATAATCGCTGCCATTTCCACTATCCTGTACAGGAATAATGTAACCACCCAAACAATTGAGCGGTCCGGTATCATTGCCGATATCGCGCCGGATCGTCATCTCCGACACGCCGAGCCTCATGGCCGCATCACGGATACGCACAACTCCGGTTTCATCAACGAGGGCTGCAAGTTCGGCAATCCGTTCGTCTTTACGGCTGATTCTGCTCACTGATTCCCCATTTCGGTTGCTGCTCACTCTCGTTTAGCTTGCCACATCAATTGGTGCAATTGGGACGACACATACTTGACAGGCCGAACAGAAATATGAAACGATCCGAACATAATGATTGGATTGTAACATTATAATTCGCATTATCGGGAGGTTCTGACAACAAGAATTTATGGCAAGCGGCAGCACAACAAATGCAGTCAGCGCCAAAGAGAGGAATTTGCGGCGCTTCGTGCTGCAAAGGAGGAGACACTGGTGTCAGCAGCAAACTGCGAAGCGCCGGCGTAAAAATCAGTGGTCACCAATCTCGTCTGACGATGATGCGTTTAGGCGGGGACTATTTGTTTCCAGGGAGGAAATACCGGTGAAGAAGTTTATCGCGTCCATGGCTATTGCCGCGTCTGTTACGATGTCTGTTGCCGTGCCTCATGCTTTTGCTGAAGGCGTTGTCGATACATCCAAGATCAACAAGGATCTGATCACGACCGCAAACGACAAGAAATACACAATTGCCACGGTTGTTAAGGTCGACGGGATTGCGTGGTTCGACCGCATGCGCGACGGTGTCGAACAGTTTAAGGCAGATACCGGCAACGACGTTTGGATGGTCGGTCCGAGCCAGGCAGATGCCGCGGCTCAGGTGCAGATCGTCGAAAACCTGATCGCACAGGGCGTTGATGCCATTGCCATCGTTCCATTCTCGGTTGAAGCCGTGGAACCGGTTCTAAAGAAGGCTCGTGAACGTGGCATCGTGGTCATCAGCCACGAAGCATCCAACATTCAGAATGTCGACTACGACATTGAAGCCTTCGACAACAAGGCCTACGGCGCCAATCTCATGAAGGAACTCGGCAAGTCGATGGGTGGCAAGGGCAAGTATGTTGCTACTGTCGGCAGCCTGACTTCGAAGTCGCAGATGGAATGGATTGATGGTGCCGTTGAATACCAGAAAGCCAACTTTCCAGATATGGCACAGGCAACCGAACGCCTCGAGACCTATGACGATGCAAACACCGATTATAACAAGCTGAAGGAAGCGATGACCGCTTATCCGGACATCACCGGTATTCTCGGCGCTCCAATGCCTACTTCTGCTGGTGCTGGCCGTCTGATTGCCGAAGGTGGCCTGAAGGGCAAAGTCTTCTTCGCAGGCACCGGCCTTGTGTCGGTAGCTGGCGAATACATCAAGAATGACGATGTTCAGTACATCCAGTTCTGGGACCCTGCCGTTGCAGGCTATGCCATGAACATGCTGGCAGTCGCAGCGCTTGAAAAGAAGAACGAACAGATCAAGGCTGGCCTTAATCTCGGCCTGCCTGGCTATGAAAGCTTGATTGCACCTGATGCATCCAAGCCAAACCTGCTCTACGGCGCAGGCTGGGTCGGCGTAACCAAGGAAAACATGGATCAGTACGATTTCTAATCGGTACTGAACCGGAGAAAGAGGCCCCCGCCTCTTTCTCCTTCTCCCTCTGCATTTGCAGCCTTGTACGAGGCCTTCATGACTGAGAATCTCATCGAATTGCGCCATATCGGTAAGCGCTTCGGCGGTGTGAAAGCACTGGACGACGTATCTCTTGCCATCAAGCCGGGCGAAATTCATTGCCTTGCGGGCGAAAACGGCTCTGGCAAATCGACAGTAATCAAGATTATGTCTGGTGTTTACACACCTGAAGACGGTGAAATCCTGATCGACGGCAAGACGATCGGCAAGCTTGACCCCGTCAAATCCGTGCACCATGGCATTCAGGTTATCTATCAGGACTTCTCGCTATTCGGGAATCTGACGGTCGCAGAAAACCTTGCGATCAATACGTTTCTCATGGAAGGCCGCAAGGCTGTCGACTGGAAGCGCGTGCGCGAACTTGCGCAGCAGGCACTCGACCGTCTGGGCGTTCAGATGGATCTGGATGTCGACGTGGACAGCCTGCCGACCTCCGGCAAGCAAATCGTGGCAATAGCGCGTGCCGTCATGGCCGATGCACGTCTACTGATCATGGATGAACCGACAACCGCCCTCACCCGGCATGAAGTCGATGCGCTGTTCAAGATCGTGCGCGATATTCAGGCGCAGGGCATCGCAGTGCTGTTCGTCAGCCATAAAATGCGCGAAATGCTTGAAATCAGCGAGAGGCTGACGGTTTTTCGCAATGGCAAGAAGGTCGCGGAAGGTCCGATCAACGAATTTGACGAACCGGCAATCACCCGTGCGATGACCGGTCAGGAACTGACGGCACATAGCTATCATTGGACTCCGCATGATGGAGCGACCAGCATACCAAGCCTTGAAGTTGAAAATCTGACTGTTCAGGGTTCGGTGGAAAATGCCAGTCTCACACTTCGTGCCGGTGAGATTATAGGGATTTCCGGCCTTATCGGCTCTGGCCGTACCGAGCTTGCTTTGGCTCTCTTTGGCATGAAGCCGGATTTCACCGGTACCGTACGGATCGCGGGAAAACCTGTTCATCCGAAAACCGTTCAGGAAGGCATCGCCTGCGGCGTGGCCTATGTACCGGAAGATCGTCTCACAGAGGGGCTTTTCCTCACTCAATCGATTGAGCGCAATATCATTGTGACCTCGATTGAGAAATTCGTGCGCGGCATGTTCATCAATCGCAAAAAAGCTGACACGACGACCCGCGATATGTTCTCCGCGATGAATATCGTCGCCCCCGGACCGCATACGCCAGTCAACCATCTCTCTGGCGGAAATGCCCAGCGCGTGGTGCTGGCCCGCTGGCTTCTGACAGGTGCCAAAATACTGATCCTCAACGGTCCAACCGTTGGCGTGGACGTTGGTTCAAAAGCTCAGATTCACACCATTATCCGCAAGCTTGCGCAGGACGAAGGCCTGGCTGTGCTGATGATTTCCGATGACGTGCCCGAATTGGTTCAGAACTGCAATCGCGTGCTGGTGATGCATCGCGGACGTTTCGTCGATGAACTTTCCGGTGAAAACATGACCGAAGATGCCGTCAATGACCGGCTCAAGACGTTGAATTGAGGAACCGGCACATGAAGTTCTTCCGCAGTACCGAATTCATCATTGCCTGTGTGCTTCTCGCCGCAATGATCATTATCGGCCTTATCAATCCGGCTTTTTGGTCACTGGATAATATTTTCGGCCTTCTTCGTTCCAATGTCGTGATTGGCCTCATGGCGCTTGGCGTTCTGCTCGTGATGATTTCCGGCGGCATCGACGTGTCCTTCACGGCTTTCGCCATCGCGGCCATGTATCTGACCGTGCGCACCATGGTCTATCTCGGCTATGACGGCGTGTTCATTCCCTTCGTCGCGGCAACGCTGATCGGCCTCCTCCTCGGCGCTTTCAACGGCTTCATCATCCATCGTTTCAAGATGATCCCGCTGATCGTCACGCTCGGCACCGGCTCCATCGTGCGCGGGCTGGTGCTGGGCCTTGTCGGCACCAGCATCGTCAACATCAACAAGATGCCCAAAGAGTTGATCGAATTTGGCAAGACCGATGTGATCTCGCTGACATCGGCCTCCGGCACGACCTTTGGTCTCACAGCGATGTTCCTCGTTTATCTGGTGCTGGCGCTACTGATCCACCTGATTCTCACCCACACCATGATCGGACGCAGTGTTTATGCTTATGGCGGCTCGCCGGAAGCTGCAAAGCGCGTGGGCTTCAATACGCGTCGCACGATCTTCTTCGTTTATTGCGTTGCGGGTGCCTTGGCGGGTTTCGCAGGCCTGCTGCATTCATCGATGATCTGGCTCGCCAATCCGCGCGATTTCGTAGGGCTGGAACTCGACGTTATCGCAGCCGTGGTTCTTGGTGGCGCTTCCATTTTCGGCGGCCGCGGAACAGTGCTTGGCACACTCATGGGCGTTTTCATGCTCGTGATGGTCAAAAACTCGCTCATCATCATGAAGGTCGACACCACATGGCAGCGTGTCGTGGTTGGTCTCATCATCATTGCTGCCACTGCAATCACAGCATGGCGTGATCGCAAAAGCATCGCCTGAGGAGATAAGCGACATGAAACAGTCTTTCGACATGCGCCGCATCCTTGGCGGAGACAACAATATCATCCAGCTCGTTGTGATTACGGTGCTTGTTTTCGCGCTGATGACATGGATGAACCCGGACAAGTTCCTGCGTTATTATAATTTTGAATCCATCAGCTACATCATGCCGGAGCTGGGTATCCTCTCCATCGCCATGATGATTGCAATGTTGACCGGAGGAATTGATCTTTCAGTCGTCGGCATAGCCAATCTGGCAGGTATCGTCGCGGGCGTCTATTTCCACTCATCCATGGTGCAGGCGGCGCAGACGTCGGGTTCCGGCATGTTGTTCTACACCATCATCGGCATACTGCTTGCCATGCTGATCGGCCTGCTATCGGGGCTTGTGAATGGTCTGCTGATTGCCAAGCTGCGCATCACGCCAATCCTTGCAACACTGGGTACAGGCCAGGTCCTCATGGGACTGGCACTGGTACTCACTGGCGGCCCGGCAATTGTCGGTTTCCCCGATGCGTGGAACTGGGTCGGCAATGGAAAGATCATGGGTATCGCCACGCCTTTCCTCCTGTTCATTGTCGTCTGCATATTCGTGGCAATCCTGCTGACGCGTACCACACTCGGCATCAATCTCATGCTGATCGGCACCAATCCGCGTGCGGCGGTCTTTGCTGGTATCCGCAAAGAACGCATGATTCTCTATTCCTACATGCTGACCGGCGTGCTTGCTTCCCTAGCTGGTATCATTTTGTCCGGGCGCACGAATGCGGCCAAATCTGACTACGGCGCATCCTATTTGCTGCAAGCGGTCCTGATCGCCGTACTTGGCGGCACAAATCCAGCGGGCGGCAAAGGTCGCGTGCTGGGTGTAGCCATCGCGCTGATTGCCCTCATGCTGCTTTCTTCCGGCTTTCAGATGATGCGGTTCTCCAACCACCTGATCGATTTCATCTGGGGTGCATTCCTCATCCTCGTCATCGCGATCAACGCTTCGCGCAACCAAGGCAGGTGATCCCAAATGCAGGATATTGAATTTCATCTTCGTCGTGAGCATTTTGCCGAACAGCCACATGTCATCGCGAGCGCCGACGGTTTGAGCGTAACCGCGTTTCGTTATCCAAGCGGTATCGAGGCGCTGCTGATTGAGAACGAACGCGGCAACATCATCGTGCTGCCCTTCATGGGCCAGATGATCTGGGGCGCGGAATTCGACGGCGTGGACCTTACCATGGGAAACAGCTTTTCCATGCCTCGCCCTGCAACCACCATTGTCGAAACCTATGGCTGCTTTGCTTTCCATAGCGGCATCTTGCGCAATGGTTGCCCCTCGCCACAGGACAATCATCTTCTGCATGGCGAGATGGCCTGTGCGACGATGGACAAGGCAGGGCTTTTGTTCGGCAAAGACGAACAAGGTGCCTTCGTCGAAATCACCGGCGAATATGAATATGTCATGGGCTTTGGCGCACATTATCTGGCACGGCCAAGCGTGCGGCTTCATGCCGATGAAACGCTGTTCGACATCACCATGGACGTGAAGAACCTTTCATCCGCTCCAATGGAGCTGATGTATATGTGTCACGTCAATTTCGCCTATGATGAGGGTGCACGCATTGTGCAGCCGGTTACCTTTACGCCGGATCATGTGCAGGTGCGAACTGCTGTGCCGGGGCACGTGACGCCCAATGACGATTATCTTTCATTGATCGATGAACTGGCCGCCGATCCTTCCGTGATGGAAATACTGGACGAGCCAGAACGCTACGAGCCTGAGCAGGTTTTCTACATTCGTGGCTTACCGACCGACGCTAATGGCCAGACGCATCAGATGATGCAGCTCCCGGATGGAGATGGGTTTGCAATCTCTTATCCCGTCGAAGCTTTCCCCAAAACCGTGCGCTGGATTCTTGTGAACGGAGACGCTCAGGTTGCGGCCTTTGCCCTGCCCTCGACCTGCGAGCCAGAAGGCTATCTGGCTGAAAAAGCCAAGAACAATGTGCAGGTGCTGGCATCGGGCGAGCGCGCCGTCTTCCCCGTGCGCGTCGGCTATCTCGACCAGCCTGCCGCCGAAAAGTTTGAAGCCAAAATCAAGGCACTCTGAAATTTCAAAGGAAATTCCTCATGACCAGAAAGATCGGAGTGGTCGGCTCCAATATGGTAGATCTTATCACCTATGTTAACCGTATGCCCGGCCCCGGCGAAACGCTGGAAGCCCCGACATTTGAAATCGGCTGCGGCGGCAAAGGTGCAAATCAGGCTGTCGCGGCGGCACGCCTCGGTGCCGACGTCATGATGGTTACGCGCGTTGGCGACGATGTTTTTGCCGATAATACGATCCGCAACTTGAATAGTTTCGGCATCGATACACGACACGTCTTGAAAGTACCGGGCAAATCTAGCGGCGTAGCGCCCATCTTCGTCGAGCCTTCGGGTGAAAACTCGATTCTTATCGTTAAAGGCGCAAATGCCGATCTTTTGCCTGCCGAAGTCGACAAAGCTTCTGCTGATTTGAAGAAATGCGGCCTCATCCTGATGCAGATGGAAGTGCCGGTTGAGACCGTCTATCACACCATCGCTTTCGCAGCTGAAAATGGCATCGAAACCATTTTGAATCCTGCGCCTGCTGCTGCCGATCTTGATCCGGAGCGTATCCGGCAAGTGACATTCCTCGTTCCCAACGAGAGCGAACTTGCTCTTCTGTCCGGCCTTCCGACAGGCTCAGATGAGAAGATCGTTGTCGCCGCGCGCTCGCTGATCGAGCGTGGCATCCGCAGCGTCATCGTCACACTTGGCGGGCGCGGAGCACGTATGATTACCGCAAGCGAAATCGTCAATATTCCGCCGGTCAAAGTCACACCGAAAGACACCACTGGCGCAGGCGATGCGTTTATCGGCTCCTTTGCCCGGTTTTACGCCGGAACTGGCGATGTGGAAGCCTCGCTTCGCAAGGCGGCACTTTATGCAGCCCATTCCATCACCCGGCCCGGCACGCAGAAGGCCTATGCCAGCCAGGAAGAATTCGAAACGTTCTGCCGCGATCACGCCCCCTCGACCGAACGCGCCTGATCGTAATTGAACCCATTGAACGGACAATGAAATGACCGAAGCCCTCCCCCGCAATAATGGGACACCGCTCAAGCCGGAATGGTTTGAGGACGTGTCCGTCAATCGCAGCGCGTCCGAGCGCCGCGCCGCCACAATCAGCACCCGCCGTTCGATCAAGAAAGAATATCAGGTGGCATGGCTTGTGCGCGCCATCCAGTGCATCGACCTGACGACGCTCGCCGGCGACGATACGGCGGGCCGCGTGCGCAGGCTCTGCGCCAAGGCGCGCCGTCCGGTGCGCGAGGATATTCTGGAAGCGCTCGGCCTCGCGGATGCAGGCATTACCACCGGCGCGGTCTGCGTTTATCCAACCATGGTGCCCCACGCAGTCAAGGCGCTTGAAGGTTCCGGCATTCCGGTCGCCTCGGTGGCGACGGGCTTTCCTGCCGGTTTGACTCCCTTGCCGCTGCGTCTTGCCGAAATCACCTATGCGGTGGAACAGGGCGCGCATGAAATCGACATTGTAATCACGCGCGAGCATGTGCTGACACAGAACTGGTCAGCACTTTATGATGAGATTGCCGCCATGCGGGAAGCCTGCGGCGATGCGCATATGAAGGCTATTCTCGCAACGGGCGATCTCAATACGCTCACCAATGTTTATCGCGCTTCGATGGTTGCGATGCAGGCTGGCTCTGATTTCATCAAGACATCGACGGGCAAGGAAGATGTCAACGCCACCTTGCCGGTGAGCCTGACCATGGTGCGGGCGCTGCGCGATTATGGCGAGTTGTCTGGACAGATCGTTGGCTTCAAGCCCGCTGGCGGCCTCAAGACCGCCAAGGACGCGCTCGCCTGGCTCACGCTGATGAAGGAAGAACTCGGCAATCGCTGGCTGGAACCCGATCTGTTCCGCATCGGCGCATCATCGATGCTTGGCGATATCGAACGGCAATTGGAGCACTTCGTGACCGGACGCTATTCGAGCGCCAATCGTCACGCCGCTGCTTAAAGTTGGAATTTCGCATTCTCCTACGCAAAACCGCTTCGCACTTTTGCTGGAAATGCTCGTAAGGAAAATTTGAAATGCGACCCATCAAGGACATCCTGAAGACCATGGAATATGGACCTTCCCCCGAAGCAAACGGCGATGTGAAGCAGTGGCTGGACCAGCATGGCCGGTCTTTCGGTCATTATATCAACGGCGCTTTCACTAAGCCCGAAGGCCGCACGACCATTGCCGTGTCCAACCCTGCCAATGGCGACAAGCTGGCAGAAATCGCGCTTGGTACACAGGAAGACGTCGATCAGGCGGTGAAAGCCGCGCGTAGTGCGTTCGGCAAATGGTCGAAGCTTTCCGGTCATGAACGCGCCAAATATCTCTATGCCATTGCACGCCACATCCAGAAGCGTGAGCGCTTTTTGTCGGTTCTGGAAGCCATGGACAATGGCAAGCCGCTGCGTGAAACACGTGACATCGACATTCCATTGGCAGTTCGTCATTTCTATCATCATGCCGGTTGGGCAGAGATGGTGGAAGACGAGTTCAAGGGTTTTTCGCCAGTTGGCGTTTGCGGTCAAGTGATCCCGTGGAATTTCCCGCTTCTCATGCTGGCGTGGAAAATCGCACCGGCCTTGGCCGCCGGTAACACGGTTGTTCTGAAACCTGCCGATCTTACTCCATTGACGGCAATCGCCTTTGCCGAAATCTGCCATGACGTTGGCCTGCCAGCGGGCGTGGTCAATATCATTCAAGGTGATGGTACGACAGGTGCTGCCGTCTGCGGCCATGAAGGTGTCGACAAGGTCGCCTTCACTGGATCAACACAAGTGGGTCGCATCATCCGCGAGCAGATCGCAGGGTCAGGCAAGAAACTCTCGCTGGAACTGGGTGGCAAGTCGCCCTTTATCGTTTTTGAAGATGCTGATCTTGATGCAGCCGTTGAAGGTGTGGTCGATGCCATCTGGTTCAATCAAGGCGAAGTGTGCTGTGCGGGTTCGCGCCTTCTGGTGCAGGAAGGCATTGCCGATCGTTTCTATGCCAAGCTCAGAAAGCGCCTCGAAAGCTTGCGTGTTGGTGATCCGCTCGACAAATCGACCGATGTCGGGGCTATCGTATCGCCGGGTCAGGTGAAGCGT
>Ga0308158_10005127_pt1 | contig 10832 bp, 8 predicted proteins | sample PhyBR2_FD_201038 | JGI IMG/M metagenome (GOLD analysis project Ga0308158, IMG submission 201038) | Phyllosphere microbial communities from UC Gill Tract Community Farm, Albany, California, United States - DLSLB.R2 | ecosystem: Host-associated > Plants > Phyllosphere > Unclassified | place: USA...
ACGAGCGCCGGCGCCGGCGCCACCGCAGACGCAGGCGCGGAATCGGGCGGCCCGGCGCAGGGCCCGTGGCGCATCGCGTCGGCGCACGTCCAGGCGCCGGCGCCCGCCGTCGACCGGCGCGTGTGGCGTGTGGTGGGGGAGCCGCTCGTGCCGGGGCGGCGGGGTGACGGGCCGACCGGCACCGCGCCTCCTGAGGGGGCTGCCGACGGCGTCGAGCCGACCCTCGTCGGCGAGACCGTCGCCGTCAAGGACCTCTTCGCCGTCGCCGGGCACGCCGTCGGGGCGGGGGTGCCCGCCTACCTCGAGGGCGCCGCCGTGCAGACCGAGCACGCCGCCGCGGTGCGCCGCCTGCTCGACGCGGGCGCCTCGATCACGGGCATCGCCCAGACCGACGAGTTCGCGTACAGCATCGCCGGGCGCAACTCCGCCTACGGCACCCCGCCGAACCCCGCCCGGCCCGGAGCGATCTCCGGCGGCTCGACCAGCGGCCCCGCCGCAGCGGTCGCCCTCGGTCAGGTGAGCATCGGCCTCGGCACCGACACCGGCGGGTCGCTGAGGGTGCCCGCGTCGTATCAGGGGCTGTGGGGCATCCGCACGACCCACGGCGCCGTCGACCGCACGGGTCTGCTGCCTCTCGCCCCGAGCTTCGACACCGTCGGCTGGCTGACCCGCGATGCCGGCACCCTGCTCAGGGCCGCCGCGACGTCGCTGCCCGCCGACGAGCAGCGCGGGGTCGATCCGGTGTTCGCCGTCGATCCGACGCTGCTCGCCGCCGTCGCGCCCGAGGTCCGCGACGCGTTCACCCGATCGATCGACGAGGCCGTCGCGGAGGGGCGCATCGCCCGCCCCGAACCGGTCGCGCTCGGCGACGTGGCCGAGCTGTTCGAGCTGTTCCGGGTGCGGCAGGCGTACGAGGCCTGGCGCTCGAACGGCGACTGGATCGAAGCGCACCCCGGGCAGCTCGCCGACGACGTCGCCGCGCGCTTCGCCTTCGGATCGAGCGTCTCGCCGCAGAGGGCCGAGGAGGCGCGGGTCGCCCTCGCCGACGAGCGTCACCGCCTCGAGGCGGTGCTCGCCGACCGGGTGCTGCTGCTGCCGAGCGCCTCGTCGGCCGCGCCCTCGCTGAGCGCCACGTCGGCCGAGGTCGACGCGGTGCGGTCGGCGACGCTGGGGCTGACGTGCGTGGCGGGGGTGCTCGGCGCGCCGGCCGTGTCGGCGCCGCGGCTGCAGGTGCCCGGCGACGGGGCGCGACATGCTGCGCTCGCCGCCGAGGGGCGGCCTGTCGTGACGTCTCGACCGGCGCCGGTGGGGCTGTGCTTCGTCGGGCCGCGCGGATCGGACCTGGCCCTGCTGGCAGCGGCTGCCGCCTGGGGTGCGTGACCGTCGTCCCCTCTCGGTCTAGGCCTCGAGGTCGTCCACCGGGAGCCAGACCCGCATCGTCGACGGGCCGCGGTTGCCCCACGTGGCGTAGGGCACGAGCTCCACGCTGCCCAGAGGATCGGCGGTCGCGGTGGAGCGGCCGTAGGGCCATCCACCGGCAGGCGTGCGGCTGCGCGAGAGCTCGACCCGGGCACCGGCCGGCGTCGTGACCGGGTCGACGGTCGTGTCGACGAGCACGTCGTTCACGGTGCCGGAGGGCAGGTCGGTCGACTCGAGCGCGAGCACGAGGGGTCCTCTCTGAACGGCGACCTGGCCGCGCACGGCGTCGATGCGAGCATCCGGTCGGACCCACTCGGCAGTGGTCGGCAGATCGAGCACGACGACGTCGCCCGCCGAGAAGCGGCGGCGGACGACGATCGTCGGCCCCTGGGCCTCTCCGGCCTCCTCGCCGGGCAGTGCCACCGTCACCGCGGAACCGTCGGCCCAGGAGGGGACACGGAGAGCGAGCTCCACCTCGCGGTCGACGTCGCCGCGCCACGTCACCGCGACGCGCCCGTCGAGGGGGTATCCGCTCGTGACCGACAGCGCCACGGGCGTGCCGTCGTCGAGCACGGTGTCGACGTCGTAGCTGCCGTACTGGTGCAGCTGCACCCCGTCGGCCGTGCGAGTGGCGAAGAACTGCTCGACGCTGGCCAGCGTGCGGGCCACGTTCGTGGGGCAGCACGACACCTCGAACCAGGGCGCGCGCAGGCTGGACAGGGCGCGGGCGTTCAGCTCGTCCTCGTCGGGCTCGACGCCCTCGGTCCTCTGGTGGAGCGTGTTCGTGTAGAAGAACGCGCGCCCGTCCTCGCGCGGCGAGGCGAGAACCACGTTCAGCAGGGTCCGCTCGATCAGGTCGGCGTACCGGGCGTCGCCGTCGGCGAGCAGCAGCCGCCAAGAGAGCATCGTCGAGGCGATGCCCGCGCAGGTCTCGGAGTAGGCGCGGTCGGGCGGCAGCTCGTGGTCGGCGCCGAAGGCCTCGTCCTGGTGGTGGGAGCCCATGCCGCCCGTGACGTACGTGCGGGCCGCGACGGTCGCCTCCCACTGTCGACGGACCGCATCGGCGAGCTCGTCGTCCCGGGTCTCGACCGCGACGTCGAGTGCGCCCGCCGCGAGGTAGAGGGCCCGTACGGCGTGCCCGCGCAGCACGTCGGCGTCGCGCACCGGCACGTCGTCCTGGAAGTACTCGGAGCCGTACTCGATCTGGCCGAGCAGCCCGTGCCCCCGACGCTCGACGAAGAGGCGGGCGAGCTCGACCCAGCGCGGTTCGTCGAGGGCGCGGCCGAGCTCGGCCAGGGCGACCTCCACCTCCGGGTGCCCGCAGATCGCGACCCTGCCCTCGGGGCCGAAGACGGACCACAGGTGCTCGGCGAGACGGCGACCGACCTCGACCAGGCGGGGCGAGGCGCCGGTGCGCTCGGCGGCGACCACGGCCTGCAGCAGGTGGCCCATCGAGTACAGCTCGTGGCCCCACTCGAGGTCGCTCCACCGTGGGCGCTGCCAGGCACGGCCGAAGCTCGTGTGCAGGTAGCCGTCGTCCTCCTGCGCTGCGGCCACCCGGTCGACGAGGGCGTCGTAGCGGGCCTGCAGGGCCGGTTCGCGCTCGCGTCCGAGCTCCCAGGCCATGCCCTCGAGGAGCTTGTAGACCTCCGAATCGACGAACTCGATCCCGGAGTGCTCCCAGGGGGTGCCGGGATCGCCGAGGCCGGCCGCGGCACGGTCGAAGTTGCCCGTCCAGCCGATGCGCTCCATCCAGTCCTCGCAGTGGCGCAGCACGACGTCGGCGTTCAGGGCCTGCTTCTCGGCCCAGAAGCCGTCGGTGAGGCGGATCTCGGTCGCGTCGAGCGGGGTCAGCGTCGAGGAGGACGGCGAGACGGTTCCCGCGAACCGGCGGGCGCCGGCGACGGCTGACGAGGAGGTGCGGGTGGCGGGAGCAGTGGTGGTCACGTGAGTTCTCCGAGTGGTGAGGGAGGGGAGACGAGCGGGGGAGGAGGTGCTGGCGCTCGCGGCGCCGGTGTCAGTCCTTGACGGCTCCGGCGGTGACGCCGGCGGCGACGTAGCGCTGGGCGACGACGAGCAGGACGGTGGCGGGGATCGACGCGACGACGGCGGTCGCCATGATCGAGTTCCACTCCTGGTTGTTGTTGCCGATGTACCGGTAGATGCCGAGGGTGATCGTCTGCGCGTCGCCGCCGCTGTTCAGGGTCGACGAGAACACGAAGTCCGACCAGGCCCACAGGAACGCGAAGAGCCCGACGGTCACGGCCGAGTTGCGGCTCACGGGCAGGACGATGGACCGGAAGGTGCGCCACGCCCCGGCGCCGTCGAGCTTCGCGGCGCTCATCAGCTCGTCGGGGATGCCCCGCATGAAGGCCGTGAAGATGAGCACGCCGAAGGGCACCGCCAGGGTCGAGTCGGCGATGACGAGTCCCCACCACTGGTTGAGGATCCCCAGGTTGAGGTAGATCGCGTAGAAGCCCATGGCCATGATCACCTGGGGGATCATCTGCGCGACGATCATCACGAAGCTCAGCGCGCCTCCTCCGACCGGTCGGAGCTTCGCGAGCGAGTACGCGGCCGGTGCCGAGAGGGCCACCGTCACGACGACGGTGCCGAGGCCCACCAGCAGGCTGGTGCCGAGGTAGGGCAGCTGCTCGGCGACGACGGCCCGGTAGCCGTCGAGGGTCGGCGCGGAGGGGAACCACGACGGCGGACTCTGCCGCATCTGCGCGGTGGGCGTCAGCGAGACGTTGATCATCCAGTAGATCGGGAACAGCATGATCGCGGTCAGCACGACGCCGATCAGGGTGGTGGCGAGGCTGCGGCGTCCGGCACGACCCGAGGAGGCGCGGCGGGCGGCGGAGGTCGGGGCGGCGGCCGGCCGGATGGTGGCGCTCATGACCGGTCCTGCTTCCTCTGCACGCGCAGGTAGACGAACCCGCAGACCAGGGCCATGACGATCAGCAGGTTGCCGACCGCGGCGGCGGGGCCGAAGGAGGGGAGGGTGGAGCCGAAGCCCAGCTGGTACGACCAGATGGCGAAGGTGGTCGAGGCGTCCCCGGGCCCGCCGCGGGTCATGATCCAGATGATGTCGAACACCTTCAGCGTGTAGACGAGTCCGAGCAGGATGGTGATGGCGGAGACCGGGCGCAGCAGCGGGAACGTGATGCGCCGGAAGACCTGCCAGGCGTTCGCCCCGTCGAGCGCGGCCGCCTCGTAGATGTCGCCGGGGATGTTCTGCAGGCCGCTGTAGAGGATGACCAGGTTGAACGGGATCCCGATCCAGATGTTGGCGATGATGACGCTCGTCAGCGCCCACTGCGGAGAGGTCAGCCAGTTGACCTGGTCGCCTCCGAGGGTGCGGATGACCGAGTTGACGACGCCGCTCTCGCTGTTGAGCATCCACGACCAGGTCGATGCGCTGACGATCAGCGGCAGCAGCCACGGGACGAGGAACAGCGCCCTGAGAGTCGAGGAGAGCGGGAACCTCTGGAAGAAGAACACGGCGAGGGCCATGCCGATCGTGAACTGGAACGCGATCGAGACACCCGTGAAGAGGAGGGTGTTCATCAGGGCCGGGCCGAAGGTCGGGCTGGCGAACACGTCGGCGAAGTTCTCGAGGCCGATGAAGGGGGCCGTGCCGTCGATGAACGACCGGACCGTGTAGTCGTGCGTCGAGAGGTCGACGTTGCGGACGAGCGGCCAGACGTAGAAGACGGCGAGGTAGGTGACGACGGGGGCGAGGAACGCCCAGGCGGTGAGCTGGGAGGCGCCTGGTCCGCGTCGGCGCCGGGGCCCGGCGCCGGGGAGGCCGGGGTCCGGGTCCGGCCTCCCCCCGGGCGGTGCCTCGCGACGTTCCATCGTGTCGATGCTCATGGTGCTGCTCCTCGTCGTCGGGCGTCGTCCGGTGCGGTGGGTGGTCACGTGGGTGTCGGTGCGGTCACTCGGTGGCGGACGCGGCGGCCTGCTGCGCCTCCTTCAGGGCGTCCGCGGGGTCGGACGACCCGCTGAGGCTGTTCTGCACGGCCTTCCAGAGCTGCTCCGAGATCTTCGGGTAGTCCGTGCCCAGGTCGTCGCTCGTGCGGCCCTTGGCATCGGCGACCGCGGTGACCCACGGCTCGAGATCGGGGTCGGTCGCGACCTGCTCGGTCTGAGCGTCCTTCGTGGGGGCGACGTACGACAGGGTCGTGTCCGTGGCGACGAGGTTGTCGGTGCTCGTGAGGCACGACTGGATCTTCTCGCTCACCTCGTACCGGGCGTCGTCGCTCTGCACGGGGACGGTCAGGAACTCGCCACCGGTGGGGGCGGGGGCCGCGCCGCCGTCCTTCGACGGGATCGAGATGATGCCGTAGTCGATGCCGGACTCCTTCACGCCCGCGAGCTGCCAGGTGCCGTTCTCGCTGAACGCGTACTCGCCGGTGAGGAACTCCTGCCAGCTCGTGGTCTGCGTGTTGTTGATCACCGAGTTCGGGGCGTAGCCCTTCTCGACCCAGTCGGTCCAGAGGGTCAGAGCCGAGACGGCGTCGTCCGAGTCGAGTTCGGTGAGATCGGCGCCGGAGCCCCAGTACCAGGGCAGGAACTGGAAGCTGCCCTCCTCGGTTCCGATGCCCGAGAACGTGATCCCCTTGCCTCCGGAGGCGGAGACCGCCTCGAGGGCGGAGGTGAGGCTGTCCCAGTCGGTGATCGATGCGGGGTCGACCCCGGCGGCGTCGAGGACGGTCTTGTTGTAGTACAGCGCGAGCGTGTTGGCGCCGATGGGGACGCCGTAGGTCTTCCCGTCGAGCTGGCCTGCGGCCAGGATGTTCGCCTCGATCGCCGAGGTGTCGGCGCCCGTCTCGTCGGTGTCGGTGAGCAGGCCCGCTTCGGCGAGGGTCGAGACGACCGGGTTGTCGACGAGGAGCAGATCGGGCGAGTTGCCCTGCTGGCCCGCGAGCAGGGCCTTGCTGGTGAGGTCGGAGGTGTCGTAGCCGGTGCGCTCGACCGTCACGCCCGCTTCCGTGCCGCACTTCTCGATGAGCTTCGCCCAGTCGCTGGTGTCGTCGAACTGGGGGTACGGGTCCCAGAACGTGTAGGTGCCGGAGGCGGCGTCGGACGAGCCGCCGCCTGCCCCGCCGGCGCAGCCGGTCAGGGCCAGGGTGGCGGCGGCCAGGCCGACCATCGCCACGGCGGTGCGCTTGCTGCGGATGAACGAGATCACAGGAGGTTCCTCTCTGAACTGCTGCGGGTGCTCCGTCAGAGGGCCCGGCAGGTGCAGCACAGGGCGCTCATCGTCGAGAGCAAAGAGACCGAAACTGGTTTCGGGAGTGAAGTTACACGGCACGCAGTTGCCCGTCAATGCCCAAGTGAACTAATTTCGGTACATGACCACTGCAGGAGAGGGCAAGGCGATGGCGTCGCCCGTCACGCTGGCTGATGTGGCACGAGCTGCCGGAGTCTCGGTCGCCACGGCGTCCAAGGCGCTGAACGGCCGGGCCCAGGTGCGCGAATCGACCCGCGTCAGGGTGCAGGAGGCTGCTGCGGCTCTCTCGTTCACCCCCAACTTCTTCGCCCAGGCGCTGAACTCGGCGCGGACGGGCACGATCGGGATGGTCACGAGCGACCTCGACAACCGCTTCGTGCTCCCGGTGCTGCTCGGCGCCGAGGACGCCTTCGGCTCGGGTTCGCTCTCGGTGCTGCTCGCCGACGCCCGGGACGACGCGCTCCGCGAGCAGCTGCACCTGCAGACGCTCCTCACGCGCCGAGTCGACGGGCTGCTCATCGTCGGTCGGACGACGAATCCGCGCCCGCCCGTCCCTCTGCTCGCGGACGTCCCCGTCGTCTACGTCTACGCCCCCTCGAGCGACCCGAAGGACGCGTCGTTCACTCCGGACAACGTGCAGGCCGGACGACTGGCGGCGGAGCATCTGATCGAGAAGGGTCGGACCCGCATCGCCCTGATCAACGGCGAGGCCTCGTACGCCGCCGCTCGTGATCGCGCGGCGGGTGTCCAGCAGGCTCTGACGGCGGCGGGGCTGGAGATGGTCGGCGGCACCGCTCTCTTCGGGCAGTGGGGCGAGGGCTGGGGTCGCGACTGCGCGCGCCTCCTGGTCCGGGGCGGCGAGCCGGTCGACGCGATCATCGGAGGCAGCGACCACATCGCCCGGGGCGCCATCGACGCCCTCCGCGACGAGGGCGTGCGGGTTCCCGAGGACATCTCCGTGGTCGGCTTCGACAACTGGGATCTGCTGGTCCGCGAGTCGCGACCGCCCCTGACGAGCATCGACATGTCGCTCGAGGAGCTCGGCCGCGCCGCCGCTCAGCACCTCGTCGACGCCATCGGCGGCGCACCGTCACCGGGCGTCGTCGCCGGTCCGGTACGACTGGTCGTCCGAGACTCGGCCTGACCGCGGGCGGAGGTGCTCGACCCCGTCCGGTCGATCAGCTGATCGCCGGCCGCCGGACCGGGTGTCGGCGAGGTGGGATGGAGAGGGGTGCACTGACCGTGCATCCCGAAGACGGCCCGCGGGTCGTACGGTCGTCGTCATGGACAACAGGAGCGAGGTGCGGGACTTCCTCACGACGAGGCGCGCCCGTGTGACTCCGGAGCAGGTCGAGCTGCCCGGCGGCCCGGGGCGTCGCGTGCCCGGCCTGCGACGGGCCGAGGTGGCGATGCTCGCGGGTGTCAGCGTCGAGTACTACTCGCGCCTCGAGCGAGGCGATCTCAAGGGGGTCTCCGACGCCGTGCTCGAGGCGATCGGTGGCGCGCTTCTGTTCGACGAGGCCGAGCGATCGCACCTGGCCGACCTCGCACGAGCCACGAACGAGTCGCCCGTGCGTGCCCGGTCGAGGTCGCGGGCGCGTCCCGCCGGCGTCTCGCGCGCGCTGCAGCTCGCCCTCGACTCGGTGGCGTCGGGGCCGGCGTTCGTCCGGAACGGGCGGATGGACGTGCTGGGCGAGAATGCCCTCTTCCGGGCTCTCTACTCGGACCTGTACGCGCTCCCGGACCGGCCCGTCAACCTCGCCCGCTTCGTGTTCCTGCATCGGGAGCCGGCAGAGGCGTTCTACCCGTCGTGGTCGATCGCGGCCGACATCAACGTCGCGATCCTGAGGACCGAGGCCGGGCGCGATCCGCACGACAAGGCCCTGCACGACCTGGTCGGCGAGCTGTCGACCCGGAGCGCCGAGTTCCGCACCCGGTGGGGCGCGCACGAGGTGCGGCACCACGCGTCGGGGAGCAAGTCGTTCCGGCATCCCGTCGTCGGCGATCTCGACCTCGTCTACGCGGCCATGGAGCCGATGGGCGAGCCGGGGCTGAACTTCCTCATCTACAGCGCCGAGCCGGGCACCCCGACCGAGGAGCGCCTCCGCCTCCTCGCCAGCTGGGCCGCCGCCCCTGTCGACGCCGGCGAGCGAGCGCCGGGGCTCCCCGCCGACCGGCACCGCGCCGATCGAGACGCACGACGAGAGGAGAGCCCACGATGAAGTACGGACGACTCGGGACGACCGGCCTGCGGATCAGCCGCATCGGCCTGGGCTGCATGAGCTACGGGGACCCGACGCGCGGTCTGCATTCCTGGACGCTGACCGAGGAGGAGGCGGCGCCCTTCTTCCGGCAGGCCGTCGAGCTCGGCGTCACCTTCTGGGACACCGCCGACGTGTACCAGCAGGGCACCGGCGAAGAGTACGTCGGCCGTGCCATCCGCGAGTACTCCCGCCGGGAGGACATCGTGCTGGCCACGAAGGTCGGCGGCCGGATGCACGACGGGCCCGGCGGGTCCGGGCTCTCGCGCAAGGCCGTCCTCGAGCAGGTCGACGCGTCGCTGACCCGCCTCGGCACCGACCACATCGACCTCTACCAGGTCCACCGCTACGACCCCGAGACCCCGGTCGAGGAGACGATGGAGGCGCTCCACGACCTCGTCCGGGCCGGGAAGGTCCGCTACACGGGCGCGTCGAGCATGTTCGCGTGGCAGTTCGCCAAGATGCAGACCGCCGCGGCCGTGAACGGCTGGACGCCCTTCGCGTCGATGCAGGACCAGTACAACCTCCTCAAGCGCGAGGAGGAGCGCGAGATGATCCCGCTCTGCGCCGACCTCGGCGTCGGGCTCGTGCCCTACTCGCCGCAGGGCAAGGGGCGACTGACGCGCCCGCGCGACGTGACCACCGGCCGCTCGGCCGTCGACGAGGTCGCCAAGGCCTTCGACACCGACGCCGACGGACCGATCATCGACGCCGTCGAGCAGATCGCCGCCGAGCACGAGGTGTCGATGGCGCAGATCGCCGTCGCCTGGGTGCTCCGCAACCCCGTCGTCTCGGCCCCGATCGTCGGAGCGACCAAGCCGCCGCACCTCGGCGACGCGGTCGCCGCCCTCGAGGTCGAGCTCACCGACGACGACGTCCGCCGCCTCGAGGAGCGCTACGTGCCCCAGGCCCCCTTCTGGTGGTGACCGACCGCTGAGGGGTCGGTCCCGGGTGTGCGGTCGTCAGGAGATGTGCGATGCCTCGTGCGGGCCGGCGCCGGCACGGCGTCGAGCGCGGCGCTCGGTGACGATGAAGGCGACGAGGAGGACGAGCCCGACCAGGATCATGGCGATGTTGCCGAGCTGGGCGACGGAGCTGAGGGTGCCGCCGGCTGGGTAGGTGCTCTGCATGAAGATGCTGGGGTCCGTGCTGGCGTGCAGCAGGATCGGCGCGAGGATCGTACGAGTCACGCGCAGTGCGAGATACATGCAGAATCCGAAGAAGAACGTGTAGAGCATCTGCAGCAGCGTGGGCAGGAGCGGCTGGCCGATGAAGAGGTTCGTCGCATGCAGCAAGGCGAAGAGAGCTGCCGAGACCAGACCGACGGCGATCTCGGAGCGACCCGAGGAGCGCATGATCCGGACGACGTATCCGCGGGTGAGGAGTTCCTCGGCGAAGCCGATGACGAGCCCGCCCAGCAGCCAGGCGGCCACCCATTCCAACCCGGCCGCGGAGTAGTCGATGCTCGCGAAGCGCATCACGTTGAACAGCAGCACGACCGTGATCGCGATCCACATCCAGCCGCCTCCGCGGATGGGCTGCCGGTCGAATGTGCTCCGCAGCCAACCGACGCTCGACCCGAAGCCGATCAGGATGAGGCCGCCGATGAGGATCGGCACGACGATGAGCACGAGGACGTAGCTCGCAGAGCCCGCGTCTCCGATGAGAGGCACGAACGGTGCCATGAGCAACGAGGCCGGCTCGTAGATCGCGAGGTAGCCGAGGGCGAGGATCAGTGCTTTCCACCACCGCCCGTGGTCCCAGAAGCGCGTCCACCCCGACCGTTGGACCATGCTGCTCATCGCCTGCCCCCCATGTCGAGATCAGTAGACCACAGGTGACGTCTCCTCGAGCCTCCACTCCTGCCGACAGCCGGACCGGCGCTCCGCTAGCCTCGCGCACGAGGAGCTCGG
>Ga0308158_10005128_pt1 | contig 10832 bp, 5 predicted proteins | sample PhyBR2_FD_201038 | JGI IMG/M metagenome (GOLD analysis project Ga0308158, IMG submission 201038) | Phyllosphere microbial communities from UC Gill Tract Community Farm, Albany, California, United States - DLSLB.R2 | ecosystem: Host-associated > Plants > Phyllosphere > Unclassified | place: USA...
CCACCGGCGCGGTATTTATCGCTATCGGTGGAACCTGCAGACCCTGTGCCTGCCACGCGCAGATATCGGCCAATACCTGTAGATGCATCAACTCCGCCAGCCGCGAGGCCAGCTCGTAATCGCGAAAGGCCTCGTCGAGCAGGCAGGCTTTTCCCATTGCGTTATCTTCGGCACTGGGCCAGCGCAGCAGAGCCTCGTACCCCACCACGTGGCCATCCTGCAGGTTCACTTTCGGCTGGTAGTGCGGCACCACGCCACCATCACGAACCAGTTGGCGCGCCTTCAACCGCTGATTCGCCGCAAGCTCGGCGATGGCCATCAATCGCCGGCTGTACAGGCGTACCCCGCCGCGCCCATTGGCCTTGAGGTCATTCAAGGCTGTATCGGCGGCCTTGAGCAACTCCGCCGGTTCCTGCGCGTCACGTGGATACAGCGCGCAACCGATGCTCATTCCGGTACTGATCACCTGCCCCGCGTAGGTGACTGAACTTTCCGCCAACAAGCTGATGCATCCTGCGATCTGCAGCAGTTCGGCTTCGCCGGCAACATCCTCAAGCACCACGGCAAATTCATCCCCCCCCAGTCGCGCCACCGTAGTCGTCCCGCTTACCTGCGCCGCCACCCGCTTGGCCAGCACACGCAACAGATGGTCACCCGCGGGGTGCCCAAGCGTGTCATTGACGTGTTTGAAATGATCAAGGTCGATGATCATCAGGCCCAGCGTTCCGCTGCGCCCACGCTGGCGCTGCAGACTGTTTCGCAGCCTGCGGTTGAACGAACGCCGGTTTGGCAGGCCGGTGAGCTCATCAATCTCACAGGCAATACGCAGACGTTGTTCCGCCTGCTGTTGTCGGCTGACATCACGCGACACGCACAGGACGCCGTTCACGCCTCCATTCCCATCGAACATTGGCGTGAGAATATTGTCCCAGAACTGTGGCTGCGCACCTTCGGCGCCGGTCTGTCCGGCAAAACGCGCAGGTCGTCCGCTGCCCGCCATCGAAAGCGCACGTTGCCCCTTTTTTTGAAACGCAGCGGGCAGCAAGTCCGTCCATTGCATGCCGAAGGTTCGCTCACCCAGCAGCAAACCGGCCACCAGGCAGCCGGAACGATTCATGTGACGCACCGAGCCATCGATGTTTATCACCGCGATGCAATCCAGGCTTGCATCGAGCATGCGATCCTGCAGGTCCAGGCTCTCCTCCAGCGCGTGGCGAAGACTTCGCCTGGCACTGACATCGGTCATGGTCACTGCCTGCAATGGCACCTCCGCGCCGGGGCTGCCCAGGCGCACCTCGAACCAATGCTCGGCACCAAACTCATCCTGCAAACGACACTCGAACGCTGGTGCGTGCCCATGCTGCAGGAACTCTCGCCACGCACCGATCGCCTGACCACGCTCTCCCACGTGGACACGTGCCAGCCATTCGCGTGAACTGCCCAAAGCGGCATCATCGCCAAAGAACTGGCGCCATCGCAGATTGGCCTGCACGGGCACGCCATCGTGGATCATCGCAGCCATCTGCGGCAGCGCGTCCAGCACTGCCTGCAACTGCACATATAGATCCGCCAATCGACCCCTCCCTGGAGACGGTTGAGCACCCTCGTCCCAAAGCATTGCACTTCCCCCTGATGCACTGCCGGCCTGGCCCCAGGCAGCGCGCTCATCATGCAGCACCACGAACGCTTCAGGAGTGAAGAAGGTGTCGTGATCGCCACGCGGGAAAACGATTTCAGCTGCGTGACAGGCTGTAGGTAAACCCCCATCCGCCCCGAGTCCGCGCCTGCGGACGACACCGGCGTTCGGCGTTCACGTTTCGACATTCACTCACACGTCCCGTGCCTGCCGTCTGGCAGTCACACATATTGCGTAGCCGGGGGCATCTGACCACTACATGGCCTTTTGCAGTATCGCTGGCGTGATGCCTGTGTTCGTTTCCGTATTACCCGTCATCGCTGTTTACCCACGCGATCGACAAATTCCCATCACATCGATTTCACACTTTCATACGTGCAGAACGGTGTCCACGCTGCTCATGTCAGCAGCAAATCCGGAAAAGATTGCGGTGCAATCATTCGCGACTCCCTCCCCTTCCCAGCAAAGTATGAATAGGTTGGTGTGCCTACAAGGCCTGCCTACCAATGCGGTCGTACGGTATCCAACGAAGATTGGATCCGGCGGAAAGGCGCGCGTGCAACCAACCGGGCATCGTGGGGGGCTACCGCAGCCATAGGCCTGCGTGCCAGCAATGTGCGCGAAGAGTGGCAAACAAGCCGATGTAGATCATCCACGACCAACACTAATTCCCAACTGCGCCACACACTTTTCGCCGCGGATGCGCTGGGAAGTACCTACAGCCAAAACCAATTGGCCGTCCTAATCTTCCCAACCTGATTCGAAGCTCCAAGGCCACACGGAAAACAAACAGGCAACGTGCCCGGAAGCGCAACCGGCGACCCATTACCCCCTCGTCGGCAATCGCGGTTCACGTGCAACCCGCTGGCACCCTGGCATCGCCGATGCATTCGGCTGGCGGCCAACAGCGCAACGCCAGGGTGTCGGAAATCCAACCGTGCAGGTATCACCTTCCACATGCAGCTCACGCACGACCTGCACCACGGAGGGTGAAGCGCCTGTCGCACAGTGACGCTCATGGGCTCCCAGTTCTCCGCGACGCATTGCGCAGCTTCAGAAACAGCGGCTTCACCAACGCGCTCGCTTGCCATACCTGGAGCGGGTCTCCCCAACCGTCATGCCGCAAACAGCATGACCCAACCACCGCCTGCGACATTGAAGTGCGGCTCCTGGCAGAACCGCATGGCTATCAGCCGCAACCTCGACCGGAGCAGTGTCCTGACGCTCTGCGGGCATCGCAGCGGTTCGTCCACACGCCAACGCTTGGCTACGAGAAGTGTCGGCATACATCCCCCAAATGAATAGGAAACCCAGATGATCTCCACCCTTCCCTCCCTCTTTAAAGCCACCGCACTGTCCCTGGCACTTTCCGGCCTGCTCGCTCCGGCTGCACAGGCCGCATCGGGCACGGTCACCTTCAAGGGCGAGATCGTCCAGTCCACCTGTGACGTCAGCACCGCAAGCGCAAACCAGACGGTCACGATCGGCACCTTCCCGACCACCTTGTTCAAGGAAGCCGGCGACGTCTCCGCGCCCAAGAGCTTTGATATCACCATGGAGAACTGCAAAGCAGGCACCTACACGCTTCGCTTTGACGGCACCACGCCAACCGGCCATCCGGAGCTGCTGTCGGTGAGCAAGGCCGGAGGCGTCGGCATCGAGATCCTCGACAACCAGGACAAGGTGTTCCCGATCAACCAGGAACTGGCTGATCCGGCCCTGGTAACCGTCAACGCTGATGGCAAGGCCACCGTCAACCTGAAGGCACGCTACAAGTCCTACGAAAAGGAAGTTCGCGCCGGCGTCGCTGACGCCAACTCGACCTTCTCGATCGAGTACCGCTGATCCATGCCGCAGGGCTGATGACGCACCCAGCGTTGTCGGCCCTGCATTCGGCTAACGCCGTGATCACCTGCACCCACCCGCTATCGAAACCCCAATGACTTCACTGCCCGCCCGCGGCCTTCCGCCAGCGCGATGGTCCTTCTTGTTGACCCTGCTTTTCATCCTTTCCTTTCCCGCGGCCGTCCATGCGGCAGTGCAGGTGCAGGCCACCCGCGTCATCTATGACGCTAAGTCAGCCTCCGCTGCCGTCACGCTGGCCAACAAGAGTGCATTGCCCTATCTGGTCCAAACATGGCTGGATCAGGGCGAGGACGCCCTGCCCATGCGAGACCTGCCGATGGTGATCACGCCGCCGCTGATGCAGTTGGCCGCTGGCGAACAAGCCGTCGTCCGTATGATCTACGCAGGAACCGGTTTGCCCGAGGACCGGGAATCCCTGCTATGGATCAATGTCCAGGAGATTCCGCCGAGCGCGGACAAGGAGAACGTTTTACAGGTGGCCATTCGCACCCGCATCAAACTGTTCTACCGTCCTGCCAACCTGGATGCCACGCTGGACCAGGCCAGCCGCGACCTGCAGTGGCGCATCGATGGCCAGCAACTGCACGTTCGCAACGACAGCCCACTGCACATCACCTTCGCGCACCTGCAAGGCCTGAGCACTGCCGGTATTGGCAGTGAACTCGACCTGGACATGATCGCCCCGGGCCAGACGCTGTCGGTGCCCCTGTCAAAGCTCAAGCTGGCCAGCACACAGATGCTCCGCTTTGGCTATATCAACGACTACGGCGGCATCACCGATGTCACCGATGTCGCCATCCAGCGCTGAACCGCTCTCCGATCCACTTCGCGATTCCATCATGCTCGGCCCCATCCCCGATACGAAGCGGCGCGCCCGTCGCGTCCCGCGCCTGGCACCCTTGGCTGTCGCCTTCAATGCGCTGGGAATTGGCGGTGCAGTCGCTGCGCCCCACTTCAATCTGGATTTCCTGCGTGGCGACGCCGATCAACGCGATGTCGCCGCGCTGTCCAGTCCGGGTGCAATCCTCCCCGGCACCTATCCGTTCGCGATCTACCTCAATGGCAACGAAGTGGCACGTGAAGATGTGACGTTCACGCTGTCCGCTGCCGGCCAGGCCGAACCCTGCCTGAGTCATGCCCAGCTCACCCGCTGGGGCGTGGACCTCGCACACACCGATGCAGCTGCCGACGCCTGCGTATCACTGGCAACCCGCATCGCGGATGCAGGGCTCAGCTACAACGGCAACCAGCAGCGCCTTGATCTGCGCATACCGCAGGTGAATCTGATCAATCTGCCGCGCGGCCATATCCCGCTTGCATTGCGCGACCAGGGCATCAATGCCTTGCTTGTCGACTATGCGCTGAGCGGTGCGCACAACAAACAACGGCAACAAGGTCGTGACAACTACTTCTTTGCTTCGGTAAACAGCACGCTAAACGCCGGCATGTGGCGGTTCCGTCATACCGCCAGCGCCAACCGCAGCAATGGAAACAAGACCACCCGCTGGAGGAGCCAGGGCTTTCTTGCCGAAACCGACCTGGGTTCCTCGCACAGCCGGTTGGTGCTGGGTGATACCTACACCGCGTATGGTGTATTCGACAGCATCCGCTTTCGCGGTGCGCAGATTTCCAACGACGACGAGATGCTCCCCTACAGCCAGCGCAGCTACGCGCCGGTTGTACGCGGCGTAGCGGCCAGCGCCGCGCGCGTCGAGGTACGCCAGGACGGGCGTCTCATCCACGCGTTGAACGTCGCCCCCGGGGCCTTCCAGATCGACGACATCGTCCCAAACCGCCTCAGCGGCGAACTGGATGTCTCGATCATCGAGGCCGACGGCTCGCGACAACGTTACAAGCAATCGTTTTCTGCCGTGGAGACAATGCTCCGGCCCGGCCTGTTCCATTACGAACTCAGCGCAGGCGAGCTCCGCAATGGCTACGAGCACTACCGGCCGCGCTTTGTGCAGGCGAGTGCCGCCAAGGGCCTGGCCTCGGACATCACCCCGTATGCAGGCCTCCTGTTATCGGAACAATACAGCGCTGTAGCCCTGGGCGCGGCACAAAGCCTTGGCCGGCTTGGATCGGCATCCATCGACATAAGCCATGCCCGCACCCGCCTGGCGCAAGGCGGGACCAGCAGCGGCCAGAGTGTCCGGTTCCTGTATTCAAAATCCTTGAATACGCACGGTACCGAGTTTCGCCTGGTGGGTCATCGCTATTCCACCTCCGGCTATTACGACTTCAGCGATGCCTCGGCGGAACATGCGCAGTGGCAGCATGGCTACTATGAAACCAGTTACGAGGACCCGGTAGCCGCTTCGGATTTTCCCACTGCATGGCAGCAACCCCAGCAACACCCGATCCGTAGCCAGCGCTTCCACAACAAGCGCAACCGCCTTGAGATCGCGTTGAACCAACGCATCTCCGATACCTACTCACTCAGCGCCAGCTACAACAACCAGAACTACTGGGGAACCAACACGCGTGAGCGCGAACTGCAGTTGGGCCTGAACGGGCAAATTGGCGCAGTCAATTTCGGCACCTTCTTCCGTCATAGTCAGGGCCGCTATCGTCACGCCGACCGCTCTTTCGGCCTGACCTTGTCGCTTCCGCTGGATAGGCTGGGGCCGCGCCGCACCAGTGGTTCTGCCTCCTACAGCCATTCCCGTTATGGCGGTGCCAGCTATCAATCCGGCATCAATGGCACCTTGCTGGACCGTGATCGCCTGAGTTACGGCGTCAGCGTTGGCAAAACCGACGCCGGCAATGTTGGTTCGGCCAACCTGCGCTACGCCGGCAGCAAGGGAGTCGCCACCATCGGCGCCACCCATGCATCGGCCTATTCGCAGATCAATTGGGGGCTGCGCGGCGGCTGGGTACTGCACCGCGACGGCCTGACGTTTGCGCAATCACTGCACCGGACCAACGTGCTGGTACACGCACGCGACGGCGCAGGGCTTGGTCTGGAGAACCAATCCGGGGTCCGCCTCGACCGCCGCGGCTACGGCCTGGTCAGCGGCATCAGCGCCTATCGCCTGAATCATGTCGCCCTGCGCACCGATGATCTCGGTGCCGATATCGATGCCAGCAGGATCTCCAGGAACATCGTCCCGACCCGTGGTGCGCTGGCGCGCGTTGACTTTGAAACGCGGCGCGGCCTCAGCGTGATGATCCACCCCATCCTGATCGAGGACATCCGCGTTCCCTTGGGAGCGACGGTATTCGGCAACGATGGACTTGGCCGTGGCATCGCCGGCCCCAACGGCGAGATCTTCGTCAGTGGCGTGCACCCAGGCGAACGCCTCTCCGTCCGCTGGGGCGTCAAACCTGACCAGCGCTGCGAGATGCAGCTAGGCCCTGCGCAAACCCTGGAAGCTGACAGAACGCTGCCCGGCTACCGCCACATTGAACTGCACTGCCTTCCTCCAGGCCAATCAATCAAAGACTGACGATGAAGAATTTCCTGTTCCGCGCACTGACGGCACTATTGCTCCTGCCTGCGCTGCCCAACCTCGCCTGGGCACTGTCCTGCAAGGACGCCATGACCGAATCGGTCAACCAGGTCATCCCCTTGCTTGATGAGATCACCATTTCAAAGGGCGACGCCGTCCGCGGCCGACTGCTGTGGCGATCGGAGGATTACACCGTAGGTTTCCGTTGCGTGGACGCACAGGGTGCGCCGCAAGGTGAGGATGCATTCTTCTACTGGGACCCGGACAGGACGGTTGCCCGAATCCACCCTTCCATCGAGGTTGGCGTGACCATCAAACACGTGGACCACAAGATCGACGGAGGCAACCCGAGAATGCGGGTGGGCAAAGGCACCACGCCACCGGCGAACCGCCAGAACTGCAAGATGTACTGGAACCATTCCAAGGCAAAGAAATGCGCCACGTCATTGATGCTCAATGTCACCTTTTCCGTCTACATCAAGGCAACCGGCAGCCCACCGCCTCCGAGCGGACACATCATTAACCACGGCGTCTACGATCTTTTCCAGGTCGATGGTGAGGGCGGCTTGAACACCTCGCCAAACTCAAATTTCCGCGCCGGCATCTCCGGGCTTGGGCAGATCCACTTCATTGCCTGCAATCCAACCATCTCCGTGATTGGAAACGCGGGAAACACCGTGAACTTCGGCCGCATCCCGGTTGCGGACATCAACAATGGCGCCATCCAGGCACAGGTTCCTTTCCAGATCCAGGTCGACATGACCCAACCCGGGTCCGGCAACGAATGCAGCAATCAGATGCTGGTTGCATCGATCAGCACGCTCAACAGCGTCAAGGACGGGAGCCTGATCCTGCCCAAACTGAATGGTGGATTCGGCATTGCGATATCCCGGGCGGATATGCCGGGACGCTTCATCCAGTTCAAGCAGTCGATGCCACTGGGGCCCGTCAACAACGCCTTGATGAACTACGATTTCCTCGCCTCGTTGATCTGGATAGGCGACAACGCCAAACTCGGGCCATTCTCGGCAACGGCAACCGTCAACGTTACGTTCCGCTGATACCTACCTGGAAACAGCAAGGGCGTCGATCTGCATCAACGCCCTCGCCTGTTCTACGCTGACACCTCAGCGCTGCATCATTCCCACTCGATCGTCGCCGGCGGCTTGCCGGAGATGTCGTAAACCACGCGCGAGACGCCACGCAGTTCGTTGATGATGCGGTTGGAGACGCGGCCGAGGAAGTCGTACGGCAGGTGCGCCCAATGCGCGGTCATGAAGTCGATGGTCTCGACCGCACGCAGTGCGATCACCCACTCATAGGCACGTGCATCGCCCACCACACCCACCGACTTGACCGGCAGGAACACGGCGAAGGCCTGGCTGGTCTTGTCGTACAGATCGGCGGCACGCAGCTCTTCGATGAAGATCGCATCGGCCTTGCCCAGCAGCTCGGCGTACTCGCGCTTCACTTCGCCGAGGATGCGCACGCCCAGGCCCGGGCCCGGGAACGGATGCCGGTAAACCATGGTGCGCGGCAGGCCGAGCTCGACGCCGAGGCGACGCACTTCGTCCTTGAACAGCTCGCGCAGCGGCTCGACCAGCTTGAGCTTCATGTCTTCCGGCAGGCCGCCCACATTGTGGTGGCTCTTGATGACGTGGGCCTTGCCGGTCTTGCTGCCGGCCGACTCGATCACGTCCGGATAGATGGTGCCCTGCGCCAGCCACTTGGCATTGCTGAGCTTGTTCGACTCTTCGTCGAAAATCTCGACGAACAGGTTGCCGATGATCTTGCGCTTGGCTTCCGGATCGCTGACACCTTCCAGTGCCTTGAAGTAACGGTCGGCCGCATTCACGCGCACGACCTTGACGCCCATGTTCTCGGCCATCATCTGCATGACCTGGTCGCCCTCCTGGAAGCGCAGCAGGCCGGTGTCGACGAACACGCAGGTCAGCTGGGTGCCGATGGCCTTGTGCAGCAGCGCTGCGACCACCGAGGAATCAACGCCGCCGGACAGGCCCAGGATCACCTCATCGCTGCCAACCTGCTCACGCACGCGGGCGATCTGGTCGTCGATGATGTTGGCCGCGGTCCACAGCGTGGCGCAACCGCAGATCTCGGTGACGAAGCGCTTGAGCAACGCCGAGCCCTGCTTGGTGTGGGTCACTTCCGGGTGGAACTGCACGCCGTACCAGCGCTTGTCCTCGTTGGCCATCGCGGCCACCGGGATGCGGTCGGTCACGGCGGTGATGGCGAAGCCCGGCGGCACGTGGGTGACGTGGTCACCGTGGCTCATCCACACATCCAGGCGCGGCTCGCCGTTGTGGTCGGACAGGCCACCGAGCAGGCCATCGTTGCCCAGCAGCTTCACTTCGGCATGGCCGAACTCGCGCTGGTCGGCGGCTTCGGTACCACCGCCGAGCTGCTTGGCCATGGTCTGCAGGCCGTAGCAGATGCCCAGCAGCGGCAGGCCGCTGTCGAACACTTCCTGCGGCGCGGCCGGCGCACCCGGCAGCGTGGTGGTTTCCGGGCCACCGGACAGGATGATGCCCTTGGCGCCGAACGCGGCGATCTCGGCAGGATCGTGGTCCCACGCCCAGATCTCGCAGTACACGCCGAACTCGCGGATGCGACGCGCGATCAGCTGCGTGTACTGGGCGCCGAAATCAAGGATGAGGATCTTGTCGTTATGGATGTTGGTCATAAAGCCCGGCAGGTGATCAATGAAAACGGGGGACGATGCAAAACGGATGGCGGATAGAGAAAGAGGAACGGGACAGCGTCCTCGTTCCTCTTCTGCTTGCCGCATCAGGCGCGGTAGTTCGGCGGCTCTTTGGTGATCTGCACGTCGTGGACGTGGCTCTCACGCTGGCCGGCGCCGCTGATCTTCACGAACTTGGGCTGGGTGCGCATGTCCTCGATGGTGGCACAACCGACGTAGCCCATGGTCGCGCGCAGGCCACCGATCAACTGGTGGATGATGCCGCCGACCGGGCCACGGTACGGCACGCGGCCTTCGATGCCTTCCGGCACCAGCTTGTCGGCGGTGGCGGCGTCCTGGAAGTAGCGGTCCTTGGACCCCTTCTCCATCGCGGCCAGCGAGCCCATGCCGCGGTAGCTCTTGTAGGAGCGTCCCTGGAACAGTTCGGTCTCGCCCGGCGATTCCTCGGTACCGGCCAGCAGGCCACCGATCATCACCGTCGATGCGCCGGCGGCCAATGCCTTGCCGATGTCACCGGAGTAGCGGATGCCACCGTCGGCGATCAACGGGATGCGGTCCTGCAGCGCCTCGGCGACCAGGTCGATGGCGGTCACCTGCGGCACGCCGACACCGGCGACCACACGGGTGGTGCAGATCGAGCCCGGGCCGATGCCGACCTTGACCGCATCCGCACCGGAATCCAGCAGCGCCAGCGCTGCCTCGCCGGTGCAGATGTTGCCGCCGACCACCTGCACGTTCGGGAAGGTCTTCTTCACCCAACGCACGCGGTCCAGCACGCCCTGCGAATGACCATGCGCGGTGTCCACCACCAGCACGTCCACGCCGGCGGCGACCAGCGCCTCGACGCGACGCTCGGTGTCGCCACCGACGCCCACCGCGGCACCGACCAGCAGGCGCGTGGCGGCGTCCTTGGCGGCGTTCGGGTTGTCGCTCTTCTTCTGGATGTCCTTGACGGTGATCAGGCCGCGCAGTTCGAACGCATCGTTGACCACCAGCACCTTCTCGATGCGGTTGCGGTGCAGCAGCTGCAGCACCTCATCGGAGGCCGCGCCTTCCTTCACCGTGACCAGGCGATCCTTCTTGGTCATGATGTGGCGGACCGGGTCGTCCAGCTCGGTTTCGAAGCGCATGTCGCGGTGGGTGACGATGCCGGCCA
>Ga0308158_10005130_pt1 | contig 10829 bp, 9 predicted proteins | sample PhyBR2_FD_201038 | JGI IMG/M metagenome (GOLD analysis project Ga0308158, IMG submission 201038) | Phyllosphere microbial communities from UC Gill Tract Community Farm, Albany, California, United States - DLSLB.R2 | ecosystem: Host-associated > Plants > Phyllosphere > Unclassified | place: USA...
GAGGTTTCGCTGCCTATAGACCCATGAGCTGAACGGAAAGCTCTCCTTGCGGTTTCGCTTTGCTGGAATATTGGCCCACGCCCGTTTTGTTTTTGCCAAGGTTCGAAGGGCGTTTGTATCATAAGCCCTGTCTGCCAAAAGTATGGCACCCTTTCCGATATCCTTCAGCATTGGCTCGGCGACCCTGCTGTCGTGCACTTGTCCTGGTGTCAGGTCGATGCCAATTGGACGGCCATCTGCATCGACAAGAGCATGGATCTTCGTCGTCAAGCCGCCGCGGGAACGTCCCATGCAGCCATCGTCTTGATCCCCCTTTTTCCCGTGGCCGCATGTTGATGAACGCGGACACAGGAACTGTCGATCATGACAATATCGCCGTCGAAGGCCCTTGAGACCTCCTCCAGAACATGGTCCCAGACACCAGCCTTTCTCCAACGGACAAAACGATTGTAGCAGGTTGTGTAGGGGCCATAGCGCTCAGGAACATCCGCCCAGGGCGAGCCGGTCCGAAATCGCCACAAGATGCCGTTGATTACGCGCCGGTCGTCAACTCGCGGGACGCCGCGAGGCTTGTTAGGAAGAAGCGGTTGGATAATGCTCCATTCGAAATCAGTCAGGTCGAACCGGCGACGGGTCATCTGAGGCCTCCAAATCAAAGCCTCATTGAATCAAAGCCATGCCCGCGTGTGAACCCCGTTTATGAGTGTAGGGCCTAAAACAGCAGGATACGTCTTCTTCAAGCCCGCCTCATGCTAAAATTTTACCGTTTGATAAATTTTTTATGCTGAGTTACGCTTCGTTCCACTGGCCGTTTACCTATAATGAGGGAACTTCAATGGAACGTCTGGACACTGGGATTCATGCTGGCCGGCTTTCGCCCGCCGAGTATGACAAGAATTTCTCCGATCTTCACCCGCGCCTCGACAAGCACGAGGCTCTGGTCGCCTCCGACCGCTGTTATTTCTGTTATGACGCGCCCTGTATGACGGCCTGTCCCACCGCCATCGATATCCCGCTCTTCATCCGACAGATATCGACTGGCAATCCCCTCGGCTCCGCCAAGACCATCTTCGACCAGAACATTCTGGGCGGCATGTGCGCCCGCGTCTGTCCCACCGAAGAGCTCTGCGAGCAGGCCTGTGTGCGCAACACGGCCGAGGAACGCCCCGTCGAGATCGGCCGCCTGCAGCGCTACGCCACCGATGCGGCGATGCAGGCCGGCAAGCAGTATTACACCCGCGCCGCCGCATCAGGTAAGAAGATTGCCGTCGTCGGCGCCGGCCCGGCCGGCCTTGCCGCCGCGCACCGTCTCGCGGTCAAGGGCCATGAGGTCGTGATCTACGACGCAAAGCCGAAATCCGGCGGCCTCAACGAATACGGCATCGCCACCTACAAGTCCGTCGACGGCTTCGCGCAGAAGGAAGTCGACTATGTGCTGTCGATCGGCGGCATCGAGGTCAGGCACGGGCAGTTGCTCGGCCGCGACTTCCAGCTGGCCGACCTGCAACAGCAATATGACGCCGTCTTCCTCGGCATCGGCCTATCGGGCGTCAACGCGCTCCGCGTCGAGGGCGAAAACCTCGCGGGCGTCGATGACGCGGTCGATTTCATCGCCGCGCTGCGTCAGACCGACAACAAGGCCGACATCGCCATCGGCCGCCGCGTCATCGTGCTCGGCGGCGGCATGACCGCAATCGACGCGGCCGTGCAGGCAAAGCTGCTCGGCGCCGAGGAAGTGACCATCTGCTACCGCCGCGGCAAGGAGCACATGAACGCCTCCGAATTCGAGCAGGATCTGGCGACCTCCAAGGGCGTCATCATCCGCCACTGGCTGGCGCCGAAGGCGATCCTTGCGCAGGACGGCAAGGTCGCGGCCCTGGAGGTCGAATACACCACGCTGTCGGAAGGACGCCTGGCGACCACGGGCGAAACCGGCGTCATCGCCGCCGACCAGATCTTCAAGGCGATCGGCCAGGCCCTCGTCTCGTCAAGCCTCGGAAGCCTGCGTCTGGAATCCGGCCGCATCGTCGTCGATGCCGAAGGCCGCACCTCGCTTGACGGCGTCTGGGCCGGCGGCGACTGCGTCTTCGGGGGCAACGACCTCACAGTCTCGGCCGTCGCCAATGGCCGCGACGCCGCCGAATCCATTCACCGCATGCTGGCCGCCGATGCGCCGCCGGCCGTTGCCGTCGCCTGAAGGGGAGAGTGAACCATGGCTGATCTCCGCAACAATTTCGTCGGCATCAAATCGCCGAACCCCTTCTGGCTCGCCTCGGCGCCGCCGACAGACAAGGCATACAACGTCGAGCGCGCCTTCAAGGCGGGCTGGGGCGGCGTGGTCTGGAAAACGTTGGGCGAGGAAGGCCCGCCCGTCGTCAACGTCAACGGCCCGCGCTACGGCGCGATCTGGGGCGCCGACCGCCGCCTGCTCGGCCTGAACAACATCGAGCTCATCACCGACCGCGACCTCTACACCAACCTGCGCGAAATGAAGCAGGTGAAGATGAACTGGCCGGACCGCGCGCTGATCGCCTCGATCATGGTGCCCTGCGAGGAAGAGAGCTGGAAGGCGATCCTGCCGCTGGTGGAAGAGACCGGGGCCGACGGTATCGAGCTCAACTTCGGCTGTCCGCACGGCATGTCCGAGCGCGGCATGGGGGCCGCCGTCGGCCAGGTGCCTGAATATATCGAGATGGTGGTGCGCTGGTGCAAGCAGTACACCCGCATGCCCGTCATCACCAAACTGACGCCCAACATCACCGATATCAGGAAGCCGGCCCGCGCCGCCAAAGCCGGCGGCACCGACGCGGTGTCGCTGATCAACACGATCAACTCGATCACCTCGGTCAATCTCGACACCTTCTCGCCGGAACCCTCGATCGACGGACGCGGCAGCCACGGCGGCTATTGCGGTCCAGCGGTCAAGCCGATCGCGCTCAACATGGTGGCCGAGATCGCCCGCGATCCGGAAACCCAGGGCCTGCCGATCTCAGGCATCGGCGGCGTCACCACCTGGCGCGACGTGGCCGAGTTCCTGGCGCTCGGCGCCGGCAACGTGCAGGTCTGCACGGCGGCGATGACCTACGGCTTCAAGATCGTCCAGGAGATGATCTCCGGCCTCTCCGACTGGATGGACGCCAAGGGCCACCGCAACCTCGACGACATTACCGGCCGCGCCGTGCCCAATGTCTCCGACTGGCAGTATCTGAACCTCAACTACATCGCCAAGGCCAAGATCGACCAGGACGCCTGCATCAAGTGCGGCCGCTGCCACATCGCCTGCGAGGACACATCGCACCAGGCGATCACGCAATTCGTCAACGGCGTCAGGCACTTCGAGGTGATGGAAGACGAATGCGTCGGCTGCAACCTCTGCGTCAACGTCTGTCCTGTCGAGAACTGCATCACCATGGAGCAGCTTCCCTCCGGCAGCCTTGATGAGCGCACCGGCAAGACCGTCGACCCCAACTACGCCAACTGGACGACGCACCCGAACAACCCGATGGCCCGGCAGGCCGCGGAGTAAGGCGAGCATCTGAACCCATACCGTGAGACCACACGCTCACGGTATGGGTCACCGCTTCATTCATGAGGCCGCGAGATCCTGGCGATGCCGATCACCGGTATTTTAGCAATAGTATACATAAGATACTAAAGCGCCCCTGCTACAACCTTAAGAGGTTTTCGGGGCAGATCATGAAGTTTCCAATTATCGTCGCATTATGCGCAACAACCTCATTTCTTGCCGCCGGTGGTTACACCGTGGTGCCTCAGGCGCTGAGCTTTACTCAGGGAACGACAGCCGCCAAGCCGATGATCATCGACAACGGCGTGATCGTTCAGCGGGGGACCTCTTGCAACATCAAGGGTAACATCAGCATCAACTCGGGCGAACGCATCTATCACGTTCCGGGCCAGCATTATTACGCAGCCACGAAGATCTCGCCGCAATATGGCGAGCGGTGGTTCTGCTCCGAAGCAGAAGCGCGCGCCGCAGGCTGGCGCAAGGCCAGCTATTGATCACGGCCGCCAGCGGCATCATACGCCCCGGCTCGCATCCGTAACGCCACCCGAAAACACCTTCCGATAAGCCCCCGGGCTGGTCCCCAATCGGCGGCGAAAATGATGCCGCATCGTTGCCGGCGTTCCGAAACCGCAGGCGGTGGCGATGTCGTCGAGCGATGCCTCGCCCTCCCGCTCCAACAGTTCGCGCGCATGTCGCAGCCGCTCGATGAGCAACCATTCGCCGACGCTCGAGCCCGTCGTGGCCTCGAAGCGGCGCTGGAAGGTGCGCTGGCTCATCCCCGCCTTGGTCGCAAGCAGGCTGATCGGCTGTTCCTCGTTCAGCCGCGCCCGCATCCACTCGATGAGCGGCCCGAGCCGCACGCCTTCGCGCGGCTGCGGCACGGGAGCGCGGATGAACTGCGCCTGCCCGCCCTCGCGATGCGGCGGCACGACGAGTCGCCGGGCGACCGAATTGGCCGCCTCCGCGCCGAAATCGCCGCGCACCACGTGCAGGCAGAGATCGATGCCGGCGGCACTGCCCGCCGCCGTCAGCATCCGCCCCTCGTCCATGTAGAGCACATCGGCATCAAGCCCGATCTCGGGATAGCGCTCGGCGACGGAGGCGACATAGCGCCAGTGCGTCGTCGCCCGTTTGCCTGCCAGCAATCCCGAGGCGGCCAGAACCGCTACGCCCGAGCATAGCGACATGATACGCGCCCCGCGCCCATGCGCCGCTTGCAAAGCCTTTATCAGCCCATCAGGCACCGGCGCATCGATCGCCCGCCAACCGGGGACGACGATCAGATCGGCATCCTCGAGATCTTCGAGACCACCATCGACGGTCACGCTCAGCCCACCGGCCGCGCGAAGCGGGCCGGGTTCGACGCCGCAGGCGCGAAAGCGATACCAGTTCGACCCCATCTCCGGCCTCGGCAGGCCGAAGACTTCGTAGGCGATGCCGAATTCGAACGTGCACAGGCCGTCATAGACGAGCACGGCGACTTTGGGTCCTGATAGTGCGGCAATATTTGGCATGATCTTTACGCCAGTCGTCATTATGGCCAGTTTCGCCAACACCTATCATCGCGCATCTTCGCCGGCAACAGCAACGATAGGAGACACCGATGACCGATATGATCGCCGAACAGCAGCCCGCAGCCCACCCCGCGGCACCAAGCTACGTCGCCGAAACCCCGGCCGCGGCACCCGAGGCGATCGCCGCCTATTACGCCCGCAAGCTCGCCTTCGAGACCGACTGCTGGGACGTTCACGCCTCGCTCGCGTCAGGACGCATCGACTTCGTCCTCCTCGACGTCCGCTCTCCCGCCATGTTCGCGCGGTCGCATGTACCAGGCGCCCAGAACCTGCCACACGGCAAGATGACCGCGCACCGTATGTCCGCATGGCCATCCGACACACTCTTCGTCGTCTATTGCGCCGGCCCGCATTGCAACGGCACCGACAAGGCGGCCCTTCGCCTCGCAAGGCTTGGATACCAGGTCAAGGTGATGATCGGCGGCATGACCGGTTGGGCCGACGAAGGCTTCGATTTCGAAACCGGATCGTCCAACGCCACAGCATAGCGGCGGGCATATGCGCCGAACGGGGAGATTGAGTTTTCCGCGCCGGCGCGCATAGTCATCGCAGGCTCAAGAGGTGGCCCGCATGACCCGTCATATCGTTGCCATCGGCCCGCTGCCGCCGCCGCTACACGGCTTTTCCTTCGCCACAGCGGCGATGGTGGAGCTGCTCTTGGAAGACCACACCGTCGTCACCAGCAACCTCTCGCCACCGGCAGGCGGTTCCCGCCTCTGGCGACATCCGGCAAAGGCAATCAAGGTCTTTGCCGCACTCGCGAGTCTCGCACGCGAGCGCGGACACCCAGACAAGGCCTGCTACCTCGCCTGCGACGGCGGCTTCGGCCAGCTCTACACCCTGCTGCTGGTGGCGTTCGCCCGGCTCTTCGCCTACCCGACCTACCTTCATCACCACAGCTTTCGCTATATCGACCGGCCGAGCATCACCATGCGCGCCATTCTGGCGCTCGCCGCACCCGATCTCACCCATGTCTTTCTCTGCGGCATGATGCGCGACCGCTTCACCGACACCTATGACCGGCGCCTGCACACCGCCATCATCTCCAACGCCGCCTTCGTGCCCTCGCAGAGCGAGGACGCGGCGATCCCCGCCCGTCCGCTGACGATCGGCATGCTCAGCAACCTCAGCCGCGCCAAGGGTCTGGAGACGTTTCTCGATCTGCTGCGACAGGCGATCCTGCAGGGATTGCCGATCCGCGCCGTCCTTGCCGGCCCCGCGACCGATAGCGCCGACCGCGCCATGATCGATGCGGCGCTCGGTGAATTCGCCGGCGCGCTGGATTATCGCGGCCGCGTGCTTGGCGACGACAAGGCAAAATTCTACCGCGATATCGACGTGTTCGTCTTCCCAACAACCTACGCCAATGAAGCCCAGCCCTTGGTCGTCTTCGAAGCCAAGGCAGCCGGAAACGACGTCATTGCCTTTGATCGCGGCTGCATCCGCAAACAGCTCGATGAGACCGATCTCCTCATCCCCGCCGACGCAGAGTTCACGGACATAGCCATCGCCTGGCTCTCGGAAATTCCCTCGGATGACAGGCGAGACCAGCGAAGACATGAAGTCCGGCAGGTCTACGAGATCAGGCAGAAAACCGCGCGCAAACAGGCGAAGTCCTTGATGCAGTGAAATTTCCTGCCCGGCGGGTGGAAATCCGGATGGCTTGACGCATATTTTCAATCCTGCTCATTAGAGATCTGTCTCGCGTACCGAACCGAAAACTGGAAATCCCACAGCATGCCCCCTTGCAGCGCGCTTCGCGCCCACACCAGCGATTGCCACGCAGCGGCAGACGTTTTTCCAGTTCGCCCGATGGCAGACGCTGCCCCGTATGATCGGGAGCATGATCAGTCGTGAACGAGAATTCGAGCGAGAATTTCGGCAAGGTCGACCTCACCAATTGCGACCGCGAACCCATCCATCGCCTGGGCGCCATCCAGCCTTTCGGCTTCCTGCTCGTCGTGTCATCGGACTGGATGGTGGCGCGCGCATCCGCCAACCTGGAACAGTTCGTCGGCATCGCCTGCGATGAGATCATCGGCCAGCCCGTGTCGCGCGTCATCAGCGGCAAGACCATGCACACGCTGCGCAACCGGCTGAGCATCATGCGCGGGCCCGATGTGGTCGAGCGCCTCTTCGGCATCGAGCTCTCCGAAGGCGGCCCGCTTTTCGACATCGCCATCCACATGAGCGACGATCAGGTGGTGATCGAGGCAGAGCCCTCGCAGGAGGGCGCGCAAGGCGGCTCGCCGGTGTCGATCCGCAGCATGATGGGCCGTCTCGACCAGGCCGAAACGCTGGAAGCCTTCTTCCGCGAAGGTGCCCGCCAGGCCCGCGCGCTGACCGGCTTCGACCGCGTCATGGTCTACCGCTTCGACGAGAGCGGCGCCGGCGAGGTGGTAGCGGAAGCCGCGCGCGCCGGCATCGGCTCGTTCCTCGGCCTGCATTACCCGGCCTCAGACATTCCCGTGCAGGCGCGGGCGCTCTACACCCGAAATCTCTTCCGCATCATCGCCGACATCGACGCCGTCAACGTGCCGCTTGTGCCGGAGATAGATGCGCATGGGCGCTCGCTCGATCTCTCCATGTCGATCCTGCGCTCGGTGTCCCCCATCCACATCGAGTATCTGAAGAACATGGGCGTCGGCGCCTCGCTGTCGATCTCGATCGTCGTCGACGGCAAGCTCTGGGGCCTTTTTGCCTGCCACCACTACTCCGCCCGCCTGCCCTCCTTCGAGCGGCGCACGACATCGGAACTGTTCGGCCAGATGTTCGCCTCAAGGCTGGAGAGCCGCGAGCGGCGGCTTGCGCTCGAGTTCGAAACCAAGGCCCGCCAGATCGCCGACCGGCTGCTGACCTCGGTCGCCGACAATGCCAGCCTGCTCGACGATCCCTCCTGGCTGATCGATGCGCTGGCCGACGCGATCCCCGCCGATGGCATCGGCGTCTGGATCAATGGCCGCTCCGCGCTGAACGGCATCACGCCGTCGCAGGCCGAATTCGCCGAGCTCGTCCGCGTCCTCAACCGTAACTCCGCCGGCCGCGTGTTTTCGACCGACAGCATCGCTCAGACATGGCCGGGGACGATGTCCGGCGACATCGTGGCCGGGCTGATCGCCATTCCGATCTCGCGCTCGCCACGCGACTACGTGGTTCTCTTCCGCCAGGAGATCGTGCGCTCCGTGCGCTGGGCGGGCGATCCGCACAAGCCCGTCGAATACGGCCCGAACGGCCCGCGCCTGACGCCGCGCAAGAGCTTCGAGACATGGTCCGAGCTGGTGCGCCAGCACTCGCAGCCCTTCTCCGCCGCCGAACGCCGCGTTGCCGAAACCATTCGCGTCACGCTGATCGAGGTCGTGCTGCGGCTGACCGATGAAGCCAACGCCGTGCGCCAGCAGGCCAACGAACGGCAGGAACTGCTGATCGCCGAGCTGAACCACCGTGTGCGCAATATATTGAGCCTGATCAGCGGCTTGATCCGCCAGTCGCGCGGCACGACGGATAGCACCGACGAGTTCATCGGCCATCTCGAAGGCCGCGTTCAGGCGCTGTCGCGCGCACACGACCAGATCACCCGAGACCACTGGGCGCCGGCACCGCTGCGCGCCCTGTTGCAGGCCGAAGCCGCCGCCTATCTCGGCCCGAATGCCGCGCGCATCATCATGAACGGGCCGGAAGTGCTGCTCGCGCCGCAGGCCTTTTCGATATCGGCGCTGGTGTTCCACGAACTGGTCACCAACAGCGCCAAATACGGCAGCCTCTGCGACAGCGGCACCGTCGGGGTCGATTGGCACAAGGACGACGCCGGCAATCTCTTCATCCACTGGCGCGAAAGTGATGGGCCGCCCGTCAAGCAGCCGACCCGCCAGGGCTTCGGCACCACGATCATCCGCCGCTCGATCCCCTATGAGCTCGGCGGCCAGGCGGATGTGCGCTATGAGCCTGAAGGCCTTGAGGCGCATTTCCTGATCCCCGAGAAGTTCGCGACCTTCGCCGATGGCGCGGTCTCGCTTCTGCCGGAGCAATCGCTGCAATCGGCCAAGGCCATTCTGGAGACGATCAAGGATCGGCCGCTGGACGGGCTCGACATCCTGCTCGTCGAGGACAATCTCATCATCGCCATGGATGGTGAAGACATCTTCCTGCAACTCGGCGCCCATAGCGTGTCGCTGGCCCCGAATGTCTCGAACGCCTTGGCAGTCATAGAAAACCGCAAATTCGACCTGGCCGTTCTGGACGTCCATCTCGGCGAGGAAACGAGCATCGCCGTGGCCGAAAGGCTGGCGGCAAAGGGCGTGCCGCTGATCCTGGCGACGGGTTACGGCGAAGGGGTATCGCAGGCCTATGGCGCCCTCGGCGCCAATCTGCTGCAGAAGCCCTACACGATCGAGAGCGTCGCAAGCGCTCTATCGCGCATCGCGCCGATCGTTAAATCATGATGCCGGCTGGTTCGTCCGCACGCTGAGACCATCCACGAAGAGCTGCTCGAGAAAGCGCGCCGCGTCCTCGAACCGCCCCTCGCCGGATTGCCCCTGCCCGAGAACGGCACGCACCTGCACGTCGAAGTCGGCGTAGTGCTGCGTCGTCGACCAGATCGAGAAGATCAGGTGGTAGGGATCGCACTTGACGATCTTGCCGGCCTTTGCCCAGGCACGGATGACCGCCGCCTTCTCGTCGACGAGCTCCTTCAGCGGCCCCTTCAGCTCGTCCTCGATATGCGGCGCGCCCTGCAGCACCTCATTGGCGAACAGGCGACTCTCGCGCGGAAAATCCCGCGCCATTTCCAGCTTGCGGCGGATATAGCCACGGATCTCGCTCTCGGGATTGCCTTGCGCATTGAAAGCGCGCAGCGGCTCGAGCCAGGTGAACAGCACGCGGTCGATCAGCGCCCGGTGCATCGCTTCCTTGGTGCGGAAGTAATAGAGCAGATTGGGCTTCGACATGCCCGCCACTTCGGCGATCTGGTCGATCGTCGATCCGCGAAAACCGCTCACCGAAAACACATCGAGCGCCGCTTCCAGGATCTGTTCTTCTTTCTCCTCCTGGATGCGGGTGCGCCGCTGTGTTTTCGCAGCTCTCGGTATCGCCATGTCGCTAATTTTTCTCTTTCAAATTCAACTATTTCAGTCAACTTTAACAATCGGCGATCCGCTGCCAAAAAACCGGGCATATGCCCTGAATTTTGTCTGTATTTTTCCTGATTTTCGCCTTGAGCCAGACGCCGGAAGTTGTAATGTTTACCAGTCGGTCAAATTATCCGTCAGAAGCAAATCAAAGGCAACTGACGATTTTCAGACGCCAATAAAACAAACAAAGGCGCTGAAATTGGCCCCGGGAACAAGCGGACATGCTGACGCATGCCGCATAAAACTGGTGAGGAATACGGATATGGTGGCAGCACCAGGCGAGAACATGCGCGTCAACGGAGACCGTCTCTGGGACAGTCTCATGGATATGGCGAAGATCGGCCCGGGGATTGCGGGCGGCAACAACCGCCAGACGCTGACCGACGCCGATGCCGAAGGCCGCAGCCTCTTCAAGACATGGTGCGACGCCGCGGGCATGACCATGGGCGTAGACAAGATGGGCACGATGTTCGCGACCCGCCCCGGCACCGATCCCGAGGCGCTCCCCGTCTATGTCGGCTCGCATCTGGATACGCAGCCGACCGGCGGCAAGTATGACGGCGTTCTCGGCGTGCTCGCCGCGCTCGAGGTCGTGCGCACGAT
>Ga0308158_10005132_pt1 | contig 10827 bp, 9 predicted proteins | sample PhyBR2_FD_201038 | JGI IMG/M metagenome (GOLD analysis project Ga0308158, IMG submission 201038) | Phyllosphere microbial communities from UC Gill Tract Community Farm, Albany, California, United States - DLSLB.R2 | ecosystem: Host-associated > Plants > Phyllosphere > Unclassified | place: USA...
GAGCGTGTGCACCTCGTCGTCGGAGGCGAGACGGACCGAGATCTCGACGGTCGCCGGGCTGGTCAGCAATTCGCCATGCGGCGTCCGTTCGATCGCGGCACGCACCGCGCGCAGCGCGAGCGCGTCCCAGTCCTGGTCGGGCCAGGGTGCGTCCGACGATAGCGCGATTTCAAGCATGCAGGTCCTTCAGGCAAAACCGGTGTCCGCGAAATCATTAGCCGCGCGCAGAAGTTCCGCATCATGTTTTCGTGCCGCCCGGGTTTTCACGCGCGCGATGTCGGTGGCCCGTCCGGGGTGCGCGGCGGAACGGCCGCCGCGCACCGGCACTCAGCCGTCGGTGCCCTCATAGGCCTCGACGATCCGACCGACGATCGGATGGCGGACCACGTCGCCCGACGTGAAGCGGCACATCGAGATACTTTCGACCCCGTCGAGCCGCGCGACCGCATCCGCCAGCCCCGACGCCGCGACCCCGCCGGGCAGGTCGACCTGCTTCGGATCGCCGCAGATCACCATCCGGCTGTTCTCGCCGAAGCGGGTCAGGAACATCTTCATCTGCGCGGGCGTCGTGTTCTGCGCCTCGTCGAGGATGATGAACGCGTCAGCCAGCGTCCGGCCGCGCATGAACGCGATCGGCGCAACCTCGATCTCGCCGCTCGCAAGACGGCGCTCGACCTGTTCGGCAGGCAGGCAATCGTACAGCGCGTCGTAGAGCGGGCGCAGATACGGATCGACCTTCTCCTTCATGTCGCCGGGCAGGAAGCCGAGACGCTCGCCCGCCTCGACCGCGGGCCGCGACAGGATCAGCCGCTGGACGCTGCCCGTGATCAGCTGCTGCACCGCCTGCGCGACCGCGACATAGGTCTTGCCGGTACCTGCCGGCCCGAGCGCGAAGATCATGTCGTTGCTGGTCAGTTCGCGCATATAATGCGCCTGTGCGGGCGTGCGCGGGACGATCGTCTTCTTGCGTGTGCGGATCATGATCGGCGGCGCGGCACCGCCGCCCGCATCGGCACGGATGATCCCGGCGAGCACCGGCTCGTCCGCCATCGCGATCGACGCGTCGACGAGGCCGGTATCGATGTCCTCGCCGCGCTGGATCCGGGCATAGAGATCGTGGAGCACGTCACGCGCACGCGCGACCTGTTCGGCGGTCCCCTCCAGCCCGATCTTGTTGCCGCGCGCGGTGATGTACACGCCGAGGCGGTTTTCGAGCGCCACCAGATTCTGGTCGTACTGGCCGAACAGCCGGACGAGCAATTGGGGCTTGTCGAACAGCAGCTCGACTCGGGCGCGGTCACCGGACTGGGCGGGAACGGGTTTACGGCTCATGCGGTCCTTTCGGGGGCAGGCGTGTCGGAACGGTAATGGGGCAAATTCGGGCCGACACGCATCACGCCTGGGATGGCGTCCGACCAGAGATGAGCATGGGAGGCCGCGCGTTCAAGCGGCGCCGGGGCGCCCGGCCGGAGATGATTCGAGTCGCGTGGGCGAAGCTGCATCGAGGGCGAGTGTGGCAGGCGATTCGGGTGGTGGACAGCGAAATCGCGGGGGGCATGCGGGAACACGCCGGGGTGTTGCCGCCGCGCCGCATGGGGCCTGCCCGTGACGATCCTCACCCGCCAGGGGGAGGTGGCGCCGAAGGCGACGGAGGGGGAGGACACGGAACGCGGGCCATCGCTTACCGCCCCCTCCGTCAGGCTGCGCCTGCCACCTTCCCCCTGGCGGGGGAGGATTGTAAAAGCCGTCAGGCGGCCTCGGCGATCCGCTCCACGCCGGTGAGCGAGTTGGGGCCGGCGGCGGCGAGCGTGACGTCGACGAGGTCGCCGATCGCATGGTCGCCGATCAGGTGGACCGATTGCAGCCAGGGCGACTTGCCGATCAGCTGCCCCGGCAGCTTGCCGTTGCGTTCGAGCAGCACCGAACAGGTCCGGCCGACGCTCGCCGCGTTGAACGCATGCTGGTCGCGATTGAGCGCCGCCTGGAGCCGCTGGAGGCGGTCGTCCATCACGTCCTCGGGCACCTGCTCGACGATCGCGGCGGCGGGGGTGCCGGGGCGCGGGCTGTATTTGAAGCTGTACGCCTGTGCATAGCCGACCGCGTCGACCAAGCTGAGCGTATCGGCGAACTCGGCATCGGTCTCGCCGGGAAAGCCGACGATGAAGTCGCCCGACAGCGCGATGTCGGGACGGACCGCACGGACGCGGTCGAGCAGGCGGAGATAGGAGTCGCGACTGTGCGACCGGTTCATCGCCTTGAGCACCCGATCGCTGCCGCTCTGGACGGGCAGATGGAGGAACGGCATCAGGCTCTCGACGTCGCGGTGCGCGTCGATCAGGCCCTGCGTCATGTCGTTGGGATGGCTCGTCGTATAGCGGATCCGCGCAAGCCCCGGGATGCGGTCGAGGTCGCGGATCAGGTCGTGGAGCCCGCGCGCGTCTTCGGACCACGCGTTGACGTTCTGCCCGAGCAAGGTGATCTCGCGCGCGCCCGCGTCGACCAGCGCCTTCGCCTCGTCGACGATCGCGGCGAACGGCCGGCTGATCTCGGCGCCGCGGGTGTAGGGGACGACGCAATAGGTGCAGAACTTGTCGCACCCTTCCTGCACCGTCAGGAACGCCGAGGGCGCGACCTTGCGCCGCGACGGCAGCGCGCCGAATTTCGACAGCAGCGGCATGTCGGTGTCGAGCGACGGCGCCCCCGCCGCGGCCCGCGCGACGAGCTCGGGCAGGTTGTGATAGGCCTGCGGGCCGACGACGACGTCGACCTTGGCCCGCGTGAAGATCTCCTCCCCCTCGGCCTGCGCGACACAGCCCGCGACCGCGATCATCGGCGTCTTGCCCGATTTGCGGCGCTGGTCCTTTCGCAGCCGGCCGATATCCGAATAGACCTTTTCGGTGGCGCGCTCGCGGATGTGGCAGGTGTTGAGCACGACGATGTCGGCATCGACCGCATCGGCCTGAGTCATCCCCTGCGCCGCCATCAGTTCGGCCATGCGCTCGCCGTCATAGACGTTCATCTGGCAGCCGAACGACTTGACGTGATAGGTCTTGGGCGGGGTCTTCGGGGGCGTTTGGGTGGGAAGCGACATCGTGCGCCTATAGCGCCGTCGGCGCGCAAGCTGAACCCGTTTCACGCCGATCGCCCGCGCGGCACAAACGCGCGCCGATACACCATGCGCCGACGCCGCCATTGCCCCCGCCCGCGCCCCGGACTAACTCTCGAGGATGCGCAAACATATCCTCATCGTCCTGGGCCTGATCGTCCTCGTCGGCATCGCCGGATTCGCCTATCTGGCGTGGCCCGATACCGCGAAGCTCGACGTCAATCAGGTCGCGGGCAAGACGCCCGACATCACCGCCCCGCGGATCCAGATGCTCCCCACGATCGGCGTGGCGAAGGCGGTCGGCTGGCCAAAGGGTGCGATGCCGACGCCGGCCGCGGGCCTCGGCGTGCAGCCTTTCGCCACCGGGCTCGACCATCCGCGCTGGATGTACCGCCTCCCCAATGGCGACGTGCTCGTCGCCGAGACCAATTCGCCGCCGCGCGAAGGGCCGGGGATCGTCACGCGCGTGATGAACTTCCTCATGGGGCGCGCCGGTGCGGGCGTTCCTTCCGCCAACCGCATCACGCTGCTCCGCGACGCGGATGGCGACGGCACCGCGGAGACGCGCTCGACCTTCATGACGGGGCTGAACTCGCCGTTCGGCATGACGCTGATGAACGGCCAGCTCTACATCGGCAACACCGACGCGCTCGTCCGCGTGCCCTATGCCGATGGCGCGACGAAGATCACCGCCAAGCCCGAACGCGTGATCAAGCTCAACGGCGGCGGCAACCACTGGGCGCGCAACGTGATCGCCGCCGCGGACGGCAAAACGCTGTATGTCGGCGTCGGCTCGTCGTCGAACATCGCCGAAAACGGCATGGACGCCGAGAAATACCGCGCGAACATCCTGCAGGTCTGGCCCGCCGACAAGAACTGGCGGATCTACGCCGCCGGCCTGCGCAATCCCAATGGCATGGCGATCAACCCGCGCTCGGGCCAGCTCTGGACCGTGGTCAACGAACGCGACATGCTCGGCTCCGACCTTGCCCCCGATTACCTGACCCAGGTCGAGTTCGGCGACCATTTCGGCTGGCCCTGGTATTATTGGGGCGGCTATCCCGACAGCCGCGTCGAGCCAAAGAACCCCGCGCTGCAGCAATATGCCAAGCGGCCCGATTATGCGCTCGGACCGCATGTCGCCGCGCTCGGCCTGACGTTTGCGAACGACGCCAAGCTGGGCGCCCGCTTCACCAACGGCGCGTTCGTCGGCGAGCACGGTTCGTGGAACCGCAAGCCGCTCTCGGGGTACAAGGTGGTGTATATCCCGTTCGGCGACACCGGCTTCCCGGCGGCGAAGGCCAAGCCCGTCGACATCCTCGGCGGGTTCCTCAACGCGGACGGCGAGGCGCAGGGCCGCCCGGTCGGCGTCATCACCGACAAGACCGGCGCGTTGCTTGTCGCGGACGATGTCGGCAACGCGATCTGGCGCGTCAGCGCGAAGTAAGTGCCTTCTCCCCCGTCACCCTGACGAAAGTCAGGACCCAGGATCACGAGCGCGCCGTGTATAACTCTGGGTCTTGACGTGCGTCAGGATGACGAGCGGGGCCGTATCAGACCGCGCAAACGCTCAGCGCAGCAGCTTCGGCCCTTCCTTGCGGATCATGTCCTGCACCTTGCCCGCGAACAGGCCGAGCAGCCCGGGCAGGTCGACGATCGCATGGACAGTGTCCTCGAACACCGTGACCTTGCTGCCGATGACCTGCCCCATCGCGCTGACGGTGAAGTGCAGCGTATCGCCCTCCCAGCGCCGATCGGTCACCGATCCGCCGGGGATCTTCGACCCGATCGTGTCGATGCCGCTGTCGAGCCGCGAGCGCACCCCCGCCTTGCCGAGCTTGTGGGGGATATCGACCGAAATGGGATTGGACATTCTGTGATCCTCAGGTTGCGAACAGCATCGCATCATGTGCGAACGCCTTGAACTCGAGCGCGTTGCCGCTCGGGTCCATAAAGAACATCGTCGCCTGTTCGCCGGGCTCGCCCTTGAAGCGGATATGCGGCGCGATTCCGAACACCACGCCTGCGGCATTGACGCGTTCGGACAACAGGCTCCAGTCGTCCATCGTCAGCACGACGCCGAAATGCGGCACGGGGACGTGATGGCCGTCGACTTCGTTCTCGATCGCGACGGGCCTGGCCGAGGCATCGAGATGCGCGACGATCTGGTGACCGAACAGGTCGAAATCGATCCAGCTTTCGCTGCTCCGCCCCTCGGGACAGCCGAGCGTCTCGCTGTAGAATTTACGCGCTGCGTCAAGGTCATGGACAGGAAAGGCGAGATGAAAAGGGCGCAAGGTCATGCCTCAAGGATAGGTCGGCCGGTCGCATGAGTCACCCCGGACATTTGCATGTCGGGCCAGATGCGCGATCGCGACCACGCGCGGCGCCATGCGGCGGCACCCGATGGAGCACGGTGTTGTGCGAAAACGGCAGCGGTGCCGCGCCTTGCTAAGTCGTTGCCGACCCTGCCGCATCACGTCATATCGCACGCGTGATCCGTTTTCCCGCCTCCGCATCGCTCATCCTCGGCGCCATCGCCGCGACCGGCTTTGCCCCGCTCGACCTGTGGCCATTGATGCTCGTCGCGATCGCGGCGTGGCTTTGGCTAGTCCATGCGGCGCCGAGCCTGCGCAGCGCGCTGTGGCGTGGCTGGGTGTTCGGCGTCGGCCACTTCACGGTCAACAACAACTGGTTCCAGCACGCCTTCGACTTCCAGGACGCGATGCCGCCGGTGCTCGGCTATTTCGCCGCGGTGGGTCTCGCGCTGTATCTCGCGGTGTTCCCGATGGCCGCCGCGGCGATCGCCTGGCGGTTCGGCCGCGGCAGTGGGCGCCGCCGCGCCGACCCGGCGTTCGTGCTCGTCTTCGCCGCGGCCTGGATCGCGTCCGAATGGCTGCGCAGCGTGCTGTTCACCGGCTATGCCTGGGATCCGCTCGGCGTCGCATGGCTGCCGCTGATCGGCGTCGCCCGGCTGTCGGCCTGGATCGGCACCTATGCGCTGTCGGGCGTGACGATCGTCGCGGCGGGTGCGCTGCTGATGCTGGCGCAGCGGCGCTGGACGATGCCGCTCGTCGTCGTCCCCGCGCTCGCGCTGGCGGCGCTGTCCGCGCTCTGGACCGATGCCCCGTCCGCACCGGCCGATGCACCGCGAGTCCGCGTCGTCCAGCCCGATATCGGGCAGGAGGATCGCAGCGAATCGGACGGTGAACGCGTGCTGTCCGCACTCGAACGGCTGTCGGGCACGCCCGGCCGCGCACCGCGACTGATCGTCTGGCCCGAGGGCGTCGTGCGCGACTATCTCGAGGATGGCTACCCGTTCTACGCCTATGACTGGTCGAGCCCGCTTTACCTCCGCCGCCGCATCGCGCGCCTGCTCGGCCCCGACGACATCCTGCTGACCGGCGGTACCGCCTTGTCGTTCGACCGCGACGACAAGATCACGGGCGCGACCAACTCGGTATTCGCGATCGACGCGCAGGCGCGACTGCGCGGCCGCTACGACAAGGCACACCTCGTCCCCTATGGCGAATATCTGCCCCTCCCGTGGCTGCTGAAGCCACTCGGCCTCGCCCGCCTCGTGCCCGGCGATATCGACTTCACCTCGGGCAAGGGCCCCGCCAGTCTCACGCTGCCCGGGTTCGGCGCAGTCGGCATGCAGATCTGCTACGAGATCATCTTCTCGGGGCAGACCGTCGACCGCGCGCACCGCCCGAAGCTGTTGTTCAATCCATCGAACGACGCTTGGTTCGGAAGCTGGGGGCCGCCCCAGCACCTTGCCCAGGCGCGGATGCGCGCGATCGAGGAGGGGCTGCCGATCGTCCGCGCGACCCCGACCGGCATATCCGCCGTGATCGGCGCCGACGGGCGGCTGGTCGGCACCGTCGCGCATGAAAAGGCGGGCGCGGTCGACGTCCCCATCCCTCCCGCGCTCGTCGTCACGCCGTTCGCGCGGCTCGGCAATCTGGCGGCGGCGCTGGTGGCCGCGGCGATGATCGCGATGGCCGTTGCCCTGCGCCGCCGCGATCGTTAGAAGCGTCATATAAAGCTTTCCTTATATGACGCTTGCCGACCCTTTCGCGGCAGGCCTTTTGCGAAGAGGTTCCATGCGCAAGTCCTTTCTCTTCACCTCCGAGTCGGTCTCCGAAGGCCATCCCGACAAGGTCGCCGACCAGATCAGCGACACCATCGTCGACCTGTTCCTCGCCAAGGATCCACAGGCCCGCATCGCCTGCGAGACGCTGACGACCACGCAGCTCGTCGTCCTTGCCGGTGAGATCCGCGGCAAGGGCATCTTCGAGAACGACCAGTGGGCCGATGGCGTACTGGAAGAGATCGAGGCGGCCGTCCGCAACACCGTCAAGGAAATCGGCTACGCGCAGTCGGGCTTCCACTGGGAGACGTTCCGCTTCGAGAACAACCTCCACGCCCAGTCCGCGCACATCGCGATGGGCGTCGACGAGAGCGGCAACAAGGATGAGGGCGCCGGCGACCAGGGCATCATGTTCGGTTACGCCACCGACGAGACCCCCGGCCTGATGCCCGCGACGCTGTATTACAGCCACAAGATCCTCGCCAGGATGGCCGAAGACCGTCATTCGGGCGCAGCACCGTTCCTCGAGCCCGACGCCAAGAGCCAGGTGACGCTGTCGTACGAGAACGAAGTGCCGGTCGGTGCGACCGCCCTCGTCGTCTCGACCCAGCACGCGCCGGGCTATTGCGAGAAGGGCGACAACGCCGATCCCGCCAAGTACGCGGTGCTGCGTGACTATGTCATGGGCGTGTTCAAGGACGTGCTGCCCGACGGCTTCATCACCGACGCGACCGCGATCTACATCAACCCGACTGGCCAGTTCGAGATCGGTGGCCCTGACGGCGACGCCGGCGTCACCGGCCGCAAGATCATCGTCGACACGTACGGCGGCGCAGCCCCGCATGGCGGCGGCGCGTTCTCGGGCAAGGATCCGACGAAGGTCGATCGTTCGGCCGCCTATGTCGCGCGCTATCTGGCGAAGAACGTCGTCGCCGCCGGGCTCGCGCGTCGCTGCACGATCCAGCTGAGCTACGCGATCGGCATCGCCGAGCCGCTGTCGGTCTATGTCGACACGCATGGCACGGGCACCGTGGAAGAGGCCAAGCTCGAGGCGGTTTTGCCGAAGCTCGTGCGCCTGACGCCAAAGGGCATCCGCGAGCACCTCAAGCTCAACGCACCGATCTACAAGAAGACCGCCGCCTACGGCCATTTCGGGCGCGATCCCGAGGGCGACAGCTTCACTTGGGAAAAGACCGATCTGGTCGAGAAGCTGAAGGCCGCCACCGCGTAACACGGCGCGTATCGGCTCATGAAAAAGCCTCCCCCGGACGGTCCGGGGGAGGCTTTTTCGTATCTGGAGCAGCGTGCGCGGGGGCGGGCCGGTCAGTCCGGCCCCGCCCTGCCCGTATCCCGCTCGACGACCAGCGGCGCACCCGCGGGCTGACGATGTCGCTGGTCGGTCAGGATCTGCCATGCCGTCAGGAACAGCGCCGCGACGAGCGGTCCGACGACGATCCCGCTGAGACCGACGAGTTCGATCCCGCCCAGCGTCGTCACCAGCACGATATAGTCGGGGATCCCCGTGTCGCGGCCGACGAGGATCGGACGCAGGATGTTGTCCGCCAGCCCGATGACCACCACGCCCGACACGATCACCGCAAGGCCCTGCCAGATCGCCGTGGTCGCGAGCAGATACACCGCGACCGGCACCCAGACGATCGCCGGCCCGAGCGCGGGCAGCAGCGACGTCAGCGCCATCAACAGCCCCCACAGCAATGCGGCCGGCAACCCGACGATCCAGAACGTCAGCGCGCCGAGGCCGCCCTGCACTAGCGCGACGATCACGGTGCCCTTGATCGTCGCACGGACGACCGACACGAACTTCTCCACCAGCGCACCGGTCACCGAACGCTCGAGCGGCAGTGCGTCGCACACCTTGGGCCCGATCGTCTCGCCGTCGCGGAGCAGGAAGAACATCACGTACAACGCGATACCGAACGCCAGCAGGAACGCCGCCGCGTTGCGACCGATCGAGAGCGCCTGGCTGGCGATCGTCCGCACGCTGTTGCCCATCGTCTCCGACAGCCGCGCCTGGATGCGTTCGATCGAATCAAATCCGGCCTTGTCGAGCAGCGTCTGCAGGCGCGTCGGCAGCGCGTCGTGCACCTGATTGAAATAGGCGGCGAAGTTGATGTCGCCGCTCTGGATGCGCGTATAGACCGTCCCGGCCTGATCGACGATCATGCCGCCGATGATCATGCTCGGAACGACCACCGCGAACAGGATGATCAGCAACGTCAGCGCCGCGGCGAGGTTGCGCCTGCCGGGCATCCGCGTCAGCAGCCACTGGTACAAGGGCTGAAAGAGGATCGCTGCCAGCGCCGCCCACAGCAGCGCCAGCGCAAAGGTCGACACCACGACCGCAAGCGCGATCGTGATCACCATCAAGAATATCAGAAAGCCGCCCGTTTCGAGCCGACGCCGATCGATCATCGTGTATCCCCCATGAATCCCCGCCGCATGACTCCCCGGGCGTCATGGCGGTACGGCGCCGGTGCTCCGGTCGACACCCGATCCCCCAGCACCTGCCGACGGGGATCGGGTGGATCGATCAACGGAGCTTTGCGCTGCCGTTGACGAGTGCCGCCTTCTGCGTGTCCGACATCGCGGCGGCGTTCACGTCCGCATCGTCGATCGCTTCGCCCTGCTTTTCACCCTGGTCACGCACGGCCTCGGCGCGATCCTCGAGATTGTCGGCAGCCGCTTCAAGCGCGTCCGCGCGATTCTCGGCGGCACCCTCGACCTGGCTGCCGAGCTTGTCGTCGCCCTTGCCGCCACAAGCGGCGAGCGGGACCGTAAGCATCCCCAGGATCAGTGCGGTAGCAATTGTCTTCATTGGAAAAATCCCTTTCTAAGGCCGACGTAACCGTCACGCAGGTGTAACGGTTCCATCGACGATGAATCACACCTTCGTGGCGACGATCCCGTGCCGTCCACGCGCATATCAGTGTTGCGTATCAGGCTCGTCCGGCCACGACGATGTGCGCGTCGTCGACCGGCGGAAATACCCGGTCGAACACCGCACTCACCATCGCCTCGGCGATCCAGCCGACCGCTGCACCGACGACGAGATCCGACAGATAATGCTTGCCGTTGACGGGTTGCGCGGCGGCGACCGCGATCGTCGCGAGCGCGGAGGGCGCTGCCACGCCGTCGATATCGCGCGACGCCGCGCGCGAGACCGCGACCGCGCCGGCGGTATGCCCCGACGGGAACGAGGTTTCCTCATGATCCTCGCTGTCGCCGGGTTCGAAGCGCGCACGCCCCTTCTCGATCGCCGGCGCGGGGCGCGTGCGATCGACCGAGTGCTTGATCGCCGATTTCGCCATCGTCGCGGCAAAATGCGCGGCCAGCATGCGTGCGCCGCCACGCGTCAGGTCGGGCCGTCGCGCGATCAGGCCGATCACCAACGTCCCGATGGACGTCGCGATCAGTTGCGGCTGGTCGGCGACCTCGGCGAGGAACCCCGTCGCCTTGACCAGCGGCGCGTCGCGCTTCTCTGCGAGCTTGTACGTCGTCTTGCGGTCCGCCTCGACGAGTGCCGCCGCCGTATCGTTCTTCGCCGTCATCGTCGCGTCTCCCGTCGCCGTCCGCCCGATACCGCAGGCGGCGGCACCCTCGCGACCCG
>Ga0308158_10005133_pt1 | contig 10827 bp, 9 predicted proteins | sample PhyBR2_FD_201038 | JGI IMG/M metagenome (GOLD analysis project Ga0308158, IMG submission 201038) | Phyllosphere microbial communities from UC Gill Tract Community Farm, Albany, California, United States - DLSLB.R2 | ecosystem: Host-associated > Plants > Phyllosphere > Unclassified | place: USA...
GCCGACCCGCACGGGTCGGCGGCCGTCGTCGTCCGTGCGCATCGTTGCCAGCCCGACCGTGCGGGTCGAGGTCCGCGCCGCGAGCCTGGAGGCAGCGGTGCGAGAACCACTCCGTGGCCAGAGCGGCGCCGCGACTAGATCTGCGGGGCCGTCAGCGCGAGCAGGGTGATCGCGGCACACAGGGCCCAGAAGAGCCCGACGTCGAAGAGACGTGAACGGATCGAGAGGCCAGCGACCGGGTCTGTCGCGGCGAGCCGAACGGCGCCGCACAGAGCGAGCTGGGCACCGAGGACGAGCGCGGCGATGCGCGCACCGCTCACGAACGCGAGGATGCACACGACGAGGATCGTCGTCGCGTTGGCCCAGATCCACAGGTTGCGCCGCGGGGCGATCGCGCGGGAAGCCGCAGCGACGTCGTCGACCGGGACACGCCCCGCGTCGACCTCAGGGTCGTCGCCCGCGCTCGTCTGCTCCACGACGACCTCCTCGCCCGTCTCCTGCGGGCCGTTCCGGCCCAGGTCCGCCCACGAGACTACCGTTGTCCCGTGATCGATCCCGCACCCACCAGCGCCCGCGTCCCTCGTTCTGTCGTCGTCGTCGGGGCGGGCCTCGCCGGGGCACGCACGGCCTCGCGACTGCGGGACCTGGGCTTCGCGGGCCGTCTCGCGGTCGTCGGCGACGAGCCGCTCGCGCCGTACGACCGGCCACCGCTCTCGAAGCACCTCCTCGACCGTCCGCAGCCGACGTGGCTCGCCGACGACCTCGACATCCGGCTCTCCGAGCTCGCGGACGAGGTCCTCCTGGGCGTCGCGGCCGTCGGGATCGCCGCCGTCGCGCGCGCCGAGCACCCCACCTATCACGTCGCCCTCCGCGCTGCGGACGGCACGCCCCGCACGCTCGAGACCGACGCCGTCGTCCTCGCGTGCGGCTCACGACCCGTCCGTCCGGCGGGCTGGGAGGACGCGCTCGTTCTGCACACCGCCGACGACGCCGACCGGCTGCGCGCGCGTCTCGCCGAGGCGTCCGCCGCAGGAGGACGGCGGCACGTCGTGTGCGTCGGCGCGGGCTGGATCGGTGCGGAGCTGGCCGGGGTCCTCACGGACGCCGGCATCGACGTCACCGTCGTCGAGGCCGCGCCCGTGCCGCTCTCCGCCGCGCTCGGCGAGCACGCGGGCCGGCTCACGCTCCCCTGGTACGACGAGCGTCCCGGGCTGCGGCTCGTCACGGGCGCGAGCGTCGTCGCCGTGCGGCCCGACGGCGTCGACCTCGGCGACGGCACGACGATCTCGGCAGACGTCGTCGTCGCGGCCGTCGGGGCCCGTCCCGCGACGGCGTGGCTCGACGGAACCCTCGCCGGGCTCGTGGACCTCGGCCCGCGCGGCGCAGTCGTCGTCGACGAGGAGCACCGACCGATCGACGCGACGGGTCAGCCCGTGGCAGGGCTCGAGGGAGTGCGCGTCGTCGGGGACGCCGCGCTGCGCCGCTCCCCACGGCACGGCTGGGTCGCGGGCGGGCACTGGGACGCCGCACTCACCGGACCCGAGACCGCGGTCCGCTCGCTCCTCGGGCGCCTCGACGGGCCCGCGCCTGACCCGGCGCCGTACGTGTTCTCGACGCAGCTCGGCCACGAGATGTCGATGTTCGGGGTGCCGGGCGCGGACGACGACGTCGTCGTGCGCGGCGGCGACGAACGCCCCGGCGGGACCGGTGGCTGGACCGCCCTGTGGTTCGCACCCGAGGACGGCCGCCCAGGGCGCACGCTCACGGCAGCGCTCGCCGTCGACCGGCCGCGCGACGTCGCCGCCGCCCGTCGCCTGTTCGCCGGTGCCGAGCTGCCGCGGCTCGACCCGGCGGTCGCCGCCGACCCCGACTCACGGCTGCGGTAGCACCGCCCGCTCCCGCACGAGGAACAGCGGCGCCGCGAGCGCGAGCACGACCCCGCCGACGACCATCGCGGTCCCCGTCGACGCACCCGTCGCGACGGCGCCCAGCACCACGAGGCCGAGCGACGCGGAGGGCTGGCCGACCATCGACGCGAGCGACAGGACCGTCGCGCGGTGGTCGTTATCGACCTGCTCGTGCAGCAAGGTCTCGTAGAGGACGCCCGACGACTCGTGCACCGCGTACGTGAGCAGGTAGGCGGCGACGAGCCCGACGACGCCGCCGACGAGCCCCATGCCGACGACGGTCACGCCCTGCACGAGGCGCAGGACGAGCGAGACGGTGCGGATGCTGCCGAGCCGCAGGAGCGGCGCGACGAGCGCGGCGCCGAGCGCCGCGACTCCCCACCCGGCCGCGGTGACGGGACCGAGGAGGGCTGCCGCGGCGTCGGGACCGCCGACGAGCTCGGCTGCCCGCACCGGCATGAGCGTCTCGAACGCGACCATGCCGAACCCCCAGAAGAGCTCGACGGCGACGAGCGCGGCGAGCACGCGCGAGCGCCGCAGCAGGAGCACGCCTGCACGGATCGTGCGCGGCGTGCCGAGCACCGAGCTGACGAACGCGCCACGCTCGCGCGGCCGGTCCTCCCGCACGAGCAGGGCCGCGGCCACGAGCTGACCGACCGTCGTGCCGATCGCGACGTACACGACGAGGTCGAGCGCGCGTGCAGCGCCGGTGGGCGCCCACGCGACGACGCCGCCCGCCACGAGCGCCCCGGCCGCGATGCCTGCGCCGCACACGACGCCTGCACCCGACAGGCCGCGCGCGACCGTCGCGGCCCTGCTCTCCGCGACGTTCTCCGCGGACGCCGGGCTCGCGTGCACCGCGTCGACGAACCACGCGTTGAGAGGTCCCGAGTCGAGGGCGCGGAACACGCCCATGACGCCGAACGCGACCGCGAACGCGAGGGGCGTCTGCGCGACGGCGACGAGGCCGAGCGCGACGATCGCGAAGACCGCGGACGCGAGGATCACGGGACGACGGCCGAGCGCGTCCGCGAGGCCACCCGTCGGCAGCTCGAGGAGGAGCACGACGATCCCCTGCGTCGCGAGCGCCGCACCCAGCTGGGCGACGGTGAGGCCGCGCTGCAGCGGCAGCAGCATCATGACGGGCAGGAGCAGACCGACGGGGAGCCAGCGCAGGCCGGCGAGCACCCAGAAGCGGTCGCGGACCTGCGTGAGCGACAGTGGTGCGCGTGGGCGTGCGGCGGGCGCGGTCGCCGCGGTGGCGCCGGCGTGGGGACCGGCGCTCATGTCGTGGCCGGGAGGGCGAGGAGGTGCACGGAGATGGGCAGCTCGCCGTCGCGGCCGCTGTACCTCAGGACGACCTCGCGGAGCTCGGCGAGCATCGCCTGGGCGTCGCTGCGGTCGAGGTGCACGAGGTAGTCGGAGTGCTCGTAGGCGGGGTCGGCTGGGTCGGTCGTCTCGATCCTCGCGGCGAGACCTCGGCGCAGGTGCTCGGTCTGGCGGGCGGCAAGCTGGGTGTGCGCCTCGCGCCCGCCCTCCCCCGACCACAGCTCGGGCGGTAGCTCGGTCTGCTGGTGGGCGGCTCGCCAGCGGCGCTCGCGCCGCGACGTCGGGCGCCCGTCGTCACCGTCGTCGTCGACGACGTATCCGTAGCGCTCGAGCTGGCGCAGGTGGTACGAGGTCGATCCGCTCGACTCGCCGAGCGCGCGGGCGAGCTCCGAGGCGGTTGCGGGGCCGTCGAGGCGCAGCGCACCGAGGATGCGCATGCGCAGAGGGTGCGTGACGGCGCGCAGCATGTCGAGATCAGTGACGACCTTGGTTCTCATGCCGCCAGCATAGAGCGCAAAGACCTCTTTGCAAAGAACTCTTTGCGATCCGGCGCGGGCGCCCCCGGACGTGATCGCGAGACGGCGAAGGCCCGGCCGCCGCAGCAGCCGGGCCCTCGCCCTGATCCAGGACGCCCCCGCGTCAGTGCGCGAAGTGGCGCGTCCCCGTGAAGTACATCGTCACGCCCGCAGCCTGCGCCGCCGCGACCGACTCGTCGTCACGCACCGAGCCGCCCGGCTGCACGACCGCTCGCACGCCCGCGTCGAGCAGGACCTGCAGGCCGTCCGAGAACGGGAAGAACGCGTCCGACGCCGCGACCGCGCCACGCGCCCGCTCCGCCTCCCCCGCGTTCGCCCGCTCGACCGCGAGCCGGCACGAGTCGACCCGGTTGACCTGCCCCATCCCGACCCCGACGGACGCGCCGCCGTCAGCCAGGAGGATCGCGTTCGACTTCACCGCGCGTACCGCACGCCACGCGAACGCCAGGTCGGCGAGCGTCGCCTCGTCGGCCGCTTCTCCCGCCGCGAGCGTCCACGTCGTCGGGTCGTCACCGTCGGCGTCGACCCGGTCGACCGCCTGCACGAGCAGGCCGCCCGAGATCGGGCGCGTCTCGACCGCCGCGGTCGGCGGGTTGTCGACCATGAGCAGTCGCACGTTCTTCTTCGCACGCAGGATGTCGAGCGCCTCCGGCTCGTAGCCCGGCGCCACGACGACCTCCGTGAAGATCTCCGCGATCTGCCGGGCCGCCTGGACCGACACGACGTCGTTGAGCGCGATCACGCCGCCGAACGCCGACAGCGGGTCGCACGCGTGCGCCCGCGCGTGCGCGTCCGCGATGTCCGCGCCGACCGCGATGCCGCACGGGTTGGCGTGCTTGATGATCGCCGCCGTCGGCTGCTCGCCGTGGTCGTGCGCCGCACGCCACGCCGCGTCCGCGTCGACGTAGTTGTTGTAGCTCATCGCCTTGCCGTGCAGCTGCGTCGCCTGCGCGAGGCCCGCGTCACCCGAGCCGACCGTGTACAGCGCCGCACGCTGGTGCGGGTTCTCGCCGTAGCGCAGCACGTCGGCACGCTCGTACGTCGCACCGATCCACGCAGGAAACCCGGTCGAGACGACCTCACCGTCGAGCGCGACGTCGTCCGTCGGTGACAGGACGGAACCCATCCACGACGCGACCGCGACGTCGTAGGCCGCCGTGTGCACGAACGCCTGCGCCGCGAGCGCCTTGCGCTGCGCATACGTGAAGCCACCACCCGTGACAGCCTCGACGACCGCGTCGTACGCGACCGGGTCGACGACGACCGCGACCGACGGGTGGTTCTTCGCCGCCGCGCGCACCATCGACGGCCCGCCGATGTCGATCTGCTCGACGCACTCGTCCGGCGTCGCGCCCGACGCGACCGTCTCCGTGAACGGGTAGAGGTTCACGATCACGAGCTCGAACGGAGCGATCTCGAGCTCCGCGAGCTGCGCGAGGTGGTCAGCCTTGCGGGTGTCCGCGAGGATGCCCGCGTGCACGCGCGGGTGCAGCGTCTTGACGCGACCCTCGAGGCACTCGGGGAAGCCGGTGAGCGCCTCGACGGGCGTCACCGGAACGCCGGCCGCCGCGATCGTCGACGCCGTCGAGCCGGTCGAGACGATCTCGACGCCCTCGGCGTGCAGGGCCTGGGCGAGCGGGACGAGGCCCGTCTTGTCGTAGACCGAGACGAGCGCGCGGCGCACGGGGCGCCGAGCGTCGTCGGCCAGGGGCGTCACAGCCGGGTCAGAGGTGTGCGAGGAGAACATGCTGGCTCCTGAGGTTGCGTTCGGATACGTGTCCGACAGGACGCCCAGGCGGGCGGCGCCCTCGGCAGGGAACCTCAGCCGCTTCCCGGTGGTTGAGCCCACCTTCGCCAGTCACGACCACGGACCAGTCTAGCGGCCCCGTCGCGCCCTCCGCAGGGTCAGGGGCCGTCGTCGGCAGAGCCGAGCCCGGCCGTCCGCGGGGCCAGGCACAGGCCGCGGGGTCAGGCCCAGCCGCGACCGACGACGGCGCGACCGGCCTCGACCCGCAGCCCGCCGCGGGCGAGCCTTCCCACCTGCGCGACGAGCATCTCCCGCTCCGCGACCTTGATGCGCTCGTGCAGGGACTCCTCGTCGTCGTCGTCGAGGACCTCCACGACCGTCTGGGCGATGATCGGGCCCGTGTCCACGCCTGCGTCGACCACGTGGAAGGTCGCACCCGTGACGCGCACCCCGTGCGCGAGCGCGTCGCGCACGCCGTGCGCACCAGGGAACGACGGGAGGAGCGCCGGGTGCGTGTTGACGGTCCGCCCCCCGAACTCGGTGAGGAACGCGGCCCCCAGGATGCGCATGAACCCCGCCGAGACCACGAGGTCCGGCGAGAAGACGCTCACGCTGCGCGCGAGCGCGCGGTCCCATGCGGCGCGGTCCTCGAAGTCGGCAGGCGCGACGACCGCCGTCGGGACGCCCGCAGCACGAGCGATCTCGAGCCCGCCCGCAGCAGCCTTGTCCGACACGACTCCGACGACGCGAGCGCCGTACGCGTCGTCGTCGTGCGCCGCGAGCAGCGCCGCGAGGTTGGAGCCCGCCCCCGACACGAGGACGACGACGCGGGTCACGTCGGTTCGCCCTGCAGCACTCGGGTGGGACATGATCGGAGCGGAGTCATCAGCCACGGGACCGACCCTAGCGCCACCCGGCGCCGTGCCCGCGCGTCAGAACGGAGCCCACTCGGTGTCGCAGCGCCTCACTCACCGCCCGCCGACGGAGCCCGGCCGCAAGCCCGCACGCCCCGCCCCTGAGCCCGAGCAGGTCGCCCTCGCGGCGCGCCGTTCGATGCAGCTCGGGGTCGCGATGGTGCTCACCATGCTCCCGACGTTCGCGAGCTTCCCGGCGCGCATGCTGACCATCCCGTTCGGGGTGGTCGCGGTCGTCCTCGGCATCCGGGCGATCATCGCCGGGGTGCGCGCACGTTCGGGCGGGCTGCTCGTCCCCGCGGTCGCCGCTGGCACCGTGCTCGCCGCGGTGTTCACCCTGTCGGTCGCGTCGACCGTGCTCGTGTGGGACATCCAGGACAGGGACGCTCGCTGCCGCGCGGAAGCGATCACGGTCCAGGCGCGCATCGCGTGCCAGGACCGCCTCGACGCGGACCTCGAGTCGTGGCGTGACGGCCTGCTCGACCGGGCACGCGGCGGGTCTGCGGACTAGTCGGCGCTCGACGTCGCGGTCGAGGCGGTCGTCGCCGTCTTCCCGGTCGCGGCGGTGACGCCGGTCGTCGCCGATCTCCCGCTGGTCGCGGTGCGCGACGTCGCCGAGGTCCTGCCGGTCGTGGCCGTCCGCGACGTGGCCGAGCTCGCTCCCGTGGCTGCTGTGCCGCCGCTCGACGCCGTACGCACCGAGCGTGCGGTCCGCGACGAGCGGACCGACCTGGCCGACGTCGTCGAACCGGCAGGACTGCGTCGTGGCTCCCTCCCGCGGTCACGGTCGGCGGCGCGGGGCGTCGTGTCGTCAGGTGCCACGTCGCCTGCGTCCTCAGCCGTCGCGCCGTCGTCCGGCTCGGGCACGCGGCGCCAGCGGTCGCGGGTCACGAGGCTCCCCAGCCAGGCGCGCGTCGACTCGTGCCACAGTCCGAGCCACAGCGCGACGCCGAGGAACGTCTCGACGGTCACCGCGCCCGCGACGGCCCACCGGTCGGCCCCCACCTCCTGCATGCGGCCCGGGCCGACGGCCCCGCCCGCGACGGACGCGAGCGCACCGACGACGAGGCCCGCACACAGCGCGGTCGTCACGGCCGCGACGGCCGCCTGCGGCCACGACATGCCGGGCAGACGGCGGCGCACGAGCACTCCCGCGACCATGCCGAACAGCACGACGAGCAGCGGAACGAGGGACCAGGCGGGGTGCACGTCGGACGTGCTGGGCAGCGCACCGAGGAGAGGCACGACGGGCATCGGGCCGGCCTCTGCGGCGGTCGGGCCGAAGTGGCTGCCGGTGCCGACCACGAAGCCGGGGCCCGCGATCCAGGAGGTGCCCCACGCGACGAGGTTGCCCACGTACGTCGCCTGCGCGGCGGCAAGGACGACCGCGTCGAAGCCCGTGACGCCGAGCGCCGTGACGACGTCCATCGAGCGGGAGCGGCCGAGGAACATCCACAGCAGGGCGAGGAAGGACGCCGCGACGACGAGGAGCCCGGTCACGACGAGCCCGCCGCGCACCCCGACCCGGAGCGCGGCGGGGAGCCGGTCGGTCAGCGGGCGCAGCACGCCCGCGGCGCGCAACCCGTCCGGGTGCACCACAGACGCGGCGCCGAGCGCGACGCCGGAGACGAGCACGCCGCCCAGGACCGCCATGCCGGCCTGCGGCAGGCCTGCGTGCCCGGACACGAGCATGACGAACAGGACGGTCGCCGTGTACGCGGCTACCCCGGCGCCCCACGACGCGAGCCCGGGGTGAGCGGTGCGCCGCGCAGAGCCGTAGCAGAGCAGCCCAGCGAGCAGGGACAGGCCGAGCGGCACGAGCGAGACGTCCGTCCCGCCGACGACGAGCGGCACGCCGTGCGCGAGGAGCCACAGGCCAGCTCCCGTGGAGGCTGAGGTCGTCCACTCGACGCCCTGGTTCGTCGGCTCGCCCGAGGAGAGCACGAAGACGATGACGGCGGGCAGGACGAGCAGCGCGAGCGACGCGATGGCTGCCTGCACGGCAGCGAGCACCCCGGTGACCCAGGGTGCTGTCTCAGAGGTGCGGGGCTCGTGCGCTGCGCCGTCCTCGATGACGCGGCGGCGCCGGCCCAGGACGGCGAGCGCGCCTGTCGGTGCGCTCACCCGCCCATCGTCGCCCACGCGTCCGACATGGCGACGACCCGACACGCACCACCACGGGTCTCACACACACCGCGCCGGACGCGACGGCGCCCGCCCGGACGTGGTCCGGGCGGGCGCTGTCGTGCTTCTGCTCAGCTCAGGCGGAGAGGATCTCCCGCATGATCGCGGCGGTCTCGGACGGCGTCTTGCCGACGCGGACGCCCGCGGCCTCGAGGGCCTCCTTCTTCGCCTGCGCGGTGCCGGAGGAGCCGGACACGATCGCGCCCGCGTGGCCCATCGTCTTGCCCTCGGGGGCGGTGAAGCCCGCGACGTAGCCGACGACCGGCTTGGTGACGTGCTCCGCGATGTATGCGGCCGCGCGCTCCTCGGCGTCGCCGCCGATCTCGCCGATCATGACGATCGCCGCGGTGTCCGGGTCCTGCTCGAACGCCTCGAGCGCGTCGATGTGCGTGGTGCCGATGATCGGGTCGCCGCCGATGCCGATCGCGGTCGAGAACCCGAAGTCACGCAGCTCGTACATCATCTGGTAGGTCAGCGTGCCCGACTTCGACACGAGGCCGACCTTGCCGGGGCCCGTGATGTCTGCGGGGATGATGCCGACGTTCGACAGCCCGGGGCTGATGAGCCCGGGGCAGTTCGGACCGATGAGGCGGACACCCTTGGCCTGCGCGTGCGCGAAGAACTCCGCGGTGTCCGCGACCGGGATGCCCTCGGTGATGATGACGACGAGCGGCATGCCCGCGTCGATCGCCTCGATGACAGCAGCCTTGGTGTGCGCCGGCGGGACGAAGATGACCGACACGTCCGCACCGGTCTTCTCGATGGCCTCGGCGACCGTCCCGAACACGGGGACGTCGACGGAGGCGTCACCCTTCGGGAACGTCACGGACGTCCCCGCCTTGCGCGGGTTCACGCCGCCGACGATGTTCGTGCCCGACGCGAGCATGCGCGTCGTGTGCTTCTGCCCCTCGGAGCCGGTCATGCCCTGGACGACGACCTTGGAGGCGTCGGTGATGAAGATTGCCATGTCTCGTTCGCTTCTCTCTTGTCCGGGCCGGCTCAGGCGTTGGCCAGCTCGGCGGCCTTGTCGGCCGCGCCGTCCATGGTGTCGGCCAGGGTCACGAGCGGGTGGTTCGCCGCCTCGAGGATGCGACGACCCTCGGCGACGTTGTTCCCGTCGAGACGCACGACGAGCGGCTTGGTCGCGTGGTCCCCGAGGATCTCGAGCGCCTTGACGATGCCGTTCGCGACCTCGTCGCACGCGGTGATGCCACCGAAGACGTTCACGAACACGGACTTGACCTGCTCGTCACCGAGGATGACGTCGAGCCCGTTCGCCATGACCTCAGCAGACGCGCCACCGCCGATGTCGAGGAAGTTCGCCGGCTTCACGCCGCCGTGCTTCTCCCCGGCGTACGCGACGACGTCGAGCGTGCTCATGACGAGGCCCGCACCGTTGCCGATGATGCCGACCTGGCCGTCGAGCTTCACGTAGTTGAGGTTCGCGGCCTTGGCCTTCGCCTCGAGCGGGTCGGTCGCGGCGGCGTCCTCGAGTTCGGCGTGGTCAGCGTGACGGAAGGCCGCGTTCTCGTCGAGCGAGACCTTGCCGTCGAGGGCGACGATGTCGCCCGACTCGGTCAGGACGAGCGGGTTGACCTCGACGAGCGTCGCGTCCTCACCCTTGTAGACGTCCCACAGCTTGATGATGACGTCGGCGACCTTCGCCGCGATCGACGCGTCGAAGCCAGCGGCGGCGACGATCTCGTCAGCCTTCGCCTGGTCGATGCCGACCTGCGGGTCGACGGGCACCTTCGCGAGCGCCTCGGGGCGCTCGACGGCGAGCTGCTCGATCTCCATGCCGCCCTCGACCGAGCACATGGCCAGGTAGGAGCGGTTGGCGCGGTCGAGCAGGACGGAGAAGTAGAACTCCTGGGCGATGCTCGCGCCCTCGGCGATCATCACGGTGCGCACGACGTGGCCCTTGATGTCGAGCCCGAGGATCTCCTCGGCGCGCTGCTGCGCCTCGTCGGCGGACTTCGCGAGCTTGACGCCGCCAGCCTTGCCGCGGCCGCCGGTCTTGACCTGCGCCTTGACGACGACGACGGGCGAGTTCCCGCGAGCGATCAGATCCTCAGCACCGCGGCGGGCCTCTTCGGGGGTCGTGGCGACCACGCCACCGAGCACGGGCACGCCGTGCTTCTCGAAGATGTCGCGCGCCTGGTATTCAAACAGGTCCACCCTGCGTGTCCTTCCATCGGCCGGCTCGGATG
>Ga0308158_10005135_pt1 | contig 10824 bp, 9 predicted proteins | sample PhyBR2_FD_201038 | JGI IMG/M metagenome (GOLD analysis project Ga0308158, IMG submission 201038) | Phyllosphere microbial communities from UC Gill Tract Community Farm, Albany, California, United States - DLSLB.R2 | ecosystem: Host-associated > Plants > Phyllosphere > Unclassified | place: USA...
ACATTGCCCGCTCGGATGCTGTCTTCACGCGACGCGCATCGTTAAGCTCGTGAATACTGGCCGCCGCCGACTGCCCAAGCATGCCCTGGTGCAATACCGAGCGCAGGTCGCGCAGTGGGCGAAAAATTTCAGTACCCGCCATCAACACAATCAGAAGCGCTTCCAGGCTCATTTCGCCCTGGACCACGCGAGTTGCGCCCACCGCGATGGCAATCGCGGCTCCCATGGCAACACCCAGGTCGCTCATGCCCCGCGTGAGTACGCTAACCGACAGCACCCAGAATGTCTTGTCTGACAAATACCGTGCTCGCTCAGCCAGCCGCAGGCCAAAACTTTTTCCTTGACCAAATGCTTTGAGCGTAGGCAAGCCCTGCATGGCATCCAGAAAATCTTCTCCGAACTCCCTGAGTGCCTGCGCGCGCTCACGGCTGGCACGCCGGTCCAGGGCGTGCACAGCAGCGGGAGCCAGCAACGAGAAAAGTGCTGCGATAAGCAGTACTGATGCCGTTGGCACGTCCCAGAACGCAATCACGGCAAAGATGGCAATGGGTGCAATGAGCGAAATGGCGACCTGGGGTAAATAGCGACCGAAAAAGGTCTGCAATTGCTCGACACCATCGATGACACTCAACATGACACCACCGGTACGCTGGCTACCAAGCCATGCCGGTCCCAGATCGACAATGCGATCATATAGACCTGCACGCAAAGTAAGCTGAATCCTGGCCGCGGACCGGTTAGCTTCTATAGTTCGTAGATGATCGAGCCAGGCGCGCAGCAGTATCATGGCAACCGCATACAACGCTGGCGCCACCCATTGCTGCCAGGGTTGCTGATCGAACACGCGGGACAATAATTGACCCAGGAAAACGTAACGGGCGATGCCCGCGAGCAAGGCCAGCAGGCCTAGCATTACCCCACCGAACATGCGGGTGCGCAAGCCGGCGGTCATGATCCACAGACGATAGTCAAAGTACATAGCCACTCCTTTACATCACGGTATCTTACTGACTGGACAAGTCAAAGACAATCGATTGTGGCTAGGCGGAGATATTGCAACCGCGATTATCGTTCAGCCGTGCGTCAAGATAGCGGAGAAACCTTGCTTACATGGTCAGTAAGGGAGGAATGCCGACCGAAAGACCGCGAAATCTTCGTATGCAAAAAACTAACAAGTCACTGCATAAAATTCGTTTGCAGCACACCCCGGTACTCTCTACCATGACTATTGACCAATAAAGCCCGGGATATATGGCAAATCAGCGCTGTTATTAATACAAGCAGCCGCTTCACTGGAGAACAGGAGACAATGCGCGATCAAAATAAAACACCCAGCCGGATCATTCCAAACTTCCCAACACTAGCCGTAGCAGTCATTTTGGCTATCAACTCCGGTATTGTTCTTGGACAAGATTATCCGACTAAACCCATTCGATTGGTATCAGCACATGCCGCAGGCGGAGCGGCCGACACCCTCTCTCGCATCGTGGCAGAGCAACTGGGGGCAAAGCTTGGGCAGCCGATAGTGGTTGAAAACCGCCCAGGAGCCAGTACGGCGCTTGCCGCCGAACATGTAGCCCGAGCAACGGCTGATGGATATACGATACTGATGGCGACCGTGACTACCTTGTCAATCAATCCAACCATCATGCCCAACCTTAAGTATGACCCTATCAAGGATTTCGAGCCCATCACGATTGTTGCTTCAACACCGTTCTTTCTTGGCACCAATGTCAATCTACCTGTTGCGTCAGTAAAAGATCTTATAAAACTGGCTAAACAAAAGCCAGGTAAACTGAACTATGGTTCCTCGGGAAACGGCACTTCATCACATTTGGCTGGGGAATTGTTTAATGACATGGCCAATATCAATATGCTCCAGATCCCATATAAAGCCACCTCAGCCCGTAACACCGACCTTTCGTCTGGCATTATCCAAGTCGTTTTCGGCAATGACCTGCTGCCGTTTTCCGAAACGGGAAAAGTGCGGATTCTTGGCGTAACATCTAAGCAACGCCTTTCAGGTCACCCTGAAATTCCTACGGTGGCCGAAGCCGGGAACCTTCCCGGTTACGAAGCTTCGGTATGGTATGGATTAATTGCACCCAAGGGCACGCCGCCAAAGATCGTAAACCGTTTGAGCTCAACGATTCACGACATTGTGATTGATCCCGAGGTCAAGCAAAAGATCATGGCAACCATTGGCGGCGAAGCAATTGGCAGTTCACCTGAAGCATTCTCCGATCTTATTCAATCTGATACGCAAAAATGGCGCGACGTCATCAAACGAGCTGGCATAGCAACCGTTCAATAGCAAGCATAATCAGAAAATGGACCGGAGCGGTCGCTAGAATGCCATCTGTCGAACAATCGTAGCAGGTGGGTGAAGGCGGCAATTTTGCCGATCCTGCACTTTAAAGCAGTGAAGCGGCTTATTGGCTGGCAGTTCTATGCATTATTCATCACCTGCCCCGGATCAAGCCGCCCTTTTTCACAGACGGAAAAACAGATAGACTCTTGGCCTATTCACGGTAGGGAACAGCCTGTTTCGCAGCCGCCCAGATCGCTTTGCCAGAAGGGTTTTCAAGCTCTTCCAGGTAATGGCCAACCAGGCCTGCGGCGCGCGAGACGACGGAATACCCCCTTATGGCGGCAACAGGCACATCTATCGCCAATAAAAGCGCGGCAATCGCCCCTGTAGCGTTAATCGTTATATGACGGCCATATTGTTTATCCACCTCGTCACCCAGACATTGAATTAGTCGCACATACCCGTTAGAACAACCTAATTCGGACGCGATTTTGAACAACTTTAGCGCGCGAGGATCGTCAGGCTGATGCGTACCATGACCAAAGCCTGGAACCACACGCCTCTCCCGTTTATAGCGCCCGACGATCTCCTGCAGTACCGCATCGACGTCTTCTGCTTTTTTCACCCGCTGTTCAATTTCCAGCAACAGCACCGCACATTGCTCGGTGGTACCGGCATAAACGCTGCCGATCGCCAGCAGCCCCGAAGAAATTGCTACCTGAGCCTCCTGTGGAACGCTCATGGCCATGAGTCGCGTAATGACTGCTGATGGAGTCATTCCATGTTCCATCAATGTCACCAGACACGCGTCAAGAACTTCGCACTGGACCCGTGTGGGCATACGGTCGCAGGTCAGAAAATACAGCATTTGTGTAAAACTGGCGACCCCCATCAAGTCGTTGGCTAAGTTCCGGCCTCGCACTTTGACCTCTTTTGTGAACGAGGCGCCAGTGCGCGTATAGGGTTGTTGGGCAGAAGGTTTCATTGCCATGGCATCAGGCCAGCTCAACGGAACCGACAAGCGTTGTCTCAAATTGCGACTTGCAATGCACTTGATTGTCCGTGGTAATCGTTGTCACCAACTCATCGCCGGGACACACTCCTCGCACGTACTTAACCGTAATCCGGCCTCTATAATGCCAGTCACGGCCGAACTTTTTCGCAGCAAGATCGCAAACATACGCCGTATACATCAGACCATGCCCAAGCGTCCCGCGAAACCCTCGCTCTTTGGCATACGCGTCGTCATAATGCAAAATGTCATTATCGCCATTGAGGATTCCATAGTTATCAAACAACGTTTGCGTCTGTTTTACGGTTTTTTTTAGCTCTTGATTGCTCATTTTCAGTTACCTTAAAGCGGTTTACACACTATTGATTTAGGATTTCACTTAGCTAGGGAATGCGGACGTGTGATTCACCGCTACCAGCAACTGTCCTTCCGGGGTTTTGAACTCGACGTCGTACTTTATATACTTCAGCCCTTTACGTTCGTACTTGTCAGTGACTCGACCAGTTCCCACTACCGTCGTTTCTTCATCGGCCCAGATAGGATGATGAAATTGAATCGTATTTCCAATCATGATGCCACCCTGCTGCGGTGGGTATTTCCGATACATCACCGCCATCATGTATACCAGCACCACGTTAGGAGGGGCGGCTTGCCGTCCGTCAATCACATAATTTTCCGCATCTGCATTTACCACCGACTTGTACTCCTGCACGATGTCTTGCGTAATCGTGAAAGGCAGCGCATCGAACTCCTGCCCTATCGTCCAGTCCTTATATAACGCGCCAGGCAATTCGCCTTCCCTTGGTTTCACTTCACTGGGCCTTGTCATTTATAGCTCCTTGAAAAATAATGTTGGCTTTTATAAGTTGATCAATCTGGCTGGTCTCATATCCGCAAACCTGAGTCAGAATTTTCCGCGTATGCTCTCCCAATGCCGGCGGGTAAGAAGCAGGCTTGGAGCCTTCATACTTGAAAGGATTCCCCATAAAACGCAATGTGGCCAGCGTCCTGGGATGCACCAGTTCCTCGACCATATTGCGCTCATGAGCCAGGGGTTGAGACGTCGCCTGTGCCACATTATTGACAAGTGCGGCCGGCACTCGCTTGTCAAACAAATGCGCCGCCCAATCCGCCGCCGTTCTGGTTCGAAAGACCTGGTTCAACTCTCGCGTCAGACTTTCCACATTCTCAATACGGCGAACCGGATGATCAAATCTGGGATCATCGGCGAGGTCGGCGCGATCAATTGCCCTGCAAAACGTCTCCCAGAATGTCTGGCCTGTCGGAGACAGGGCAATAAACTGTTCGTCGGCGCATGGATAAATATCGCTGGGAGCGATCACAGGATGACGGGCGCCATTGGCTTTTGGAATCACACCCGAAATAAAATAGTTCTGCGCCTGCCACGTCAGCATCGCGAGCTGGCAATCGAGCAACGACACCTGCAGTAGGTCGCCGCTACCCGATTTCAACGCCTTTAGCATGAGACCTACACAACCGAGCGCCAGATACAACCCGCCGGTCAGGTCAGCGGCCTGATAGCCTAGCCGCACGGGCTCAGCATCTTTGTTTCCCGTAATGCTCATGACTCCGCTCATGGCTTGCACCACCAGATCAAAAGCGGGCGCTTTGCCATAAGGGCCTTCATCGTGCAGGCCGATTAACTGCCCTATCGCGATTTTTGGATTAACAGCCAGTAATGACTGCTTATCCAGGCCCAGACGTTTTGGCACATCAGGGGCAAAGCCGTAAATAATGGCATCGGACTGCCGCACAAGGTCATAAAGTACTTCCCGGCCTTGGTCAGATTTCAAGTCCAGCGCGATACTGGATTTACCTCGGTTCACCGAGAGAAAAAATCCAGAATCTCCTTCGAACACCGTCGAATGACTGGACACCCTGCGTGATAGGTCACCCTCCACAGGTTCTACCTTTATCACTTCTGCTCCAAGCTGAGCAAGCAATTGGCTGGCGAACGGCCCGCCCAGCACCCAGGTAAGGTCCAGCACTCGAAAACCACTTAACATATCAGCTCCGGCGATCTTAATTTGTACGGCACAAAATGTATGACGTGTTCTTATGATGCACGTAAGAGAGACCATCGTAAATCGACTAAAAATCGAAAGATGTGCATTAATCTCACAATAGATTAAGCAAGGTTGAAGAACCTGGGTTCGCCATTAAAGGCCGGATAGGCAATCCCTGGTGCATGGGAATCTTCTAATATTTATTGAAGCTTTTGGAATTATGGTGATGCCGCCAGGGCATTTAGTATGCGGTGGGTTGACATACCATCCGTCGGCGACGGGCGTACACTCATATCGCAAGTGGACCTGGTTACCCCGTCATAGGCGGCGCGATGCCACATATTTATATCACCGTGCCTGCAAATTGATTGGACTGCCGACCCTCTTCTGACAGCCATGAACAAAACTCATTGAGCAAGGCGCGATTGTGGCCACGCGGCGTCACAACATAGGCATAATCGGCAGCACTGACATCGGGTCCATCAAATGCAAGCACCAGATTGCCGGCAGCCAGATCGTCAGCGACGAGTGAAAGAGGAACAAGCGCAGTACCCAAGCCCTCCAGGGCAGCTTGTACCACGAAAAACATTTCATCGAATCTTAGAAAATCAGTCGACGGAGGTTTTTCACAGCCTGCTTGCTCAAACCATTGCGTCCAGGCATGTACATTGCTCTTGGCCTCCATGAGACGATGCTTTGCTATATCTTCGGCACGCAATACCGGGCACGCTTCAAGCCGTTCCGGTGCGCAAACGGCCACCAGCTTACCCGAGAGGAAGGGCTGCGCATGCAGATCCGATACCAATTGGGGAAGCCGGCGTATAACAAGGTCAACATCGCTCAGCTTAATTGACTCTATTCTGGTCGTGCTGGCAGTCAGCCGGACCTCTGCCTTGCTGTGCCGGTGCTGAAAAACAGAGAGCCGGGGAATCAGCCATTTCATAGTAAAAGTGGGCGGTGCGTTGACCAGTAATGTCTGCCCCCCCGGACACATTAAATTGTCCACCGCAGTGGACAAGCGATCAAACGCAGGTGCTACGCCAGAGAAAAGCGCTTCCCCCTCGTCAGTCAGCTCAATGGGTTGGCTGCGGCGAAATAAGCGTAGCCCCATCATCGACTCGAGCATGCCGATTTGGCGACTAACCGCGCCGTGTGTCACCCCAAGCTCACTGGCCGCGAGGCTGAAACTCCGATGACGTCCCACAGACTCAAAAGCGCGCAGGGCGTTCAGTGGCAATGAGCGACGATCCATTTGGTGCTCCCAGTCAAATCAAAATTTGACTATAACTGCGCAATGAGCACTCGGCAATAATTAATCTTACCTATATCCGAACGTGCCAGGAAACCGGCCTTGCTTAGCGACCATGGGTGATAGCAACACGTCCACAGGCGGCAGGTGAAACTGATTCATTACCCGCGAACACTCCCTTATCGCCCATTCGACGCTGCAAGAAACACTGCCAGTTGGTCTTCGAAAGCCCGCCTGTACGCAGGCCGCGCCTCGCCGCGCGCCACATACGCAGCCAAATTCGGATAGTCTTTCACGATGCCTGTGGACTGCAGCCTGAGCAGTACCGACACCATCATCAGATCGCCTGCGCTGAAATAGCCTTCCAGCCAATCAGCATCGCCCAGCCGCTCGGACAGTTGGCGCAGCCGGACACGAACCCGTTCCTCGAGCATCACGTTACGCTCTGCATACCAGGACTTGTCGCGCTCAAAGTATTTGGCCATGCCATATTCTACGATCGGCGGCTCCATGGTGTTGAGCGCCGCGAAAATCCAGCCGATAGAGCGCATGCGGGCATTCGCGTCGTCGGGCAACAGGCCAGCATGGCGCTCGGCCAGATGGAGCAGGATGGCCCCCGACTCGAACAACACGAGATCGCCTTCCTCATAGGTAGGAATCTGGCCAAAAGGGTGTTGCGCCACATGCGCGGGTTGTTTCATCGCAGGGAACGATAAAAGACGTACTTCGTAGGGCTGTCCTGCTTCTTCAAGCGCCCAGCGCACACGCATGTCGCGCGCCAGGCCCTTGCCTTCGTCGGGAGACAGCGCAAAGGCCGTAATGATGGGGGTCATGGTCAGCTCCGAATGGCTCTCATTACCGAATATTATCCACTTTGCCGTAGCCTGTCACTGCCCACGCTCGTTCTGAATCGTTGTATCGTCTCAATGAATATCAATTTCTGGACAGAAGCAGCATAAAGGGCAAACACTAAGTGCCATTTAGCGGCGCAACCAATACTGATAATTATCATCTATCCAATAATTTGGTGGGTCAGCTATAACCAGAGCAGTGCCGTATATTCATATTTAGAACACGCTTGAATCCGTCAAAAGATCTGACACCAGTAATCTGACCCTGGACGATACAAGTCTGGCGCCTTCGGACAACGGACGCTGGCGGCTCACACTCAAGGCGATCGTTCTGCGTATTCCGGGACTGATGATCAGGCAGGCTCCCAGTTCTCCGGCGGCAATTTCCTGGGCCACTGCAGTCATGGGCAGTAGCGTAAATGCATGGCCACCGGCAGCAACGTCTTTCATCGCCGTCGCGGTTTCCACTTCCATGACGATGTTCAGCTTCGTATCGTGGCGACGAGACAATACATCCAGCGTCGCGCGTAAGCCATTTGGTACGGCCGGCAATACCAACGGAATGCCGTCAAGGGAATGAAAAGGCAGGCTTTTCGCCGCAAGCTCGGGCAGACCGGCTTTGCCGACCAGAAAGGTATCCAGCTTGCCAAGCACATCCTCCCCGCGCGATGCGGACGAACCGTAGCGATTGACCACGATCATATCCAGGCGCCCCGACGCAAGCTGTTCATCAAGGGAGCCGCTAAAGCCCTCCGTCACATGCAGACGAAGTTGGGGTGCGCGCTCACGGATATCGGCCAGCAACAGCGGCAATAATTGCCGTGCCAGCGAGGGCAAGACACCGATATGCACTGTCCCGGTCAATATGCCGGCAGCCTGGTGAGCGGTGGCCCCGAGCTGTTCGACCTGATCAATGATGCGCTTGACTTCGGGATACATGCGTCGACCAAATTCGGACAGCACCATGCCCCGCCCGGTTCTGTCAAACAGACGCTTGCCCCATTCTTTTTCCAGCATGGCGATCTGACGGCTGACCAACGACTGCGCCATGTCCGATGCGATCGCTGCGCGAGACAAAGACTGCATGTCGGCCACCAACAGGAAAGTATCCAGCTGCTTGAGATTCATGGTTTCACTTAAATGGAAACCTGAAATTATAAACTTTGTATTTATATATATCTCAATTGTGGCTAAGCTTGTCTCCATTAACGTAGAACAAATATGGAGACAACCATGAAACTCACCCATTGCCTCATTGCGGCATTTGCCGCAACCTGCCTGCTGACCTCATCTGTTGTGAATGCGGAATCCTCGTATCCAACCCGCCCTGTCAACCTGGTCGTCCCCTTTTCCGCTGGCGGTCCCACCGATGCCATGGCGCGCATCCTGGCGCAAAAGCTGGGCGAACGACTTGGACAGCAAGTGGTTGTCGACAACCGTGGGGGTGCCGGCGGCAGTATCGCGGCCGAACTGGTGGCTCGTTCCAAGGCAGACGGCTATACCCTCTTTTTCGGGACGACCGGCACCATGGCGATCAATCCGAGCCTGTACGCGAACCTGCGTTACGATCCAGTCAAGGATTTCGCGCCCGTCAGCTTGATGGCCACAACGATGAATGTCCTGGTCGTCAACCGCCAACTACCCGTAAAGACACTTGGTGATCTGGTGAAGCTGGCGAAGACGAAGCCGGACGAACTCACTTACGGCTCAGCGGGCAATGGCAGTTCCAATCATCTGTCGGGTGAGCTGTTCCGCACCGCCGCCGGCATCCGGATCAATCACATTCCATACAAAGGCTCGGCGCCTGCACTCGTTGATCTACTGGCCGGCCGCATTTCAATGATGTTCGACACCATTGCACAGCAGACCCAGAATATTTCCGCCAGCAAGGTAACCGCCCTCGCGGTAACCGGTCCAAAGCGCTCGCCACTGCTGCCTGATGTACCCACTGCCCAGCAGGCCGGGCTCGATGGCTTCGACGTCACCATCTGGTATGGCGTGCTTGCCCCACATGGCACACCCGACGCTATCGTGAACCGACTGCAGCGGGAAATTGGAACCATCATGGCGACCGAGGAAATGAAAACGCGCATGCAAAGGGACGGCGCTGCTGCGCAAAGTACCACACCTGCAGAGTTTGCCGCTCTGATTAAAAGCGACACCGCTAAATGGGCGCCGGTCGTCAAGAACTCCGGCGCCAGCCTGAATTGATACGAGCAGCATCCATGACATTTTCTCCTGATCCTCGCCTGTGCAACGCCCTGGCTCCACGCAGCATCGCCGTGATCGGCGCGACGGAAGACCCCAATAAGGTCGGTGGCCGCCCCCTGCATTACCTTAAGCGCTTCGGATTTTCCGGCGCAGTGTATCCGATAAACCCAAGACGCAAGATAATACAGGGTATGCAAGCATATGCATCGCTCGCGGAACTGCCGGAGACACCAGATGTCGCCATTGTCGCAGTCGGCCAGGATGCCGTTCCTGACGTCATAGAACAATGCGCTACGCGGGCAATTGCATGTGTCATCGTGATGAGCTCGGGCTTTGGCGAAACAGGCAGCGCGGGAGTCCAGCGGCAAACCGCACTGGTACAACATGCTCGCCGACTGGGCGTTCGGCTGGTGGGCCCCAACGCGCAAGGCGTGGCCAATTTTCAAACCGGCGCAGTAATGAACTTTAGCACCATGTTCATGGAAATTGAGCCCGAAGACGGGCCAGTTGCCATCATTAGCCAGAGCGGCGCCGCAAGCGTCATGCCCTACGCCATGCTGCGTGAACGCGGTGTGGGCGTGCGCTATCTGATTGCCTCTGGCAATGATGCTGATGCCTCGGTGTGCGAATTAGCGCTGGCAGCCGCCGTCGATCCTGCAATCCGGGTAATCCTGTTGTATATCGAATCGCTCGCTGATCCGGCCATGCTGGCCGAAACAGCCCGACTGGCCATCTCGCGCGGTGCAGCGGTCATTGCCCTGAAGGCCGGACGCAGCGTCCAAGGTGCGAAGGCAGCGGCCTCGCACACAGGCGCGATGGTCAACGATGATATCGTCGTGGATGCCTTCTTGGAGCGCCACGGCATCTGGCGTGCCGCCGATGTGCACGGACTGGTCAATGCCGTTGAACTTTATCTGGCACTGCCGCCCCGACCCGCAGACAGCCTGGTTGTCATGAGCCACAGCGGCGCTGTCGGGGTACTGTGCGCGGATGCAGCCGAAACCCTGAACCTGCCGTTAACGGCATTGGCCCCTGCTGTGGTACGCAGCCTGGCCGATATTATGCCCAGCTTTGCAACCGCACAGAATCCGGTAGATCTGACCGCCTCGCTGATGACCCAAAGCGGCATGTATGCCGCCACGCTCAATACCCTGGCTACCGAT
>Ga0308158_10005136_pt1 | contig 10823 bp, 7 predicted proteins | sample PhyBR2_FD_201038 | JGI IMG/M metagenome (GOLD analysis project Ga0308158, IMG submission 201038) | Phyllosphere microbial communities from UC Gill Tract Community Farm, Albany, California, United States - DLSLB.R2 | ecosystem: Host-associated > Plants > Phyllosphere > Unclassified | place: USA...
CAGAACCCTGCCGTGCTCGACATCGGCAGCATGAACCGCAAGAACAAGGTGGGCGCATAATGTCCGACAACCGCCAGTCGCTCGCCGATCTCGCGAGCCTGACCAACCAGCCCGCGCCGGCTGCCCCTGCCGCACAGACGCTGCCGACCAGCGAAGGCGATATCGAAGCACCGGTCTCGAACGAGCCCGTCCGCGAGCCGATGCCGCTGCGCGAGCAGATCCTCGACAAGCAGGGCCGCGCCTATGCGACCGGCCGTCGTAAGGACGCCGTCGCCCGCGTCTGGGTCAAGCCCGGCACCGGCAAGATCACGATCAACGGTCGTGACCAGGAAGTGTATTTCGCACGTCCGACGCTGCGTCTCGTCATCAACCAGGTGTTCGGGATCACCGAGCGCGAAGGTCAGTATGACGTCGTCTGCACCGTCAAGGGTGGTGGTCTTTCGGGCCAGGCCGGCGCGGTCAAGCACGGCATCAGCCAGGCGCTGACCCGCTTCGAGCCGGTGCTGCGTGCATCGGTCAAGGCCGCAGGCTTCCTGACCCGCGACAGCCGCGTCGTCGAGCGCAAGAAGTACGGCAAGGCGAAGGCCCGTCGTAGCTTCCAGTTCTCGAAGCGTTAAACGCTTCAGCGAGCTACGAAAAAGGCGGTCCGGGATTTCCCGGGCCGCCTTTTTCATGTCCGGGCTACATCCGCACGACGCGTGTGCCGATCCGCTCCGCCTCGTCGGGATCGTGAGTCACCATCAGGATCGGCAGCCGCATCACGTCGCGCAGATGCTCGATCGCACGCAGGATCTCCTCGCGCCGCGCGCGATCGAGCGACGCCAGCGGCTCGTCGAGCAGCAGGAAGCGCGGGTTGCTGAGCACCGCGCGGCCGATCGCGACACGCTGCGCCTCGCCACCCGACAGCGTACGGGGCCAGCGGTCGAGCAGGTGCCCGATTCCCAGGAACCCGATCCGGTCCTCGAACGCGGCAGTATCGCGGCCCGCACCATAGAGCAGGTTCGCGCGGACCCTCAGATGCGGAAACAGCCGCGCTTCCTGGAAGACATAGCCTGCGCGACGCGCCTCGGGCGGCACATCGATCCCGTCGCCGAACAGCGTCTCGCCATCGACGAGGATCCGCCCGCTATCGGGGCGCAGCAACCCCGCGACCATATTGAGCACGCTGGTCTTGCCGACGCCCGAAGGGCCGAACAGCACGGTCGCGCCGTCGCCCGCCGCCAGCGTCAGCGCGACCTCGGCCTCCCCCAGCCGCTTGCGCACGTCGATCTCAAAGGACATGAAGACCCCGCCCTGCGCGCCGCGTGAGCAGTTCGGACGCGACCAGCGCGACCAGCGACAGCGACACCGAAATCGCGGACAGCCGCCACACCATCGCCTCCGCGCCGGGTTGTTGCAGCGCGGAGTAGATCGCGAGCGGGAGCGTCTGCGTCTGCCCGGGCACGTTCGAGACGAAGGTGATCGTCGCGCCAAACTCGCCGATCGATCGCGCGAACCCCAGCACCGCCCCTGCGAGCACGCCGGGCACGCTGAGCGGGAGCGTCAGCGTCCAGAACACGCGCCACGGGCCGGCGCCGAGCGTCCGGGCGGCGCTTTCCAGCCGCCGGTCGACCGCCTCGATCGACAGCCGCATCGCCCGCACCATCAGCGGCAATGCCATTACCCCCGCCGCGATCGCGGCGCCGGTCCAGCGAAACAAGACGCTCACGCCGAACCAGTCCTGCAGCCAGCCGCCGATCGGGCCATTGGGGGCGAACGCGATCAGCAGCAACCATCCCGTCACGACCGGCGGCACGACGAGCGGCAGATGAACAAGCGCATCGACGAGCACCCGCCCCGGAAACCGGACCCGCGCGAGGACCCACGCGATCGCAAAGGCGATCGGCAGCGTGACGAGCATCGCGACCCCGCCGACCTTCAGCGACAGGCCTACCACGGCCCATTCCGCCGACGTCAACAGGAGGTCACCCGCCATTCAGCGGGCCGAGAAACCATAGCGCACGAAGATCGCCTTGCCCCCGCGCGAGACGAGGAACCGCCGGAAGGCTTCGGCTTCGGGGTTGCGCGACGTGCTGAGCCGCGCGACCGGATAGGTGATCGCGGGGTGAGTCGAGGCGGGGAACACGCCCGCGATCCGCACCTGCGCCGAGGCCTTGGCGTCGGTCGCATAGACGATCCCCAGCGGCGCGGCGCCGCGTTCGACCAGCGCGAGCGTCGCGCGGACGTTCTCGGCGCGGACGACGCGCGGCGCGACCTGCGCCCATACCCCCAGACGCTCGAGCGCCTCCTGCCCGTATTTGCCCGCGGGGACCGGCGTGTCCGCCATTGCGAGCGGGCCCGCGGTCAGGACGCGGACCAGCGCTGCCGGCGGACGCACCGGAATCCGCGTCTTCGATCCCGCCGGCGCCGCGACGACGAGACGATTGCCGAGGAACGTCACCCGCGTGTTCGCGACGATCAGCCTGCGCGCCGCCAGCGCATCCATCCAGTCCTCGTCCGCGGATATGAAGAGATCGGCGGTCGCCCCCGCCTGCACCTGACGCGCGAGCGCCGACGACGCCGCAAACGAGATCACCGGCCTCACATGCCCCTTCGCCGCCCACGCATTCGCCGCTGCCATCAGCGACTCCTGCAGGCTCGCTGCGGCCAGCACCAGCGGTGGCGTCGGATCGGCAGCCGCCGGCGTCGCGGCAAGCGTCGCGGCCGCACTCCCGGCCACCAGCGCGGTAAATCCCAGATACGTCATCATGTCCCTTCGGGCAGGCCCTACGACGCCTGTCCGTATACGCCGCACGCGGTTGAACGCCAGACCATGGGTCCGGTTCAATCGCCTGGCGCCCGGCCCGTCAGGGCGCGGCGACGCGCCCCGTCCGCGCCAGCTTGCCCCACCCGACCATCGGACCGCGCAACGCCTGCGCGATCGCCTTGAGCACGACATAATACATGACCTGCCGATAGCCGATCCGCTGCGGGATCAGCAGCCACAGAAGCCGCCACCGCTCGCGCCGTTCGAGCGCGAAGGCGATCGTCGCCGCGAGCAGGTCGATCGCGGTGAACACCAGCCAATAGGTCAGCATCGTGTAGAGATCATGGCTCGTCTGCGCCCAGCCATGCGCCGAGACCGCGACATAGGTCGTCGCGAAACTGACGACGAGCGCGAGGTCGATGATCGGCGAGATCGCGGCGAGCAGGATCTGGAAGACGATCGCCTGCGGCAAACCGACCCAGCCCAGCCCGCGCGGCTGGCTGCGGCCAATCGCGCTGCGGTGCTTCCACAGGCATTGCAGCGTCCCGAACGCCCAGCGGAACCGCTGCTTGGCGAGCGCGCGCATCGTCTCGGGGGCTTCGGTCCACGCGATCGCGAACTGGTCGTACTGCACCGCCCAGCCCGCGCGCTGGATCGCGATCGTCAGGTCCTGATCCTCGGCGAGCGTATCGTCGGGATACCCCCCGACCGCACGGATCGCCGCGAGCCGCCAGGCACCGACCGCGCCCGGCACGACCGTGATCGCGTTGAGCCGGGCGAGCGCGCGCCGCTCGAGATTCTGCGCGGTGATGTACTCGAGCGCCTGCCAGCGCGTGATCAGGTTCACGCGGTTGCCGACCTTGGCATTGCCCGCGACCGCCCCCAGCGTCGGATCGACGAACCACCGCGCAAGCCGCGCGATCGTCGTCGGTTCGAACTGCGTGTCGGCATCGAGCGCGATGACGATCTCGCCGCGCGCGAGCTCGAGCCCGCAATTGAGCGCACGCGCCTTGCCGCCGTTCGCCAGCGTCAGCAGCCGGACGCGGTCGTCGCCGGCGAACGCCTGCGCGACGACCGCCGACGTCGCGTCGCTCGACCCGTCGTCGATGACGATGACCTCGATCGCGACCTCGGTCGAGGCGAGCACGCCCTGCACCGCGCGGACGATCACGCGCTCTTCGTTGAACGCCGGGATCATCACCGTCACGAACCGCTCGGGATCGATCGCCGGGAACACCGTCTTCAACTCGCGGCGTGCCTGGATCAGCGCGAGCGCGGACAGCGCCAGCGCGCGCAGGATGCCGATCGTGATCGCGATCCCGAAGATCCAGCGCAGTGCGATCACCATGCCGCCGAGCGCGCTGAACAACGCGAGATCCGCCACCGCGGCTGCACGGTCGCTCGACGATATGACGGGCATCGCCGCATCGCGCGACAGGCCGGCGAGCGTCGAGACGGGGACGAAATCATACCCCATCGCACGCAGCCGATCGATGATCACGGGCAGCGCGGCGACGGTCTGCGCGCGATTGCCGCCCGCATCGTGGAGCAGGACGATGTTGCCGCTGCGCTCCGGGTTGCCGTCCTCGACCTGCGCGATCGTCCGGTCGATGATCGCCTGAACGCCCGGCCGCTTCCAGTCGTCGGGATCGACGTGCAGCCCGACCGAGACATAGCCGCGGCGCTGCGCCTCGAGCGCGGGCAGGATCTCGTCCGCGGTGCTCGGTTCCGCATCGCCGAAATAGGGCGCGCGGAACAGCCGCAGCGAACGTCCGGTAAAGGCCTGGAACAGCCGCTGCGTCGTGTTCAGCTCGAACCTGGCCTGCCGGTCGGACACCGTGGCCAGATTGGGATGCGTATAGGTGTGGCTGCCGATCTCGTGACCCTCGGCGACCATCCGTTCGAGCAGGCCACGCTGCGTCAGCGCGTTCTCGCCGACGATGAAGAACGTGCCCGGCACATGCTTGCGCTTGAGGATGTCGAGGATCTGCGGCGTCCATTCGGGATCGGGACCGTCGTCGAACGTCAGCGCGAGCTGGCGCGGGCGATAGCCGGTTCGCTCGACGACATAGGGCGACGGCAGCCGCGTGAACCGGACATCCGCGACCGTCCCGTCCCGCGCCGCGATCGCGGTTCGCTGACCCGAGACCGGTGACGCCGCGATCTTCAGGATCTCGCCATTGCCCTCGATATCGACGTTCGTCCCCGCCGGGATCGCATCGATCGCGCCCGGCGCCGGCAGGCGGCGATGATTGCGGCCGAAGATCGACCAGAGCGCGGGATCCTCGGACCCGAGCCGCCACAAGGCCACGCTCCCGACGCCCGCCTTCTGCAGGAACGCCATCTGGTTGTACGCGCTCGCGGCATCGAGCAGCCAGACCTGATGCCGGACGCCGCCATCGGCATAGGCGAAGCTGCTGTTCCCGCTGCCCGCGTCGAAGCTTGGCCGCGCGTCCGAGTCGGCGGCGGCCTGCCACGCCTCCTCGACGCCGAGCGCATCGCCGCGCCCGCTCTCGGCATCGCCGTGCCAGTCATAAGCATAGGACCCGATCGCGACGACGAGCTTCGACGGCGGGATCCCCCGCGACGCGTCGGCGACGGACCGCACGAACCAGCGCTGCGACGCGATCGGTCCCGCCGGGCCGCTCGTCTCGTGCTCGTCATACGCCATCAGGAAAATCTTGTCGGTCACCCGCGCATACGCCGCCATGCTCCAGTCGGGGTTGCCGACCGGCGCCGCGATCGCGACGACCCAGCCGCGCGGTGCGAAGCGCGCCTTCGCCTCGCTCAGGAACAGCCGGTAATTCGCCTGCGCGCCCTGCGGCAAATTCTCGAAATCGAAAAAGGCGCCGCCCGCGTGATTCGCCGCGAGGAACGGGACCAGCCTGTCGAGCAACGCGCGTCGCGCGCGCGCATCCGCGAACAGCGCCGCGCTGCCCGCGCCGTCCCAGTCGCCGTCCTTCGCATTCTGGACCATCGGCAGGATCACCGGACGATGCACCGCGCGGTTGAGGACGGCACGTCCGGCGGTATCGCGAAACACCGTGATCGCATGATCGGGACCGGTGACCGACACCCATCCCGGGATCACCCAGTCGAGCTGCTCCACATGTCGCGCGAGACTCGCCGTGCTCGATTCGTCCCACGGCGTGTGGAATGCGATCGCCAGCCGCGGATTGGTCGCGCGCGGGGTCTGGCCGACGCCACCCTTCGCCCCCGCCTTCCCGGCCCCCGCTGCCGCCCCCCCGAACAGCCCCTTCGCGTAATAATCGAGGCTGCGCCTTGTCCGGCCGATCAGCCCGCTATGCGGTGCCGGCAGGCTGTGGAGACCGGGATGCTCGGGCTCGAACGGCAGCAGCGGTGCCGCGGGGACCACGCCGACCGAGACGACGAGCACCGCCACCGACAGCAGGAGCAGCGCGACGAACGCGACGACGCCCAGCGTAAACCGCCGCCGACGGCGGCCGCTGGCGTCATAGAAGACGGGATGCAGTGTCATGACCTCAAGCTATCCGGGCGTTGGCGCGGACGCCATGCACGAACGCGCGTGCAACCTCGCCCTCGCCATCCTGTCAAATTCGTCATGTTTGCAGGCGATGCGCACCCGCAAATCCTCCCCCGCAAGGGGGAGGTGGCAGGCGGTAGCCTGACGGAGGGGGAGGACAGGAAAACCGCTGTTCCGTATCCTCCCCCTCCGACGCCTGCGGCGCCACCTCCCCTGGCAGGGGAGGATACGTCAGATCTAAGCGTCGTCGCCCATCCGCAGCGCGGCGATGAACGCCTCCTGCGGGATGCTGACTGAGCCATACTCGCGCATCTTCGCCTTCCCCTTCTTCTGCTTTTCGAGAAGCTTCTTCTTGCGGCTCGCATCGCCGCCATAGCATTTGGCCGTCACGTCCTTGCGCATCGCGCTGATCGTCTCGCGCGCGATCACCTTGCCGCCGATCGCTGCCTGGATCGGGATCTTGAACAGGTGGCGCGGGATCAGGTCCTTGAGCCGCTCGACCATCCCGCGACCGCGCACTTCGGCGGTGCCGCGGTGGACGATCATGCTCAGCGCGTCGACCGGCTCCTCGTTGACCAGGATGCCCATTTTGACGAGGTCACCCTCGCGGTAGCCGATCTGGTGATAATCGAAGCTGGCATAGCCCTTCGACATCGACTTCAGCCGGTCGTAGAAATCGAACACGACCTCGTTGAGCGGCAACTCATAGGTCGCCTGCGCGCGGCCGCCCACGTATGTCAGGTTCTTCTGGATGCCGCGGCGATCCTGGCAGAGCTTGAGCACGCTGCCGAGATATTCGTCGGGCACGTAGATCGTCGCCTCGATCCAAGGCTCGCTGATCGTAGCGATCTTGTTGGGCTCGGGCATGTCGGCGGGATTGTGCAGCTCGATATGCGTCGTGCCCGCCGGATCGGGGTGGTTCAGCTCGATCTCGTACACCACCGACGGCGCGGTGGTGATCAGGTCGAGGTCATATTCGCGCGTCAGCCGCTCCTGGATGATCTCCAGATGGAGCAGCCCGAGGAACCCGCAGCGGAAGCCGAAGCCCAGCGCCGCGGACGTCTCCATCTCGAACGAGAAGCTCGCGTCGTTGAGGCGCAGCTTGGAGATCGACTCGCGCAGCTTCTCGAACTCCGCGGCATCGACCGGGAACATCCCGCAAAACACGACCGGCTGGACTTCCTTGAAGCCCGCCAGCGCCTCGAGCGCAGGACGCTTCGCATCGGTGATCGTGTCGCCGACGCGGGTCTGCGCGACCTCTTTGATCTGCGCGGTGATGAAGCCCATCTCGCCCGTGCCGAGTTCGGTCAGCTGCTCGATCTTGGGCCGGAAACACCCGACCCGGTCGACCAGGTGCATCGTGCCGGTCTGCATGAACTTGATCTGCTGGCCCTTCTTCAGGACCCCGTCGATCACGCGGACGAGGATGACGACGCCGAGATACGGATCGTACCAGCTGTCAACGAGCATCGCCTTCAGCGGTGCCTCGGGATCGCCCTTGGGCGGCGGGATCTTCGTGACGATCGCCTCGAGGATGTCCTCGATGCCGATCCCCGACTTCGCCGACGCAAGCACTGCGCCGGACGCGTCGATGCCGATCACGTCCTCAATTTCCTTGCGGACCTTCTCGGGCTCGGCGGCGGGAAGATCGATCTTGTTGATGACGGGCACGATCTCGTGGTCATGCTCGATCGACTGGTAGACGTTCGCCAGCGTCTGCGCCTCGACGCCCTGCGCCGCGTCGACCACCAGCAGCGCACCCTCGCACGCGGCGAGGCTGCGGCTCACCTCATAGGCGAAGTCGACATGCCCCGGCGTGTCCATCAGGTTGAGGACATAATCCTCGCCGTCCTTCGCGCGGTAGGCCAGGCGCACGGTCTGCGCCTTGATCGTGATCCCGCGCTCCTTCTCGATGTCCATGTTGTCGAGCACCTGCTCGGACATTTCGCGCGCGGTCAGCCCGCCGGTTTGCTGGATCAGCCGATCGGCGAGCGTCGACTTGCCATGGTCGATATGCGCGATGATGGAGAAGTTGCGGATGTGGGACAATGCGGTCGTCATGCGCGCGCCGTTAGCACCTCGCCGGGCTTATGCCAAAGCTTCCGCGACATCCGTGGAAACGGGGATCACAATCAGCGTCGCTTTCCCTGATGCCGGATGTTCGCCGGGCGCCCGCGCCGCTTGATCTCGCGGCCCGGCTTGCGCGCGCGTGCGGGCCCCGCCGCCCCCTTCCCCTCGGGCATTTCGAAGCGCAGCGCGCCCGATACCGGGTTCGCCTCGGCGAGCTTTAGGTCGAGCATCTGCCCCTGCGCATAGACGTCGCCGCTATCCTCGCCGACCAGCGTCCGCGCCGCCTCGTCGAAGCGGAAATATTCGCCGCCAAGGTCACGCACCGGCATCAGCCCGTCCCCGCCGATTCCCTCGACCGTCGCGAAGAATCCGAAATTGGTGACGCCGGTAATCCGCACTTCCATGATCTGCCCGACGCGCTCGGACAGGAACGACGCGACATAGCGGTCGATCGTGTCGCGCTCCGCCTCCATCGCGCGGCGTTCGAGCCGGCTGATCGTCTCGCCGATCGCCTCCATTCCGGCCGCATCCTCGGCGGGCAACCCGCCTGCCCCAAGGCCGTACGCCGCGACCAGCGAACGATGCACGATCAGATCGGCATAACGGCGGATCGGCGAGGTGAAATGCGCATAGCTGCCAAGGCCGAGCCCGAAATGCCCGTGATTGGCAGGGCTGTAATAGGCCTGCGTCTGCGTGCGCAGCACCTGCTCCATCACCTGCGGTCGGAAATCGGCATCGCCGATCCGCTCGAGCACATGGTTGAACGTCGCCGGCCGGATGACCTGCCCCAGCGCGAACGGCACGCCAAACGTCTCGAGATACTCCTCCAGCGCCGCCAGCTTCTCGCGGCTCGGCGGCTCGTGGTCGCGGTACATCACCGGCGCCTTCTTGCCCTCGAGCGCCTTGGCCGCGGCGACGTTCGCCGCGATCATGTAATCCTCGATCAACCGGTGCGCATCGAGCCGCTCACGCGGTGCGACCGACATGATCCGCCCCTTCTCGTCGAGCACCACGCGCCGCTCGGGCAAATCGAGGTCGAGCGGCGCGCGCGCATCGCGTGCCTTGGCGAGCGACGCCCAGCAGCCCCAAAGCGGCTTCAGCACCGTCTCGGTCATGTCGAGCGCCAGCGTGCCGTCGATCGCCGCCTGCGCCTCTTCATAGGCGAGGTTCGCCGCGATCCGCACGACCGCGCGCGTGAAGCGCCACGACTTGAGCGACCCGTCGCGACTGATCACGAGGTGACAGGCAAGCGCGGCGCGATCCTCGCCCTCCTTCAGCGAACAGACGTCCGCCGACAGGATCTCGGGCAGCATCGGCACGACGCGGTCGGGGAAATAGACCGAATTGCCGCGCCGCCGCGCCTCGCGGTCGATCTCGGACTTCGGCCGAACGTAGAAGCTGACATCGGCGATCGCGACGATCGCCTTCCAGCCGCCGGCATTGGCCGGATCCTCATCCGCCTCCGCCCAGACCGCATCGTCATGATCGCGCGCATCCTCCGGGTCGATCGCGACGATCGGCAGGTGGCGCAGATCCTCGCGGTCGTCGCCGAGCGGGAGCTGCGCGACGCGCTTCGCCTCGTCGATCGCCTCGACCGCGAACACGTCGGGGATGCCGTGCTTGTGGATCGCGATCAGCGAGAAGCTGCGCGCGGCAAACGGGTCGCCCAGCTTGTTGACGACCCGCGCGGCGATCCGCGGCGGCTTGCCCGCCAGTTCGGCGAGCACCAGATCGCCCGGCGCGGCGCCGCCTGCATCGGCGACCGCGAATTCGCGCCGCTCGCGCTTGTCGACGCCGGTCAGCCACAGCCGCCCCGCCTCCTCGCGCAACACGCCGAGCACCTGTTCGGACGCGGGCGCGAGCACCTTCATCGGATGCGCAGTCCAGCCATTGCCCGCTTCCTCGGTCCGCGCGAGGATCCGCTCGCCGATCCCCAGCGCGCCGCGCTTGCGTTCGCGTACGCGCAGCCGCGGCGGTGGCACGCCCTCGGCCTCCCAGCGCTCGGGGACCGCCCAGACATTGCCCGCATCGTCGACGTCGGCGATCCGCAGCACGGTGACCTTGGGCACGCCGCCCATCTTGTGGAACGCCCGGCCGGGGGCGCTGTCGATCAGCCCCTCGTCCGCCATGTCCTTGAGAAGCGCCTTCAGTCCGATCTTGTCCTGCGCACTCAGGCCGAAACCCTTGGCGATCTCGCGCTTGCCCGCGGGGACGTCCGACGACGCGATGAAGTCCAGGATCTGCTGGCGGGTCGGAAGACCGGCTTTTGGTTTGTACATCGCTCCCAGATAGGGTGCGTTGCGCCACGCGTCACCCGTTACCGGCAACACGCTGCAAGACCGTGAAAATCAGCTCTTGCGTGCGCACGGCATAGGCATATCATCCGCGTATAAATATAAGGAGAGAGACAGTGACGACGCCGCTACGGCTCGAAGCCGATCCCGAGGACAAGAACCTCGTCATCCTGCAGAGCCTGATCTGCCTGCTGCGCGAAAAGAACAT
>Ga0308158_10005140_pt1 | contig 10818 bp, 8 predicted proteins | sample PhyBR2_FD_201038 | JGI IMG/M metagenome (GOLD analysis project Ga0308158, IMG submission 201038) | Phyllosphere microbial communities from UC Gill Tract Community Farm, Albany, California, United States - DLSLB.R2 | ecosystem: Host-associated > Plants > Phyllosphere > Unclassified | place: USA...
CACAGCACAGCGACCAAAGCAATCCGTTTGCTCTTGCTCCCGAATAGGGAGCCACCCCCGAACCCAGGTTCGGTGGACAGGGCACTCAACAAAAACAAGAAGCCCGACAAAAAATAAAAACAGAGCATGCAACTACTTCTTGGGGAGCTTCGGCTCCCCTTGTAGTTTCCGGCTTTTGTCCTGCCCCAGTGCGCCAACCGCGCTGCCTCCTACACCATCCCTCGACTAAATGCTAGAATCCCCGACCATCATGCGGTCGTTCTTCGTATATGGCCGAAAATCCCTTCAAACAGTGCATCCCATGCTGAAGAAGCTGTTCAAGTCTTTGAATACTCCCGCGCGTCATCCGCAGCACCGGCGCACCACGCCCGAAGTGCTCAATGCTGGCCAACACTCGCTGCAGCGCAGCCAGTTCAGCCGCCACGCCGTGGGCATCGTCGAACGCCTGCAGACCGCCGGTTACCAGGCCTACCTGGTAGGCGGTTGCGTACGAGACCTCATGCTGGGCATCGTGCCCAAGGATTTCGACGTGGCCACCAGCGCCACGCCCGAGCAGGTCCGTGCTGAATTTCGCAACGCGCGAGTGATTGGCCGGCGCTTCAAGCTGGTCCACATCCATTTCGGCCGCGAAATCATCGAGGTCGCGACCTTCCGTGCCAACCATCCGGAAGAAGATGACGAACAGGATGTGCATCGCTCCTCGAGCAGCGAAAGCGGACGCATTCTGCGCGACAACGTTTATGGCACTCTGGAAGACGACGCCCAGCGCCGCGACCTGACCATCAATGCGCTGTACTACGATCCGGTCAGCGAACGTATCCTAGACTATGCCAACGGTGTGCACGATGTGCGCAACCGTCTGATCCGCTTGATTGGCGATCCGACCCAGCGTTACCAGGAAGACCCGGTGCGGATGCTGCGCGCCGTGCGCTTCGCCGCCAAGTTGGATTTCGGCATCGAAAAGCACACCGCTGCACCGATTCGCGAGCTGGCGCCAATGCTGCGCGAGATACCGTCGGCACGCTTGTTCGAAGAAGTGCTCAAGCTGTTCCTGTCCGGCCATGCGGCCGACACTTTCGAGATGCTGGTCGACCTGCACCTGTTCGACTCGTTGTTTCCGGCCACCACGCAGGCCTTGGAAGACACGCCGACCTACACCCATACGTTGATCAGCGAAGCGCTGCGCAACACCGACCTGCGCATCAAGCAGGGCAAGCCGGTCACCCCCGCCTTCCTGTTCGCAGCCCTGCTCTGGCCAGCGCTGCCAGCACGCGTATTACGCCTGCAAAGCCGTGGCATGCCACCAATCCCTGCCATGCAGGAAGCGGCCCACGAGCTGATTGCCGAGCAGTGCCAACGCGTCGCCATTCCCAAGCGTTTCACCATTCCGATCCGCGAGATCTGGGACATGCAGGAACGCCTGCCGCGCCGCAGTGGCAAGCGTGCCGACCTGTTGCTCGACAACCCGCGTTTCCGCGCTGGCTACGACTTCCTGCTGCTGCGCGAAAAGGCCGGCGAAGAGACCGACGGCCTGGGCGAATGGTGGACCGACTATCAGGACTGCAACGACAGTGAACGCCGTGAAATGATCGCGGACCTGGGCGGCAAGGATGAATCGGGCGCACCACGCAAGCGTCGTCGTACCGGTGCCAAGCGCAGCAAGCGTGGCGAGGCCGACGAATAAGCATGGTGTGCGTGCATGTTGGGCTAGGCAGCAATCTGGACAGCCCGCAACGGCAGCTGCGCGATGCGCTGCAGGCCCTGGCTGCGCTGCCGGGCACCCGTCTGGTTGAAGCCTCCTCGTTCTATACCAGCGATTCCCTGCTGCCTGGCCAGCCGCGCTATACCAATGCCGTGGCGGCTCTGGACACCGAGCTGGCCCCGCTGGCGCTGCTCGATGCGCTGCAAGCGATCGAGAACGACCAGGGCCGTGAGCGTGGCGAGCGCTGGGGGCCGCGGACTCTGGATCTGGATGTCATCACCTACGCCGATCGAGTCATAGACGAGCCTCGCCTGAAGGTGCCGCACTACCATCTGCAGGCACGCGCCTTCGTGCTGTATCCGTTGGCCGAGCTGGTGGACGAGGCATTCGTGTTGGCCGATGGTCGCAGCCTGCGCCAGCTTCTGGCTGCCTGCCCGTTCGTGGGGCTGGAAAAGCTGTAGCGCCGGTGGGGCCTCTTCGCGGACCTAGGGGAGTGGGCTCTGCCCACGAAGAGGCCCTCAACCCAATTGACTTCCCGGGTCGTGCTCACGACTATAGGCGGCCCGTTGCACCCCTGAGGTGCCAAACGGCGCGAAACCACCTTTATGCGTAGGTTTCCAAACATCACGACAGATGATGTTGTGTCGACACAGCGCCAGTCCGAGGATATTTTTCATGCCGCAAATCACCCTGACCACCCTGCAGAGCCTCAAGCTCAAGGGTGAAAAGATCACCATGCTGACCTGCTACGACGCGACATTCGCGCATGCCGCCTGCGCGGCTGGCGTCGAAGTGCTGCTGGTAGGCGATTCGCTGGGCATGGTGTTGCAGGGGCATGACAGCACATTGCCTGTGACCGTGTCTGACATGGCTTACCATGTCGCCAGCGTGAAACGTGGCAACCAAGGCGCTTTCATCGTTGCCGACCTGCCCTTCATGGCCTATTCCACCTGTGAGCAAACCCTGGCCAACTGCGCGCTGCTGATGCAGGCCGGGGCGCACATGGTCAAGCTCGAAGGCGCGGCCTGGCTGGCCGAGTCCGTGCGCCTGCTCGCCGAGCGCGGTATTCCAGCCTGTGTTCATCTGGGGTTGACCCCACAGTCGGTGAACATTCTGGGCGGCTACAAGGTCCAGGGCCGCCAGGATATCCAGGCACGCCAAATGCGTGCCGACGCCATCGCTCTGGAGCAAGCTGGCGCGGCCATGCTGTTGCTTGAATGCGTGCCCGTGGAACTGGCGGCCGACATTGCCCAGGCCGTGAAGATTCCGGTTATCGGCATCGGCGCCGGCAGCGCGGTAGATGGCCAGGTGCTGGTGCTGCACGACATGCTCGGGCTTTCGTTGAGCGGCCGCATGCCGCGGTTCGTGAAGAACTTCATGACCGGGCAGCACGATATCCAGGGCGCCCTGGGCGCCTATGTCACCGCCGTCAAGGCGGTGGAGTTTCCTGCACCTGAACATGGATTCGCCTCATGAACACCGTCAAGACCGTACGAGAACTGCGCGCCGCCGTAGCCCGTGCCCGTGGCGAAGGCAAGCGGATCGGCCTGGTGCCGACCATGGGCAACCTGCACAGCGGCCACGCCGCGTTGGTGGCCAAGGCCACCCAACGTGTGGATTTCGTGGTGGCGAGCATCTTCGTCAACCCGTTGCAGTTCGGTCCCAGCGAAGACTTGGACAAATACCCGCGCACCCTGGCTGCCGATCAGGAGCGGCTGGTGCAAGCGGGCTGCAGCCTGCTTTTCGCGCCGTCGGCGGCCGAAATGTACCCCGATGGCATGGCTGGGCAGACCCGAGTGAGCGTGCCCCAGCTGTCCGAAGGCTTGTGTGGTACCAGTCGTCCCGGCCATTTCGAAGGCGTGGCGACGGTGGTGAGCAAACTGTTCAATATGGTCCAGCCGGACCTGGCCGTCTTCGGCCAGAAGGACTACCAGCAACTGGCCGTCATTCGCGCCCTGGTTCGCGATCTCAATATGCCGATCCAGATCATCGGCGAGCCGACGGTGCGCGCCGAAGACGGGCTGGCCCTGTCGTCGCGCAATGGTTATCTGAGCCAGGAGCAACGCGCCCTGGCACCCCTGCTGTACCAGATACTCAGCCAAGTGGCTGCACAGGTCAGCCAGGGCCGTCGCGACTATCCGGCGCTGTTGGAGCAGGCCAAACAAGTTATCGCCCAGGCAGGCTTCGTGCCGGAGTACTTGGAGATTCGACACGCCCTGACCCTGCGTCCGGCGACCGCCGATGACCGTGACCTGGTGATTCTGGTCGCGGCGAACCTGGGCACCACGCGACTGATCGACAACCTGCACCTGGACCTCGATCACGACCCTCAACACAGCTGAATCGCGGCGGCCCGAAAGTCCCTCGCGCATCGTCAACAAGGCGCAGACAGAACGCGCGTGGCGGTTTAAGGTGGTGCAGCGTCCGAACCGTGCATTGGCAGCCGATCAGCGGCCCGAAACCATTCTGGCCACCTGCTGGATCTTTTGATGCAGCAGGCACGCAACCGGCCGAGCGTTCCAATGTCCAAAGGCAGTTCAAGAAAAAGGAAATTTGCAGCGATGGCGTACTACAGAACCCCGCACGACGTGACTACCCTGCCCGCCTGGCAGGCGCTGACCCAGCATCGCGCTGCCATGAAAGACTTCAGCATGCGCGATGCCTTCAATGCCGACCCTGAGCGTTTCGAGCATTTCTCCCTGAGCGCCTGCGGCCTGTTTCTCGACTATTCGAAGAACCTGATCGACGCTCAAACCCGCGACCTGCTGGTGCAGCTGGCCAACGAAGTGGACCTGCAAGGCGCTATCAAGGCGATGTTCGCCGGCGAGCTGCTCAACGCCTCCGAAGGCCGCCCAGCCTTGCACACGGCGCTGCGTCGGCCGGTGGGCGACAAGCTCAACGTCAATGGCGTCAACGTGATGCCAGACGTGCACAAGGTACTGAACCAGATCACCGAGTTGGTCACGCGCATCCATGATGGCCTGTGGCGCGGCTATACCGAAAAGCCGATCACCGACGTGGTGAACATCGGTATCGGCGGCTCGTTCCTGGGCCCCGAGCTTGTGTCCGAGGCCTTGCTGCCGTATGCGCAGAAAGGCGTGCGTTGCCATTACCTGGCCAACATCGATGGCAGCGAGTTCCACGAGCTGTCGGCCAAGCTGCGCGCCGAGACCACGCTGTTCATCGTTTCCTCCAAGTCGTTCAGCACTCTGGAAACCCTGAAGAACGCCCAGGCTGCGCGAGGCTGGTACCTGGCCCAGGGTGGGTCGGAAGCCGAGCTGTACCGTCACTTCATCGCCGTGTCGAGCAACAATGCCGCTGCGGTCGAGTTCGGTATCCGCGAAGAAAACATCTTCCCGATGTGGGACTGGGTAGGCGGTCGTTATTCGCTATGGTCGGCCATCGGCTTGCCGATTGCCATGTCGATCGGCATGGCCAACTTCAAGGAGCTGCTGTCGGGCGCCTACACCATGGACCAGCATTTCCAGTCGGCGCCGTTCGAACAGAACATGCCGGTGCTGCTGGCCTTGCTGGGGGTGTGGTACGGCAATTTCTGGGACGCCAAGAGCCATGCGATCCTGCCGTATGACCACTACCTGCGCAACATCACCAAACACTTGCAGCAGTTGGACATGGAATCCAACGGCAAGAGCGTGCGCCAGGACGGCACACCGGTGAACATCGATACCGGCCCGGTCATCTGGGGCGGCGTCGGCTGCAACGGCCAGCATGCCTATCACCAGTTGCTGCACCAAGGCACTCATATGATTCCGGCTGACTTCATCGTCCCGGTGGTGAGCTTCAACCCGGTTGCCGACCATCATCAGTGGCTGTTCGCCAACTGCCTGTCGCAGAGCCAGGCACTGATGCTGGGCAAGAGCCGCAGCGAGTCGGAAGCCGAGCTGCGCGAACGCGGCATGGCCGAAGAAGACGTGCAGAAACTGGCGCCGCACAAGGTCATCCCCGGCAACCGCCCGAGCAACACCCTGGTGGTCGAGCGCATCAGCCCGCGTCGCCTGGGCGCACTGGTCGCGATGTATGAGCACAAAGTGTTCGTGCAGAGCGTACTGTGGGGCATCAATGCCTTCGACCAGTGGGGCGTGGAGCTGGGCAAGGAGCTGGGCAAGGGCGTGTACCAGCGCCTGATCGGTGAAAACGAAGCCGTCGCCGAAGATGCTTCGACTCAAGGCTTGATCAACTACTTCCGCGGTCGTCACCGCGGCTGACCCTCGCGCCGCCGCGATGCTGCACGCCAGCGTCGCGGCGGTTCGATACCTCGTGGTACCGGGCAATTGATGTAGAATTGCCTCCCTCCTTTTTTCGTCAGGCACTGTGCATGTCCGCTTTGACCCAGGCGCTGCGCGCCGCCCTCGACGCCCGCTCTTCACTGCTCGACCAACTGCATGAGCAGGGCACCGATTGCTATCGCCTGTTCCATGGCAGCCAGGAAGGTGCCGGCGGCTTGACCGTCGACCGCTACGGCCCGCAATTGCTGGTACAAAGCTTTCACCAGACATTGACACGTGAAGACCTGCTCGCTCTGCACCATGCAGTCGAGCAGCATCTACAGGCACCGTTGCTGCTGGTGTACAACGACCGCTCAAAGGGCAATTCGCGGATCGATCGGGAAGACACGGTGTATCGCGCCGAAGACGCCGCGCTGGTGGACCTGGTTGGACACGAGTGGGGGCTGAACTATCGAGTGCGTGGCCGACACCCTGGCCAGGACCCACTACTGTTTCTCGACCTGCGCAATGCGCGTGGCTGGGTCAAGCAGCACAGTGCCGGCAGAAGCGTGTTGAACCTGTTTGCCTACACTTGCGGCGTTGGCTTGAGTGCAGCGGCAGGCGGTGCCCGTGAGGTGTGCAACCTGGACTTTGCCGAAGGTAACCTGGCGGTCGGTGCCGAGAACGGGGCGCTCAACCCCGAGCTTGCGCCCATGCAGTTCATCCAGTCGGACTACTTCCCGGCCATCCGCCAACTGGCCGGCTTGCCGATCACCGCGCGCCGAGGCCAGAAGCTGCCCGCCTATCCTCGGCTTTCGCAACGTCAGTACGACCTGGTCTTCCTGGATCCGCCTGCCTGGGCGAAGAGCGCGTTCGGCACGGTCGATCTGCTGCGCGATTACCAAAGCCTGCTCAAACCGGCGATTCTCGCCACTGCCGAAGACGGCGTACTGATCTGCTGCAACAACTTGGCGAAGGTCAACTTAAACGACTGGCGCGAACAAGTGCTGCGCTGCGCCGAAAAAGCCGGGCGACCCGTGCGTGAATGCACGGTACTGCCGCCCGCGGCCGACTTCCCTTCCAGCGATGGCCAGCCACCGTTGAAAACGCTGATCCTGAATTTTTAGTTTTCCCACAGCAACTAGTGAAAATTCCATGACTTACGCGGGCTGAGTCATAGGAACCCCATTGCCGTGCCATACTCCAAGCACCTCCGATCACGTCAGATGGCCCCATTTCCATGTCCAAAGGATTGAAACGCACTGCCGCCACCCTCGTGGCGCTGGTTGCGCTGTACGCCCTGCTCGGCTTTCTGATCCTGCCCGGCGTTGCACTGCGGGTGGCCAACCAGCAGTTGGCCGCCTATGCCACCGTACCTGCGCATCTGCAGCGGCTGGAATTCAATCCGTTCAGCCTCGAGCTGACCCTGTGGGGGCTGAAGATCGGAGAGCCCGGTGCCGAACAGATCGGTTTCGAACGGTTGTACGCCAACCTGCAAGTGGACAGCCTGTGGACTGGCGCCTTGCATCTGGTTGCGGTCGAGCTCGACAAGCCGCGCACTGAAGTGCTGTTCGATAAAAGCGGCAAACTCAACCTGAGCGCGTTGTTCAGACTTCCAGCCAATGACCCTGCCGCACAGGACGCCCCTGGCGAACCCTTCGCCCTGCGCATCGGCAGTATCAAGCTGGTCGATGGCTACCTGCATTTCAAGGATCTGCGTCCCAGCCAGCCCATCGAGTTTCTTTACGACTCGATGAACCTGGAGCTGCAGAACCTCAGCACCCTGCCGGACGATCAGGCCGACATGATCCTGGTTGCCAACAGCCCCCAAGGCGGCCGCATCGATTGGCGTGGGCGTATCGGCCTCAGTCCAGTGTCGTCCCAGGGCTCGCTGAAGGTGACCGATGCGCAGATGAGCGTCTGGTGGCCGTACGTGCGTGACAGCGTGCCCCTCGTTCTGGAAAAAGGCCTGTTCTCCCTGAGCGCCGATTACAACCTGAACCTGGCCAAGCAGACCGAGCTGAAACTGGACAAGGTCGCCCTCAGCGTTGCGCCTTTCGCGATCGCCGCACCGGATGGACGTCCTCTGGTTCGGCTCGAACGCCTGGACGTCAGCGATACGTCGGTCGATCTGGTCAAGCAGGTGGTCAGGGTTGGCCAGATACGCAGCCACAAGCTGGAGACCTGGGCCGCCCGCGAAGCGGATGGGCAGCTCGACTGGCAGAAGCTGTTCGCCACCCCGACAACCCGGCAGCCGGCACCCAGCGCGCCAGCAAGCGCGCCCGCCAAGCCTTGGCAGGTACTGCTCAAAGATGTCCAACTGCGGGACTACCAAGTGCACTTGGCTGACCGTGTGCCTACCGATGAGGTCGCCGTGGACGTAGGTCCGCTCAACCTGGACCTGCACGACTTCGACAGCCTCAACGGCGCGCCCTTCACGCTCAAGCTCGACACGGGCCTGGGCAAGCAGGGTCACCTGCAAGCCAGCGGCGAGGTCAGCCTGGCACCAGTTGCCGCGCGCCTGAAAGTCAGCACCAAGGACATCGACCTGCGCATTGCCCAGGCCTACATCAGCCCGCTGATTCGCTTGGAACTGCGCAGCGGCATGCTCGACAGCGATCTCGATGTGCAATTGACCAGCACCGAGCCCTTGGCCATGACCGTATCCGGTCGCGCCGAAGTCGACCAACTGCACACGCTCGACACGCTCAAGGAGCGCGATTTCGTCAAATGGCAGCACTTGACCTTGACCGGTCTGGAGTATCGCCACGGCGATCGCCTGGATATCCAACGGGTGCAGCTACAACAGCCCTACGCGCGATTCATGATCAACGAAGACCGCACCACCAATATCGACGACCTGTTGATTCCGCAACCGACACAGCCCGCCGATTCGGCCAGCAGCAAGAAACCCGCCGGCGCGGACAAACCGTTGGGCATTCGCATCGGTGCCGTGGATATCGACAACGGCTCAGCCAACTTCGCCGACTTCAGCCTGACGCCGAACTTCGCTACGGCCGTCCAGCAACTCAACGGGCGCATCGGCACCATCGACAATCGCCAGGCTACGCCTGCGCGGATCAACATTCAGGGCAAGGTGGACCGCTATGCTCCGGTGATCATTTCCGGCGCATTGAATCCGTTCGATCCTATGGCCAGCCTGGATATCACCACCAGCTTCAAACGCGTGGAACTGACCACTCTGACGCCCTATTCGGGCAAGTTCGCCGGGTACCGTATCCGCAAGGGCCGTCTGAATCTTGACCTGCACTACCTGATCACCAAAGGCCAGCTCAAGGCAGAAAACAAGCTGCTGGTGGAACAACTGCAGTTGGGTGACAAGGTCGACAGCCCCGATGCGGTCGATCTGCCGTTGCGGCTGGCCATTGCATTGCTCAAGGACTCGCAGGGCAGGATCGCCATCGAACTGCCTGTCAGCGGCGACCTCAACAGCCCTCAGTTCAGCGTCATGCCAATAGTCTGGCAGACCCTGCGCAACCTGATGGTTCGCGCCGCGCAGGCGCCGTTCAAATTCATCGGTGGATTGGTGAGCGGCGGTGGGTCTGAAGACCTGAGCACCGTGTCGTTCCGCCCAGGTTCGGATGAGCTGGGCACCGAGGCTCAGGCAGCGCTGATGAAACTGGCCGCGGCCCTGAAAGAACGTCCAACCCTGCGCCTGGAAATCGAAGGGACGAGCGTGCAGGCCAGCGATGGCCCGCTGATTGCCCAGCAGCGCCTGGAGCGCGAGTATCAGAACACCTACTACAAGATGGCCCAGCGTCGCGGCGACAAAGTCCCGGCCACGGCGGCCGAGATGCAGGTGCCCGAAGACGACAAGCCTGCGATGCTCGAAGCCATCTACCGCACCCGACTCAAGGGTCAGCCGCCGGTAGAATGGCAACAATTGGAGACCAAGGCACGTGTCGACAAGTTGCGCGAAGGGGTGCTCAAATCATGGGCGTCGAACAACGCATTGCTGCGCCAGTTGGGTCAGGCCCGCGCGGGCAGCATCAAGGACTTTCTGGTCGACAAGGGTCAGTTGGCCGACGAGCGCGTGTACTTCATCGATGCCGCCCTGGGCCATGCCGAAAAGGATGGGCGCATCATCACTCCCCTGCACCTGGATGCCGAATGAACAAGCTGAACTGGATGATCTGCGCGCCGATGCTCCTGGCGCTGTGCACTGCGGCCAACGCCGCTTCGACCATGCGCTGCGGCAATACCCTGGTATCGCTGAACGACCGCACGGTCCAGGTCGAGCAGAAGTGTGGCGCACCTGCCAGCAAGGCACAGACCGGGTATGAGCGCTCTGGCCCGATCAATCGGCGGGTCGAGTTGCCGATAGAGGAGTGGGTATACGGTCCATCGAACGGCATGAGCCAGTACCTCAAGTTCGTCGGTAGCCGACTGGTGCAGATCGAGAGCAGCCGCAACTGAACCTTCTCTAAAAGATCGCTGGAAAAAACCATAAAAAAAACCCCGGCAAATGCCGGGGTTTTTAATGGCCACGTCCTTGTGGCCTTCGCATGAAACTTACTCAGCTTTCAGGCCATCGGCGGAAACAGCTTTCACGCCTTTGATTGCCTTGGTGATACGTACGGCGGTAGCTTTCTGTGCTTCGGTCACAGCAACGGTCGACGACAGGGAAACCACGCCTTTGTTGGTTTCTACCTTGATGTCGGTGCCTGGAATGCCTTTTTCGGTAACCAGATCGGATTTGACCTTGGTGGTGATCCAAGTGTCGGAAGTTGCTTCTTTGGCGTGAGTAACTTCACCGGCAGCAACCACCATAGGAGCCTGGGTGGACTGTTGAGCGAAAGCAGCGTTGGCCATGGTCAGGGTCAGCGCGGTAGCAGTAGCGGCAGCAATAGCGAACTTCTTCATACGATT
>Ga0308158_10005141_pt1 | contig 10817 bp, 7 predicted proteins | sample PhyBR2_FD_201038 | JGI IMG/M metagenome (GOLD analysis project Ga0308158, IMG submission 201038) | Phyllosphere microbial communities from UC Gill Tract Community Farm, Albany, California, United States - DLSLB.R2 | ecosystem: Host-associated > Plants > Phyllosphere > Unclassified | place: USA...
TGGTATGCGCGTTAGCAGCTAAGTCATAAAAATAGTTTCCTATTGCGAAATACCCACCAACCAAAACAACGGATAAAACTACTAAAATCCAAGCAATCATTTTTTTCCTTTTTTTCATAAAATTCCTTTTAATTTTTATTTTACTATTGTAATAATAAAATTTCTTTTTTTGCAACTTCTTATATTATTTAGTAATAATCTTACAAAAACAGTGTTTTTGTCATACAATAATTCTCGTTCTTCCAAAAGCTAGTCTATCCAAAAAATGATATAATAAAACAATATGCATTGCTTTTTTATCAACCAATTGATTTAGTGATTTGAGAGAAAAATTACCTTGAAATCAACTAAACTAATTTGAAATAAATGTATTTTAGAATCCTTTTACGGAATGGAGTAAAATAAAAACAACTTATGAATATAAATGATTTTGATTTTGATTTGCCAGAAGAATTGATTGCCCAAACACCTTTGGAAAAACGTTCTGAATCACGTTTGTTGATTCTTGATCCTAAAACTGAAGAGCTTGAAGATAGACATTTCTATAATATTATTGATGAACTTGAAGCTGGCGATGCTCTTGTCCTAAATAACACAAGAGTACTCCCAGCCCGTCTCCACGGTGAACGCGCTGAAACAGGAGGACATATTGAACTCCTCTTGCTTAAAGATATGGGGCAAAATCGTTGGGAAACATTGGCAAAACCAGCTCGCAAAATGAAAGTTGGTGAGGAAGTCGTTTTTGGTGATGGTCGTTTGAAAGCTGTCGTTGTAGAAGTTCTTGAACATGGTGGACGAATTGTCGAATTCAAATACAATGGAATTTTCCTTGAAATCTTGGAAAGCTTAGGCGAAATGCCACTTCCTCCTTATATACACGAACAACTCGAAGATCAAGAACGTTATCAAACAGTTTTTGCAAAAGAGAATGGTTCTGCTGCTGCTCCAACTGCTGGCCTACATTATACACCTGAATTGTTAGAAAAAATTGCTGACAAAGGAGTCAAAATTGTTGAATTAACACTTCATGTTGGTTTGGGAACATTTCGTCCTGTCAGTGTGGATAATGTTGATGAGCATCAAATGCACAGCGAATTTTATCGTCTAACTGAAGAGGCGGCTGCTCAATTGAGAGCTGTTAAGGCTAGTGGACACAAAATTGTTGCTTCTGGAACAACATCAATCCGTACTTTGGAAACCATCGGTAGTAAATTTGATGGGGATATCCAAGCCGATTCTGGCTGGACTGACATTTTCATTAAACCTGGCTATGAATGGAAAGTTGTTGATGCTTTTAACACCAATTTCCATTTACCAAAATCAACTTTGGTCATGTTAGTCGCTGCTTTTGCTGGCCGTGATTTTGTTCTTGACGCTTACCAACATGCGATTGATGAAAAATATCGTTTCTTCAGTTTTGGGGATGCAATGTTCGTTCGCCCCAAAAAATAATTAAATTCTAATTAATTTTTATAAATAAAAAAGCCTTATAAGGCTTTTTTATTTATAGTTTATACTTTCTTTACTCTATTTTGAAGACAACAACCATTCTTGACAAATAATGCATAAATCTTTTTTCTGATAATCATTAAGACTTTCAAAAATAATTCTAGTTCCATTATTTTTGGGGTCATTGTTTATTCCTAGCAAATACTCAGGTGTTACTCCGAAATAATGTGCCAATTCAATCAATCGAATTCCCGAAGGTTCCACACCGTTTTTATAATTATGAAGCGCATTTCTAGGATATCCTAGATCTCTTTCAACTTGATTAAAAGATTTTTTTGATATTCTTATTAATTCTTCTAACCGTGGATAGAATAGCTGATTCTCGGCCATAAAAAACCTCCTGCAATTTGTTTTACTTTTACTTAACTTTAATAAATGTAAATCATGATTCAAAAATCTAAGTAGAACCTAAACGTCTGTCTCATCAGAATTATCTTCTTTACTTATTTGCTCTCTCATTTCTTCAAGTTGAGCTTTTAATTTTTCTTTTTCTAAATCTTGCTCCTCTTCTTCTTTTTTACGTCTCTTCCATAAAATAAAGAACAAGAAGAAAAGAGCTAAAAGAATTAATAATAAACCTAACCAGATAAGCCAATTTTCATACCAAGGAGTCTTTTTAACAGTTACATCTTTTGAATTTAATTTACTTGCTGTTTTACCTAATATTGTAAAGTCTTTTGTAAATTTCCATTGATAATCAAATTTTTGTTCTTTTCCTTTTGAATCAACATAAGTGAACTTTCCGTCATTATTTTTTTGCCCATATACTGTCATCGATAGACGATACTTACCCGCTTCAAGCTTATTTCCATCACCAATAGAAACAGGATAATCAAAATTACTATTTGGTGCCATCTGCAGCATCTCTTTGTTTGCCTTATAAGATAATTTAGAATTACTTAAACCTTTGACCTCTGCTTGAACATACATTTGATTTAGATATCCAGCCATTGGATTTTGTAAATTGGCATTAATTACATTTCTATAATTAACCTGACTAGGCTCTACACTATTTAATTTCAAGTCAGGCGCAACAGTATTTTTATTTTGTTGCATCAGCAAAGCAACAACGTAAGCATATTTATTTTGAATACTTAATCCCTTAGAATTAGAATTTGTTTTCTCTGAGTCCTTCTCTTTAAAAGTAATTCCACCAGCAATTACACCATTAAAATTTTCCTTTGGCATAGTAACACTCACTTTTACTTGCTGTGAAGAGTTTGGTTGTAGTGATACTTCTTTTGGAATTGAGGCATAGTCTACTAGATTATACTTTAGTGTTGAATCTGCTTTAATTTTATTTGGTGAGTATTCGACCACACCGTTAATATTTGTTGTCGCACTAGCTATTTCTTCTTCAACCACTACTGTTTTGTCAGTAGTATTTTTTAGAGTAATCGTCAAAGTTTGCGATTGTCCTGGACTCATTTGTAAATTAAAGTATCCGCTCTCGCCAATTTGGTTTTCTGGAAGAACCGGGTTCACAGAAAAATTAAATTCATTTGCATGAACTTCTTTACTGACAGTCCCTAAAGTAAAGATAGTGGCAATGAACAGTAAAACTTTTTGATAAATTTTCATTATGTTCTCTTTCTAGAACTACATCTCTGTAGTATTTTGATTAAAATCTTATAATAAATTTAAAATAAGTCCGTTATACAAAGTAGGACTAATCCCACTTTGTATAAAATTGCTATACGCAACTAATTAGAAGGTACATTATTTAAAGACCAAGTTAATTGTCCCTCATAGGTTCCCTTCTCTTGATGATCAACCGGAATATTCAATTGGATTCCTTCACCAGAGGTTGAATTCCAGTTTTGATTTAACTTAAAAGTACCAGTAGTTGGTGAAGTATTGGCATAAATCTGTAAGGCATCACTTGTAATTACTTTACTTCCTGTACTATCTTTGAAGAAAAGATATGAAGCCAAATTATTATTATTTGTCAAACCTTTTAAATCTTGAGTTTGTGCGACACTCACATACCATGGCTTCAAGGCAGAACCTGTCCGTGTGTCCGTAACAACCACATCACTGGCAGGACTTGTAGCCCATGAAATTAATGGTTTAGGACTTACGTCTAATGTACCAAAGTCGTAAGAATTTGGTGTAGAAAGACTTATAGAGCCAAAAGTTAAATTAAGTGTAGTATCTTTTGATAATCCATTATAAGTATAAGTAACAGGACGAATATTACCATCTCCGTCAATGATTGGATTATTGGCTTGTATAGTTTGCAAGGTTGTAACCAAATTTGACGGACTGCTAATTACTGGTTCTTCTATCGTTCCATCCGCTTTAAAAGCTAAAGCATAGGTCCAATTACCATCCAAATCTTTTTGACCTTTTAAATCATGAGCATTATCAAAGGTCATACTTGCATCATAAACATTAAGAGCTGTCTGACTATCTGATGAAATAACTGCTGCCTGTGGTACAACAACAATGTTACTATTAGTAGAACTTTTTCCCAAAGTCCAGCTCACAGGTATTTCTGCATATGATTTATCTTTTACATTAGTATCACTAGTAGTAGGATCTTGAATCGTATTACCTGCATGATTTATTGAACTTAATGGATCACCACTCGTTGTAATATCCGTCATTACACCCACTCCTTTTAAACCAACAATTTTTTGGAGTTGTGCTTGAGTCAATGATGATGCATTTATTGCCGAACCTTTATTCGGTAGGATATAGTTTCCAGCACTTAGACTAGTGGTGTTATCAGTAGCCACATTTTGTACAATATAACTTCCATATATTGCTTGATCGTTTGTGCCATCTTGTTGATTTCCTACAAAATAGTCTCTCGTACCAAAGTTACGTGTAGCACCAGTAGTTCCAGCATTGACATCAAAATTAGGATTAGTTGATGGATAATTATTTAAAACCTTTCCATCAAATGCCGTTGCTGTTCTAGATTTTATGTAATATGGTGCTTTAGCGGTGAAGCTAAAGGGAGCTGTTGTGCTATCACTATATCCCATCACATACATTACTTTGATCGAACTTGCATCAGTATCAGATGCTACCGAGGCCCATGCTTGCATCGTTTGACCAGCAACGGGATCTCCTGTTGTAATATTAGATTTTAAATGATGTTGCCAATTTCCTGAATCTACATCACCAGTTGTATTATATACACGTACCTGCCCTGGAACGACATAACCAATCCAAGTTGGATCACTTGGGGTGGAGAGGGAAGACATTGTATAATCCCCTAAAAATGAATAATTTTTGGCTGAATCTACACCAGAAAAATTATTAGGACTAATATTTACTGCACCAGATTTTGTAGAAGTATCTCCACCATTAAACGTCAAAATTGGGAATGCCGCTTGTGTTCCCCAATAAGCTCCATTATAGGTATTACTAATACTTGTTGGTGGATTACCGATCGGCTTCCAAGATAGATTACCCTTATTGGTTGAAAGATCTAAATCGGATAAATTAATCAATCCAGATGTTTGGACATAGGGTGTAGAAAGTGTTGAATTTGGATAGGCAACTAATTGGCTTGCTGATACAACGGATGATGTTGAAGTAATTCCAAGAGTAGAATCAGTATCCATTTGAATCGAACCATGTTTGGAGTAAGTTGCAGCATGGTTTGCTGCTGTAGCTCCACCTCCATTTTTAAAAGAACCTGCTACATTCACTACTGCTTTTTCTGTAATTTCTGCACTATTAAAATTGATGAGTGAACCATTGATGGTAATTGGATTATGTGAACTACTATTTCCTAATGTAATAACCGATTTATTGTTATTAGCTGCGGCAATCGCATCAGTTAAGTCATCATCAATACCCAAAGGTGTTACAATATCTGAAATTGTTACTCCATCTCCAATATTAATAGTACTATTATATATTTGCCCATTGGTAATTGCTGAATAATTTGTACCTATAACTGAACTAAGACTACATCCATCAGCATTTATGGCAATGTTTATATTCCCTATATTTGAGTAAGGAAGGTTACTCCCTCTCTGAATATCAGAACCATTAGATTGACCATCACCATAAATAATAGCTTTGTTTAGTTTGTCGTTACTCTTAGTTGAAGTATGAATTTTCAAGTTGATAGAATTATTAGGACCAGACCCTATATGGGTTGACTTGTTATTATATCCATTACCACCAGATAAGTAGGTATTGTTTGGGAGCTTAAAAGAGCTTCCTGTAGGGCTAGTCAAGTCAATACTAAGTGTGCTATTGCCTAAAATATAAGAATCACTATCATTAAATGTTCCACCACAAAGCTGCTTTCTCCCAAGACGTGGGCTCCCCGAAAAGTCTCCACCATATACATAAACACTGGAGTTGCCTTCTATAATATCTCCAGAACCAGCACCATAATTTCCACCAGCAATAGCGTTTATAATACCATTATATACAACCAATACTGAATCTTTTGTCAAGTAGCTGTTATCCCATGAACCACCAGTTAAAAACCAGTTTATTTGTCCCATTTTTACTATAGAGGTAGATGATCCCCAATGAGTTACCGAGCTATATCCCCCCCCTTCTAATGTATCTAAAATGGCAGCATTTGATATATTATAAGAATGTCCTATTTGAAAACCATTAGATTGTCCCCCATAAGTCCATCTAGAAATATCATTATTATGAATAAGATAAGAATTACCATTCTGTAAGAATGCTTGTTGGCTTGCCCATACTGTTCCTCCGCCTCCCCACAGATCCCATCCTGAACTATTTGCAGTATACGTATCCTTTTCACCATAGGAGATTTTCCCCTTAGCTGTTAGAGTTGCTACAGTAGAACTATTCATATTACTACAATAGACTACTCCCTCACCTCCAACAGAATTATCATCATTTGTTGTTCCAGCTTCTAAAACTGATTGCCCTTGGAGATACCCATTTGAACTTGCACCATATGAATAACCTGTCCAGTCATTATATCCTCCTCCTGATGTTGTTGACATGACACCAGACTGTAACCAAGTATAAATATCTCCATATATTGCGTTGCTAGTAATCTTTTGGGCATTTGAAATTACCGTATCAGACGGAATTTGTGCGTATAACTTAGCATCAGACTTTGAAGCAATAGACTGCATCCCTCCAGAGCTATTAATTCCCCATTGTACTGGAGAAATCTTCAAAGAGTCATGACCATTACCGCCAACTATTCCATATATCGCACCAGCTGTTCCAGTTGTAAAAGCAGTTCTTACATAGTTAATTATGTTGGCATTAATCACTCCCTGAGCCGCAGTATTCAATTTACTAGCCGCTGAATAAGAATTTGCTGTTCCAGCATTCCCCCCTGTAAATAAAGCTTGACCTGTTGTGAAGGCTGATGTATTGTAACTATTCGAGATAACATTTCCGGCACCAGACGTCCCTATATTTCCTTGGAATGAACCACCACTAAAAGTTGAAAATTTTGTAAAAAGATCTCCTCCCTTACCATTAATGTTGCTAGAATCACTAGTCCATCCTCCTGCCCCACTTAATGTATTATAGATTGAGCCACTTATATTTCCATAAACTGTTCCTCCTTGGTAAAATTGGTATCTTGCTTTTCCATTTGTTGAGCTGACATAAGTTGTAACATTCCCACTCACATTAACAGGAGATTTAGAAGTGCCAATCCCACCACCGTAGATATTTGTTATTTGAGAAGCAATATCACCATTTATATTAAGGTTTGTATTCCCTGAAATTGTTCCTCCCGATGCATTTCCGCCTGTTACATTGTTTATAGTAGATGATGACTGGGCAATCGTAACATGGGTACTACCAGATATTGCACCTCCTGTTGCATTGCCTCCATAAATATTCCAGCCCGCAGTACTTCCTGTTGCTCCAATATATAGGTTTGTATTTCCAGATATATCACTATTGTCCGTTCCACCATAAATGTTAGGAGCACCAGTTATCCATGAGCCATTTGTTGTTGCAAATGCATTCCCTTGGGCATAAATATTATCCCCACTTGCAGCTACGGTTACATTGCGAAAAACAGTTGGCACTCCAAAATAGACATTTGAGGGTAAGTACACAGTATAATTTGTTCCTGAAGGCTTAGAACTATTTGAGCTCGTAAGTAGATCGGCTGGATTTGAAATCCAGGTTAAACTTTTAGCATGCTCTTTTAGTGTACTAAATGTCATATTAGCTGCACTTGGGTTTGAAATTATCGTTTTTAGTACAGACTTACTTAATATTGTATTGCCTCCATAGTATAAGACAAAGTCTGAATTATTAGCATCAGTTGCGCTATACATTGCATAAAGTGCTTGTTGAACACCAGCATCTGTAGTTGGATAACTACCTATAATTGTGCCATCCTGTATAGCAGTAACCTGCCTAGTTGGTAACGTTAGATTAGCAATAGTTTGTTGCCACCCAAAGCTATCAGGCTTTATCGCATCTTCAACTGAATTTTGTGGAAGTGGAGTACGACTTGGTTGTGAAACTGAATTTCCATTGAAAGTAGTGCCACTGGGACTCACGCTTTGACTATTTATAAGTGTCTGAGTTGCTGCTGATACCCCTTGCGAAGAAAGCATCTTTTCAAGAGGAATCGTTTTACCACTTTTATTATTTACATCTTGAGAAAATTTATTCAAGTTTATAGTCGAAATCAGCGATAGTAACATTATAAAAGTTACAAGCTTAAATTTATATTTTCTTTGCATGAAGTCTCCTTTGCTTGTTTCTCACCACTAAAAATATTAATTAGATGGTGTATCGTCAAGTGTCCAGGTTAAATCTGCTGTATACTTGGCTGCACCTGCCACACCTGCCGGAACAGAAAGTTTGATGGCTGTGTCTTTTGTAGCTCCATCTTTCCCCCCAAAGGTAAGTAAACTATTACCAGAGCCGTGACCAGCCGTTGCTCCCAATATAGTTGCCGATTGTACTCCAGGTGTCAATTCTGTAGTAGCTGAAGAGATATCTGCTGGATTTGCTGTACCAGCTCCTTGAGTCTCAGCATCGCCTAAAGTCACTGTTGCTCCTGTTAATTTACCATGCCCATTCTTTACTAAATTGCTATCTGCTGTTGTAAAATCGGTCATTTGAACTTTTAAATTCCAACCTGAGAAAGTCCCACGATTATCTGCTACTTGAACATAGTTGGTACGTGTTGTATTATCATCTAATTTTTGTGCAGCAGCATTGTAAACTTCTGCTTTATTGCTTACAGGATGACTTCCAAAATCAAAACTTGAAGCATAAACAATAGTCAAACCACTGTCAGGTTTTGATGGCCCAGTAGGCTTGACACCATCAGGAGTGACTGGTTTTACTGGACTTGTCGGGTTTTGTGGATCAACTGGACCTGTGGTATCTGTTCCGGCGGTAAAAGTCACTTCTCCTTGCGTGCCATACGATTGTGTTGTAGCTGCACTAGCAAGTTGTGGAGTTACTGATGCTGCTAATAACCCTAAAGTTGCTAGAGAGATATATTTTGTTACTGATTTAGACATATAATGTCCTCTTTTCTATAATAATGTATGTTACAAATTAATTTGGTACGTTTGTCGGTAAATCAGACAATATCCAATTTAAAGTTGTAGTGTAAGCAGTCGCATCCTTGGGAGTATCTCCAGGAACAAATAACGAAACTGCTGTTGTTAATCCATCTTTAGTGACCATTGAATCGTTTCCCCACCGAATTACCCAAGTTCCAGCTCCTTCGCCAGTTGAGGCAAGAGCTACTTGTGTTTCAACACCGGGAATAAGTCCCGAAATTGTTTGTGTTTTGGGAGATTTTTCATTAGTAAAAGAAGCTGTTTCTGAACTTTTTAAATTAATCGTGGCTCCTTTAAGTACTTTGTACTTCTGAGGACCTGAGTCAATTTGAGTAAATTGTGTTTTCTCGACTACTTTTAAGTTCCAACCGGCAAATGTTCCTCGACGATCAGTTAGTTGAACATAATTTGGTGTTAAAACTTCAGAATCAAAATACTTTTGGGCTTTAGCTAGATAAGTTTGATCCTTATTGGAAATTTTATGATTTCCAAAATCAAAACTTGAGGCAAAATCAATTGTCAGTGAGCCTTCTCCCCCTGGATTAGGCTTTGAACCATCTGGATTTTGTGGAAATACAGGTAAAGTTGGATCAGGTTTGTTAGGATTAACAGGATTTTGAATTCCACTATCTGGACCAAAACCAACGGTTCCTTGTGAATTATAGCTTTGGACTTCTGTTGCATTAACTTGAATTTCCAATCCTAATGTCATTAAGATGAGAGGTATACTTAACCATCTTATTTTTTTCACAGTACCCTCCTTTTCATGGTCTGGAAATCATAGACATTTAATTTCCTGGGGCATTTGTTAAGGACCAAATTAATTGTGTCGTATATGACGTCGCTTTATTTGTACCAGCAATAACTTTAAGACTGATTGGTGATGCTGTGGAAACTGCTTCATTACCCAGATGCGCTCCACCATTTTCTTGGTAATCTGCATTAGATCCTAAACCGTATACCCAAGTTCCCATCCCTTGATTTGGACCAGCTCCTAAAATTTTACTAGCATCTGTACTAACAACAAAATTAGTGTTATTGATATAACCAGGTTTTGCAGCAGTGGTTCCATCGGTATAACCTTTACTAAAAGATAGTTCTGCTCCAGTTAGCTTGTCTCCTGAGGCATTTTTAAATTGATCAGATTCTGCAACAGTCAAGGTCCATCCATCCCAAGTTCCACGCGTATCAGTAACTTGAACATAATTAGGACGTGTTATATCAACTGTACTTCCATTTTTGTCTTTACTAATCCACTGTGCATGAGCATAATAAGTAGCATCATTTGAAGAGATTTTTTGTGCTCCAAAACTTAGACTTGAAGCAAAATCAATTGAGAGTGCTCCTCCTGTTCCGGGTGTTGGGTCGGTACCATCAGGATTTGTTGGTCCTACAGGGACAGAGGGGGTCAAAGGGTCAACTGGCTTAACCCCAGTATTATCTCCTTCAGCAAAGTTAACATAACCATTAGATTTATAGCTTCCCCCAGTACTTGTAGCACCAGCTTCACTGGCAATTATTGGTCCCACGATTAATGCAGTAGTTAGTAGTACCGTTGATTTTAATAAAATTTTATTCATTTATTTTCTCCTTTTAAATCAGAATTATGCTGGTTTAGTCGATGATGTATTTCCAGCCCATGAATTTCCAGGAACAGCTTGTAAACTCCAATACAAACTTGTAGTATATGGTGCTGCTTTCTGAATCAAGCCTGCAGGAACAGCTAAACTAATTGCTGATTTTGTTGCCACTTTAGTATGATCTGTGGTATTGGCTGTATCAACTGAACTT
>Ga0308158_10005144_pt1 | contig 10812 bp, 11 predicted proteins | sample PhyBR2_FD_201038 | JGI IMG/M metagenome (GOLD analysis project Ga0308158, IMG submission 201038) | Phyllosphere microbial communities from UC Gill Tract Community Farm, Albany, California, United States - DLSLB.R2 | ecosystem: Host-associated > Plants > Phyllosphere > Unclassified | place: USA...
ACAAAATTCAGCACCTGTTCTGTCAAAACTGCGGTGTACAATCGTTTTCAACGGGGCGACAGCCGGATGGCACACAAACCTACGCGGTCAATTTGCGCAGCGTACCGCAGGCAGACCTGGACGCTTTGGTACTGCAAAAATATGACGGTGCCGCGGTTTAGCGTCTTATCGGGTTCTGAATGCAGCTTGCTCTGATAATATTCCCGGTGCCCGCCACCACAGTGCAAGCAATAAGACAGGCGGCCGCGTCATAAGCTGTTGCAACCATGGCGCCATAATAAACAGCTGGGGGGTGCTTATGGTGTTGCACGAACCCATCAATTTCAGGCTTGGTTTTTCATGAAACCCACCTTGGACGATTGAAAAAAAAACGTCACAATGATATGATGCACGACTTAGCTGAGATCGTATTACTAACTTTCTATTTCCCCAAAGGTTAGCCACGTGCGATTTACCTCAAAACTGCTAAGCGACAATATCGTCGGGGCGTAGCGCAGCCTGGTAGCGCACTTGCATGGGGTGCAAGGGGTCGAAGGTTCGAATCCTTCCGTTCCGACCAACAAAATCAAGGACTTACGAGAAATCGGCAAGTCCTTTTTGTCATCTTACGCCGCCAGCACCCGCTGCAGTACGTTGGCAACGGTGCGGTCGCAGTTGTCACCATCAAACTCAAACGTATCGCGCGCGGTGGAATCCAGATCACGCGCCAGCAGTTTGCGCAACATTGCATCGGCACGATGATGCCGGCTGCGTACCGTTGCTTCGGGCATGCCCAAGCACAGCGCCGTCTCTTCTACTGACATTTCTTCGACCGAGCGCAGGACAAATACAGTGCGAAACGATTCCGGCAATTGATCCAATCGCGCCTCCAGCAACGAGCGCATCTGACTGCGCCTCGCTTCATGATATGGTCGATTGCTGTCGGTGATCAACATTGCATGCGTCTCGTTTTCGATATTACCCAGGTTCCGGCTGCACGTTCAGTTTCTGCACCAGCGCTGTAGCCGAACGATTGACCGCGTTATGGTCGGCAATCATCAAATTTGCAAACGATCGCACATCCTTCGATCTGGATGTAGATGTGGCCAGTTTGCCTGCATCCATATCGACCTGATTGAGAGTGACAACAATAGCGGCAATTTGGGCGTCCGTGGGTCCGGTATTCTTTGCCGTTGATGCACAACCTGACAGCGCCGCCAGCAGAATCCATCCTATATGTGTTGATTTCATTTTGCGTCCTTTATTGTATGGTTATGACAGAACGAATTGACAGCACATCAGGCAGCAACCGTTCCGTTCATAGCATTGGATGCCGCCAGATGCACTGGCGTTCCGGATATGTTGAACTGTCAAAAATATTTCAGCCGGCATCAAAACGGCCATTTCTGAAGTTTTTGTGTTTACACTGATTTGGCTATCCGGGTTTTATACGCATTTGAGAGTAATGCGTCTGGAGCGCTTTATAAGGAGTATCAGAATGAACACACAGTTTTCCATCCGCCACATTCAAACGTTTCTGGCTACCTCTGCCCTGGCTTTGGGCCTGACTATCGGCTGCGCCAATGCGGTATTCGCCCAGGTACAGCCGCAAAGTTATGAGTCAATTCAATATATTACGGGTGGCATCGGCAACGCCGAACAAAATGAATTGAAAAGTTCCGAAAAGGACTACAACCTGCATATGACGTTTTCGGCAGTCAAGGATCAGGCTTTCCTGTCTGATGTCGCTGTGCAGATTGTTGACAAGGACAACAAGAAAGTATTTGATGCCGCAAACACCGGACCTTACCTCAACGTAAAGTTGCCCGATGGCAAATATGAACTGACTGCCACATACAAAGGCGAAGCCCGCAAGCACGCATTTACGCTTGCCAAAGGCAAGGCCGAGAAGGCAGTGTTGCGCTGGCCAACTGAATAAGCGCCGCGATTTTCGTTTTTTTAATTTTAAGGGTGAAGAGACTGTGGTTTCTTCACCCTTATCCGTATAATTGACGCTATTGTTTGTTTTCCTGGAAATAAAAAATAATGGCTGATCTTACCAAAATCACCTGCCTGGACGATCTGCAACGCATTGCGCGGCGTAAAGTTCCAAAAATGTTTTACGACTATGCCGATTCGGGCGCATGGACTGAATCCACCTATCGCGCTAATCAGGAAGATTTCCAAAAGATCAAGTTTCGTCAGCGTGTCGCGGTCAATATTGAAAACCGCAATTTGCGCAGCAAAATGCTGGGACAGGATGTCACCATGCCGGTGGCGCTGGCGCCTACAGGCTCTACCGGTATGCAGCACCCCGATGGGGAAATTCTTGCTGCCCGTGCCGCAGAAAGATTTGGTGTGCCCTTTTGCCTGTCCACCATGAGCATTTGCTCGATTGAAGACATTGCCGCTCATACCTCTGCCCCCTTCTGGTTCCAGCAATACATCATGCGCGATCGGGATTTCAACGAACGCCTGATCGACCGCGCCAAGGCTGCCAACTGCTCGGCGCTGGTCGTTACACTGGATTTGCAGGTGCTTGGTCAGCGGCACAAGGATATCAAAAACGGTCTTTCTGCCCCGCCCAAGCCTACCATCCCGAATCTGCTCAACCTGGCGTTAAAACCAGAATGGGTATGGAGAATGTCCAGAACCCAGCGTCGCACCTTTGGCAATATTGTCGGGCACGCCAAGGGGGTGGACGATTTATCCTCGCTTTCTTCCTGGACCGCCGAACAGTTTGATCCCAGCCTGAACTGGAACGATATCGAATGGATCAAAAACCGCTGGGGTGGCAAACTGGTCCTAAAGGGAATCCTGGATCCGGAAGATGCGCGACTGGCAAAAGAAACCGGCGCTGACGCCATCGTTGTATCAAACCACGGTGGTCGCCAGCTTGATGGCGCCCCGTCCGCCATTTCCATGCTCCCCTCGATTATGCAAGCGATCGGCACCGACGACGGCCCTGAAGTCTGGCTCGACAGCGGTATCCGTTCCGGTCAGGACGTACTGCGCGCGATTGCGCTGGGCGCCAAAGGCACCATGATCGGTCGTGCCTTTCTATATGCGCTGGGGGCCTACGGAGAAGAAGGCGTCACCAAAATTCTGCAGATTATCCGCAACGAACTGGATATCACACTCGGATTCTGCGGACAGACAGACATCAATAAGGTGACGGCCGATATCCTGTTGCCCCAGCAACGGTAATCAGCAAGCACCCTGTTTGGCAACGATAATGCCAAACATCAAAAAAACCGTGATTGACGTTATGTGAATCACGGTTTTTTTGTGCGTGTGCTTTTCGTAACTATAGCGGGGGCTGCGGCTGGGTTCACCCACGCGCGTGCGCTGATTTAATTGACTAGAGTGAATTTATTTGGACTGAACCGTTGCAACAGAGCAGTTTAACGGGTTGTTTTAATGAGATGGTTTCGCGGGGCGGTTTAGCGTAGCAGCTTTTGACCAGATCGCTCAAGCAGGACAAACCTGGGCTGAATAAACTTAAGCAAAATAAACTTGAACAGGAAGCGCTTACGCAGAACACCCCCTGTAAGGCAAAGCGACCCTGGACAGCGATCGCGCTGCGCCAGTGTCTGTTATTGCCTGATCGCCCTAGACCTGATAGTCCTCATAGACCTAATTCGGAATCAGGGATATCAGGGAGCGACCATTTGGTCGAAAATCTTCATGACGCTGTTCAGCTCTGAGCGGATGTATTGCAGATCCTGCGCAGACAGACGAACCGCGGCATCCTGATCGTGTTGGGCATCACGGCCGTCACTCAAACGATTGCGCGCACCACTGATGGTGAACCCCTGTTCATAGAGCAGATCACGAATTTTGCGAATAAGCAGCACTTCATGATGCTGATAGTAACGACGGTTACCCCGGCGTTTGACCGGGTTCAGTTGCGTGAACTCCTGTTCCCAGTAACGCAAAACATGTGGCTTGACGCAGCACAGCTCGGATACTTCGCCGATGGTGAAATATCGCTTTGCCGGAATCGGGGGCAACGCAGTGATGGAAGGTATTTCAGTCTGATTCATGCGCAGATTGTAAACCCAAACCGTCTTTTAAGGAACCACTTTAATCAATGAGCGTAAGATCAGGATTATACTCATCACCCTGCTCTACGATACCCTTGAGCTTCTGGCTTGCATGGAAGGTAACAACCCGGCGGGCAGAGATTGGGATGACCTCACCAGTCTTGGGATTGCGACCCGGTCTTGCGGGTTTGTCTCGCACCTGAAAGTTGCCAAAACCAGACAGCTTGACCGAATCGCCCTTGGCGAGCGACTCCCGGATTTCCTCGAAAAAGGTATCCACAATATCCTTGGCCTCCCGTTTGTTCAATCCAACGCGCTCAAACAGCAATTCCGCCAATTCTGCCTTGGTTAAGGTATTGTTTTCTTCCAACATGCTCTTTCCCTTCCTGTTCTATCTTTTACGAACGCCATGCTTTTGAACCAGCAGTTCAAGCACTGCGTTCATGCACTGGTCTACACGTGTATCTTCCAAGGTTGCCGCCGGATCCTGCAACGTAAACCGCAAGGCCAGACTGCGCTCCTGCTGCTCCGAGCTTGGATCCTTCCAGACATCAAATAGTGCAATATCCTTAATAATATCAAGGAATTGCCCATCTTGCTGATTATTCTCCAATGTGTCAAGCAAGTCCTGCAGTTTCAGCGTTAAAGGCGCCCATATGGCCAGATCGCGAAATACTGCAGGCTGCCGCGCCACTTCCGTATAGTGAGCAAACTGCATATGCTGCAACGCAATAACATCCAGTTCAAACACCACGGGCGGATGAACCAGTTCATTGTCCTGCACCCATTGCGGATGCAGTTCACCAACAAAACCGATCACCTGTCCGTTAAGCAGGACATTCGCACTGCGTCCGGGATGCAGGGCCGGATGGCTTACCGGCTCGAAACGAAGGTGGCGTGCCTGCTGGCTGCATAGGCGCTCAATATCGTTTTTGACATCAAAAAAATCTGTTTGGCGCACGGGCAAACCCCACTGCTCCGGTTTCGCCGGACCCCACGCCGCGCCGGCCAGATGTAGCGGCTGGCGCACACCGGCCACGCTCAGATCGCCATCAGTCACAGCGCTGTCGCGGATAAAGATGCGCCCCAGCTCAAAAACCCGAACCCGGCTCTGCTGCCGCTTCTGATTATATTGAATATTGGCGACCAGCCCGCCGATCAGGCCTGAGCGCATCACTTCGAGCTGGCTGGCAATGGGGTTGAGCAATACGATCGGGTCGGTATTGCCCATGTAATTGCTTTCCCAGTCTTTCTGCACGAAACTGAAATTGACCACCTCCTGGTAGTCCAGCGCAGCCATGAGATGGCGCAACTGGTGCTGGGAGCGACGCGTTTCGTTCGTAGGCAGCATCGTGGCCGACGTCTTTGGCGGATTGCTGGGAATATTCTCGAATCCGTAAATACGGGCGACCTCTTCGATCAGGTCTTCCTCTATTTCCAGGTCAAAACGAAATGACGGCGGGACAACGGAAAATACGCCGTCCTGTTCCGTAAATTGAAAATTGAGCTTGGTAAAGACGTCGCGCACGTGTGCTTCGGTAACTGGAATACCCAGCACCTTGCGGCAACGAGCAAGACGCATAGCCACGGCGGGCCGTGCCGGCAGCGCAATGCTTTGATCGCTGACCGGACCGGCCTGACCGCCACAGATCTCGAGAATCAGGCTGGAAATATACTCAATGTGTTCAACGATGTTCTGGAAATCCACTCCGCGCTCAAAGCGGTGGCTGGCTTCGGAACTGAACTTGTAGCGACGCGCGCGCCCGGCGATGGCGTCAGGAAACCAGAAAGCGGCTTCCAGGTAAATATCGGTGGTATCCAGGGACACAGCTGTGGCGGCTCCGCCCATGATTCCGGCCAGGCTTTCGATCGTCTCGCCGGCGGTAATCACGCCCACATCGGAAGCCAGTTGCACCGTCTGATCATTCAGCAGCGTCAGGCTTTCCCCTTCTTTTGCCCAGCGTACGGTAAGCCCGCCATTGATCTTGGCCAGGTCAAACACGTGGGTGGGACGGCCCAGCTCCAGCATGACGTAATTGGAAATATCCACCAATGCCGAGACTGAACGCTGGCCAGCGCGTTCCAGCCGGCTTTTCATCCAGTCGGGCGTGGCAGCCCGGGCATTGACGCCGTGAATGATCCGGCCCGCAAAGCGACCGCACAGATCCGGCGCCTGGACAGTGACCGGCAGTGTATCCTGATGCGTGACGGCCACCGGCTTGCTGACCGGCTCGGTCAACGGCGCACCCGTTAGCGCACGCACTTCACGCGCCACACCCAAAATGGACAGGCAATCGGCACGATTGGGCGTCAGTTTTATTTCGAAAATGGTATCGTTCAGGTCCAGTGCGCTGCGGATATCCTGCCCGACTTTTGCGTCGGCATCCAGCTCCAGCAACCCGCCATGATCCTGGGACAGGCCCAGTTCACGCGCAGAACACAACATGCCGAACGAATCTTCGCCGCGCATGCGCGCCTTGCTGATTTTGAAGTCTCCGGGAAGGACCGCGCCAATTCGCGCCAGCGGCACCTTCAGGCCCTCGGCGGCGTTCGGCGCCCCACAGACAATCTGCAACGGTTCGCTCGAGCCGTCATCCACGGTACAGATGCGCAGTTTGTCAGCATTGGGATGGGCGCGCACGGCCGTGATGTGGGCCACTACGATCCCCGAAAATGGCGGCGCGACGGGCGCAGTCCCTTCGATTTCCAGGCCGGCCATGGTCAGCATATGCGCCAGCTCGTCGGTGGAAATCGATGGGTTAACGAAGGATCTTAACCAGGATTCAGGAAATAACATGATGTCTTTTTCTAGGTTCAAATAGGGAGTTAAAGCGTGAAAATCAGCGATTGAACTGACGCAGGAAACGCAAGTCTCCCTCGTAGAACTGCCTCAGATCATTCACGCCGTAGCGCAACATAGTCAGACGCTCAATGCCTGATCCGAACGCGAACCCGATGTATTTTTCAGGGTCCAGTCCGAAATTGCGTACAACCTCCGGATGCACCTGGCCTGAACCGGAAATTTCCAGCCAGCGTCCCTGATTGGGACCAGAGGTGAACATCATGTCGATTTCGGCAGATGGCTCGGTGAACGGGAAAAAAGAAGGTCGAAACCGCACGCTCAAGTCGTCGGTTTCAAAAAAAGCTTTCAGAAAATTCGTATACACCCCTTTCAGATCAGCAAAAGAGATGTCTTCCGCGATCCACAGGCCCTCGACCTGATGGAACATGGGGGAATGCGTTGCGTCGCTGTCCACACGATAAGTACGGCCAGGTGCAATTACTTTGATTGGCGGCTTGTGCATGCGGGCGTAACGCACCTGCATGGGACTGGTGTGGGTGCGCAGCAGAAAAGGCAGGCCCCCGGCGTCGTTCATATCCACGTAGAAGGTATCCTGCATGGAGCGCGCAGGATGATTCTCGGGGTTATTCAAGGCGGTAAAGTTGGTCCAGTCATTCTCGATCTCGGGGCCATCAGCCACATCGAAACCGATGCTATGGAAAATTTCTTCGATACGCTGCCATGACTGGATCACCGGATGGACGCCGCCCATGGAGCGACCCCTGCCCGGCAAGGTGACATCAATGGTTTCCGCGGCAAGGCGCTGGTTCAATTGATCACGCGCGAACTGCTCGCGACGCGCGTTGAGCAACGATTCGATTTGCTGCTTGACCCTGTTGATGCGGGCGCCTTCGGCTTTCTTCTGATCAGGGGGCAGCTGTGCCAGCCCTTTCATGAAGCCGGTGATGACCCCGTTTTTCCCAAGAAATTTTGCCTTTTCGTTTTCAAGCGAAGCCGAATCGGTTGCATGCTCGAATTTGTCTTTGGCCTGAAGAATCAGATCGTCCAGCGATTGCGTCATGAAATTACCATTCTTGAAATAACAAACGGGACCCGAAACGAGCCCCGTTTGTATACAGCACAAATTTAAATCGTCAGTGGATCAGGCGCCCAGGGCAGATTTGGCCTGTTTGACAACGGCGGCAAAACCAGCCTTGTCGTGGACAGCCATATCGGCCAGAACCTTGCGGTCCAGTTCAATGGCGGCCTTTTTCAGTCCGGCGATAAATACACTGTAGGTCATGCCGTTCTCACGGACAGCCGCGTTGATACGGGTAATCCAGAGAGCGCGGAATGTACGTTTCTTATTGCGACGGTCACGATATGCATACTGACCAGCACGCATGACTGCCTGTTTGGCAATACGGAACACATTGCCGCGGCGACCACGATAGCCTTTGGCTGCAGCAATAACTTTTTTGTGACGAGCACGTGCGGTAACACCGCGTTTTACGCGAGGCATAGTCTAACTCCTATCAAGCAAAAGGCATCATGGCTTTTACTGAAGCCACGTTGGATTCGTGAACGGCTGTCGTGCCGCGCAGATGACGTTTGTTTTTCGTGGTTTTCTTTGTCAGAATGTGGCGTTTGAAAGCCTGACCACGCTTGATAGAACCGCTACCGCGTACGATAAAGCGCTTGGAAGCACTTTTCTTGGTTTTCATTTTGGGCATAACTGATACCTGCAAATGTGGATAAAAGGTGCTTAATAACCGTTTATTAAGACTTTGCTAACCCGTATCCATTTTTCCCGTCACGATCCGCTCGAACGCCCCGAATCAGCTGTTATATTTCATGGTTACCCAGAAAACAGTGCTCCGTGATGCCTACGGCCTGCGGGAAACCATTGATTATACGATGATTTTTCTCCAACTGCCAGCAATTAAGTGAGCAAAACCGGAGAGAATTCGTTGAATCGGCAATAAATGTGGCCCTCAGGCGACGGATTGTTAATAAAGCGGGTCTTCACCTGCCCTTTTACAAGCGTCCCTGCTGGGCGCTTATCGGGTCAATTGTTGACGAAACGACATGGCTTCGGTCAAATCGATTGCGCGAATCTGCCCTACCTCTGCCATATCCGCGATCGTGCGGGCTACGCGCAACACCCGGTGCATCGCTCTGGCTGACCATCCCCAGTGTCTGCCGGCCCGGGCCAGCAATTGGGTCGCCTCGCAATCCGTACGACAGACCTGATCCATCAGATCTGGCGTCAGCAACGCATTTAATCGCCCCTGGCGCTGCAATTGCCGCTCACGGCAGCGCACAACTCGTTGCCGTACCACGCCGGAAGGCTCGGATGCCGGCAACTGCTGCCAACCCTGCGCCGGTGGCGTCAACTGTAACAGCATATCCATGCGATCCAGAAATGGCCCCGACAGGCGCGCGCGATAGCGCTCAATTTGCTCCGGCGTACAACGACAAGATCGGTGCGTGCTACCCAGGTAGCCGCAGGGACACGGATTCATGGCCGCTACCAGTTGAAAACGGCACGGATAGCTCACTGAACGATTGGCCCGGGCGATATGGATTTCTCCTGTTTCCATGGGTTCACGCAAGGCTTCCAGCACATGTCGCTGAAATTCGGGCAACTCATCCAGAAACAGGACGCCATGATGAGCCAGGCTGATTTGGCCAGGCCGTGGATTGACCCCGCCACCGATTAAGGCTGCTGCAGAACTGGAGTGATGCGGCGCGCGCATAGGGACTTTCCTTGAGAAACGGGGTGCACGCTGGTGCAGGCTGTGAATCGCCGCGACTTCTATGGCTGCATTTTCATCCAAAGGGGGCAATATTCCGGGCAGTCGTTGCGCCAGCATGCTTTTGCCTATGCCGGGCGGCCCGGACATCAGCAAGCCATGGCAGCCGCTGGCAGCGACCTCCAGGGCCCGACAGGCTACCTGCTGGCCACGCACATCGGATAAACAAAGTTCAGGCGCCCCTTCACCCTCCTGCTCTTTCTGACTCTTCAGGCAAGCCTGGCCATCCACCGTTACGGGCGCTAACACTGCTGTTTCATCCAGATGGCTTGCCACTTCCCGCAACGTACGGGCGCCAATGACAGTCAGGCCGGGTACGGCGGCAGCCAAACAGGCATTCTCGTCAGGCAAAATAAGAATGGGTCGGCTACCCGCCTTCTCGGGCCGCTGCGCCCTACCGGCCCTGGCTGCGGCAAGGGCAATAACCAGCGGAGCAGCAACGGGGACCAGTGCGCCGGTAAGCGAGAGCTCGCCCGCAAAAACGATACCGGGCAGTACCTGCTGAGCCATTTTGTCTGACAAGACCAGTTGCCCTGAAGCCAGCAACACGCCCAGCGCAATCGGCAGATCGAATCTGCCGGATTCTTTCGGAATGTCGGCCGGCGCAAGATTTGCCGTTAATCGTCCGGCCGGGAAGCTATATCCACTACTCAAAATGGCCGAGCGCACCCGCTCCCTGCTCTCGCGAACACCGGCGTCCGGCAACCCGACAATGGTAAAAGACGGCAACCCCTGGGCGAGATGCACTTCAACAAACACTTCTGGCGCGTGCATACCGCAAAGCGCCCTGCTGGCCAACACCGCTAAGCTCATCCGAATCTCCTGAATGCATCAGGGCATTCTGGCAGAAACCTGGCGCGACCACCGTTATTACAGGATAGATTGATCTATAGTGGGAATTGACAGCCCGGAGATAGCTGCCATGCACAGAACACTCGAGCAGGCAGCCTGACGAAGCCGATCGTCGTGAGCGATACTGGCAGCCCGGTACATAGGGCCTCGCACATAGGCCTCACACATACGGCCTCGCATATGGAGTCACAAATGGAGTCACAAATGAGGCCTTATATGACACCTCATAAAATCCCAGATACTGCCCGACATATGACCGACAAATGATCTGTCAACACCCAAGCAGGCGTGATACTGGCAGCCCTCCCCATGGGCAGACCCGGGGAGCAGCCGTATA
>Ga0308158_10005146_pt1 | contig 10810 bp, 8 predicted proteins | sample PhyBR2_FD_201038 | JGI IMG/M metagenome (GOLD analysis project Ga0308158, IMG submission 201038) | Phyllosphere microbial communities from UC Gill Tract Community Farm, Albany, California, United States - DLSLB.R2 | ecosystem: Host-associated > Plants > Phyllosphere > Unclassified | place: USA...
CGTTGTTGGTGTGCAGGCTCAGCATGATGGACTCCGAAAATGTAGGGGAAGAATTCTGTATGTCGAGTGCGTCACTCGCTCTCATGAGTACAAGGCGACACATTTCCGTACGGCATTAAATTCTTTATCGAATTTGTTGAAATAAATTTTTCAGTCGGTATTCAAGCCTGCGCTGACCGCCTCACCTTGTCGTACGTCGCAGCAATAGCAAGCCTTCGATAATGCGAATGAGGATGATAATGATTCTCATCTCTGTTAGAATCCCGGTTTTTCGCACCTTACGATCGCCAAACCATGACCCAACACACCAATGCTCCGCTGCGCCCACCCGTCGAATCGATCCTGTCGCGCCTGATCAGGCGTGCTCTCGTTGGCGCTGTCGCCTCGGCGCCGATGCTGGTGCTGCCGTTTGCCGCCAATGCGCAGGAGGCAGGGCCCGCGGTAGAGAAGGTGATCATCACCGGTGCGAAAGTACAGGCCGATCCGGCCTACGCTGGCGGCCAGATCGGCCGCAGCGGCGGCCTGGGCATTCTGGGCGAGGCGGACATCATGAAGACGCCGTTCTCCACTACCAACTATACGTCGCAGATCCTCGAAGACCAGCAGGTACGCACGCTGGCCGACGTCGTCGTCAACGAAGCGTCGGTGCGCGTGATGACGTCGACCGGCGGTTTCAGCGAAGACTTCCAGATCCGGGGCTTCAATGTCACCAGCGGCGACGTCGGCCTGAACGGCCTGTACGGCCTGTCGTCGTCGAACCGCATGCCGGCCGCCATCATGGAGCGCGTTGAAGTGCTCAAGGGCCCGGGCACGCTGATGTACGGCATCAGCCCGAACGGCAGCGTTGGCGGCAATATCAATATCGTGACCAAGCGCGCAGGCGACCAGCCACTGACGCGCGTGACCGCCACCTATGAAAGCCAGGCGCTGTTTGGCACCCATGTCGACGTGGGCCGCCGCTTTGGCGACAACGGCGCCTGGGGCGTGCGCGTCAATGGCGTGATCCGCGGCGGCGACACCAATATCGACGACGGCAAGCAGGACTTCGGGCTGGCCGCAATTGCGCTCGATTACCGCTCGCCGAAACTGCGCTGGACCCTGGACAGCTACGGCCAGCAAGAAAAGACCGACAACTTCCGTGCGCAGAACAGCTTCCGGCCCGACATCGCATCGATCCCGGCGCCACCGTCGGGCCACCGCGCCGTGTATCGTGGCGCCGACCTCGAGTTCCGCGATGCGACGATCGCCTCGCGCCTCGAATACGATGTGTCGAAACAGTTGATGGTCTATGCGACGGCAGGCTACCACTACGGTGCCAGCGAGCAGGACTTCCCAACGGCGCGCGCACTGAACGCGGTCGACGCCGCCGGCAACTTCCGCCTGACCAACGCCTGGTACGACGCCTATGGACGCAGCAAGACCGGCGAAGTCGGCGCCCGCCTGAGCCTGGACACGGCCGGCATCAAGCACTTCATCACCGCCTCGGTCTCGCGCCTGGACAGCGAAGCGGGCAGCTTCTATCTGACAGCCCCGGCCAACTCGTCGCAGCTGTCGAACATCTATAACCCGGTCGCGATCGCGCCGATGATGGGCGAGCGCTTGGCGCCGACCAAGACGTCGGAAACCGAGCTGTCGAGCGTCTCGCTGACCGATACGCTGACGTTCCTGGACGGCCGCGTGCTGTTCACCGGCGGCTTGCGCAAGCAAAAGGTAGCGGCCGACAACGTGGCGCCAAGCGGCGCGGTGACAAGCTCATACAGCGAAAGCGCCGTGTCGCCGCTGGCTGGCCTGGTCGTCATGCCGATGGAAAACGTGTCGCTGTATGCCAACTTCACATCGGGCCTGACCCGCGGCAGCACCGCCCCGGCCACAGCCGCGAACGCCGGTGAAGTCTTCGCCCCGTTCAAATCCAAGCAATACGAAGTGGGCACGAAAGTCGATACCGGCCGCGTCCTGCTCGGCGCCGCCGTGTTCCAGATCGACCGCCCGAACGCCATCACCGATCCGCTGACGACGGTCTACAGCCTGGACGGCACGCAGCGCAATCGCGGCCTGGAATTGTCCGCAGTCGGCGAAGCTGCACCGGGGCTGCGCCTGATGACGAGCGCCACGTTCTACAACGCCAAGCAGCAGCGCACCGCCGGCGGCATCAACGAAGGCAAGAAAGCCACGGGCGTGCCGAAGAATGCATTCAACGCCGGCGTGGACTGGGACTTGCCATGGATTAGCGGCCTGAGTCTGAATGCCCGCGCGATCCACACGGCGGAGCTGGCGCAGAATGTCACCAATACCGTGTATATCTCGTCGTGGACGCGCTTCGATCTCGGCGCGCGCTATCGCACCGAGCTGATGGGCAAGCCGGTCGTGCTGCGTGCCAGTGTTGAGAATGCCGCGAACAAGCGCTACTGGCTGTCGAGCAGCACGCTGGCGACGGTTGGCACGGCGGCGGCGCCGCGCACGGTGCTGGTATCGGCGCAGGTCGATTTCTAAGTCATACTGCGTTATCAGCTGGGACCTGCTTGCATGGCGAATGCGGGCAGGTCCTGCGTTTTTTGGCAGCGCCAGCGCGCGCTACTAGATTCGGAACAAAAATTTGCTCCTGGTGTTGTTTTGCGGTAACTGAATCACGTGCATTCTGTTGCTCTAGGGTATAGTTCTTCACATATTTTGCGAACATGTGATGAAACTTATAACCTTTGAAATCAGCGATCGTTCCCTTGCGATCACCACCGTGAAAAAAGCTGGAGAGCAATGGGACTGTGTGATATCGGCTTCCAGCCATGCCGGTGACGGCGCGATGTCAGCCATCGTCCAGAAACAGGTGAAGTTTGACGGCGCGTATTGTGCTGATATGGTGCTGGAGAAGGCGGTCGATTTCAGTGGCGCTTTCCTGCAGCTGATGATCTAAGGCGGTTGGTGCCGGTCTGTCCTCGTCCCCCGGGTGCCGGATGCGATGGGATGCAGTTGGACACGGCTTCAACCTAATCTTGTCAAACCCCAGCGCTTGCGCAGTACTGCCCAAGCCTGGGCACGCACCCTGAAATCGTAAACCACCTCGAAGGTATCTTTTCTCGAGCTCCGGTGTCAGGTCTGACATCTGGGCACGACCTCAACTTAACCTTGTCAGACCCCAGCGCTTGCACGGCACTGCCCAATCCTTTGCATGTCCGAACTACGGTGTCACGAACTACGGTGTCAGGCCTGACATTTGGACACGGCCTCAACCCTAACTACGGTGTCAGGTCTGATATTTGCACATGACATCAAGCTAATCTTGTCAGACTCTAGCGCTTGCATAACACTGCCAAGCTCTAGCACACGACCTGAAATCGGAACCAACCCCGACGGCATCTATTCTCAAGTCTGGCGTCCGTGCACCGTGGCGCTTGCCCCAACCAATCAGCAGCATGGATGCAGCGTGAACAGCTTTGGCTTATGATGGCGCGTTTTCGACAGTATTCATCGCCTGCGCCCAGGCGACCACACCCTCCAGCATGAGCACTCCTTCGACCATTCCGGCTGCCACGGCCATCGTCCCGCCATCTCGCCGCCTGTCGGTTGCCCCCATGATGGACTGGACCGACCGCCACTGCCGCGTCTTTCACCGGCAGATCACCCGCCACACCTGGCTCTACACCGAGATGGTCAACACCGGCGCGCTGGTCTATGGCGACGCCGAGCGTCATCTGCGCTTCGACGACATCGAGCATCCTGTTGCCCTGCAACTGGGCGGCAGCGACCCGGGCGATCTGGCCAAGAGCGCGAAGCTCGGCGAGCAGTGGGGCTACGACGAGATCAACCTGAACTGCGGCTGCCCCTCCGAGCGCGTGCAGAAGGGTTCTTTTGGCGCCTGCCTGATGAATGAGCCGCAACTGGTGGCCGATTGCGTCAAAGCGATGCGCGACGCCGTCTCGATCGACGTCACGGTCAAGCACCGCATCGGCATCGATCACAATGAAGAATACGGCTTCGTGCGCGACTTCATCGGTACGGTCGCCGATGCCGGCTGCAACACGTTCATCGTGCACGCCCGCAACGCGATCCTGAAAGGCCTGTCGCCGAAGGAAAACCGCGAGATCCCGCCGCTGCGCTACGCTGTGGCGTATGAGCTCAAGCGCGAGTTTCCTGACCTCGAGATCATCATCAATGGCGGCATCAAGAGCGACGACGAGATCGCGCTGCATCTGCAGCACGTCGACGGCGTCATGCTGGGGCGCGAGGCCTATCACAACCCATGGACGATGGCCGACTGGGATGCCCGTTTCTACGATGCCCCTGGCGCGGCGCGCACGCGGATCGACGTGCTCGAAGCGATGATCCCGTACATCGAAGCGCAACTGCGCCAGTACGGCCCGCTGGGCTTGAAACTGAACAGCATCACGCGCCACATGCTGGGCCTGATGCAAGGCTTGCCGGGCGCACGCGCTTTCCGCCAGACGCTGTCGGACTCGAAGCAGCTGGCGCTGGGCGATGCACGCCTGCTGCTGGCGGCCGCTGCCCGGATGCCAGCGACCGCATAAGCACACCTCACCGACAAAAAGCGTGCCTTGGCACGCTTTTTTTTCGCCTGTCGACAAAGCGAGACATTTCCTTACCGAAACTATCTTGAAGCTTCAAATTTGCTTGCCGAAGAGCAACCTCGGTTCCATAATGTTTCCCTGTTCCAATTCTTGAACCCTATCCGCGCTGTTGTTGCGGTGAAACAATTCATTCGAGAAAGAGATTTTCTCGCTGGTTGAGGAAATCTTGATTTATCCTTTAGGAAATAGCTGAAAACTATAAGAAACATAGGTTTCACTTGCGCATCGTACGGTGTATCGCGTGACGCGATCTCAACCGGGCGAGTTTCGATCAATAAGTTACAGGGAAAACACGAATGAATTTGAACAACATGAAGGTCGGCACCCGTCTGGCCCTCGGTTTTGCACTGGTTCTGGTACTGCTGGTCGCAGTCGCGGTGGTCGGTATCCTGCGCATGGCGCAGATCCAGGATCGCCTCGATCACGTGGTAAGCGTCAGCAACGTATCGACCGGTCTCGTGGTCGAGATGCGCAACAATGTCAGCGATCGCCTCGCTTCGCTGCGCGTGCTGACCCTGATGACCGACCCGGCCGACATGGAACCGGAAATCGTCAAATTCAAGGAACAAACCGCCAAGTACGATGCGGCCCAGGCCAAGCTGGCGGCGTTGTTCGCACAGTACGCCAATGCCCAGGAAAAGACGCTGCTGACGCAGATCAAGGAACACGAGGCCACCGCGATGCCTGCCATCGCCCGCGCTACCGAACTGTACCTGGCCGCAAATGCGATGGACGCCACCCGCGTGATGATTCGCGAAGTGCGTCCCGTGCAGCGTAAATGGACCGACGCCCTGAACGCGTTGTCGGCCCTCGAAGACAAACAGAATGCCCAAAGCAAGGCCGATGCCGAAACGGCGTTCGCCAATGCCCGTAACTTCATGCTGATCCTGCTGGTCCTGGCTGTCGTCATGGGGATCGTCGCTGCCGTGGCCATCACCCGCAGCCTGCTCAAGCAGCTTGGCGGCGAGCCAGCCTACACGGCCAAGATCGCCGGCAGCATCGCCCATGGCGACCTGTCGATCGCCATCGACACGAAAGAATCGGACCGCGGCAGCCTGCTGGTCGAAATGAAGGAAATGCGCAACAGCCTGGTTGGTATCGTCGAGCAAGTGCGTCGCGGTACGGAAACCATCGGTACCGCCTCGCGTGAAATCGCCGCCGGCAATATCGACCTGTCGTCGCGGACCGAACTGCAGGCAAGCTCGCTGGAAAAGACCGCCTCGGCGATGGAACAGCTGACCGCGACCGTGAAACAGAATGCCGACAGTGCCCGCGAAGCCAATGCGCTGGCGGCAACCGCGTCGGACGTGGCCCGCAAGGGCGGCGACGTGGTGTCGCAAGTGGTCGGCACGATGGGCGAGATCAATACGTCGGCCAACAAGATCTCGGACATCATCGGCGTCATCGATGGAATCGCTTTCCAGACCAACATCCTGGCGTTGAACGCGGCAGTCGAAGCGGCCCGTGCCGGTGAACAGGGCCGTGGTTTCGCGGTCGTGGCATCCGAGGTGCGCAATCTGGCGCAGCGTTCGGCAGCAGCAGCAAAAGAAATCAAGACGCTGATCGGCGACTCGGTCGAGAAGGTCGAGCGCGGCAGCAAGCTGGTTGGCCAGGCCGGCGTGACGATGGACGAAGTGGTCTCGAGCGTCAAGCGCGTGACCGACATCATGAGCGAAATCGCCAACGCCAGCGCCGAGCAAAGCGCCGGCATCGCCCAGGTCAACACGTCGATCATCGAGATGGACAGCATGACGCAACAAAACGCTGCGCTGGTCGAACAAGCCGCCGCAGCCGCACAGAGTCTGCAGGATCAGGCAGGCGAGCTGGCCCGCGTGGTCAGCATCTTCAAGCTGGAAGAGGGCGAAGAGCACCACGTTCCAGCCCACGCCAAGGCCCCGGCAGCGGCGCCGGTCGTGACCTCCACTGCGGTGGTGGCGCGCCCGGTCGTCAAGCGCCCGGCACCACCGGCACTGAAGAAGCCGGCCGCAGCCCCGGCCGCACCGAAAAAAGCGGGAGAAGCAGTTGCAGCGCCGAAGCCGAAGAAAGCCGCCGTCAGCGCCACCGCCAGCGCCGACGAGTGGGAAGAGTTCTGATTTTTAAGTAGTCGACCAGCGCCGGCCCGCCGTGCGGCGCACACCCAGACCATTGCCGTTCAATTCAAAAACCTTAAGTGGGGAAACCATGAAAAACCTGTCCGCCAAACTGTTCGTTGCACTGACCCTGACCGCCGCTGCCGGCGCGAGCTTCGCCGCTGAGACCTCGGCCCAGTTCGATCCAAAGAAATGCAGCATCGAGTACCCGAAGGCGTCGCTGATGAATGAAGAGCAGGGCACGACCACCGCGTCGTTCCTGGTCACCGCGGACGGCACCGTGACGGAATCGAAGATCGACAAGTCGAGCGGCTTCAAGAACCTGGACCGCGCGCTGGTCAAGGGCCTGACCTCGTGCAAGTTCAAGCCGGGCACCAAGGACGGCGCACCAGCACAGACCTGGACCAAGATCGACTACGCTTTCAAGCTGGACTGATCCACGCTCCCTTTACGTTTCCTTTCACGCAGCCGGCCCATGTGCCGGCTGCGTCGTTTCAGCCCCCTGCAGCACTGTCTTGCGCGCCGTATCCCCTCCGCACCAAACAATCTTGGTTGTTACAAGATTGTTGCCATATGTTACTACTGTAATGACTTGGTTCAATCCCGTTTTTTACCGCATGTGCCCGCTACAGTAGGTTCATACAAACAGAAACCGAAACGGAGCACACCATGAAAACCTTCCTCTCGACCGCTACCGCTGCCGCTGCCGCGCTCCTGATCGGCACCTCGGCTTTCGCACCGGTGCAAGCGCAGCCGCATCACCAGCGCGCCGACGTCATCATCATCAAGAAGGCGCCGCCAGCGCTGCGCCGCGAAGCCGTGCCGAACGCACGCCGTGGTTTCGACTGGGTGCCGGGTTACTGGAACTGGAACGGTCGCCGCCACGATTGGGTGGGCGGCCATTGGGAAAAAGTGCGTCCGGGCTATGCCTATCAGCGCGCACAGTGGCGCCAGGACCGTAATGGCTGGCACCTCGACCGCGGCGGCTGGCGTCAGGAAGTGCGCGGCCGTGACAACGGTCCACGCGGCGACCGCGATCGCGACGGCGTCCCGAACCGCCACGACGACCGTCCGAACAATCCAAACCGTTATTGATGGGGCAGGGAGCGGCGCCGCAGGGCACGGTTCAAGAGACCGTGCCGTCGCCGCCGCACACCTGGTTACGGCCTGACAGTTTGGCCTGGTAGAGCAGGGCGTCAGCACGTTCCACCAGGCTACTGGCGGCAATGGCCACGCCTTCCCCGGTCGTGCTGGCCACCGTCGACGTGTAGACGCCGGCGCTGATCGTCACGATGCCGGCGTCATTGCCGGCATGCGCGATCTGCAGTGCCATCACGGCGCAGCGGATGCGCTCGGCGACCATCCTGGCCCCGGCCGGGTCGGTATCCGGCAGCAGCGCGACGAATTCTTCACCCCCATAACGCGCCGCCAGATCGGCCGGGCGCACCAGGCTGTCCCGCAGCGCCGCCGCTACCTGGCGCAGGCAGGCGTCGCCCGCCACGTGGCCATAGGTATCGTTAAAGCGCTTGAAGTAGTCGACGTCGATCAGCACGATCGACAGCGGCAGCCCGCTACGCGCCGCGCGCGCATTTTCCAGCGTCATCGCCGCTTCGAAACGGCGCCGGTTGGCGATGCCGGTCAAGCCATCGTGGTCGGCCAGCACGGTCAGTGCGCGGTTATGTTCCTGCAGTTGCTCGCGCGCCCCCACCAGTTCGTTTTGCAGATGGTCGCGAATCATGATCTGGCGCACCAGCCGCCAGCCAAAGGCAAGCAACAGCACGATGGCGACAAACGTGATTGCGGCTTGCGTTAGCACCGATTGCAGCCATTTCGCGAGGATTTCCTCCTTCGATTGCGCGGTCGCGACAATCAATGGATAGGTGTCGAGGTGGCGGTAACTGTAGAGCCGCTCGATGCTGTCGATCTTCGAGCGTCGCATGCCGGAGCCCACCGGCCCCTGGCTCAGGTACATCTGCTGGATCGGGCCATTGCTGACATTGGTGCCAATCAGCGACTCGCTGTGCGGCAGGCGGTAAACCATCGTGCCATCGTCGAGCGTGAGCATGACCACGCCGGCGCGGCCGACGTCGAAGCTTTCGTATAGCGTTGAAAAATACGCGATGCGGATGGTGCCCAGTGCCACACCGGCGAACGTGCCGTCGGGATGATCGAGCCGGCGCGACACCGGCAACACCCATTCGCCGCTCGACCGGCTGCGCACCGGTTTGCCCACATGCACGTCGCGATCCCGGTGTTTAAGGTGATATTGAAAGTACTCGCGGTCGGCGTTGTTGTACTGCGGCGTGCGGTCTTGCGACGTCATCACCCAGCGTCCATCGGCGCCAAACACGAACAGGGCATGCAGCTCATCGACCTGCGAGGCCATATTCTTCAGATGCAGCTGCAACCGGGTGCGCGCCGCGCCGCGCTCTGTGCCATCGGTTTCCACGCGCTCGACCACGCCGGAGAGCACGGTATCGACGACACGCACGGCGCTTTCTCCCTGCGCCGCCAGCGCATGCGACATATTGGCGGTGGCCACGGCCACTTCGGTCAGGCGTTCCTGGCGCGCACGCCAACTGTCCGAGATCTGGATCGCCAGCAATAGCAGGCACAGCGCGATCAGGAACAGCAACGCATTGCGCACGGCGGGGCGCTTTTCAGCGGTCAGGCGGGAAATTTCGGGAACGGCACTGGTGTCTGGCATCGGGGGGATGGCGAGCCGCCACTGGTACAAACGCCCGAGGTCGTCAGCAACAGGGACTCTGATTACTTGTAGAAAACCAACAGATTGTCGCACAGCGCTGCCACTGCACTTGGATTGTCGCCGCCCTGTTACAACTGCAGCTCAGCTCAGGCCACACGCAGGCCCAGTTCGCTGATCAGTTCGGCCGCCTGGCGCGGTGTGATCCAGGCGCCCTGGAACAGCTTGACGTCGGCCAGTGTCAAGCCCGAGAGATCTGCTTCGCGCAGGTCGGCATTGTCGAAGCGCGCCTGTTTCAGGCTGGCGTTGCGCAGGCTCCCGCCCTCGAACACGGTGTCCCGAAAGTCGCAGGCGGCCAGGTCGGCATCGGAAAAGTCGAGTTCTTTCAATGTCGATTTGCGAAACGACATGCGGCGCAGGTCGGCGCCGATCAGCAGGCATTCTTGAAAGGTCAAACCCAGATGCGCCGCTTCTTCGAAATTCGCACCGGTCAATTTGCAGCCCTTGAAGGTGAGTGAGGCAAGGCGCGCACGACGCCAGCTGCTGTTATTCAGGTCGCAGCTCTGGAACTGCGCGTCGGTCAGGTCGGCCGCTTCGAAATCGGCTTGCCGGCCGCGGCAGCGCTGCCAGGTGGTCTGCGCCAGTTTGGCGGCGTAAAACGAGGTTTCGGCAATGCTGCAGTTGATGAAACTGCTGCCGCGCAGGTCGAGTCGCGACAGATCGGCAGCGTCGAGCACGCAATCGAGAAAAGTGACGTTGCCGCTGGCAAGTGCCGCATCGATCGCGTCACGGCCGGGAAATTGGGTAAATGTATGCATTGATTTATGTTGAAAAAGCGCATGCCAAAGAAGGGAACCGTTCTTCAAGTTCCCGGATTGCGCTGATGGCACGCAATATCACGCCAGGGAGCCAGCACATCGCCAGCGACATAATGACTGCGGCAGTCTACCTGAATTCGCCCATGCCCAATCCGTGCAAGATTCCACCAGGAATTGATGGCGTTTTGACGGCTGGCGCGGGTGTTGTTCGCATGATGAGCAAGGCACCAGCTGCGTTTCCACTTGGACAAAAAAGAAGGTAAGATAGTGTTGCTCCCTTTATGTTTTTGATAAGCCCTTATTCTTGGTTAAGCATATTGAAAATAGTTGAAGGGTAATCGTGTTTGAGAAATTCGGAATACAAGATGGATCATAAGAAAACGGCTGATTGGGATCTCGCTTCCGGCAGCTGGACGGTGGCAGCCAACGATGGCGAGATTCGCCTGAACCGCACGGTGATGGGCAATCCCGTCGCCGCCTCATTGGGTTCTGCAGATATTGCCGCCATCATGAACATGCGCCGTGCGCACGGTGCGTCAACGCTGTATCCCCCCGATTTCAATTTCTCGCCCATCGACGGCGCGCAACTGGCGCCCAATCCCCCGAGCGGCGCCAGCT
>Ga0308158_10005147_pt1 | contig 10806 bp, 6 predicted proteins | sample PhyBR2_FD_201038 | JGI IMG/M metagenome (GOLD analysis project Ga0308158, IMG submission 201038) | Phyllosphere microbial communities from UC Gill Tract Community Farm, Albany, California, United States - DLSLB.R2 | ecosystem: Host-associated > Plants > Phyllosphere > Unclassified | place: USA...
AGGATACGAACAATGGAACTGCTGCCCACCATCTGGTTTATCGCCATTGCGGTGCTGTGGACCGGCTATCTCTTCCTGGAAGGCTTCGACCTGGGAGTCGGGATGTTGATGAAGCTCTTCGCCCGCAACAACACCGAGCGCCGGGTGCTCCTGAACACCATCGGACCCGTCTGGGACGGCAACGAGGTGTGGCTGCTCACCGCAGGCGGTGCCACCTTCGCCGCCTTCCCGCTCTGGTACGCCTCGTTGTTCTCCGCGCTCTACCTCCCGCTGCTGGTGGTCCTGCTGGCTTTGATCTTCCGTGCCGTGGCGTTCGAATACCGCGGCAAGGTGGACACCGACAGCTGGCGGAACCGGTGGGACTGGGCGATAGCCCTGGGTTCGTTCTTCGCGGCCTTCGGCGTGGGGGCCGCGCTGGCCCTGACCACCACGGGCCTGCCGCTGAACGCCAACGGCGACCGGGTAGGCGGCCCCTTGGCCTGGTTCAGTGGTTACGCCGTGCTGGGCGGCTTCGCCGTCGTCGGTTTCTCGCTGCTCCACGCCCTGGCCTTCCTGGCACTCAAGACGGACGGCGACGTCCGGCACCGGGCCCGCCAGTGGTTCGTGCGGCTCCTGCCGGTCCTGCTCCTGCCCATTGCAGCGTGGGCCCTTGCCATCCAGTTCCTGGACGGCAAGCCCTGGACCTGGGCCGCCGTCGTCCTGGCCGTAGGCGCGGCCGCAACCGCGTGGCTGCTGGCCCGCAAAGGCTCCGAAGGCAGGGCGTTCCTGTTCCTGGGCGCCTTCCTGGTGCTGGGCACCGCCTCCATCTTCGGTGCCGTGTTCCCGGTGGTGCTCCCTTCCACACTGGACAGCGCCTTCGACCTCACCATTTCCAACGCCTCCTCCTCGAACTACACCCTGGGCCTGATGAGCATCGTCGCAGCCTTTGGCCTTCCCCTGGTGATTGCCTACCAGGCCTGGACCTACTGGGTGTTCCGCCGCCGTGTCAGCGCCGCCCACATTCCGGAAGCGCACAGCTTCCTCCCCGCGGTGGCCGCCAAGGCATTCACCACCAAGGGCTGACGTGCGGCCCACGTTCCCGGCAGGCCCGGCCACGCGCTCAGCCATCTACTGGCTGGGACTGCTCGCCGCCCTCAAAGCGCTGTCCCTGGTCCTGATCGGCCAGGCGGTGGCGTCCATCCTGGCCGGACTGGCCGCCGGGAACCCCACGTGGGGAACCCAGATCACCGCCGGGCTCGCCGGCGTGGTGCTGAGGTCCCTGACCGTCTGGGGGCAGGCCGTCGCTGCCCGCCGCGCCGCTCTGGGCGTCAAGGAAGAGCTGCGCGCCGGGCTGCTGGAGCATGCCCTCCGGACCGGCGTCCGCGGATCCGGGCCCGGCGACGGCGGCCTGGCGGTACTCGCAACGCGCGGCCTGGACGCACTGGACAACTACTACACCCAGTTCCTGCCCGCACTGGTGAACTGCGCGGCCATTCCGCTGCTGCTGGGCGCACGCATCCTCTTCGCGGACTGGGTAAGCGCTGTGGTCATCGTCCTCACGGTGCCCCTGATTCCAGTGTTCATGGTGCTGATTGGCCGCTACACCGAGGACAGCGTCCGCCAGGCCCAGGCATCACTGGCACGGCTGTCCGCACACATGCTCGAACTCGCCAAAGGCCTTCCCGTCCTGGTAGGGCTGGGCCGCGCCACCGCCCAGCGCAAGGCCCTGGAAGAGATTTCCGAGGAATACCGCTCCCGCACCATGGGCACCTTGCGCACCGCATTCCTCTCCGCGCTGGCCCTGGAACTCATCGCCACCATCTCGGTGGCGGTGGTGGCGGTCTTCATCGGCGTCCGCCTGGTCCATGGCGGCATGCCGCTGGAGGCAGGCCTGCTGGCACTGCTCCTGGCGCCGGACTGCTACCTCCCGCTGCGGGAGCTGGGCACCGCCCACCATGCCAGCGATGAAGGCCGCGTGGCACTGGCCGAAACCGCAGCGGTCACGGGAGCGCCCGAGGCGTCACCGCTGCCCGCCGCCAAAGCCGGCAGGCCCGGCGCCCCCCTCGAAGTCACCAATCTCACGGTGCACTATGCCGGACGGTCCGGAACCGCCGTCGGGCCCCTCACCTTTACCGCACCGCAGGACCGGATCACCGCCCTTGACGGCCCCAGCGGGGCCGGCAAGAGCACCATCCTGGGCGTACTGGCCGGGACGATCGGCACGGGCAACGGGACCACAGTTTCCGGATCGATCAGGGGACTGGACCGCGGTGCCATTGCCTGGGTGCCGCAACACCCCGTGATGGTGGCCGGCACGGTCCTGGACGAGGTGCTGTTGTACCTTACGCGGGACCCGGGCCACGGCCCGGACCGGTTCACCGCCGAAGAGGCTGCCCGCAACTGCCTGCAGCGGGCCGGCGCAGGCCACCTGGCAGCCAAGCACCAGGCTGAGCTGAGTCCCGGCGAGCTGCGCCGTGTGGCGCTCGCCCGCGGACTGGCCAGGATTGATGCCGGGGCCTCAATCCTGCTGCTCGACGAACCAACCGCGCACCTGGACGACGTCTCCGCGGCCATTGTCGAAGACGCCATCCGCAGGCTCCGCGGCCAGGTCACCATCATCCTGGTGGCCCACAACCAGCGCACCCGACACCTTGCTGACCAGCTGGTCCCGGTGGCACGGCACGGTCAGGAAGCGGCACCGCAGGAGCCCGCCCGCGGCGTAACCGCCACCGCCTCCGCGGGCAACCCCGCCTCAAAAAGCCTCGCGTCCGAAAGCCCCGCGTCCCTGAACGCCGCCACCGGCTCCGGCACTGACTCCGGCAGCCTGGACGACGGCGCAGCGAACCGCGCCGCCAGGACGGCATCCGGTGCCGCCGGACTCCTCGCCGCGCTCCTGGCGCCGGTCCGCGGCAAATTCGCGGCCGCGGCGGTGGTGGGCACCTTGGCGGCCATCTTCGCCGTCGCACTGTCCGGCCTCTCCGGCTGGCTCATCATTCGGGCCAGCGAACAGCCGCCCATCCTCTACCTCCTGACCGCCATCGTCGGAGTCAGGTTCTTTGGCATCGGCCGCGCCGTCCTGCGCTACTGGGAACGGCTCCTGCTGCACGACGCCGTCTTCGCCGCCCTCACCCGCCTCCGCGGCAGGCTCTGGGAATCCCTGAGCCGCAGGGCCCTGTCGCTGCGCAGGCTCCTGCAGGGCGGCAACGTTCTGGGAACGGTGATTGACGACGTCGACACCATCCGCGACCTCCTGCCCCGCGTGGTCCTGCCGCCGGTCACGGCGCTCGCGGTGTCCGTCCTTGCTCTTGCCGCCACTGGAGTCCTCGTGCCCGCCGCGCTTCCCGCGGTGATCGGCGCAGCCGCCGCCGGGCTGTTGCTCGCACCGGCGGCAGCCCTGTGGGGAGACCGGCGCTCGGCCACCGCCGAGCAGGCGCTGCGCTCCGGCGTCCTGCGGCGGACAGCGGCCGCACTTGACGCCCGGGCCGAACTGCACGCAAACGGCCTGGCACCGCACGTGCTTGAGGCGCTCCGGGCCGAGGACCGCAAGGCCACGAACGCTTCCCGGCGCTCCGCCTGGGCGGACGGGCTGGGCCACGCAGTGGCCACGGTCGGATGCGGCGCCGCAGCCTTGGCCGCTGCCTGGCTGGCGTCCCCGGACGTCCTCGCGGCCAGCGTCGCCCCCGCCACGGCGGCCGTAGTGGTACTGCTGGTGCTCGCGCTGGTGGAGCCCTACACAGCCATGACGACGGCGGTGCGCCAGTTCCCCGCCCTCCGCGAGGTCCTGCATCGGGTGGGGGAGTCCGGAGCCCTCGACGGCGGCCCGGCAGGACGCGGTGCGCGCGCGGACTCCCCGGACAGTGACAGCCCCGGGCTGCGGGCCCTCCCGGGCCGGGACGGCGGCGCCCCGGGGATCGCCTTGACCGGCCTGGCCGCAGCCTGGCCGGACGGGCCGCCGGTCTTCACGGGACTGGACGCCGTGGCGGAGCCCGGCCGCTGGTTGGTTGTCACCGGGCCGTCCGGCTCCGGAAAATCAACCCTGCTCTCGGTCCTGCTCGGTTTCCTGGCGCCCGCCGCGGGCCGGGCGCAGGTTTCCGGCCGCGCAGCATGGTGTCCGCAGGAGGCGCACCTCTTCGATTCCACCATTCGGGGCAACCTCCTGCTGGGGCGGGCTGCCGGTAACGGTGAACCATCTGCGGCTGATGGGGAACTGGCCCAGGTGCTGGCCGCCGTCGGACTTGGCGGCCTGGTGGACAGGCTGCCTGCCGGTCTGGATACCAGGACCGGCCCCGGCGGAGCCTTCCTCAGCGGCGGCGAGCGCCAGCGCCTGGCGGTGGCGCGGACTTTGCTGACCGGCGCGGATGTGATCCTGCTGGACGAACCCACCGCCCACCTGGATGCAGAAGCGGCCGCGGCCATGCTGGCGGACCTTCGCAGGGGGCTGCAGGACCGTACCGTCATCCTGGTGACCCATAACGGGGCGGACATTGCTGCCGCGGACGCCCGGCTGGAACTTCCCGCCGTGTCCGGCATGGCCGGGGAACGCGTGGCCGCGTCGCGCTGAGCCACCAACCGGCCGGCTGGTGCCGGGGCTCAGCCGCCCGGCCTGCTAGCCGTCGACGTCGTGCAGGTGATGGACGACGTCGTGCAGGAAGTATTGGGCGAGGGTCAGGACGGTGAACTCGGATCCGTTGCTGCGCAGGCCCTTCCGTCCCCAGTCTTCTTCGCGGACACCGGCGAAGGAATCCGCGGCCTGGTGCCCTTCGGCGGCCAGTTCGGCACTGACCTCGGACGGTTCGGCATTGGCGTAGTCGTTCTCCTCCGCGGTCAGGTCCTGGTCCCAGTTGTCGAAGCGGGCGCCGTCCTCGGCCAGGATCAGGTTGAGCCGGTGGTCGAAGAGGGTGAAGACGTCCCGCACATGGCAGGCATACTCCAGCGGGGACCACGTGTGGTCATCGGGGCGCTCTGCGGCATCGGGGCGGCGCAGGACGGCCCGCCACCGGGGCAGCATGTTTTCGATGATGCCGGGAACTGTGGCCGGGGTCGCGGTGGAGGCGTCGAAGGAACATTCCGGGCAGGTGCGGGACAAGACCCAGGTCCAGTCCTTTTCATCAGGAACGATAGGCATGAGAGCAGTCTAGGGGGTCCGGGCCGAAAGCCTCTGGGACGCCCGGGGCCTCCTGCCTAGCCTTGCAGCATGAGTGCGGATGGCCGCCCCGTTGCGGGAGCCCCGGTGGATGCGGACAGCATGGTGCAGCTGTCCGGCCTGACCAAGCGGTTCGGCCGGAACACGGCGCTCGACGACGTGACCCTCACGATCGGGCCGGGCGAGGTATTCGGGTATCTGGGCCCCAACGGTGCGGGTAAGACGACGACCATCCGGCTCCTGATGGGAATGCTGCGGCCCACGGCCGGCACGGCGACGGTGCTTGGGTTGGATGCCTGGCGGCAGACCCGTGATGTCCACCGCCTCGTGGGCTATGTGCCGGGGGAGCCGGCGCTCTACGAACGCCTCACCGGACACCAGCATGTGGCCTACTGCGCCCACCTGCGGCACCGGGACGATGCCCCGCGGGCCGTCGACCTGGCGGAGCGGCTGGACCTTGACCTGAACCGGCCGGCCCGCACCCTGTCGCGCGGAAACCGGCAAAAACTTGCCGTGGTCCTGGCGGTGATGTCCAAGCCGAGCCTGCTGGTGCTGGACGAGCCCACCAGCGGGATCGACCCGCTGGTGCAGCAGGTGTTCCATTCCATCCTCCGCGAGCACACGGCCGGCGGCGGGTCCGCGCTCTTCTCCTCGCACGTCCTGGGTGAGGTGGAACGCGTCGCCGACAGGATCGGAGTGGTCCGGGCGGGGAAGCTCGTGGCGGTGGAGCGGCTGCAGGACCTCGCTGCGCGGTCCCTGCACCGGGTGCGGGCCAGGTTCACCGGACCGGTGTCCGCCGCAGACTTCGCCGGCGTACCGGGCGTCCGGGACCTGGCGGTTGATGGCCGCTCGCTCAGCTGCAACGCACCACAGTCGGCCCTCGATGCGCTCCTGAAGCTGGTGAGCGCCCGGGAGGTGGAGGACTTTGAATGTTCCGAGGCCCCGCTGGAGGAAACCTTCCTGAGCTACTACGGCTCGGACCAAAGTGCCGCCCACGCCCCGGACGCTCTCGGGACGGGGGCACGCCATGCTGGCTAACGTCCTGGTGAAGACGCTCCGGGACCAAGGCAGGACGCTGCTCGCCTGGGCCGTCTCCCTGGCCTTGATCGTGGCCATGTATGCGGCCGTGTGGCCGACGGTCCAGTCCCAGCCGTCCATCAGCGGCTTCATCGACCAGATGCCGGAGGCGTTTCGGTCCCTGTTTGCCACCTCCAGTGCGGACCTGTCCACCCCCACGGGGTACATCCAGGTGGAGCTGATGTCCTTCATGGGACCTATCGCCGTTTTGATCTACGCCGTCAGTGCCGGTGCGGGCGCCATCGGCGGGGAAGAGGACCGGCACACCATGGACCTGCTGCTCTCCAACCCGGTGGGCCGCGGAAGGGTGGTGGTGGACAAGTTCCTGGCCATGGCCGTTGGCACCTTCCTGCTGGCCGCGGTCATGGGCGTTTCGCTGGTGCTCGAGGGGAGCCTGGTGGACATGGTACTGCCGGCGGACAAGGTTGCCGCCGCCATGCTGCACCTTGCCCTGCTGGGCGTGGTCTTCGGCGCCCTTGCCCTGGCACTGTCGGCGTCAACCGGACGGACCGGGCTCAGCCGCGGCATACCCGCAGTCCTGGCGGTGCTCGCCTACATCGTCAACGCGCTCGCCCCGCTGGTGGACGTCTTTGACAGGATCCGGCAGGTGTCACCGTTCTTCCAGTACATTGGCCACGATCCGCTGCGGCAGGGCACCGCCTGGGACAGCGTCCTGGTGTCGGTCCTTACCATCGCCGTGCTGGTGGCGCTCGCCGTCGCCGGATTCCGGCGCCGGGACGTCGCCGGCTAGGTAACCTGCCCGGACATTACCGCCGGACCGGCGACTACTGGTTATCGGGCGCCGGATCCGCCGTCCACGCCATGGCCGGCCCCACCATTTCCACAGCCTGGGACAACGGGACCCCCGAGCCGTCGCGCCGGCCATGCTCCTGCGGCAGTGACCGTGCCACGCCGGCTGCCGAGGAAGCCTTCGCCGGGCCGTGCCCGGCCCACGCCAGCAGCAGCATGTCCTCGCCCTTCAGGAACCGGTGTGCCCGCACGCCCGCGGTGGCGCGTCCCTTGGCCGGGTATTCGTCGAAGGCGGTGACCTTGGCGGTTCCGGGGGCAGTCCCGGGAAGGGCGCCGTTGGTCCCCGCGATGGTGACCACGACGGCGGCTTCATCGTTGGGCTGGACGGCGCCGAAGAAGATCACCTGGTCACCGGCAGCCAGTTTGATGCCCGCCATGCCGCCTGCGGTGCGCCCCTGGGGGCGGACGACGGCGGCGGGGAACTTCAGCAGCTGGGCCTGCCTGGTCAGGAAGACCAGTTCGGAGTCATCGGTGCCGGCGGGTGTCACGCCCACGACGAAGTCCTTGTCCTTGAGGGTGATGACTTCCCAGTCTTCGCGGTTCAAGGGGTAGTCCGGCTGGACGCGCTTCACCACGCCCTGGGCGGTCCCGATGGCCAGGACCTCATCCAGGCGGGCGAATGCCACCAGGGATTCACCCTTGACGAGCGTGAGGAATTCCTTGGCCGGTACGCCGCCGGCAAGGTTGGGCAGCCCGGATACCGGCGGCAGGACGGGCATGTCCATGACCTGCAGGCGGAGCATGCGGCCCAGCGAGGTGACTGCAGCGATCTCGCCACGGGCCGACGTCTTGACCACTGATGCGTACACATCGTGTTTGTTGCGGGGCCCGGCTTCGGCGAGGGGCTCCTGGTTGCTGGTCCGCGCCACCTGCCCGGACGCAGTAAGGATCGCCCAGCAGGGGTCGTCGGCGATCTCCAGCGAAAGCGGGGCCGCCTTGCCCTTCCCGGGGGCCGCTGCGAGTTCGGCTGCGACAGTGGGGGAGACGGCCTCGGATTCCAGCAGCACGGTCCGGCGAGGTGTGCCGTGTTCCTCGGCGATCGCGCCGAGTTCGTCGGAAACCACGGTGCGGAGGAGTTCCTCGGAGTCCAGGATGGCCTGCAGTTCCGCGATCTCGCGGCGGAGTTCGTCCTGCTCCTTTTCCAGCTCGATCCGGGAGTACTTGGTGAGCTGGCGCAGGCGCAGTTCCAGGATGTAGTTGGCCTGGACCTCGGTGAGGTCGTAGATGGACATCAGCCGGGTCCGGGCCGCCGCGGCCTCGTCGGAGGAGCGGATGATCTGGATGACCTCATCGATGTCCACAATGGCGATGAGGAGGCCCTCCACCAGGTGCAGGCGGTCCTTCTTCTTGCCCAGGCGGAAGACGGTGCGGCGCCGCACCACGTTGATGCGGTGGTTCACGTAGACGGACAGCAGCTCCACCAGGCCCAGGGTCTGCGGCTGGCCGTCCACCAGGGTGACGTTGTTGATGCCGAAGGAGTCCTCCATCGGCGTGTAGCGGTACAGCTGCTGGAGGACGGCGTTCGGGTTGAAGCCGTTCTTGAGCTCGATGACCAGCCGCAGCCCATGCTTGCGGTCGGTGAGGTCCACGATGTCGCTGATGCCGGTCAGCTTCTTGGCGTTCACCGCATCCTTGATCTTCTCGATCACCTTCTCCGGGCCCACCATGTACGGCAGTTCCGTGACCACCAGGCCCGTGCGGCGTGCCGAGAGCTGCTCGATTTCCACCTTGGCACGGGTCTTGAAGGAGCCGCGGCCGGTGGCGTACGCGTCCCGGATGCCGTCCAGGCCCACGATCCTGCCGCCGCTGGGCAGGTCAGGGCCGGGCACGAACCGCATGAGGTCCTCCAGCGTGGCGTCCGGGTGGGCGATCAGGTGCCGGGCAGCCGAGATCACTTCCACCAGGTTGTGCGGGGCCATGTTGGTGGCCATGCCGACGGCGATGCCGGTGGCGCCGTTGACCAGCAGGTTCGGGAAAGCTGCAGGCAGGACGTCCGGCTGGGTGAGCTGGTTGTCGTAATTGGGGACAAAATCCACCACGTCTTCGTCGAGGTGGTTGGTCAGCGTGAGGGCGGCCGCCGCCAGCCTGGCCTCGGTGTACCGCGGCGCTGCCGGGCCGTCGTCGAGCGAGCCGAAGTTGCCGTGCCCGTCAATCAGCGGCAGCCGCAGGGAAAAGTCCTGTGCCATGCGCACCATGGCGTCATAGATGGCCGCGTCACCGTGCGGGTGCAGCTTTCCCATGACCTCGCCCACCACGCGGGCGCTCTTGACGTGGCCGCGGTCCGGGCGAAGGCCCATGTCGCTCATCATGTACAAAATGCGGCGCTGCACCGGCTTGAGCCCGTCGCGGGCGTCAGGAAGCGCCCGGGAGTAAATCACCGAGTACGCGTACTCCAGGAAGGAGCCCTGCATTTCGGACGTGACATCGATATCGACGATGTTCTCCGTGTAGTTGTCGTCCACGATGGGTTTTGAACTTTGGCGGCGGGCCATGGGGTTTGGTGGATCCTTCTGGAGGTGCTGGCAGCTTTTCGGGCATGCTGCGGGAGTTCTTGGCTAGGCTAAGCCTATGGTGGATCAGCCCGGGGACGGCGAATATCCGGAACATTGGGAGGCCGATGTCGTCCTGCGTGACGGCGGAACGGCGCACCTGCGGCCCATCCACCCGTCGGATGCCGACGCCGTCCAGGCCTTCCACACCGGGCAGTCGCAGAATTCAATCTACATGCGCTTCTTCGCGTTCAAGGCCAGGCTGTCGGCCAAGGAACTCAAACGCTTCACCGAAGTGGATTACAAGGACCGGGTGGCGTTCGTCATCACCATCCACGGGGAGATCATCGGTATCGGCCGCTACGACCGGCTCACCGACCCCACCGAAGCAGAGGTGGCGTTCAACATCGCAGACGCCCACCAGGGCAGGGGCATCGGCTCCATCCTGCTGGAACACCTCGCCGCCGCGGCGCACGAGAACGGGATCCGGAAGTTCACCGCCGAAGTGTTGCCGGAGAACCGCAAGATGCTGATGGTGTTCTCCGACGCCGGCTACGACGTCAAGCGGCACTTCGACGACGGCGTCGTCAGCCTTGAGTTCAATGTGGAGCCCACCGAGAAGTCGCGCGCCGTCATGGAATCCCGCGAGCACCGCGCCGAGGCGAGGAGCGTCCGGGACCTGCTGACGCCGTCGTCCGTTGCCGTCATCGGAGCCAGCCGCAAATGGGGCACCGTGGGGTACCAGCTGCTGGAGCACATCATCGAAGGCGGCTTCCACGGATCCGTCTACGCCATCAACCCGGAGGCGCTGGAACTGGCCGGGATGATCCCCTACGGCAAGCTGTCAGAGGTTCCCGAACCCGTCCAGCTGGCCATCATCGCCGTGCCCTACGAGGAGGTGGCAGGCGTCGTGGAAGAGTGCGCGGCTGCCGGCGTCAAAGGCGTGGTGATTGCCACGGCAGGCTTCGCGGACGACGGCGAACGCGGCCTGCTGCGCCAGCGCGCCCTGGTGCGCCAGGCCAGGGCCAACGGGATGCGCGTGATCGGCCCGGCGTCGCTGGGCATCGCCAACACGCACCCGGACGTGTCGCTGAATGCCTCGATGGCGCCCACCCCGCCGCTGCGCGGGGGCCTGGGGCTGTTCAGCCAGTCGGCGGCGATCGGTGTCTCGCTGTATGCCGCGTCCAGCCGGCGCCGGCTGGGGCTATCCAGCATGCTCTCGGCCGGCAACCGGGCAGATGTTTCCGGCAACGACCTGATGCAGTACTGGGAGGACGACGCCGATACCACCGCCGTGGGCCTGTACCT
>Ga0308158_10005151_pt1 | contig 10801 bp, 6 predicted proteins | sample PhyBR2_FD_201038 | JGI IMG/M metagenome (GOLD analysis project Ga0308158, IMG submission 201038) | Phyllosphere microbial communities from UC Gill Tract Community Farm, Albany, California, United States - DLSLB.R2 | ecosystem: Host-associated > Plants > Phyllosphere > Unclassified | place: USA...
TTGATCACAGCACAAAAGGATTTGATAGCAACTTTTATAACAATTCACCTTCTTTTCATTCTGAGCCAAAATCCTATGAAGAAATAAGAAACATAATAAGCGCAATGGTTTTGAAATCATCAACTGTTGCAGGAGGAGCTATATCTCTTGACGATGATAGTATAGATGATATTGGAAGAATTTTTTATGAATTATTTGTTAACACACACGAGCATGGCAGTCGTGATCTAAATAGGGATAAGTGGATAAAACCTGGAAACAGATTAATATATACGTATGGAATAAACTTATCTGATGAAGCAATAAATAATTACCTCATAAATGATGAAGTTCTTTCTGAGTACATATCAAGCCTTAAACAAACCAACGTTTCTTCGCGAAGGTTCATAGAAATAAGCATTATTGATTCTGGTTTAGGCTATTGTGGCCGATGGTTGGCTGATCACTCTGATGCTGGCTCAACTCTAGACGTTGATGATGAATATACGATAATTAAAAAATGCCTGAAATTTAGAAGTTCATCTACAGATAATGATGTGAAAGGAAATGGTTTGCCTTCAGTTATGGCATCATTAACCAAACTGAATGGTTTTATGAAGATAAGAAGTAACAGAGTCTCAATCTATAGGGATTTTAATACCATCCCATATAGTTTTGAAGAGAGCGATGACTGTAAGTTTTTAGATTGGTCAACAAAACGCTATTGTGATGAGAATATAACTGAACATTCTGAAGTTCGCGGAGTTTCAATAACAATCCTTGTACCCCTTATCGATAAAAATAATTCCAAGGACAACTAAAATGAGTGGTATTTTTCTTTTCAGATTTAATAAACCTAGCGCTAAACTCTCACCAATAATGGCAATCTTCTGCAATTCATCACTAGATTTGCATCAGCTAATAAAAGAGATAAAAGAAGACATAAGCAAAAATTTAGTACCCAATGAAGTATTAATGTTTGGTTTTGGAGTAAATGAAGAACAGAAATTACGCTTGCTAAATGATAAACTTTTTAACCAAGAGTTTGAGTCTTACATCGGCACAGCTTCAAGTAAAATACAATTTTTAAACGTTAACAATGATGGTGACATCACAGATGTAACTTCGAAAGAAAAGTATAATTATCGGCATGAGCTTCTCCAGGCTGGAGCAAATGAAATATTTAAGAAACGTAAAGGTATAATAACCTCTACTTCAACATATCACTTTAGCAAACCTTCAGGTGATCATTGTGATAAATTTATAAGAGCATCAAATTTATTTACCTCAAGCGTTGAGGTGACTTTCTTAGCTATTGGGTTATTAAGCTCTATATTTTCAACTTTAAAAAGAGTTTATGTCGACACTTCATCTATCTCATTTTTGGTTAGTACAGCGCTACACTTGTCGCAAAAATTCCCTTGCAGCACTCCTGTAATTGAGAGTTTTGAATCATATTCTTCATTAAATCAGCAATTTAACTTCATTCGAGATGAAAATCAGTTAGTTATAATTTCTGCCACAACCAGTGGTAGTCTCGCTCGCACACTTGAAAAAAAGAAAAAAATATCACAGAACAATATAAAGACACTTTTCTATTCGTCACTAGGTGAAAATCAGACTGGACTATATAATATCAACGATGCTTTGGGCGGTGAGATATATTCTGAATCACACGAAAATTGCAATCTCTGTGCTAACGGGTCAAAAGTGATCAGACTAGAAGGTGAGCAGTTTTTGCCTGAGACGCCTAAGCATGATTTACTCATGATAAAGAAAATAGATTTCAAAGCAGAAAGACAAAACTTTTTTAGAGAGTTTGCAGCAAAAAAAATTCTAAATATTAATGCCATAACTCAAGAAAGCAATAGCGAGTTTTACGATATCAACATTCCTCTATTAATGACTGATAATCCAGAGCTTCTTATTTCTGATATGCGAAAAAAAATTAATAAATTTTTCTCGCGTGATATTAATTCAATTATTCATTTAGACGACAAAGGTTCAGAACTTTTAGCATTGAAGATCAAAGAAATTGTTAATGATGATAAGATAAAACTCTTAAATTTTGGTAAAATGCATGAATCTGATTATAGCAGCATGTCATCTGTTTTTGTTGTGGCAGGAGCAATAACAACGGGCAGGAAGCTATTATCCGTCTCCAGAAAACTTAGAAGTCTTGATAAGTCATCTTCAATTTCATATTTTGTCGGCTTTTCGAAATTACAAAACGCCCCTAGCCTCGATCAGCTAAGAAAAGACTTATGCATGGGTGGTCATGAACTTATAGTTCTCAGGAACTGCTTCTTACCAAGGACCACTGAAAAGTTAAAAACTTATTGGGATCTTGAGCATGAAAAACTTTCTCGTTTTAAAAATGATGATCCTTTTGATGATTATTACCATCAACAAAAGATCTCTGCCGACTTGCTCTCAAGGCTAACCTTACTTGAATCGCCCATAAGTCCTAATGAACTGTTCTTGAAAGATAGCAATGGGAACTCTCTGAAGATCCGGGAAACATTTGTCTTTTGGGACAAACTGGCCATTGCAATAGAAGACTCTTCCCAAGCAGATGTTTTTTGGACTATTCAAACACTGCTTCATGATTTAAGAATGAATGACGGAAAGGGTTTATCTACAATTTATCACTACACTCTTTTGAGCCCTGTTTGCTTTGACCGATACAATGACGGAGTTATACAAGCATGCTTGTTACGATCAGCGTATTCTTCAGAACTAAATTATACTATTGATGAAAATTACAGTCAGCAAATGTGCGATATAATATCTTCGATTGTCAGAAATTATGACAATGAACAAGGAGAAGGATGCCTTGAGTTTTTAATGTCGATCTGGATTAAGCATCTAAGAATACTTGACCACCATCTGCAGGAAATTCTATCGTTAGAAAATACAAGCATGCCTGACTCGGTTAAATTCTTATTGCACCAAATTAAACGTGATTTTTTTTTGAAATGAGCCGCTTGCATATTGAAGGTTGGTAATCCAACCTTCAATACTTCCTCCATGTTTACTCCATTGTTCATCTTGCACATGCAAGTCATACTCACGCTTTATGTACTTAAAATGAATCAGAAGCAAATCGGCTGCCTCACAAAGGCTTGTTAATTTAATGCTTCTTTTCATTTATGGGAGGATTGCCCCTATAGAGCTCCATGACGCCTTATCATGTGTACAAGTTAGTAAGACAAACTTTTCGAATGGGTTGCCAAGACGGTTAACTCATCAGACTGGACTCGGTTCCACTATCAAAGTATTAAAGGAAAAGGAAAATCTCATCAATCAGCGCTGGAAAGAAATCAGCAAATTTAATATAAACCTGAATGGTTTCACAAAGCGTGCGGGCACGCTACCAATGCTGTGTTTCAATTAAGAGGGAGTTGGTAAGAATGCCCCAGACCTAGTCCCTACGATTTAGAACACCCAAATATAAGTATGCAATCCGAACTTCCGCTCCTCGCTCAGAGCGGACCCGCCCCACAAGCCCACTCCGTTTAGAGCATAGTAGTTCAGGTTTCTAAAATCGCATGACTCACCTGGATAGGGCCCTTACAATTGCCTCCGAGCCGAACTTGCGACAACTGTTAGGTCAACCAAAAGCTAAACGGGGCATTTCCTGCTGAAACTCAGAACCCTCCAGGCTTTTTCACACTTTATGAATGGTTCCACCGCGCCCGGTGCAAAGCCGTCACTCTTTAACCAACGGAGATTATCATCTTGAATAAGTCAATACTCGTATGCTCTGTGGCCGCGCTGCTGGCCGTGTCCGCCATGTCCGCCCAGGCCAGGACCCCCACCAGGCTCAAGTCGCCAGCATCGGGCGTGCTCTGCGACCGATATGTATGCGCCAATGACAAGGGATTATCCCGCGAGTTGACAGAGACGTATCTCGGTAAGAAGGCTGCTGCAAACGAGGTGTTCACGTCGAGCAATGTCGATCTGACCGAATTCACCTTTGCCAACGGTATTTTCTGCGATGTGAAGGAAAGACTGTGCCGTGAAGATCGCTATTATGGTGCGAACGGACAGCGCTCCGGGGTGCTATCTAAAAAGTACACAAAGCTGCTCTTTGGTGAATAATGGTGATAAAAAGAGACCACAGGAAGAGACTACGTTATTGGGATATAAATTATATTTTGTAGCGTACATTATAAATGATGATGTAATTGTCAAAATTAAATTTCTCGTTAAAAGTTGTATTGCGGAATATTACTCTGTTACTACCCTTTAGCTGAGCGTAACAGTGAAGCGGTCTGGTTACGTGAATTCCCATTCACTACCATGAGCGAATAAAGGAATGAAAAACCGCATAATGATTGTCGGCGGCGGCACGGGAGGAACCATTGTTGCCAACCTGCTGGCCAGAAAATTACGGCGTGAAATTGCTGCCGGTCAGGTAGAGCTGGTACTGATTTCCGAATCACCGGTGCATTACTACAAACCCGCGTTTATGTACGTCGCGTTTAACCTCTTCCATCATCACGAGCTGGCCCGGCCTGAACGGCAGCTACTGAGTCCGGAAATTCGATTTATTACCGATAAGATTGAGTCGTTCGATTTTAAACAGCGTCGACTGTACGGTGCCAGTAAGCAACATTACGACTGGGATCTGCTGGTTATCGCAACCGGCTGCACGCCTTTCCCGCAAAAAATCCCTGGCCTTGCCGAAGCGGGCGACCATTTTTATCAATACGCGGCGGCAAGACAATTAGCGCATAAGCTCTCCACCATTAAAAAGGGGCGAATATTTATTACCGTCTCTTTCCCGGAAACGCCGAATGTTCCCCATCAGTGCGGCATCGCCCCTATTGAAACCACGCTTATGGTTGACGACTATCTTCGCCAGCGCGGCGTACGTAATCAGGTTGAGATTGTTTATACCTATCCGACCGTCGCGCAGCTGCTGCGAAACTGCCTGTTCCTGCAGCGTCCGGTTGGGGAGGCGCTGGGCGATATTTTTGCTGCCAAACGAATACAGCACCAGCGCGGCTTTACCCTAAGCCATGTCAATCCTGACAGCAAAATTGCCTATTCCTCCGAGGGCGACTCGCAGAACTTCGACATCCTGATGGCAACGCCTCCCATCAGAGCGGTCGAAGCGGTGCGTAATACGGGACTCAGTGAGGTTCAGAACGGAGAAGGCTGGCTGCCGACGGATCACCAAACGCTGGGCGTCTACGGCCTGGAAGGGGTGTATGTGATCGGCGATACCGTTGACCTTCCGATCAGTAAAGCCGGGGGATCGTGCCACAACCAGGCGCCGATCGTTGCCGATAACATTGTGGCGGAGCTGTACGGCAGACCGCCCGGAAGCGGTAACCATTATGATGGACGGGTTCAGGCCGTTGCGCAGATGGGGCTCTGGGCTGGTATGCCGTTGGTGTATGACTATCGCAATGACGTGACGCCCATGCCTGCGACGAAACTCGGCGGCATGCTGCGAAACGGTTTTAACCGTGGACTCTATTGGGGTGTCGTGAGGGGGATGTTCTGATGAGTGAACAGGAACAGTTACTTAAAAGCCTCGCCCCGCTGATGGCAGGCAATCGCCTGAATAATCTGGTTGATCTGCTGGCCTTAGCAGCAGACATGCTGGAAATGACCGACAGCGCGATGGTCGAAAAACTGGCTGGCGTGTTTGAAGATGTGGTAACCGTCGGTTGGGAAGGAGGAACCGCGCTACGCATGGCCTGGGGAGAGCAAATTAACCGGGAAGGGGATATTTCGCTTCGGCAGGTGTTTGCCATGCTCAACGATCCTGATACCCGCCGCGGCATCATGCTTTTACTGCGCGTGTTACAGATTACGGGGCAACGTCTGAATGCCCTCTCTTCCGTCAGTTATTCTGATTGCCCCGAGATAAGGAGCCGTTAATGTCTGGCTGATGCTCTTCAGGCGGTCGGGTATTGGCTATGCCTTACCCGGCCCACCGTGAGCTATTTCTCCCCGCCCCCCAACCGATACGCCAGCGCCACCACCAGTGACTGCACCAGGCACAGCGTCGCCGACTGAGACCGGAACGCATCCACCTGCGCCTCTTTCACTACAAAGCAGAGATCGCTGAACGTCGCGAGCGGGCTGATCTGGCTGTCCGTAATCACGATCTGCCGCGCGCCGACGCTGGCGGCGGTTTCGCTGACCATCACCGTTTCTTCCGCGTACGGCGAGAAGCTGATCGACACCACAATGTCGCGCGCCTTAATGCGGCTGATCTGCTCGCGCAGCATCCCGCCCATGCCGTCGAGCAGGATAGGGCGACACTCCAGGTGGCTCAGGGCGTAGGTGAGGTAGGCCGCGACGCTAAAGGAGCGGCGCAGTCCGGCGATGTAGATGGTGTCGGCGTCGGCCAATAGCTGGACCGCGCGCTCCAGCATTTCCGGTTCGGCGCGGGCGGCCAGCTGCTGTAGCGCCTGCGCGTTCGAGCGGGCGAACTCCTGCAGGATATCGAGCGGCGTTTCCGGCACGGCCTCGCTCTCCATTTCGCGGAACAGCCGGGCGCGGTCGCTGTAGCTGGCGGTCTCCTCCACCAGGTTCATGCGAAACAGCTGTTTCATTTCGTTGAAGCCGGTGAAGTCAAAGGCGTTGGCAAAGCGGATCAGCGTCGAGGGCGGCACGTCGGCGCGCTCGGCAATGACGGCAACCGTATCAAAGGCCACGCTGTTGGTGTTATCCAGCACGTAGCGGGAGACCTGCTGCAGCCTCTTGCTCAGGCTATCGTAGCGATCGCGGATTTGCTGCTGCAGTTCGTTCAGGCTGGTTGCTGTCGTCATGTTATCCCCCAAATACAGTCTTATGATTCTAAACGCAAAACCGCGTCTTTTAAATGTCGGCCATCCATCTGGCAGCAAAAATGAAACAGAAACTTCAGTCATTTCCTCGCCCGAAATCCCTTAATAGCGCACGCTGCGTCAGTGTTGTTGGCTGTTAACATAAAAATCCATCCTTGATCACAATAATCATCATTTATTTTATTTCAACTTAAAATGGAATATTTGTTTCATATATAGTGTTCAGTACACAGTGTTCAGGTCACAGTCACGTATCAACAGCGAGAGGTTAAGGATGGAGACGGTAGCGAATTTTATTCACGGCGAATGTGTCACCGGTTCAGGCCAGCGCGTTCAGGCGATCTTCAACCCGGCCACCGGCGAGCAGATCCGCCAGGTGGTGATGAGTACGACGCAGGAAACGGAGCAGGCGATTGCCGCCGCGCAGCAGGCGTTTCCGGCGTGGGCGCGCCATGCTCCGCTGAAGCGCGCGCGCGTGATGTTCCGCTTCAAGGCGCTGCTGGAAGAGAACATGGACCGCCTGGCCCGCATCATCAGCGAAGAGCACGGCAAGGTCTTCTCCGACGCGGTGGGCGAACTGACCCGCGGCCTTGAAGTGGTGGAGTTTGCCTGCGGCATCCCGCATCTGCAAAAGGGTGAACACTCTGCGAACGTCGGTACCGGCGTCGACAGCCACTCGCTGATGCAGCCGCTCGGGGTCTGCGCCGGGATCACGCCGTTTAACTTCCCGGCGATGGTGCCGATGTGGATGTTCCCGATTGCGCTGGCGACCGGCAACACCTTCGTGCTTAAACCGTCGGAAAAAGACCCTTCGCTGGCGCTCGCGCTGGCGCAGCTGCTGAAAGAGGCCGGCCTGCCGGACGGCGTGTTCAACGTGGTGCAGGGCGATAAAGAGTCCGTTGACGTGCTCCTGACCGACCCACGCGTGCAGGCGGTGAGCTTTGTCGGCTCCACGCCGATTGCGGAATACATTTACCAGACCGCGTCCGCCCACGGTAAACGCTGTCAGGCGCTGGGTGGCGCGAAAAACCACTGCATTTTAATGCCGGACGCCGACATGGAGATGGCGACCAACGCCATCATGGGCGCGGCCTACGGAGCGGCGGGAGAACGCTGTATGGCGCTCTCGGTGGTGCTGGCGGTGGGGGATAAAACTGCCGATGACCTCTGCGCCCGGCTGGAAAAACAGATTGCCGCGCTGCGCGTCGGGCCGGGACTGGACCAGTCGCCGGAAAACGAAATGGGGCCACTCATCTCCTCCGCGCACCGCAGCAAGGTGCTGGGCTATGTCGACAGCGGGGAAGCGCAGGGGGCAAAACTGCGCGTGGACGGGCGCGGCTTCAGCGTGAAGGGCCACGAGCAGGGCTACTTCGTCGGGCCGACGCTGTTCGATAACGTCACCCCGGAGATGACCATCTATAAAGAAGAGATCTTCGGCCCGGTGCTTTCTGTGGTGCGCGTAGCAGATTACGCCAGCGCGGTGGATCTGATTAACCGCCATGAATATGGTAATGGCTCGGCGATCTTCACCCGCGACGGCGGCTGCGCGCGCCGCTTCTGCGAAGAGGTGCAGGCGGGCATGGTGGGGGTCAACGTGCCGATCCCGGTGCCGATGGCGTTCCACAGCTTCGGCGGCTGGAAGCGCTCTATTTTTGGCGCGCTCAACGTCCACGGCAGCGACGGCGTGCGCTTCTACACCCGAATGAAAACCATCACCGCGCGCTGGCCGGAAATGCAGCAGGAGACAGGCGCTGCGTTCTCCATGCCGACGCTGGGCTGACAGGAGGTTTTATGCAAACCGAACGTATGACCATGGCCCAGGCGCTGGTCCGGTTCCTCAATCAACAGTACGTCAGCGTGGACGGCAACGAAACGCCCTTCGTGGAGGGCGTGGCCACCATCTTTGGGCACGGCAACGTGCTGGGTATCGGCCAGGCGCTGGAGCAGGACCCGGGCCATCTGCAGGTGATGCAGGGCTGCAACGAGCAGGGGATTGCCCATATGGCGACGGGATTCGCCAAACAGCACCGCCGCCAGCGCATTTTTGCCGTCACCTCCTCCGTCGGGCCGGGCGCTGCCAATATGTTGACCGCGGCGGCCACCGCCACGGCGAACCGTATCCCGCTGCTGCTGCTGCCGGGCGATATCTACGCCAGCCGCCAGCCGGACCCGGTGCTGCAGCAGATCGAGCAGTATCACGACCTCAGCATCAGCACTAACGACTGCTTCCGTCCGGTCTCCCGCTACTGGGACCGTATTAATCGCCCCGAGCAGCTGATGAGCGCGATGTTAAGCGCGATGCGAACGCTTACTGACCCCGCCGATACCGGCGCGGTGACCATTTGCCTGCCGCAGGACGTGCAGGGGGAGGCCTGGGACTACCCGCTGAGCTTCTTCGCGCGTCGCGTGCACCACATCGAGCGCCGTCCGCCCGATCCGCAGCGTCTGGCGCAGGCGCGGGCGCTGATCGCCCGCAAGCGTCGTCCGCTGGTGGTGTGCGGCGGCGGCGTGCGCTATTCCGGCGCGCATGAGGCGTTTCGCGAGTTTGTCGAGACGCTGCGGCTACCGTTTGCCGAAACCCAGGCCGGAAAGGGGGCGCTGGTAAGTGACCACCCACTTAATCTGGGTGGCGTAGGGGTAACGGGCGGAATGGCCGCCAACCAGCTCGCGCCGCAGGCCGACCTGGTGATTGGCATCGGCACGCGCCTGACCGATTTTACCACCGGCTCCAAGGCGCTCTTTTCCCACCCGGACGTCGAATTCCTGCTGCTGAACGTGGCCGAGTTTGACGCCCTGAAGCTGGACGCGACCGCGCTGATTGCCGATGCCCAAACTGGGCTGACGGCATTAACCCACGCGCTCGGGGATTATCGCAGCGGCTGGGGAGAGGCGATCGCCGGGGCGAAGTCCGCCTGGCGCGACGAGTGCCGCCGCCTGTGGGATCGCCAGTGGCAGCCTGACGACGCGCCCGAAGTGGCGGGGCACCTGGACGCGCAGCTGGCGGAATACGGCGAGACGCTCAACACCCGCCTGACCCAGACGCGGGTGCTGGGGCTGATCAACCAGCATGTTGAAGATAACGCCGTTGTGGTGGGCGCGGCCGGTTCGCTGCCGGGCGATTTACAGCGCCTCTGGCAGGTCAAAACGCCGGACAGCTATCACCTGGAGTACGGCTACTCCTGCATGGGCTACGAGATTGCGGCGGCCCTCGGCGCGAAGCTCGCCAGACCCGAACTGCCGGTGTACGCCATGGTGGGGGATGGCTCCTACATGATGCTGCACTCCGAGCTGCAAACCGCCGTTCAGGAGGGCATTAAGGTCACCGTCCTGCTGTTTGATAACGCCAGCTTCGGCTGCATTAACAACCTGCAGATGGGGCACGGCATGGGCAGCTTTGGCACGGAAAACCGCCATCGCAACCCGGAAACCGGACGGCTTGACGGGCCGCTGGTGAAGGTCGACTTTGCGCAAAACGCGGAAAGCTACGGCTGCCGCGCGTGGCGGGTGAACGACGAGCAAACCCTGCTGGCGGCGCTGGAGGCATCACGGGCGCATCCGGGCCCGACGCTGCTGGACATCAAGGTGCTGCCGAAGACCATGACCCATGATTACGCCTCGTGGTGGCGAACCGGTGACGCGCAGGTGGCAGAGTCTTCTGCCGTGCGTGAGGCTGCGGAACAAACGCAGGCGCAGGTGAAAAAAGCCCGCCAGTATTGAGATTTCTCTTCGTAACGAAATTTTCATTTCATTTTTATTTACCCCTCACCCTAACCCTCTCCCATAGGGAGAGGGGACGGATCGGTGCGGTTTTTTCTCCCTCGCCCCTCTGTAATGGCGGGGGGCATCTCTCCCGCCATGTTGTGAGATTGATAACAAAATTTATCTCATTCATCTCAAAAGTGTTAACCCACACTCAAAAACATAATTTTCACTATTTATAAAAATGAAATAAATGTTTTATTTATAGGGTCGTTAGTTCACAGCATTCACCAACACCGGGAGCCGTTATG
>Ga0308158_10005152_pt1 | contig 10800 bp, 9 predicted proteins | sample PhyBR2_FD_201038 | JGI IMG/M metagenome (GOLD analysis project Ga0308158, IMG submission 201038) | Phyllosphere microbial communities from UC Gill Tract Community Farm, Albany, California, United States - DLSLB.R2 | ecosystem: Host-associated > Plants > Phyllosphere > Unclassified | place: USA...
GACCCAGTTGGGTGGACTTGCTAGACGGTGACGCCCAGCTTCTCCAGGATCAGTTCACGGACACGGGCGGCGTCTGCCTGCCCGCGGGTGGCCTTCATAACCCCGCCCACGATCGCACCGATGGCCTGCACCTTGCCGCCGCGGATCTTCTCCGCAACGTCGGGCTGCGCGGCAAGTGCGGCGTCGATGGCTTCCAGGAGGGGCCCGTCGTCGGACACCACGGCGAGGCCGCGCTTTTCGACGATCTCTTCCGGGGTGCCTTCGCCGGCAAGTACGCCATCCAACACCTGGGAGGCCATCTTGTTGTTGATCTTGCCGGCTTCCACCATGCGGCTCAGCTCCACCACGGTGGCGGGCTGGACGCCCAGCTGGCCGGGGTCAACATCGGCGGCCTTGGCGCGGCCCACGATCTCGCCCATCCACCACTTGCGGGCCACGGACGCCGAGGCGCCGGCCGCAATGGTTTCCTCGATCTCGTCCAGGACGCCGGCGTTCACCACGTCACGGAACTCCAGGTCCGAGTATCCCCAGTCGGCCTTCAGCCGCTTGCGGCGCTCGGCGGGCGGCTCGGGCAGCGTGGCGCGCAGTTCCTCCACCCATTCCCGGGAGGCAACCACGGGCACCAGGTCCGGCTCCGGGAAGTAGCGGTAGTCATCGGCGTCGGACTTGGGCCGGCCGGAGGTGGTGGTCCGGGTGTCCTCGTGCCAGTGCCGGGTTTCCTGGACAACAGGGTTGCCGGAATCCAGGACGGCGGCGTGGCGCTGGATCTCGTAGCGGACGGCGTGTTCGACGGCGCGCAGCGAGTTCACGTTCTTGGTTTCGGAGCGGATGCCAAAGCGTTCGCGGCCGTGCGGGCGGAGCGAGACGTTGGCGTCGCAGCGGACGTTGCCGCGTTCCATGCGGGCATCGGAGACACCCAGGTTCTTCACGATCTCGCGGACGGCGGCCACGTAGGCCTTGGCCAGCTCCGGTGCGCGGGAGCCGGCGCCCTCGATGGGCTTGGTGACGATCTCCACCAGCGGAACACCGGCACGGTTGTAGTCCACCAGGGAGAAGTCAGCGCCGTGGATTCGGCCGGTGGCGCCACCCATGTGGGTCAGCTTGCCGGCGTCCTCCTCCATGTGCGCGCGCTCGATCTCCACGCGGAACACAGTGCCGTCCTCGAGTTCAACGTCCAGGTAGCCGTCGTACGCGATGGGCTCGTCATACTGGGAGGTCTGGAAGTTCTTGGGCGTGTCCGGGTAGAAGTACTGCTTCCGGGCGAAGCGGCACGATTCGGCGATCTTGCAGTTCAGCGCCAGGCCGATCTTGATGGACGACTCGATGGCGGTCCGGTTCACCACCGGCAGGACGCCGGGCATGCCGAGGTCCACCTCGTTGACGTTGGTGTTGGGTTCGTCGCCGAAGACGTTCGGGGCGGAGGAGAACATCTTGGTCCTGGTGTTGAGCTCCACGTGGACCTCGAACCCCAGGACGGGATCGTACTTCTCCATGGCCTCATCGAAGCTCAGGATTTCGTCGGTGCTCATTATTTTGCCTCCTGGGTTTCGAGGGTTTCAGCGGCCGCAAGGTCGGGAGCCTGGGCCAGCAGCGGGCCGCCCCACTTGGCTTCGAGCAGCGATTCCAGGACCGCGCCCACCCGGTACAGGCGGGCGTCCTCGCGGGCCGGGGCCAGCAGCTGGATGCCCACGGGCAGGCCGTCCTCGTCCGCCAGGCCGCCGGGAAGCGACAGGCCGGGGACGCCGGCCAGGTTCGCCGGGATGGTGGCGACGTCGTTTAGGTACATGGCCAGCGGATCGTCCAGCTTTTCCCCGAGCCGGAAGGCCGTGGTGGGGGCGGTGGGCGAGATCAGGACGTCGGCCTGGGCGAAGGCGGCTTCGAAGTCCCGCTGCACCAGGGTGCGGACCTTCTGCGCCGAACCGTAGTAGGCGTCGTAGTAGCCGGCGGACAGGGCGTAGGTGCCCAGGATGATGCGGCGCTTGACTTCGTCGCCGAAGCCGGCGGCGCGGGTGGCTCCCATGACGCGTTCAATCGTCATGGGGCCCTCTTCGGGGAGGACGCGCAGCCCGTACCGGACGCCGTCGAACTTGGCGAGGTTGGAGGAGGCCTCGGACGGCATGATCAGGTAGTAGGCGCCCAGGGCGTACTGGAAGTTGGGGCAGGAGACCTCAACGATCTCGGCACCCGCTTCCTTGAGCAGCTCCAGGGCATCGTTGAAGCGGTTTTCGACGCCGGCCTGGTAGCCCTCGCCGTGCAGTTCCTTGATGATGCCGATCCGCAGGCCCTCAACGCTGCCGGTCTTCGCGGCGGCAACGAGGTCCGCCAGCGGGTCCGGCAGGGAGGTGGAGTCGCGGGGATCGTGGCCGCCGATGACCTGGTGCAGCAGGGCGGAGTCCAGCACGGTGCGGGTGACGGGGCCGATCTGGTCCAGCGAGGAGGCCATGGCAATGGCGCCGTAGCGGGAGACGCTGCCGTAGGTGGGCTTCACGCCCACGGTTCCGGTGACGGCGCCGGGCTGGCGGATGGAGCCACCGGTGTCCGTACCCAGGGCCAGGGGCGCTTCGAAGGCGGCCACCGCCGCGGCCGAGCCACCACCGGAGCCGCCGGGAATCCGGTCCAGGTCCCAGGGGTTGCGGGTGGGGCCGTACGCCGAGTGCTCGGTGGAGGAGCCCATGGCGAACTCGTCCAGGTTGGTCTTGCCCAGGATGGGCATCTTGGCGGCGCGCAGGCGCTCCACCACGGTGGCGTCGTACGGGCTGTGCCAGCCTTCGAGGATCTTCGACCCTGCCGTGGTGGGCTGGCCGACGGTGACGATGAGGTCCTTGACGGCAATGGGAACACCGGCCAGGACGTGCAGGGCCTCGGCTTCGGCTCCGCCGGCGGCGCGGATGGCGTCCACCTCGGCGGCGACTGCGAGTGCTTCCTCGGCGTTGACGTGCAGGAAGGCGTTGACCTTGCCGTCGACGGCGGCAATACGGTCCAGGCAGGCCTGGGTCACTTCGACGGCGGTGACCTCGCGGGCGGCAAGCTTTTCGGCCAGCTGCGCGGCGGACAGGCGGACCAGTGTGTCGGCGCTGATGTTCTGTTCAGTCATGGTTATGCCTCATCCAGGATGGCCGGGACCTTGAAACGGTTGTCATCGGAATCCGGGGCGCCGGAGAGGGCCTGTTCCGCCGTGAACGTGTGCCCCACGACGTCGTCGCGGAACACGTTGGTGAGCGGAATGGGGTGCGAGGTGGCCAGGACATCGTCCCCGGCAGCCTCGCTGACGGACTTGACCGAATCGACGATGACGGCGAGCTCGCCGGCCATCCTGTCCAGCTCTTCGGCACTCATCTCGATGTGAGCGAGCCGCGCGAGATGCGCGACGTCGTCACGGTTGATCGCAGCCATGGATCTCCCCTGCAAAGTTCGAATTGTTTTCCGATCCAGTCTAGTGGGGAAACGCAGATGCCCGTCTGACATCCCCCAGCGGGCGTCAGACGGGCACCTTCGATACCCGCATCCTGCCGCGGGGACAGGAGCACGGGCAGCTACAGACTAACCGATACCAATGGCTCCGGTCAGCATGCCGACACCAAGCATTACCAGCGAGATGACGGCCGTGCGCCACAGGACCTTCTTGTGGTGGTCACCGAGGTCCACCTTGGCCAGCGACACCAGCAGCAGGATGGCCGGAACCAGCGGGCTCTGGAGGTGGAACGGCTGGCCGGTAATGGAGGCGCGGGCCATGTCCGCGGCACCGACACCGTAGTGGGCGGCGGTCTCGCTGAGCACCGGCAGGACGCCGAAGTAGAACGCGTCATTGCTCATGAAGAACGTCATGGGGATGCTGAGGACGCCGGTGATGACGGCCATGAACGGACCCATGGAGGACGGGATGATCTGGACCAGCCACGCGGACATTGCCCCGACCATGCCGGTGCCCTTGAGGACGCCGGTGAGGACTGCGGCGGCCATGACCATGCTGACCACGGCGACGATGGACGGTGCGTGGGCGATCAGCTGGGCGCCCTGGTCCTTGACCTTGGGGAAGTTGACCAGCAGGGCGATCGCGGCGCCCACCATGAAGACGAACGGCAGCGGAATGACATTGGCCACGAGGACCACCATGACCGCGACGGTCAGGGCGAGGTTGAACCAGAACAGCTTGGGGCGCAGGGTGCTGCGGTTGGGATCGAGTGCGGTGTCCGCCATGGCGGAGTCGTTCTCGTCCACGAGGGCTTCGGTGCGTTCCAGCACGGTGACGCCGGCACCGCCCAGGGGGCCGCCGCTGAGGGAACGGTCGACGGCGGGGGCTGCTCCGCCAGGGTTGCCGCCCTTGCGTCCGCGGCTGCTGCCCGCGCCGCCGGTTCCGGAGGCACCCGCGGAAGTGCCGCCGTCGAACTCTGCTGCGGTGTCCGGGACGCCCCAGATTTCGGGAGCGGTGGCGCGGAGGCGGTTGCGTTCCTGCAGGCCCAGCAGCCAGGAGAAGGCGAAGACGACGACCAGGCCGGCCACCAGGGACGGGATCATGGGGACGAAGACGTCGTTGACGTCGATCTTCAGGGCGGTGGCGGCGCGGGCCGTGGGGCCGCCCCACGGCAGGATGTTCATGGTGCCGTTGGCCAGGCCGGCCACGCAGGTAAGGACCACGGGGCTCATCCTCAGGCGCAGGTAGACGGGCAGCATGGCCGCGGTGGTAAGGATGAAGGTGGTGGACCCGTCACCGTCCAGGGATACGGCGGCGGCCAGGATGGCGGTGCCCAGCACAACCTTGGCGGGGTCGTTGCCCAGCTTGCGGAGGATGAACTTCACCAGCGGGTCAAACAGTCCGACGTCGATCATCAGGCCGAAGTAGATGATGGCGAACATCAGCAGGGCCGCGGTGGAGGTCATGGACTTCATGGAGTCCATCACCATGTCGCCGATGCCGAGGCCGGCCCCGGCGAACAGGCCAAAAACAGTAGGGACAATGATCAGCGCCAGCACTGGCGTCAACTTCTTCGTCATGATCAACACCATGAAAACCGCGATCATGGCGAATCCAAGTATTACCAGCACAGCCGGCTCCTTCTTGTGAACAGCACCACAGCGTTGTGATGCGTGCTACAGACTGTAGGGTGGCGTCCGTCACGGCAGTGTCTTTGGCTCAGTTGATTGGCATACTGCTTATTGGGAGCATTTTGCTCATTATGCTCACGCAGCTTTTCGCGCTGGAGGGCGCCCGCCCGCTACCGTCAGGCAGTACCCGCCAAGGAGGATGAATGCAGCGTTCCGCGCCCCGGCCGCCGCTGCGGTTTTCCACCCAGACGCTCCTGCTGCAGCTGGCCGTGGTTCTGCTGGTGGTGCTGCTCAGCGCCGCCGTCCATGCCTGGCTGACCTACGACCGGGTGGGCAGCGACGCCGAGAACCAGGCGCTGACCCTCGCCCGCACCGTCGCCTCCGATCCCGAGGTCCGGGCGGACGTGCTGGCCATCAGTGAACAGCCGGGCACTCCCCCGCCCGCGGAGCTTCTGGCCGGCCCACTGCAGGCGTCCGCCGAGGCAGCGCGAACCCGGACGGGCGCACTCTTCGTGGTGATCACCGACGAAACCGGCATCCGGCTGGCGCATCCCGACCCCCAACGGCTCGGCGAAAAGGTCAGCACCGACCCGTCCGAGGCGTTGTCCGGGCAGGAGATCACCACCCGGAACAGCGGAACCCTGGGCCCTTCCGCCGGGGCGAAGGTTCCGGTGTACGCTACCGGCACGGCGACGGTGGTGGGCGAGGTCAGCGTGGGCTATTCCATGGAGACCGTCGCCCAAAGCGTGGCGCGGGACATCGGGCCGGTGGCGCTGACGGCCGCCGGAGCCCTGCTGGCCGGGGTCCTGGGGTCCTTCCTGCTGCGCCGGCGCCTGCAGCGCCTCACCCTGGGCCTGGAGCCTGAAGAGATCAGCACGCTGGTCCACGACCAGGTTGCCGTACTGCAGGGCGTGGACGACGGCGTCATCGGCGTGAGTGCCGACGGCCGGATCAGCGTCTTCAACGCCGCCGCGCAGCGCCTGCTCGGATTGCCCGACCTGTCCGGTACTGCCTGGGAGGACGCTCCGGTGCCGGAGCAGCTGAAGTCGCTGACCCGGCCGGGAACCGGTGCCGCAGGCCCGGCCCCGGGTACCGGCAGTGCAGGCCAGGATGCCCTGGAACTGGTAGCCGGCGGCCGGGTCCTGGTAGTGAACGCGCGCAAGGCACTGCACCGCAGGGAGGACCTGGGCTGGGTCATCATGCTGCGCGACCGAACGGAATTGCAGGAGCTCACCCGGCAACTCGACGCTGTGGGCACCATGTCCACGGCGCTGCGCGCCCAGCGGCATGAGTTCGCCAACCAGCTGCACACGCTGGCCGGCTTCCTGGGCATCGGGCAGCACCATGAGGCACGCGACTACCTGGCCGGATTGGCCGCCACGGGACCGCTGAAGTTCCCGGTGGACCAGGCCGAGCTGCTCCAGGACCCGTACCTGCAGGCATTCGTCGGCGCCAAGGGCGTGGAGGCGGACGAACGTGGCGTTGCCCTCCGCATTGGGCCGGAGACGCTGGTCCGCGGCCAGGTGACCCAGGCCCAGGATGTGACCACCGTGCTGGGCAACCTGATCGACAACGCGGTGAACGCCGCCGTGGCGGGGTCCTCTACCGAACGTTGGGTGGAGCTTGAGGTGCTGGACGAGCCGGGCGACGACGGCGGCACGCTGCACGTGGTGGTCGCCGACTCCGGTGACGGGTTGGCGGACGGAACGGACGCGGAGCGCGTGTTCGCCGAAGGTTTCACCACCGCCACCGGCCCCGTGCGTGCAGGAGGGGGCCAGGGATTTGGGCTGGCGCTGGCCCGCCAGCTGGCCCGCCGCCGCGGAGGGGACGTCACAGTGCTCGAACGCGGAACCAGGGGCGGCCCCGGTGCAGTGTTCATGGCCACATTGCCACACACAACGGCAGGAAGCCCTGCCGCCCACCAGCTGGGGGCAGCCGGAAAGGATGACAATGGCTGACGATTTTCGGGTCCTGATTGTGGATGACGACTTCCACGTGGCCAAGCTGCACGCCACCTACGTGGACTCGGTGGCCGGCTTCCTGGCGCTGGCACCCGCGGGCAGCGCGTCCCTGGCCCTGCAGGCCATCCACAGCCTGCGGCCGGACCTGGTGCTGCTGGACGTCTACCTTCCGGATGCCTCGGGCCTGGACCTGCTGCAGCAGCTGGATGTGGACACCATCATCCTGAGCGCCGCCTCCGACGCCGCCTCAGTCCGGGCGGCGTTCCGCCGCGGCGCGCTGGGTTACCTGCTGAAGCCGTTCACCGCCGAGTCGCTGTCGCAGCAGTTGCGCTCCTATGCCCGCTACCGCCGCCTCCTGGCCCAGCCGGGGGCTCTGGACCAGGACGGGGTGGAACGCGCCAAACGTGCGCTGATTCCGGGGGATGTCACGCCGTCGTCCAAACCCCGTTCGGCCACGGAAGCGGCGGTCCTGGAATCGCTGGTCAGCGGCGAGCAGTACTCGGCCGCCGAGGTGGCCTCACGCGTGGGTGTCTCCCGTGCCACCGCCCAGCGGTACCTGTCCTCCCTGGCTGACGATGGCGCGGTGGACATCCAGCTCCGCTACGGGACCACCGGCAGGCCGGAACACCGCTACGGCCTGCCGGCCCGGTAGGGCAGAAGAAACTTCCGCGTTATGCGCTCTTCTGGGCCACCAGTTCGATCTCGACGAGCATCTTGGGGTCCAGGAACGGGAGCACGTGGACCAGGGAGAGAGTGGGGCGGATCTCTCCGAACACCTCGCCGTGGGCGCGGCCGGCCTCCTCCCATTTGCTGATGTCCGTCAGGTACAGCTTGGACTGCACCACGTCCTCATAGCCGAATCCGGCGTCGGCCAGGACCTTGCCGAGTTTCTGCAGGATGTACTGGGTCTGGGTGTAGAAGTCATCCCCCACGATTCCGTCGTCACCGCTGGCCGCGGTGGCGGAGATGTAGAGGGTGTTGTCCACCTGGACGGCGCGGGAATAGCCGAGGGTCTGTTCCCAGACGGATCCGCTGCCGAAGGTATTGCGCATGGGTGGGCCTTTCAAAGCTGGAATGGGTCGCCACCACTGTAGGGCTGCTACAGGTCGCGCCGGTAAACCAGCAGTTTTATGTCGGTTCCGGGGACCAGCCAGTCCCGTTCAGGGGCCCGGTGAAAGCCGGTCTTCCGGTACAGGCCGTGCGCGCTTTCCCAGGTTTGGCCAGTGGTGAGGGCCACTGCACGGATGCCGGGAAGTGTCCTGGCATGGCTGACGATGGCGTCCACCATGGCTTTGCCGGCGCCGCTGCGCTGTACGGCGGGGTCCACCACCAGCATGCGGAATTCAAGCTCGTCCTGCAGGGCGATGTCCGCGTACGGTTCCCCCGCCAGTGCCAAGGTGACCGAGCCGACGATGGTTCCTTCCCGTTCGGCCACCCAGATGGTGGCCTGCCTGGCCCGTGCCGCAACATCCATGATCTTGACCATGTAGGGGTGCGAGGCGTCGTCAAAGTAGCCTGCGGACAGGTAGGAGTCCCCGGTGATGCGGGCAATGGCGGGGAAGTCGGCTTCGACGGCGGGACGGATGGTTAGCTGCGGCTGCACCCGTCAATGGTAGTGGCAGCCGGTCCGTGGGCTGCGCGGAAAAGCGTTTTCCGTGATCGAACTATCAGATGCTGCGCAGCATCCCGCACAGTCCCTCCCTCGGGCGCCTGCGCCCGAAGGACCTCCCCTGTTACAGCGGAAACTTCCCGGACAGCTCCAGGCTGGCGGCACAGGTCCAGGCGTCCAGCCGTTCGTCGTCAGTGGGGCCGCCGTCGAGCGGGCTGGTCAGGCGGGGCCTGCGCACCCAGCAGCCGGCTTCCTCCGCGATCAGCGCCCCGGCCGAGAAGTCGTGTTCGTTGAGTCCCCGTTCGCCATAGGCATCATGCGTTCCATCCGCCACCATGCACAGGTCGAGGGCCGCGGAACCCAGGCGGCGGACGTCGGCGAAGCCGTCCATGAGGGTGGCAAAAGCGGCGGCTTGCTCGCTGCGGACGTCGGGCTCGTAGCTGAACCCGGTGGCCAGGATCTGCCCGGCGCGGCCCGGTACCGGGCCATCGAGCCTGGTGATAGTGCCGCGTTCCTCCAGCCACGCACCCTGGCCGCGGGCAGCGTAGTACACCCGCCCCAGGGCAGGGGCGTTGACGACGCCGGCCAGCCAGACGCCGTCGGCATCGGCGACAGCCACGGAGGTGGCGTAGTAGACGATGTTGCGAATGAAGTTGGTGGTGCCGTCCAGGGGGTCGATGGACCAGCGGTAACCGGTGGGGTCGGCCGCCCGGGTGGTTCCCTGTTCCTCGCCGGTGATGCTGTCACCTGGGCGGGCAGCGGCGATGACGCGACGCACGGCGTTTTCGGCAGCCAGGTCGAAGGCCGTGACCCAGTCCCCGGCCGCCCCCTTGTTGCTCGCGTCCAAGGCGTTGCCGTCCCGGCCTGAGAGGACGTTGGCGCCTGCCGCGGCGGCCTGCCTGGCTACCTCCAGGAGTTCAGCTGCGGACGTCATGCGTTCTCCTCCACTGCGGCCGGTACAGCCGCCCCTTGGGTGACGTCGTTATCGTCGCGGCCCGTTGCCGCGGCGCTGCCGCCAGGTTCTGCGCCGTCACCGGGTTCTGCGCTCCCACCTGGTTCTGCACCATCACCAAGTTCTGCGCCGGCTGCGGGGGCGTCACCCAAGGCAGCCGGGCCGCCGTCGAGCAGTTGCCGGAACCCGTCCTCGTCCAGGACCCGGACGCCGAGCTGTTCTGCCTTGTCCAGCTTGCTGCCGGCGCTTTCGCCGGCCACCACGTAGCTGGTGTTCTTTGAGACGGAGCCGGCCGCCTTGCCGCCCCGGAGCAGGATGGCTTCCTTGGCCTCGTCCCGGCTGAAGTTGGGCAGGGAGCCTGTGACCACCACGGTGAGCCCTTCCAGGGTGCGGGGCATGGACTCGTCCTGTTCGTCCTCCATGCGTACCCCGGCGGCAGCCCAGCGGTCGATGATCTCCAGGTGCCAGTCCTCCGCGAACCATTCCTTCAGTGCGGCGGCGATGGTGGGGCCTACCCCGTCCACATGGGCCAGTTCCTCCTCGGTGGCCGCACGAATGCGGTCCATGGAACCGAAAGCCTGTGCCAGGGCACGCGACGCGCGCGGACCGACGTGGCGGATGGACAGGGCAACCAGGACACGCCACAGGGGCTGGGTCTTGGCCTTCTCCAGTTCCTTGAAAAGCTTCTGGGTGGTGGCAGTGGGCTTCGACGGCGACTTGGCGGTGCCCTTGCTGAAGAAGTACGGCACCAGCTCGTACTCGCCGGTGGGAACGCCCTTCGCCTTTTTCTCGCGCCGGATACGGACATCGGCCAAATCCCCGGGAGTGAGGTCGAACAGCCGGGCTTCGGAGGTCAGCGGCGGCACCTCAGGCTCCGCGGGCTGGGTCAGGGCGATGGCCGCCTCCCAGCCCAGCGCCTCGATGTCGAAGGCACCCCTGCCCGCCACGTGGAACACGCGCTCGCGCAGCTGCGATGGGCAGGACCGGGCGTTGGGGCAGCGGACATCCACGTCCCCCTCCTTGGCGGGGGCCAGGGGCGTGCCGCAGGAGGGGCATTCGGTGGGCATCACGAAGTCGCGCACCGGCGGGTCCTGCTGGTCGCGGAGGTTCAGGACCGGGCCCACGATTTCCGGGATGACGTCACCCGCCTTCCGCAGGATCACGATGTCGCCGATCTTGACGCCCTTGGCCTTGACCACGTCCTGGTTGTGCAGCGTCGCCATTTCCACAGTGGA
>Ga0308158_10005154_pt1 | contig 10799 bp, 11 predicted proteins | sample PhyBR2_FD_201038 | JGI IMG/M metagenome (GOLD analysis project Ga0308158, IMG submission 201038) | Phyllosphere microbial communities from UC Gill Tract Community Farm, Albany, California, United States - DLSLB.R2 | ecosystem: Host-associated > Plants > Phyllosphere > Unclassified | place: USA...
CAGAAAGCGCCTCGTGAAAGCGAATCCGGATCCCGACCAAGAGCACGACCATGACCAGGAACAGGACTATCAGTACCTGGACGACGGCAGCGCCCAGCTGGACGGTTCGGCCGCGGCCGCGCGTCGTGCGCTGACCGAGCTGGCGGGCCTGATGGACCCGGAAGGGCAAGATGGGCTGGAGCAAGCGGTGCTTGAGCTGGAGATTGGCGCGATCATTGCACGCGCTTTCGTCGAGCGTATCGACGGGGTCGATGTGCTGACCGTGTCGGCGCGTTTGCCGGCAGGGGCGGGGGCGGCGTGTCTGTCGGTGCCGGCGCCCGAAGGCGTGGAATGTCTGTGGCATGCGGACCTGGGCTGTCCGATGACGCTGCGGCGTATTGCCCTGACCGCGCTGCCGAGCGAGCGCGCGCTGATGGATGCCATTCTGGCCGCCGCCGATGCGGCGCAACGGTGGCATGTCGCCCTGAGCGACGATGCCAAGGGGAAGACTGCGTAAGCACGCCGGCCCGTCACTGCTGCCGATCTGCTGCTTAGTCCCGCTCGCATTCCAGACGTGCAGCTGCACGTACCCGCGACACGCGCGAGCGTACCGTCCCGATCGGGATGTCCATCGCGCGCGCTGCTTCCTCGTAAGTCAGCTCGCCTTCCAGCACGGCTTCGAAGGTGTCGCGGATCTTTGGCGGCAGGTCGCCAATCAGCTTGTCCACCTTGGCCGCCAGCTGGCGCCATTCATATTGCCGGGCCGGGTCGGCGTAGACGTCGACCAGCTGCTCCATGAAATCTTCTTCCACTTCCTCATACCTGTCGGCGCCGTTGCGGCGTACCTGATTGCGCGCCAGGTTCAGGGCGATGCCGAATAACCAGGTGGACGGTTTGGACAGGCCGGAAAAGCGTGGCCCGCAGCGCATCGCTTCGACGAAGGTGTTCTGCACCACGTCTTCGGCGTCGTGCGGATTGCCGAGGTAGCGCGCGACGAAGCGCAGCAGGTGGGTGCGGTGCTGCTTGTACAGCGCCACCACGTCGATCTGGCTCAGGCCGACCGGGACGTGCACATCGCACGCTTGCGCATCGGCCGTCCCGGTGGCCACCGACAGCGTGGCGGTATCACCCGTCGCGCCGGCCGACTGATGCGCCGCCTTGCGTACCGGGGAACAAGCTGGCGTATTCAAGGCACGAACTGGCATGGCTGCGACCAGGTGGTTCTGCTCGACGATGGTTGATTGCATGAGGCGCTCCCGTTTCGACTGGTGATGATTCGACGGTGCCAGGGGGTGCCGTCGTCTGATGGATGCAAGATATCAGCGGGATGCGGCCCCTGCGTCGTTTCTTGAACATTGGTGAGACATTGAAAAATGTTGAGGTTTGAGGCGCCCGCACGTGCGCCTGACCATGGAACCGGCCTGGCACCTGTCACCACGAACGCCGCGCGCGCAGCAGGCAGCAAGCTGTCTGACCACAGGCACGTGGCCACAAGCGGCCGGCGTGGAACCATGTGTTCCGGTGCCACCACACAAGCGTCATGAGCACGATTCATCACACCCACTTCCAGCCGCTGCCGGAAACGCTGGTCCAGCCCCGGCCGCTTGCCGACCCACGCCAGCCGGCATCGCGCGGCCAGCCGCAGCCATTGCTGTCGATGGTGCCGCGTGCGGCCATCGAGAGCGAAGCGGGTTTGCGCGAGAACGTGTCGACGCAGTCCAAAAGCCTGCCTCGCCGCCAGCAGGCCACGCCGCGCGGGCCGTCTGTCGGGCCACGCCAGCACCGGCCCCGGGGGCGCGTCAACAGCGAGGCAGCCAGGAGCAACTCGCCACTGGCCGAGCACAACGAGGACGGCAACGCATTCCAGCATAGCGAGCTGCTTGGCGAAACGCTCGACATTCTGCGTGAGGACACCGGCAGGCGCGGCCAGCGCGAGGTCTTCGAAATGCTGGCCGACCAGCTCAAGCCCATCGAACAATGGCGCCTGCTGGACGACGCACTCGAACAGCTTGAAAACGCGCCGCTGTCGAACTACAAGAAGAAGGTGCTGCGCGAAACACTGCAGGAAATGATGGCCGACATCGTGGTGCGCGATTCGAGCGTACGCGAGGTGCTGCAGGACAAAGTCAAGGCCACGCTGGATTCGGCCATCGACGGCGCTGTGCCAAAGTCGGCGCGCGAACTGCGCTTTCTGATCACCGACAAGGGCAGCGTCGACGAACCGCTCTCGCCACTCACCATGCTCAAGGCGATCATCCGCCACCTGGGCATGAACCGGTGCGAGAAGGCCGTCTCCACGCTGTGCTCGCAGATGCTGTCGGGACTGTAGACAGGCCACGCGCAGTGGCCCGATCGGCCCGCGCAGCCGGCAGGCACCACCCACCATTGACGCTGCACTTGACCTGCCACGGGGGGCAACATGAAATCCGATTTACGCAGCAATCCGCAACGCAGCATGGGGCGCTACTGGCTGGCGATGTCGGACGCCGCGGCGTTCAGCATCGTCCGCTCGGCGCTGAAGATTGCCGCGACCTTGCGCGCCGCCGTGGCCGAGGAAGTGCACGTGGTCAGTTCATTGAGCGTCCCCGAGATCGCCGTGTTGTTGCTGACGGCCGGCGAGTCCGGCTGGGGCAAGGCCAAGGCGGGCCACATGATGTCCGAAGTGGCGGACCTGAAAGGGCTTGATTACCAGAGCCGGGCCCGGGCCTGGATACTGCTGCGCGATGCGGTGGCCGAGTTGCCGACCACGGTGTGGAGTCAGGACAAGCTGTCGGTGCGGCGCGAGCTGATCGACGAGCTGGAGCGCCAGGTGCGCGCCGCGCGCGACGAACTGGCGCCGCTGCCGAGCAAAGTCGAGCTGCGCGAACAGACCTGGCGCGAAAGCGTGGCCGCCGCGGCGGCAGCTGCTGCTGCAGCCGCCGTCGCTCCTGCTGACCCTGCTGCTCCTGGCTGACACGGTGCCACCCGTGCAAACGCGGCGCAGCCATCCCCGCACTTACCTCTACCTTGCAGGAAGACCGAACATGGATGAATTGTTGAACCGGCTCGCACAAGCGGCCGAACTGGAGCAGGCTGTGGCCCAGGCCGTGCTCGGTAGCGGCATGCGCCTGCTGGTGTACCCGCTCGAACGGGGCCAGCTGGTCGTGCTGGGCTGGCCCGCGGCCAGCGGCCACGTGGTCGACGGCGAGAGCCTGCTGCGCCGGCGCGGCGATGACCTGGCGCGCTCCGGCGCCTGGCTGCCGGTGATGTTCAACGACGGCGCCTGGTATCTGGCGCGCCGGGTCGGCCTGGACGACGGCGCCGGCCTGCCCGATGCGGGCGAGCTGGCCGCGGCCGAAGAGCTGCTGCAATGAGTGCACCGATCAAGGTACGCAGCGGCGCGCCAGTTGGGCTGGATCCCAGCGAATTCGCCGAGATCTACAGCCTTCAGAAAACTCCGGCCACGCTGCGCCCGCGTGAAGCGCTGCAGCCGGAAGAAGAAGCGCTGTCGCTGCCGCCGCCGGAACCTGCCGACCCCAAGATATCCCTGCTGAATCGCGCACTGGGCGCGCGCCTGACCACCGATAACCCGCTATGGAGCGGCAATCCGGTACCGCACCTGCGCGCGCTGCAAAAGTCGCTGATCGCGCATTCGCTCACCTTGCCGCAGGCGCAGCGGCGTCCCTGTCTGGATGCGCTGACCGTGGTCGAACGCGCCATCCTGCTGCGCCTGCGCTGGCAGCAGATGCGGCGCAGCGAACTGGAAGCGGCGCTGGGCGAGACTCCTGCGTCCGCACCTGCGTCGGCTGCCGCGTCCGGGCCGCCGCGCCAGGCAGCGCGCGGAGGCGATCACAGCAACCTTGATGCCCACACGGAGGCCAGCCATGCGACCCCGCTCAGCGCCTGATACGCGCGATGAAGAACTGACCATGGCCGTCGGCCTGGTATGGGGCCACCTGCACGCCCAGCAGCCCGACAAGGCATACCAGCTGGCCACCGGCTGTCTGCAACTGTGGCCGGGCGAGCCCAGTCTGTCGCTGATGGTGGCCTATGCCGCCGCCGAGCTGGCCGAACCGGTGGACCTGGCGCAGCTGCGGCGTTTTGACAGCGGGTCGGGACCCGCTGGCGCCGATGCGGCCGATGTCGCGGCCTGGACCGATCTGGTCGCGCGCCGCTGCGAAGGCATGTAGACGGGTCGCCTGGCCGCAATCGGCTGGCACAAAGCAAGCGCACCACGGGCCACAGCAAGCACGCAGCAGACCAGAGCAAGCAAACAGCAACCAACCAGGAAGCACCCATGCCGTCGATGTCCATTGTTTTGCTGCTCAACCGCTTCGCGGCCAGAATCGCCAAACGTGCCGAACTGGGCGCCGCCGGCATGGTGATCGGCATCGTGTTCATGCTGGTGCTGCCCATGCCGGTCTGGCTGCTCGACATCCTGATCGCCTGCAGCCTGTGCATCTCCGGCCTGATCGTGGTCGTGGCAATGTACATGCCGGGTCCGACCGCGTTCTCGACCTTTCCGGCGGTGCTCTTGATGACCACCCTGTTCCGGCTGGCGATCTCGGTGTCTACCACACGCCTGATTCTGCTCGAAGCCGACGCCGGCCACATCGTCGAAACCTTCGGCAACTTTGTCGTTGGCGGTAATCTGGTGGTTGGTCTGGTGATTTTTCTGATCCTGACGGTCGTGCAGTTCATCGTCATCACCAAGGGCTCGGAGCGGGTCTCGGAAGTGTCGGCGCGTTTCTCGCTCGATGCCATGCCCGGCAAGCAGATGTCGATCGACAGCGATCTGCGCGCCGGCATCCTGACCCCCGAAGAAGCGAAGGAAAAGCGCGCCATGCTGGGGCAGGAGAGCCAGCTGCACGGCGCCATGGACGGCGCCATGAAGTTCGTCAAGGGCGACGCCATCGCAGGCCTGATCATCGTCGCGGTCAACCTGGTGGGTGGCGTTGCGATCGGTATCATCCAGCGTGGCATGGATGCGGGCGAGGCAATGCGGGTGTATTCGATCCTGTCGATCGGCGACGCGCTGATCGCGCAGATTCCGGCGCTGCTCATTTCGCTCGGCGCCGGCATGATCACCACGCGCGTGGGTGGCGAGCACGCCGACGGCGAACATACCAACATCGGCCAGGATATCGTGGCCGAGCTGTTCGCCGAACCCAAGGCGCTGCTCACGGCTGCGGCCATCATGCTGCTGTTCGGGCTCATCCCGGGCATGCCGCTGGCAGTGTTCGCGGTGCTGGCGCTGCTGCTGGCGGGGTCGGGGGCCATCGGGCTGCTCAAACCCATGGCCGACGCCGAGCTGGAACTTCAGAGCCAGCAGACCGATCGCCAGAACGCGGCCATCGTCGACCTGGTCAACTTCGCCGCCACCACCCCATTCATTCTGCGCATGCCGGAAGGGATGCGCGACACGCCCGAAGCCGAGACCATCCGCACGGCCGTGCGCCTGATGCGCAACGCGCTGCTGCAGCAGCGCGGCGTGCCCGACCTGAAGCCGATTGAATTCGAATTCGACTATTCGGTGCCGGATGGCCGCGTGCACTTCCTGATGTCCGAGGTGCCGCTGGTGGACGAACCGATCCGCCTGGGCTGGGGCACCACGCGCGAGCCGCTCGAGCGGATCCGTGACATGGGCTTCGTGGGCGAGGAGCGCAATATCGCCGGGTCGCGCCGGCGCCGCGTGTGGGTAGCGCTGGACGATGAGGCGGCCCTGGCCGCTGCCGGCGTGGCCTTCCAGCGCTGGGAAAACGTGGTCGCCGGCGACATCGAAGTCGAGATGCTGCGCAACTGCCAGATGTTCGTCGGTGTCAATGAAGTGATCCGCTTCACGCGCTGGGCCGAACGGCGCTATCCGGAACTGGGCAAGGAGGTCAGCAAGTCGGTCACGCTGCCGCGTCTTACTGAAGTGGTGCAGCGCCTCACGCGCGAGGGCGTCTCGCTGCGCAATGCGCGCCTGCTGCTCGAGACCACGCTGGACTGGGCCGCCAAGGAGCGCGATCCGGACGTCATCGCCGACTATGTGCGCCTGGCGCTGAAACGCCAGCTGTGCCACGAAGTGGCGCGCAACGGCTTGATCGAAGTGATCCTGCTGTCGCCGGAACTGGAAGACCAGCTGCGCAACGCGCTGCGCCAGACCAGCCAGGGCAGCTACCTGGACATCGATCCCGAAACCGAACAGGCCATCCTGGACCGCCTCAACGAGCTTTGTCGCAACGCCAGTTCGCCGGTGGCGCCGCCAGTGCTGGTGACGGCGGCCGACATTCGCCGCTCGGTGCGCAAGCTGATCGAGGAAGAATTCTATCCGGTGCCGGTATTCGCGTTTTCCGAACTGACCCAGCACAGCAAGATTCAGCCGGTGGGGATGATCGAGTTGTAAGGCGTTTGCACCCGCGCCGGCGCGCTAACGGACGCTGTAACAGGCAGCGTCGCGCATGCTGTCACCGGAACTGCGCGGCGCCGTTTGCCACCCATGGTTAACCACTTCACGAAAGTTTCGTATGCCTCTGATGAATCCCCTTTCGGTAGGATCGCTGATGCGTGGCGCGGGGGCGCTGCGCACAACGTTCGCGGCCGGCAAGAGCGCCCTGGCGTCTTCTCAAACCGCGGCGGCGATCGCGCCGCATATGCGCCAGATGCTGGGCAAGCTCAAGGACTTCAAGCCGTCCGACCTGTCGGCCATGATGTCGCGCGCCAGCCGCTTCGTGGAAGGGTTCAAGGGGCCCGTGCCCGGTCCGGGTCCGTCGCCCTCGGTCGCCGGCCACACAATTTTACGACGGCCATTGAGCGCGAACCGGCTGCAGAACCAGTTCAGGGCAGATCAGGCGGCGCACGACCAATCGCGGCCTGTCGCGCAAGCGAGCATGTCTGATGCCAACGCCACCACCAATGCCACCGGCGAGACCAACACCGATGCGAACACCGACGAGCGTCAGTATGCGGACGGCGCGCCCCATGAAGACAGCAAGTCGCCCTGGCCGGCGGGCATTGGGGAGCATCCGACCCCGGCGGACTTCATCCCGCACATTTTTCAGCAGGCAGGCGAGATCTTCAAAGGCGCGGTCAGCAGCGGTGAACACAGTGGCATGCTCTCGCCCTCATTCGCCCGGAACATCCGGCAGCACGTGATGCCCGGCCTGACTCAACTCAGCAACATAGTCGCTCCGGCTTTGGAGAAATTTGCTCCCTTCTGGAAGGACGCGTACGAAGGCGAGGCCTCAGGCGATCCCGGGAAGGCGCAGGCGTCCCGGGAGGCGCTCGATGCGTTCAGGAAGCACACCGCGACAGGCGTTAATAACGCGCTCGGTCTGCTTGACACGGCAGCCACACCCGGGGCAGCCACATCCGAACAGCAGCGCATCAATCAGCAGCACGCCCGGGCGAGGCAAAGCGAATGAGCGCTGCCGCGATGGCCGCGCTGGCGGCCGCGCTACAGCGCGATCCGGCGCTTGCACGCGAACTGACCCGGCTGCAGGAAACCGCCTGCGCCGCGCTCGACACGCTGATCCAGGACACGGCCGCCTGGCTGGGCAAGCAGACGCCGGCGGCGGCAGCGGCGGCTTCCAGCGGACCGATCGACGTGGTGGCCCTGGGTGCATTGGCGCGCGGCCGCGCCGGCGCCGTACGCGAGGCGCGTGAACTGGCCGAGGCCTTCGTGATGGGGGCATTGATCAATCAGGGCAACGCCGACTGGAATCCGCTCGATCCGGCCACGAGCCGCAGCGGCGCCGACAGCCTGCTGGTGACCTTGCTGCTGGCGGCGTGCCCCGGCGCGCTCGATACGCCGGTCAATCAAGATGAAGCATGGAGAAACGCATGAACGCAGACAATGCATGTGAATTACGGGTACTGAGCGGCCTGCACCGGGGTGCCAGCCTGCCGGTCGACGACCAGCCGCAGCTGATCGGCGGCGCCGACGATGCCGATGTGGTGCTGGTCGATCCCGGCATGGCGCCGCGCCATGCGATGCTGCGCCTGGCGTCGGGCGGCTGGTCGCTGCTGTCCGTGGATGGCACGGTGCGCGGCGCCAGTCATGACGCGCCCGAAGACCAGCACGCGCTCGCACTGGGGCAGCCGGCCCGGGTGGGCCATGTGTGGCTGACGGTGGTGCCGCACGGCGCCGCCTGGCAGGATCCGCCGCCCGATCCGCCGGCGGGCAGCGCACCGGTGGCGTCCGAGGCCGAAGCCGAGGCCTGGAAGCCGGCGGCGGACGACAGTGCCGGCTTCGATGGCGCCGCCGATCCGGCGCCGCCGGACTATGGCGACGACGGGCTGGCAGCGGACGACACTGCGGCGGCGCCGGCCGACGGCGTTGCACAAGCCGACAGCAGGCTTGATCAGACGCCGCAGGGAGCCACGCCGCGCGCCGCGCCCAAGCCGCGGCGCGGGCGCATGACCCTCCCGGTGGGACTGGGCGTGGCGCTGCTGGCAGTGACCACGTATGCGTACTCGTCCCGCACCACGGCGCCGGCGCCGGCGCTGCGCTCGCTCGAATCGCTCGCGGTTGACACGCCAGGCGCCGACAAGCCAGGCGCCACCATGCTGCTCCCTGGCTCGCTGACCCTTGATTCGCTGCCCCCTGGCTCGCCGGGCCCGCTGACGGTCAAGCCGGCCGCGGCGCCCGTCATGAGCCCGGAAGCGCTGCGCCAGGCGTTTCGCCAGCGCCTGGCCGAAGTGGATCTGCTGCGCCGCGTCGACCTGCAGCTGGACGAGCGCGCCTGGACAGTGCGCGCCACGCTGGATGACGACGAAGCGGCGCGTCTGCGGCGCATCCTGGAAGCCTTCGTTGGCGTGCACCACATCGCTTTTCCCGTCAACGTGCACGTCGGCGGACCGGACAGCATGCTGCCGTTTCGCGTTACCCAGGTGATCTCGGGCAGCAACGCCAGCATCGTCACCGAGGACGGGCGCCGCCTGTATCCGGGCGACGACTACCTGGGCGTGAAGCTGGTGGCGATCGATGGCGAACGCCTGCGGTTTGCCGGCGCGCGGCCGATCGAGGTGAAGTGGTGAGCCGCATCCTGACCGTCGACGGCGTGCCGGCCCGTAGTGCCAATGCGTCGGCCGGCACGGCCGGCGGCCCCGCCAACGTCGCCCTCGAAGCGCTGCTGCGGCGCCTGCGCCAGAATGCGCCGGCGTGGACGGCGGCGCTGCCCGAGCAGCCGGGATTCAGCAGCCGTGGCAAGGTGTCGCAGGTGCTGGGCACACTGATCGAAGCGCACATGCCGCCGGTGCGCATCGGCGAGTTGTGCCATCTGCACCAGCCGGGCCGCATGGGCGAACCGATGCTGGCCGAAGTGGTCGGCTTCACCGAGCGCTGCGCCATCCTGTCGGCCCTGAGTCCACTGGAGGGCGTGTCCACCGCCACCGTGATCGAGCCGCTGCGGCGCACCCACGTGATCGACGCGGGCGACCATTTGTTCGGCAGCGTGCTCGATGGCTTCGGGCGCGTGATGTTCCGCTCGCCCGTGGCGGCCGACAATGTGCCGACCTGGCGCGCTACCGTGCCGGTAATCCGCGATGCCCCGCGCGCCAGCGACCGGCCGCGCATCGCCACCCCGCTGCCCACGGGGGTACGCGCCATCGACGGCCTGCTGACCATGGGCGTGGGCCAGCGCATCGGCGTGTTCGCCGGACCGGGCTGCGGCAAGACCACCCTGATGGCAGCCATCGCGCGCGGCTGCGACGCCGAGGCGGTGGTGTTCGGCCTGATCGGAGAGCGCGGCCGGGAGCTGAACGAGTTTCTGGAACACGAGCTGGACGCCGATCTGGTCAGAAAAACCATCATCGTCTGCGCCACATCTGACCGTACCTCGATGGAGCGTTCGCGCGCCGCCTTTACCGCCACCGCGATTGCCGAAGCGTTCCGTGCGCGCGGCAAGAAGGTGTTGCTGCTGGTCGATTCGCTGACCCGTTTCGCCCGCGCCCAGCGCGAGATCGGCCTGGCCGCAGGCGAGCCGCCGGCGCGCGGTGGCTTCACGCCCTCGGTGTACACCATGCTGCCGCGCCTGATCGAGCGGGCCGGCTGCACGCCGGACGGGGCCGTCACTGCCATGTACACGGTGCTGGTCGACGGCGAATCGGCGTCCGACCCGATCGGCGACGAAGCCAAGTCGCTGCTGGACGGGCACATCCTGCTGACGCGCAAACTGGCCGAGCAGGGGCATTATCCGGCCATCGATGTGCTGGCCAGCATCAGCCGCGTGATGAGCAACGTGACCACGCGCGAGCATCGCACGGCAGCCTTCCAGTGTCGCGAACTGATGGCGCGCTATCAGGAGATGGAATTGCTGATCCGGCTGGGCGAGTACAAGGCTGGCAGCGATGCGCTGGCCGACCGCGCGGTGCTGCTACGCGCGCAGCAGCAGGCATTCCTGCGTCAGGACACCAGCACGGGTGCCGACTTCGCGCAAACGCTGGCGGCGCTGCAGGCGATGGCGGCATGAACGCGCGTCGCGACCGGGTGCGGCGGCGCGAGGTAGCCGATGTGCCGGAGCCGCGCAAGCCCGACGACCGGCTGGACCGGCTGCTGCATGTGCGCAAGCAGCGCCTGGGCCGGCTGGAGCGCGAGCGCAACGAAGCGCGCCAGCTGTGGCGCACGCAGCGCGATGGCTTGCGCACGGCCCGGCTGGAGCGGCGCAGCGCCGTGGCGCAGGCAGAGACCTTCTGGCAAGAGGCACGCGCCGGCTTTTTGTCGATGGCCACCACCAGCGGCGAGTTCCGCGTGGCAAAGTCGCGCTACGCCAGGATGAAGGAGCATGCGGCCACGTGCTATCTGCGCTGGCGCGAAACGCTCGACGGGTGCGACCGGTCCCGGCAGGGTTTTTTCGCCG
>Ga0308158_10005155_pt1 | contig 10796 bp, 9 predicted proteins | sample PhyBR2_FD_201038 | JGI IMG/M metagenome (GOLD analysis project Ga0308158, IMG submission 201038) | Phyllosphere microbial communities from UC Gill Tract Community Farm, Albany, California, United States - DLSLB.R2 | ecosystem: Host-associated > Plants > Phyllosphere > Unclassified | place: USA...
GTTTTCTATACCAATTTAACGTCGAAACAAACGGCAGAACACATTCATATCGATATGTACACTTTTTCACTCGCTCCGTCGTATCATTACAATTGGGTTATCAGTCAAAAGTTTTTGGTTTCGGCAGGTTTGTTGGTAGGTGCGGGGATAAATATTGCAGATAAAGAGGTAACGCCGTTGTACGAAGCTTCTACAAATATTAAGTTGGGATATAACACCGATTCGTTTTTTACCTATTTGGGAATTAACAGCACCAGTTTTTTTCAGGAAGAAGGAAAAAATGAGTTCTATGATTCTTTTGCCGATGTTAAACTGGCAGTAGGATATAGGTTTGATCCGCCAAAAAAGTTTAAAAAATTATATAATGAAGTAACCCGAAGAATTGGGTTTTAATTTAAAGCAATACTTATGAAACAAATTTTAATGCTATTTTTTCTATTTTTCACAATGCCAATTTTTTCTCAAATTTCTCAATCAGATTTCGAAAGAGTTGTTGAAAGCTACAAAGACAGTATTGTTAATGCCAAATATGGTATTAATTGTATATATCAAAACAGTAAGGGAGAAGTATTTTACAAAGGAATTGGAATTGCAGATGAAGAAACTCCGGTTAACAGACAGAATATTTTTAGTATTGGTAGTTTAAGTAAAACGTTTACTGCAGTTATGATTTTGCAAGATATTGAGAAACAAAAGATCTCGTTAAATGATACTTTGCTTAAAAATTTTCCAGAAAATTATGTGGAGTATCCAAAAGGGTTAGATAAATCAATAACAATTAAAGAACTGCTTTCTCACACAAGTGGTATATCACTTAGCTATAAAGATACATTAGACACAAATGAATATTTTAATCCTTATCATTTGACTAATAATGAACTTGGGTTTAATAGAATACCATATAATAAAGAATTAAGAGGTAAACATTCTTATTCTAATACCAATTATATGTTGTTGGGTTATATCTTAGAAACAGTTAACAGAAAACCGTTTTATCATCTCTTACAAAAACGAATTTTTGATAAACTAGGTATGGAAAATGCGTATGGTTTTTATTCTCCATCAATTCCCAACGTGGCTCAAGGTTTTTTAGAAGGAACAGATTTATCACCATATATTTTTAACAGATATTATGATAAAATAATTGCTTCAGGTGGGTTAAGTATGGATATAGATGATCTGAATAAATTTTTGAATGCTTTATATCTTACAGAAGAATTACTTACAGAAGAATCAAAAAAAATGATGTTTAATTTTGATGATTCTTATTATGGATTAGGAATTATGAAGACTACATATATTTTAAGAAATAAAGAGCAAAGAATATTTTTAGGACATGGTGGTTCAACATTAACTTCTGAAACACGCGTGTACTATGATCCAAAAACAAAAGAGTCTTTTATATTATTATCAAACACATATAATGATAAAATTATAGGTAAAATCTTTTCTGATTTAATCAATTTGAATATTAAAAAAGTATAAATAATAGCTCATACTAAAAACTATTAACTAACAACAAAATTATGTTTCCATTACACAGAGGTAGACGATTAAGACAAAACCAATCTATAAGAAGTTTAGTAAGCGAAACAACATTAAGTCCAAGCGATTTTATGTTTCCGATGTTTATTGCCGAAGGCGAAAATGTAAAGGTAGAAATACCGTCAATGCCTGGAATTTTCCGCAGATCGATTGATTTAACGGTAGAAGAAGTAAAAGAACTTTTTGCATTGGGAATTCGTGCCGTAAATATTTATGTAAAGGTAGATGAATCTTTAAAAGACAATACGGGGAAAGAAGCGTGGAACCCAAACGGATTAATGCAACACGCAATTAAAGCCATTAAGAAGGCGTGTCCCGAAATGATTGTAATGCCCGATGTAGCTTTAGATCCGTATTCGATTTACGGTCACGACGGTATTATAAAAAACGGCGATATAGAAAATGATACTACTGTTGATGCTTTGGTTAAAATGGCGGTTTCGCATGCACAAGCCGGAGCCGATTTTGTTGCACCAAGCGATATGATGGATGGTCGAGTTTTACGCTTACGCCAAGGTTTAGACGCCGCAGGATTTACAAATGTGGGAATTATGAGCTATTCTGCTAAATATGCATCGGCATTCTACGGACCATTTCGTGATGCCTTAGATTCTGCTCCAAAAGAAGAAGGAAATAGGGTCACTGAGCCTGTCGAAGTACCAAAAGATAAAAAAACATACCAGATGGATTACGCAAACCGAATTGAAGCCATTAAAGAAGCTGTTTGGGATTCCGAAGAAGGTGCCGATATGGTGATGGTTAAACCTGGAATTGCTTATCTGGATATTGTACGTGAAGTAAAAAACGCTGTAAATGTTCCTGTAACTGTTTTTCATGTTTCAGGTGAATATGCAATGATTAAAGCCGCTGCCGAAAAAGGTTGGCTGGATCACGATAAAATTATGATGGAACAGTTGATGTGTATTAAACGCGCCGGTGCGAGTCTAATTTCAACATATTTTGCAAAAGAAGCGGCTATTTTGTTGAACAGTTCTAATTAAAAATCTCAATCGTAAAGTATATTAAAGCAATAGAGCTAATCATCATTATTAAGATTAAGAAGTATTCCCAAATTTTTCCAAGAATACTTCTTTCTCCTCTTGCAACTTTTGAAGTTTCGTTGTTAAAATAATAATCTAAATTATAAAAACTTCTATATTGATTATCAGTTTTTTCCATATCTGGAATTACAATGTCTGTATCTTCTAAATTTGTAAGCAATTCCATATGTTCATTTCTTTCTATACCCGAAAAACTGCTTCTTAAACGTTCTCTTACTGAACCATACAATTTATAATAAAATGGCGATTTTAATTCTTTTAGTTTTTTAAGGTAATACAATATTCTCATCAAATCTTCTTTTCGAACATAAGAATTTAAGGAATAATAAACTTCAGTGTCTATGTTTTCAGGGTGTTCATCATAATTTATATAAGCCATATACGAACCAAACAAATCAAAAGAAGAATAAAATATTTTAAAATTAGCTATTCTTTCCCGAAACAATTCTTTTTCAGCGTAGTTTAGGTTATTAATTTTGTAATGTAGTTCTCTTACGATTTTTCTTAATCTTTCGGAATCTTCAGCTTCTCGTAAAGTAAGGATATTAAATATTTTTGAGAAATAATAACGCAGATGAAACAAATCATTTTTGTCTGTTGCTGTAAATTTGTTTATGTAAATTTCTAAAGCTTCTATGTCCGAGCGGTTATAATAATAAATAGCTAATGCTTCAAGATATTGCTGATGTTCAAAGAAATATTTCCCTGCGTCTTTGTCGTATTCTTTTACAGAAAAATACTCGTCAACATTATCCTCCAAACTTGAGTATCCATAGTTATGTTTGCTATAAAATTTTCCTGAAAAAGGATTATCTCTTAAATCTAATTCTTGCAAATCATTAAGAAAAGTTACAGAAATAGGCAATGGTTTTTTTACTTCATTATTTTTTAGCGACAAATATTTCAATTGATAGAAATTCAATAATACAGAAATGTCAGAAATGTTATTATTACTGAGTTTTAAACTCTGTAAATTCTTTTGATTTTCAAGAAAATAAATACACGTTATACTGCAATCAGACAAAGACAACAAATGTAATTCGGATTCAAATTTATCATTACCTAAATCATCAGTTTTTATGTTGTTAGCTTGTAAAGTTTTTAATTCGGTTAATTCGATTACTGGTTTGATTTTTTGAATTGGGTTATCGGAAATACTTAACCAATTTAATTTTATACAGTCATTCAGAAAAGAAATGTCGTTTATTTGATTGTTTTGAATGTCTAGGTAGTTTAGGTTTCTTTTTCCTTTTAGAGCTGACGCATCTTTAATTTTGTTATGAGAAAGTACAATATTTGTTAGATTATTTATATGCTTTAATACGGAAATATCTTCTATATTATTGGCACTTAAATACAAATTACTTAAGTTAGGATGATTTTTTAATATAGAAATATCTGATATTTTGTTTTTGTCAAGTACTAAAGATTTAAGATTTTTTAAACGAGCAATTGGTTTAATGTCTTTTATATTGGCCTGATTTAAAGATAATATTTCAAGAGATCCAAGGTTCGATAACGGCGTAATATCTTCAATGCAACTTCCGTAAATAACGATTGATTTTAGTTTTGATAAATATTTTAACGGACTTAAATCTGTCATTTTTGGTCCATAAAAATTTATAACCTCTAAATCTTTCAATTCAGAAAAAATACCTAAATCATCGATATCACATCGACCATCTTCAATATCAAAACTTTTTAGCTTTTTAAAGATTCTAAGAGATGATATATCTTTTAAAACATAATTATTAATATTAATTCTAATAGATTCTAATTCAGTATAGTTTGATAAAACTTCTAAAAGATTTGACTCTAATGCAGGGAATTCCCAATATTCAGGATCAAAAAACTCAATATGAGAAACAGAACCTTTTTCATTTCGTTCAAAATCATAACAATGCTCATCAATATTTAAATTTGCTTCTAAATCTTGTAATCTGTCCATCTTTATTATTCTTGCTTTTATAAAAATAGTTAAAAATTAGTTAGTAATGCTTTTAAGTTTCTGTAAACTTTTACGTTTTCATACCTTTGCAAAAACTAACAACAATGAAAAAAATATTATTTTTAAGTGTTTTATCAACCGTAATATTTATTTCTTGCGGAAAGAAAGAAGAGAAAAAAGAAGCATTGTATCCTGAAAATGTTGCAGAAAAATTAAGTCCGGAAGATCAATTGGTTGCAAGCGGAAAAGAGTTGTTTGAAAGTAACAAAGCTGCTTGTTTTTCTTGTCATAAAGTAGATAAAAAAGTTATTGGTCCAAGTGTAAAAGATATTGCCAAAATTTACAAAGAACAAAACGGCGACATGGTTGCGTTTTTACGCAAAAAAGCCGATCCTATTGTAGACCCGTCACAATACAACGTTATGGAAACCAATTTTGCCATTCTTAAAACAATGAGCGACGAAGAAATAAAATCACTGGAAGCTTACATGATGAGCACTATTAAATAACAAAAAGCATCTCAATTGAGATGCTTTTTTTATTCTTCTTTACTTTGAACAGATCTTGCAATGGCAATTTTATATTTTTTGCCTTTCATTTTCTGATCTTGAATATCTTTTAATAGTTGTTGAATTTTAGATCTTTTTACGGCTGCGAACGATATAAAATCTTTTACTTCAATCAGTCCTAAATCGCCTTTTTCTAAATTTCCTTTTTGTGATAGAAATCCTACAATATCAATTTTGTTCAGTTTGTTTTTCTTACCACCACTAATGTACAAGGTTTCAAACATTGGCTGTTTTGGCGTTGTAGCCGATTTATCTAACTTAAAAACAGGCATTTCGTAATCAATATAATCCATTTTCTTCTCGTCTTCATGGATGATTAAATACGCAGTTCCTTCGCTTTTCATTCGGGCAGTTCTACCATTTCTGTGCGTAAATTCTTCCTCTTTAAAAGGCAAATGATAGTGAATTACATGTTTAATGTCCGGAATATCCAATCCACGTGCTGCCAAATCAGTTGTGATTAAATAAGGCACACTACCGTTTCTAAACTGAATCAACCCGCGTTCGCGTTCGTCCTGATCCATTCCCCCGTGATAATACGTTGCAACAATTCCTCTGTCGTTTAAAGTATTTGATATTCGTTCAACGGCATCTCTATGATTGCAGAAAATAATTCCGGCTTCGGAATTCAAATTACAAATTAAGTGAAACAGCGTATTTAGCTTGTCTTTTTCTTCTGAAACTACTTTTTTAACTTCTAATAAAGAAAAACTTTCTTCGTTTTTAGAAATAAAATTTAAAGTAGTTGGTTTTGATATTTTGGTGTATTTCGGAATTTCGATGGCATTGGTTGCCGATACTAAAATGCGTTTTTCCACATTCTTTAAACGAGAAATAATGAACGACATTTGTTCGTGAAAACCCAATTGTAGCGATTTGTCAAATTCATCCAGAATTAATGTTTTAATGTTTTCAGGATCGATCGATTCTCTTTCCATATGATCCATGATTCTCCCTGGAGTTCCAATTAAAACACTTGGTGGCGATGACAGATTTTTTATTTCGGTATCAATATTATGTCCGCCATAACAAATGTTGACTTTATAATTAGTGCCCATTTTTTTCCAAACTTGTTCAATCTGCAAACCTAATTCTCTTGACGGAACCAAAATCAACGCTTGAATTCCTTTTGCATCCGGATCGATCAACTGATAAAGCGGATACAGAAACGCCAGTGTTTTTCCTGAACCTGTAGGCGATAATAACAAGGTTTCGTTTTTACTTAAAATAGTTTCGTTTGCAACTAACTGCATTTCGTTTAACTCTTCAATGCCTAAATTCAGTAATATATTGGTTGATTTTGAATGATAATTCATGTGGAAATAATATTAAAATGTGTGAAAATAAAAACTTGAACCTTCAAGGTTCAAGTTCCTCTTATAATTGTTCAATCACGTAATCTTTATAAAAATCTTCAATTTCGTCGAAAATTCTTAATAACTGGTTCGGATCATCTTCTGTAACCAATCGCTGACGATGTGCTTTAAAACCGTGAATTCCTTTAAAATAATTGGTATAATGTCTGCGCATTTCTACAATTCCCAAACGTTCGCCTTTCCATTCCATAGACCAAACCAAATGATTTTTTGCAGCTTCCAATCGATCACTCATTGTAGGCGGAACCAAAATTTCGCCGGTGTTCAGGTAATGTTTAATTTCATTAAAAATCCAAGGATAGCCAATAGCAGCACGACCAATCATCATTCCATCCAAACCAAAACGTTCTTTATATTCTTTAGCTTTTTGAGGCGAATCAATATCTCCGTTTCCAAAAATCGGAATTTTAATACGCGGATTGTTATGAATGCGTTCTATATGCGTCCAATTGCTGTGCCCTTTGTACATCTGTGCGCGCGTACGTGCGTGAATAGTCAGTGCCTGTACGCCAACATCTTGTAAACGTTCAGCAACTTCATCAATATTAATCGATTCATCGTCCCAACCCAAACGTGTTTTTACCGTAACAGGCAAACTCGTTCCGCTGATAACCGCTTTTGTCAAACGAATCATTAAATCAACATCTTTTAAAACGCCGGCACCGGCACCTTTACAGACAACTTTTTTAACGGGACATCCAAAATTAATATCAACCAAATCGGGCTGAACAGTTTCCACAATCTTTGCCGAAAGCTGCATAGCTTCTTCATCGCCACCAAAAATCTGAATACCAACCGGACGTTCGTAATCAAAAATATCCAATTTCATTTTGCTCTTCATCGCATCGCGAATCAACCCTTCCGAAGAAATAAATTCAGAATACATCATATCGGCTCCGTGCATTTTGCACAAACGGCGAAACGGCGGATCGCTCACATCTTCCATAGGCGCCAGTAAAAGCGGATGTTCGGGTAATTCTATTTTTCCTATTTTAATCATTCAATGAAATTTTATGCAAAATTAGTTCTTTTTATAGATTTATTAAAGCGTTGTTCTTAATCTTAATGCAGATTAACAAATTAAGCGCATGAATTTTAGTATCTTTAGGGAAAGATTTTTAAGGTATATGTCGAATATAGATTTTATTTTTGAAGAAAAAGCTGCCGATATCGGTAATTTTTTGGTAGGCAGATTGTTGCCTTTTAGACAAAAACGCAACATTGGTCCGTTTGTTTTTATCGATCACATGGGACCGGCACACATGACTGCTGATGAAAATTTAGATGTTGCTCCGCATCCACATATTGGTTTGTCAACATTAACGTTTTTGTTTGATGGTGCCGTAGCACATAAAGATAGTTTAGGAAATGATATTGTTATTAAGCCCGGAGCTGTAAATTGGATGACTGCCGGAAAAGGAGTCGTACATTCTGAAAGAACGCCCGATTATTTAAGAACGATAGATAAAACCATGCACGGTTTACAGATTTGGATTGCTTTGCCAAAGCATTTGGAAGATATGGAACCGAATTTTGTGCATATTGAAGCTAAAGATTTACCAACTTGGAAAGAAGGCGCGGCAGATTTTAAATTGATTGCAGGTGAGTTTGAAGACAAAAAATCCGGAGTTCCCGTATACAGTAAGTTGTATATGATTGAAATAAAAGCACATGAAGATATGACCGTTAATTTACACGATAGGTTATACGGTGAAAGTGGTCTGTATATTTTAGAAGGTGAAGTTTCAACAAACGAAAGCGCTTTTGGCGAAAAACAAATTTTAATAACTAAAGATGCGCATTTATGCACGTTTGATATTAAAGCAGGATCGACTATTTATTTGTTTGGTGGCGAGCCTTTCCCTGAAGAGCGTTTTATTTATTGGAATTTTGTGTCATCATCTCGTGAAGTTATTGAAGAAGCTAAATTAAAGTGGCAGGCACAGGAATTTCCGAAAGTTCCAGGCGAAACCGATTTTGTTCCGTTACCTGTTGATTCGTTTAAGAAAGGTTAATAATGGAAAAAGTTACAGCTAAGATTGGCGCAGAAAATTACAAGACGATTATTACTTCACCAACTTCCGAATTTATTACCGATATGCCAATCGATGAAGGTGGTCAAAACCTGGGTCCAAAACCAAAAGAATTATTAGCCGCAGCTTTGGCAGGTTGCGTTGCAATGACCGTAAAAATGTACGCAAACAGAAGCAAATGGTTATTGGAAGATGTTTTTGTTGATGTAGAAATTGATACCGAAACAACTCCGGGAACTACTATTTTTACAAAGAACGTTTCTTTTACAGGCGATTTAACCGAAGAACAAATTAAAAGATTACATGTAATTGCCCAAAAATGCCCCATTAATAAAATACTTCAAAACTCAATTGTAGTAAAATAAAATCTCGGCATATTGCCGAGATTTTATTTATATAATAACTTCTATAAAATTGAATTTAAGAAGTTTTGAACTAAAATCATATCATCAGAATTAAAATCAATGTTTTTTTGACTAATGAAGTTTTTTATTTCTTTTGAATGATCGGGAAAGACTTTTTCTAAATCTTTGCTTTTCTGAATTGATGTGATATTATTATTGTATTCAACAAAATACAAAGGTTTTTTCAATTTGAATTCAGGTGATTTTTGTTCTTGATAACTATTGCTAGATACTTTGTGAATAAACTCAACGCTTTCTAATTTGTAAAGTTTAACATTAGAATCCTTAATTCCAAGAACAAGTAAATAATCTTCTTTGTCAGTTTTGTTAATTTTATATTTCTTTAGCAAATATTTTCTACCGTCTTTAAAAGTGATTTCATTGTTTTTTTCCTTGGATAGATTTATTACTTCGGTTGGAGACTTTTTATATTCAAAATAGCCGCTGTGATTGTTGTATCTTAAATCAAAATATTGAGTGCCATTGTTCACAGTTGCTTCACTAAATTGATCATTAACAAATTCAGAACCTAGTGTATTAACTTTATCAGATGAAAAATTTGAAAGTCTGAAAGACTCAATACCGCCATTAGTTTGCATAGGGACAGATACTTTTCCCGGTTGCTCTGGTAATAAAGCCTGACCAAATGTATTATTGCTGATTGAGAAAAGAAGTAATAGTACGGGAATGTTTATTAATTTCATAATGTTGTATTTAAATTGATTAGTAATTTACTAAAGATACGATTTTAATATTGTTTAAAAGAAATTAATCATTGCGATATAAAAAGTAAGTGTAAAAATAAACTATATTTGCACTTTGTAGCCTTTGGAAACTGCGTGAGGGATAGAAGCGAAAAGCCCGCAAGAATGAGGACTTGAAGCACATAGCCCGACGAAGGAGGAACGACGAACGGCACGCCCAAAGAACAATTTATTTTTTACAATTTACACCAATGAAAAATATTAGAAACTTCTGTATTATAGCCCACATCGACCACGGTAAAAGTACCTTGGCAGACCGTTTGTTGGGTGCCACACAAACCGTGACAGCTCGCGAAGAAAAAGCGCAATTGCTTGATAATATGGATCTTGAAAGAGAACGTGGTATCACAATTAAAAGTCACGCCATTCAAATGGAATATAAATACAAAGGCGAAGATTATATCTTGAATTTGATTGATACTCCGGGACACGTAGATTTTTCATACGAAGTTTCTCGATCAATTGCTGCATGCGAAGGAGCTTTGTTGATTGTTGATGCTGCGCAAAGTATTCAGGCTCAGACAATTTCGAACCTTTATTTGGCGTTAGAGAATGATTTAGAGATTATTCCCGTGTTGAATAAAGTTGATTTACCTTCTGCAAATCCGGAAGAAGTAAGCGACGATATCATTGATTTATTAGGCTGCAAGTTAGAAGATATTATTCACGCATCGGGTAAAACCGGTTTTGGTGTTGAAAATATTTTGGCTGCAATTATCGATAAAATTCCTGCTCCAAAAGGAAATGCAGACGAACCTTTACAAGCCTTAATTTTTGATTCGCACTACAATCCTTTCCGTGGAATTGAAGTTATTTTCCGTGTTTTGAACGGTGAAATTAAAAAGAATCAGAAGATCAAATTCATGGCTACAGGCAATGAATATTATGCAGATGAGGTTGGTACTTTGAAATTGAATCAGGTGCCTAAAAACGTAATTTCATCGGGTGATGTTGGTTATTTGATTTCAGGAATTAAAGAAGCAAAAGAAGTAAAAGTTGGTGATACTATTACCGACGCTGTAAATCCTACCAAAAATATGATTACAGGATTTGAAGATGTAAAACCAATGGTTTTTGCCGGAATTTATCCTGTTGA
>Ga0308158_10005157_pt1 | contig 10794 bp, 7 predicted proteins | sample PhyBR2_FD_201038 | JGI IMG/M metagenome (GOLD analysis project Ga0308158, IMG submission 201038) | Phyllosphere microbial communities from UC Gill Tract Community Farm, Albany, California, United States - DLSLB.R2 | ecosystem: Host-associated > Plants > Phyllosphere > Unclassified | place: USA...
CCGGGTACTCCGCGATGTCGTCGTCGAAGCCCGTGTAGCGGTCCGGGAGTGCGCCGGCGGGATGCGGGAAGATCGTCGCACCGTCGACGTCGGCGAGGCTGTGCAGCTTCGGATCCCCGTTCGCCTCCAGGAAGTCCTGCCAGCCCCACGCCGACAGATCCACGATCTCGCGGTGCGTGACCACGGGGAAGTCGACCTCGACGACCTCGGCGCCGGCACGTTCCAGATCCGACCTGGCCTGTTCCCAGCGAGCGATGACGGTGGCGCGGGTCTCGATGCGCTGGCCGGTGGGGCCGCCGATCCCCGGGTGCTCGGCGGTGCCCGCCTCGGGGTCGGCGTTGATGTACATGCGGGGGATCCCGATCCGCGTGCCGGAGAGGGCCGCGGCGGCATGCGCGGCCAGTGCGGGGTAGGAGTCAGGGCGGACGGCGGACGACGCGGGCAGGGTGATCCACGGCTGCGCCCGCCAGAAGTCGCCACGGGTCTCGGCGTCGTCGGCGACGATCACGTCCAGGATCTCGAGCAGGTCGGCCATGGTGCGCGCGTGCGGCACGACGACGTCCATCGTCGGCACCAGCGGCCAGTTCCCGCGCACCGAGATCACGCCGCGCGAAGGCGTGTACGCGCACAGGGCGTTGTTGGTGGCGGGACCACGGCCGCTCGACCACGTCTCCTCGCCCAGGCCGAACGCCGCGAAGCTCGCTGCCGTGGCCGTGCCGGATCCGTTCGAGGAGCCCGAGGCGAACGGCGCGGGCAGGTAGTCGGCGTTGTACGGGCTCTCGGCGCGGCCGTAGACGCCGCGCTGCATGCCGCCGTTGGCCATGGGCGGCATGTTCGTCAGGCCGAGGCAGATCGCACCGCCGGAGCGGAGCCGCTCGATCGTGAACGCGTCGCGCTGAGCCACGAGGTCGGCGAAGGCGGGGGAGCCCGCGGCGGCGGTCAGGCCGCGCACGAGGTAGCTGTCCTTGGCCGTGTACGGGATGCCGTCGAGCGGGCCGAGGGACTCGCCGCGGGCGCGCCGGGCATCGGAGGCCTCGGCCTCGGCGCGGGCCTCGGGATTGCGTACGACCACGGCGTTGAGCGCCGTGCCGGTGCCGGGACCGTCATAGGCATCGATGCGGGCGAGGTAGGCGTCGACGAGCTCGACGGCCGTGGTCTCGCCGGCCTCGAGGGCTTCGCGCAGGCGGGCGATGGGGGTCTCGACGACGTCGAACATGGGCGGATCCTTCACGGATGAGGCGGGCGGGAACGTCCGTGCCTGCGTCCCGATCCTGAGGTGAGGAGCGGGACGCACGGCGGTCAAGGACGGGAGCTGAGGGAGGGCTGCTGCTGCGTGATGCAGTGGATGCCACCGCCGCGGTCGAACAGCGGGCGGGCGTCGACCGTCGCGACGAGACGGCCCGGGTAGGCGTCGGACAGGATGTCGCGGGCACGGGCATCCGCGAGATCATCACCGAACCCGCACGCGATCACGCCATCGTTCGTGACGAGGTGGTTGACGTAGCTCCAGTCGACGAAGCCCTCCTCGTCGCGCAACGTGGACGGGGCCGGCAGATCGACGACCTCGAACGGGCGCCCTGCTGCGTCGGTCTGCGTCGCCAGGTGCGCGCGCAGCGCGGCGGACACCTCGAAGTCGGGGTGTCCCGGATCCTGCTGCGCGTGCAGGAGGATCCGTCCGGGGGACGGGATCGCCGCCACGATGTCGACGTGGCCGTTGGTGCCGAAGTCGTCGTAGTCACGGGTCAGGCCGCGGGGCAGCCACACCGCCTTGGTCGCACCGATCGCGCGCAGCATCTCGGCTTCGACGCGCTGCCTGTCCAGGTAAGGGTTGCGGCGCGGGTCGAGCTGCACGGTCTCCGTGAGCAGGACGGTGCCCTCGCCGTCGACGTGGATGCCTCCGCCCTCGTTCACCAGGGCGGAGCTGATCAGCTCGGCGCCCGCCTCCGCGGCGATGATGCGCGCGTGCTGGGCGGCGTCATGCCAGCGCGCCCACTCTGGGGCGCCCCAGCCGTTGAACACCCAGTCCACGGCGCCGAGTGCGCCGGGGCGTTCGGGGTCGACGACGAAGGTGGGGCCGGAGTCCCGCATCCAGAACTCGTCGACCGGGGCCTCGAGGATCGTCACGTCGGAGGACAGCATGCGCCGGGCGCGGGCGGTCTCGCTCGGATCCACGAGGATCGTCACCGGGGTGAACTCGGAGACGGCGTGCGCCACCGCGGTCCACGTGGCGTAGCCCTCCTCGCGGAGCGCGTCGGTGTCGCCCAGGGTCTGGCCCTCGGCGGGGAAGGCCATCCAGACGCGGTCGTGGCGGGCGGTCTCGCTCGGCATCAGCCAGGACATCGGAGCTCCTCGGATCGGGTTCTCGGCACTTATTGAACAAGTGACCAACTAGCGATACGGTATAGCCCCATGAGCACCTCGTCAACCCCGCGCCCGAAGCGGATGCCGCCTGAGCAGCGGGAGAGGGCGATCGTCGACGCCGCCGTCGCGCTCGCGCGCCACGGGGGGATCGCGCCGCTCACGGTGCGCACGATCGCAGCCGCCGCGGGCGTGACGCCCGCCCTCGTGGCGCACTACCGGCCGAGCATGGACGCGTTCATCGCCGAGGTGTTCGCGGCAGTCGTCGGCGCCGAGCGCGAAGAGGTCGTCGCCGTTGGTCGCGAGGGCGCCGGCCTGCGTGCGCGGATCACCCGCATCGTGGAGACCCTGCTCGACGGCGACCGGGACGACGTCACCCTGGTCTGGGTGCAGGCCTGGGCGGCCGGGGCGCGCAACGACGAGCTCGCCGCCCGGGTGCGGCTCGAGATGGATCGCTGGCAGCAGGACCTCGAGCGCGTCGTCGCCGAGGGCGTCGCGGCGGGGGAGATCTCCGCGGAGCAGGCGGAGGGGGCGGCGTGGCTGCTGCTCGCGACCGTGGACGGGATGAACGCGCATTCGCTCGTGAAGTGGGCGCCGGACGACCGCGGCGCGCTCGCGCGGCGCACCGTGGCGGCGGTGCTGGGCTGAGGGTTCCCCACGCGTGTTGCCGCGTTGCGCCCGATCCTGTTAGTTCCCGTCGCGATTGTTGTCGGCCGACGAGCCCGGAGGCGACATCCGTTGCGACGGGAGCGGAAGTGGGTGCGCCGGGCGGGGCGGCCCGGGGGCGGGGCGGCCCGGGGCGGCCGGATCGCGGCACGGGGCGGGACGCTCAGCCCCGCAGGATCCGGAGCGCGGCGTCCGTGCTGGTGATGGTCAGCTGCGGCGGATACAGCGACATGACCGTCACGGCGGCGTCGTGGTTGTCCGGGGTCGAACCGGCGCATGCGTCGGCGGCGATCGTCACGTGCGCCCCGGCGTCGGCCGCGGCCAGCGCCGTGGAGATCACGCAGCAGTCCGTCGAGACGCCGGCCAGCACGACGGGGGCGGATCCGCCCTCCTCAGCCCGGCGCAGAAACTGCTCGATCGCGTCCCACTTGCCGAACGTCGGCCGGTCGAGCGCGGGGTGCGGGGAGAGATCCTGCGCCTCGGGCACGAGGTCGTACAGCCGGTCATCGGCCGGCTTGTCCGCGAAGGGCCACGCCGCGAAGTAGTCGCCCCAGGAGGTGCTGCGGTCTGCGGTCGGCAGCCAGCGGGTCACCAGCACCCGGCCCGCGGCGGCTGCGGCGAGCCGGCGGATGTTCGCGAACGCGGCGGGGAACATCGGGGATCCCCAGGCCGACTCCGGCGCGGCGAAGATGTTCTGCGGGTCGATCACGACCAGCCAGGGGGCCTTCGACAGGCTCAGGGACCGGCCCGCCTCGACCGCATCCGTCATGCGAGCTCCTGGCGGCGGATCCTCCCGGCACGCGCGAACCAGGTCACCACGAAGCTCAGCACGAGAGCGAAGAAGACGCCGAGGTTCGCGTACGCCCACTCTCCGTCCTTGCCGCCGATGAGGCCGAGGAAGTAGCCCTGCCAGTTGTTCCACGGCGCCGCGTCCGCGAAGGTGTTGATCACGAAGCCCCAGCCCACCAGCGACGCGACGATCAGGGTGGTGACCGCGACGCCGTCCCACGCCCCGTAGCGTCCCCGCGGGTCGAACAGCGCCTCGTCGTCGTAGTCCTTCTTGCGGCGCAGGATGTCGGCGATCAGGATCCCGGCCCAGGACGCCATCGGCACGCCGAGCGTGATGAGGAACGACTGGAACGGGCCGATGAAGTCCTGCGCGAAGAACACCACCACGATCGTGCCGATCGTGAGGATCACGCCGTCGACCGCCGCCGCCGCGGGGCGGGGGATCCGGATGCCGAGACTCAGCAGGGTGAGCCCGGACGAATAGATGCCGAGCACGGCGCCCGAGACGAGCGTGAGGATCGCGACGATCAGGAACGGGAACAGCGCCCAGGTGGGCAGCAGGGTCGCGAGAGCGCCGATCGGATCGGCGGCGACCGCCGCGCTGAGCTTGTCGTCCGACCCCGCCAGCAGCAGCCCGAAGAACACGAGGACGATGGGAGCGACGGATCCGCCGATCGTGTTCCAGGCGACGATCTGCCCGTCCGAGGCGGTGCGCTTCTGGTAGCGCGACCAGTCCGCGGCGATGTTGATCCAGCCCAGTCCGAAGCCGGTCATCACCATGACCAGCGCGCCGATCGTCTGGGCGAGCGTGCCGTCGGGGTGCGCGAACGACTTGGTCCAGTCGATGCTGCCCACGGTGAGGATGAGGAACAGGATCGTGAACGCACCGGTCAGCCAGGTGAGCACCGACTGCAGCTTCATGATCGTGTGGTAGCCGAGCACCGAGGCGCCGACGATGAGCGCCGCCACCAGCACGGTCGCGATAAGGTGCACGGCGACATCGCCGCCGGCGCCGACCCAGCCGAGCGCGTGCAGCACCGTCGTGGTGGCCAGCACCGCGGTGATCGTGAGCGACGTCTCCCAGCCGATCGACGTCAGCCACGAGACGATGCCGGGGATCTTCTGCCCCTGCACGCCGAACGCGGCGCGGGACAGCACCATGGTCGGCGCGGATCCGCGCTTGCCGGCGATGGCGATGAGCCCGCACAGCGCGAACGACACCACGATGCCGACGATCGCCACGAGCGTGGCCTGCCACAGCGAGATCCCGAAGCCGAGCAGGAAGGATCCGTACGACATGCCGAACACCGACACGTTCGCCGCGAACCACGGCCAGAACAGGTCGCGGGGCCGCGCGATGCGCTCGGACTCGGGGACGATCTCGATGCCACGGCTCTCGATGAGCGATGCGGATCCGGCTGGGGAGGCAGCTGACATGGCTTCATCCTGGCAGGACAGGAGGCGCCGTGGGCGGATCCGGCCCGGGTTTCGAGGAGCGATGTTCGTGATCCCGTCGGCTCAGGGACGGCGAACCTCGCTCCTCGAAGCGGGACGGTGCGCGGTACGATATCGCCGACCCGTTGATCCGGCGCGGCATTCTGCTCGTCGCCGGGCGCCCGTCGGCTTCCGGGTCGGAAGGATCCTTCATGGACGCCGCGCGCATGCATGCCGCCTCGCCCGAATCCGCCGCGATCGTCGACGCCGTGCTCGACTACTCGCGCCGCCGGATGCTCGCCACCGACGTGCCCCTGGACAAGCCGCAGCCCGAGGCCGAGCTGCGGCGCCTGGTCGGCACGACCATCACGGACGAGGGCCTCGGCGGGCAGCGTGCGCTGAGCGTGTTCGAGCACATCCTCGCTCCCGCCTGCCTGACCACGAGCCACCCCAACTACCTCTCCTTCATCCCGAACGCGCCGACGGTCGCCGCCATGGCCTTCGACCTCGTGGTCTCCGCCTCCGGCCTCTACGGCGGCAGCTGGCTCGAGGGTGCGGGCGCCGTGCACGCGGAGAACGAGGTGCTGTCGTTCCTGGCCGCCGAATTCGGTCTGCCCGCCACGGCCGGCGGCGTCTTCGTCCAGGGCGGCACGATCGGCAACCTGTCCGCGCTCGCCGCGGCCCGCGACCGGGCCGGACGGCGCCTGGACGCCGCGGGCACGCCCCGGCCCGCGCGGTGGAAGCTCGTGTGCAGCCTGGAGGCGCACTCCTCGAACAAGTCGGCCGCGAAGATCATGGACGTCGACGTGATCGCGGTGCCGGCCGGTGCCGACGGCAAGCTGCACGCCGACGAGGTGCGCACCGCTCTGCAGGAGCACGGCGAGGCCGTGTTCGCCGTCGTCGCGACGGCGGGATCCACCAACTTCGGCATTCTCGACGACATCGCCGGCATCGCCGCGCTCAAGGACGAGTTCGACTTCTGGCTGCACATCGACGGCGCCTACGGACTCACCGCGATGCTCGCGCCCGAGGCGCGGGCGTGGTTCGCGGGCGTCGAGCGGTGCGACTCGCTCGTCGTGGATCCGCACAAGTGGCTGTATGCGCCGTTCGACTGCTGCGCGCTGCTGTACCGCGACCCGACCGACGGCCGCCTCGCGCACACCCAGCATGCGGAGTACCTGGACACCCTCACCGACACCGATGAGTTCAGCCCCTCGGACTACTCGATCCAGCTCACCCGGCGCCCGCGCGGACTGCCGCTGTGGTTCTCCCTGGCGACCTACGGTGTGGGCGCGTACCGCACCGCGGTCTCGGAGACGCTGACTCTCACCCGCCGGATCGCGGACGAGATCGCCTCGCGTCCCGAATTGCGCCTGGTGCGCGAGCCCGAGCTGTCCGTGGTCGTCTTCGAGCGCGAGGGCTGGAAGCGCGCCGACTACGATCGCTGGTCGGACGAGCTGCTGCAGTCGCAACGCGCGCTCGTCGTCCCGAGTTCGCACGCAGGGCGGGTCAACACGCGCTTCGCGATCCTCAACCCCCTGACGACGTTCGAGGACCTCGTCGGGATCCTGGACACGATGCGCTGAGCCTTCGTCTCGCCTTCGGCTCGCTCAGGGACCGGTGCTGTCAGTCCCTGAGCGAGCGCAGCCCGGTCGGTCCCTGAGCGAGCGCAGCGAGACGAAGGGCGGGCGCCAGGACCGGATCCGGCTCAGCCGGCGAAGAACGCCTGCGCGACCGCGGCGAGGTCGTGCAGGTCGCTCACGCCGGCGAGTTCGTTCTTCACGCCCGTCTATGCTCAGCGCATGGACGAAGCTTCCTCGCCGCGCCTTTCAGGTCGCGTGGTCCGCACATTGGAGTTGAGCGCGAGACTCGCACACGAACGATTCTGGCTCGACACGAAGCAGCGGGAGGACCTCGATCGGAGCGCATCACGGTGGGCGGACGCGGACGTGATCGCGGAACGGGCAGTCGAGGGGCCCTCGGTCGGACCTCTGCTGCTGTGGGATCAGCCCGTCGGGCAGCAGGAGGACCTTGCGGGGCTACGGCAGCGGCATCTCACGGGAAACCTCGCCGTGTGGACCCCTGCGGAACCGTTCTGCGAACGGGACGCAACCCGGGCGGACCTGCTGAGCGACGACGATTTCTGGGGCGTCGTCGAGGTCATGGCAGGGAAGTTGGGAGAGAAGGCCATCGCAGCTGCTTCCGCCGCGCTGGCTCAACACGATGAAGATTTCATCCTGCGCTGGGCCGAAACATGCGCCTCGAAGGCGCTGGCACTTGCGGTCACCCTCGAGAAACCACTTGAGGACTACGGGTTCGGCGCCCTTCACCAGTTGGGTACGGTCATCGGAAAGGGCCGGGAGGTGTTTGACGGGTTCATGCAGAACCGGGACGCATGGGACCCTCGCTGGGTGACGAATCGGTCGGGGTCGGTCTTGTTTCTCGGATCCTTCGCGCTGGATCGGAAGCTGAAGCACTCGGTGCGTGTCACGACGTCGTTCACTCCGACGCACCAGCGGATTATTGGCGGAGACACGCGACGGCGCACCGTCGCCCAGGAGAGATTCGCAGCGAAGGAGGGCTTGGGGCGTGCTGAGGTCGAGGCCGAGCTCGGACCAGACGCCGACATGGACGCAGTCGTGGACTTCCTGGAGAGCCGCGGCGGAGAGCTGTCCGCGGAGGGCCTCGCAGCCGTGCGGGGCGTAGGCCGGCCGCCACATCTTCGTGGTCTTCCCGGGCGGCTCAGCATGCGAGCCGGGCGAGCGCTGATCGCCGATGGAGGCATCCGCATGCGCATCGTTCTCGCCGATATCACCCAAGCGTCCAACGAGGGGAGGGCCGCCCTGATGCGGGACGCGCTGAACTCATTCGGCGGCGTCGTCTGCTCTGAGATAGAGATCGGCGAATTTCAGTATGCGGGGCCTCTGGACGCGGACCTCTTCGTCATCAAGCGAAGGTACCGAGGCACCCGCGAGCAGTATCTCGAGCATTACGAGCTGCGCTGAATCGTCGCCCAGCGGAACGGACCGGATCCGGCTCAGCCGGCGAAGAACGCCTTCGCGACCGCGGCGAGGTCGTGCAGGTCGCTCACGCCGGCCAGTTCGCGCGCGGAGTGCATCGACAGGATCGGGATGCCGACGTCGACCGTGCGGATCCCGAGGCGGGTCGCGGTGATCGGGCCGATCGTGGATCCGCAGGGCACGTCGTTGTTCGAGACGAACTCCTGCGTCACCACGCCGGCCGCGTCGCACCAGCGGTGCCAGGCGGCCGCGCCTACGGCGTCCGTGGCGTAGCGCTGGTTCGCGTTGATCTTCAGGATCGGACCGGATCCGAGCACCGGCTGCACGACCGGGTCGTGCTTGCCGGCGTAGTTCGGGTGCACCGAGTGGCCGACGTCGCTGGATAGGCACCACGACGCCGCGTAGGCACGATGCACCTCGACGGCATCGGCGCCCAGGCCGGCGTAGATGCGCTCCAGCACGTCCTCGAGGATGGGGCCGGCCGCGCCCGAGCGTGAACCGGAGCCGAGCTCCTCGTGGTCGAACGCAGCGAGCACGGCGATCGCGTGCGGGTCGCCGTGCGCTGCGATCTCGCCGAGTGCGACCACGCCGGCGTGCACCGAGGCGAGGTCGTCCAGGCGGCCGCTGGCGAAGAACGCCTCGTTCTTGCCGAACACCGCACCGCGGGCGCTGTCGGCGACGACGGCGTCGAAGCCCCTGATCTGCAGCGGGTCCACTCCGGCGGCGTCGGCGAGCTCGGCGAGCACGTCCGCCTCTGTCGGGTCGCCCAGTCCCCACACCGGCTGGGTCTCGGTCTGCTTGTCGAGCACGAGGCCGTTGTTGTTGACGCCGCGGTCGAGATGGACAGCGAGCTGGGGCAGCCGAAGCAGCGGTCCGGTCGCGGCGAGCACGACGCGCCCGTCGGCGAGCGCGAGCCGGCCGGCCAGGCGCAGTTCGCGGTCCAGCCACGAGTTCAGCAGCGGTCCGCCGTACACCTCGACGGCGGCCTGGAGCCAGCCCTTGGCGCCGGTGGTCGGACGGGGCTTGAGCTTGAAGCCGGGGGAGTCGGTGTGCGCGCCGAGCACGTGTGCGGGCGTCGTGGGGGTGGCGCCGGCCGGCACGACCCAGGCGATGGCCGCGCCGTCGCGCACGATGACGAAGCGGCCGCCGGCCTGCGCGGGCCAGGCCTCGGTCTCGTCGAGGCGGGTGAAGCCCTGCTCCTCGAGGCGCCGCGCGACCTCCTCGGCCGCGTGGTAGCTGGACGGTGACGCGGCGACGAAGTCCGCCAGATCCTCGACGTGCGTGCGGGCGGAAGCGGCGTGGGACATGGGGATCCTTCCGGGGCAGGAGCGCGACCGCCGAGACGGCGCAGAGCTGTATCGATCGTATCCGCCGGACGCCGACGCTCCCGTCGCAGAAGGTGCCGCTCGTATCCGCCGAGTACCGACGCTCCCGTCGCAGAAGATGTCGCTCAGCCGGCCGGGAGGCGACATCTTTTGCGACGGGAGCCGAGTGGGCAGGGCGGATCCGGGGTGGGCGACGAAGCCGGGAACCACGAAGGGAGCGCAAGAGGCCGGGCCGATGCGGGCCGCCCGAGGACGCCGGGGACGACGAAGGGAGCGAACCCTCGCGGACCGCTCCCTGCACTTCCATTCTATCGGCGAGGGTGGGGCTTGCGGCAAGGCCCCCCTGCGCAGGCAGACTGTGTGGTTTCGCCCAGGAATCGGAGGATCCGTGCGCCCTGAATCCACCCCTGAATCCACCCCTGACACGGTCGCGTCGAGCGCCACGTCGATCGCCTCGTGGTCGCCGTCGGTCTTCGCGCTGCCGCCCGGTCTGGCCCGCAAGGCGGATCCGGCCCTCATCGCCGTCGACGATGCCCACCTCGTCGCGATCCGCGATCGCCTCGCCGAGGAGATCGCCGCGCTCGAGGAGCGCCTGGGCCGGCTCCGTGCCGCGCCGGCCCGGCCGGGGCAGGAGGCGCTCGACCGCGACCTCGAGATCCACCGCTCGAGCGCGCGCCTGCAGCTGCTGCGTCGGTTCGGCGTCGATCTGTGCCTCGGGCGCATGGTCATCGCACGCGGCGCCCCCGACGCGGAGACCGCTGCCGGCACCGCGACAGGGGCCGGCCCTGCGATCGCCCCGGAGCCCGTCTACATCGGTCGCATCGGTCTGTCCGCCGCGGACGGGCGGCGCCTGCTCGTGGACTGGCGCGCGCCCGCGGCCGAGCCGTTCTTCGCGGCGACCCACGCCGATCCGCAGGGCCTGATCAGCCGCCGCCGGTACCGCTGGGCCTCGCGGCGGATCACCGACTACTGGGACGAGGTGTTCGATCCGGCCTTCTACAGCGGCGACGGGCTCGATGAGGCGGCCGCGCTGGACGACCAGTCCGCGTTCATCGCGAGCCTCGGCGCCTCGCGCTCGCCGCGGATGCGCGATGTGCTGAGCACGATCCAGGCGGACCAGGACGCGATCATCCGTGCCTCGTCACGTGCCCCTCTCGTTGTGGACGGCGGGCCGGGCACCGGCAAGACCGTGGTCGCGCTGC
>Ga0308158_10005158_pt1 | contig 10794 bp, 8 predicted proteins | sample PhyBR2_FD_201038 | JGI IMG/M metagenome (GOLD analysis project Ga0308158, IMG submission 201038) | Phyllosphere microbial communities from UC Gill Tract Community Farm, Albany, California, United States - DLSLB.R2 | ecosystem: Host-associated > Plants > Phyllosphere > Unclassified | place: USA...
TTGTAATTAACTGGACTTATTTTTGACGTAAATTTAAAGCGTAATTCTTCTAAATAAAATCCTCCAAAATATGAACTTTGACCGCACAAAAGAAAAACTGGAAATACTTGCCGATGCTGCTAAGTATGACGTTTCCTGCTCATCAAGTGGCGGAAAAAGGAAAAATAATGGAGGATTGGGCGACAGTTCTGCCAGCGGAATTTGTCATACTTATACGGAGGATGGGCGATGTGTTTCGCTTCTCAAAATCCTTTTGACCAACCATTGCATTTACGATTGCATCTACTGCGTTTCCAGAAAATCGAATGACATCAAACGCGCCGCTTTCACAGTGGAAGAAGTGGTGGATTTGACCATCAGTTTCTATCGCCGAAATTACATCGAAGGTTTGTTCCTGAGTTCCGGGATTTTCAAAGATGCGGATACAACGATGGAACGTTTGGTTCGTGTCGCAAAAAAACTGAGAAATGAACATAATTTCAATGGTTACATTCATCTCAAATCAATTCCTGGAGCAAGTGATATTCTGATGCAGGAAGCCGCACTTTATGCAGACCGACTTTCCGTAAACCTCGAAATCCCGACTGAATCTGGATTGAAACTTTTGGCGCCGGACAAAAATCGTGAAGATATGCTGCAACCGATGAGGATTGTTCAAAAAGGAATTCAGCAATACAAAGACGAGAAGAAAATCATCAAAAGTGTTCCAAAGTTCGCACCAGCAGGGCAATCTACACAAATGATTGTTGGAGCAACCAACGAAAACGATTTGCAAATCATCAAAGTTGCTGACCATTTTTACCAAAATTATGGAATGAAACGCGTGTATTATTCGGGTTATATTCCTGTGACGTCGGACAATCGCTTGCCGGCAATCACGGCGGAAGTTCCTGTTTTAAGGGAAAATCGGTTGTACCAATCCGATTGGTTGATGCGTTTCTATGGTTTCAAAGCAGATGAGATTTTAGATTCCAATATGCCGTTTCTGGATTTGGAAGTGGATCCCAAATTAAGTTGGGCGTTGCGACATCTGGACCAGTTTCCAGTCAATCTTCAAACGGCGGATTACAAAATGATTCTCAGAATTCCGGGAATAGGCGTGAAAACCGCGATGAAAATTGTCAGCTCCAGACGTTTCCAGGTTTTGAATATTGATAATTTAAAAAAGCTTGGAGCAGCTGTCAATCGTGCAAAATATTTCATCGATTTCAGTTATGGCAATCCATTTTTGAAACATTTAACCGATTTGAATTTGAGGAAATTAATAATTGGTGGAAGTCAATCCAAATTTCAAAATCAGTTTTCTCAGCAATTGACTTTGTTTTAATTAGTAAGGCTTCGACTCCGCTCAGCCTGACACCTATAATAATTGATTAGTTTACGATGTCACACTGAGCGGAGTCGAAGTGTTCACAATATATTTAAAAATGACAACCCTTCTCTACGACGGCAGTTTCGACGGACTTTTAACCGCAGTATTCGAAGTTTTTGAATATAAGTTTAAAGACATGGAAATCCGAAACAGAGAAAGATTCCAACAGGAAAATATGTTTGCCGAAATCCACGAGGTTGTGACTCAAAACGAAAAATCTGACAGAGTTTTAAAGAAACTAGAAGCAAGCATCGGAAAATCCGGAATCAAACAATTGCTAATGGTTTTCCTCTCAGAATTTTCTGAATCTGAAGATTTGATTTTTTCCGCCGTCAAGCAATCTATTAAAAGTCCGAATGACAATGTCTTGCAGAATTTCGCCAATGATGATATTCTTCAAATCTCAAAAATTTGTAAATCCGTCAGTCGGGAAAGACACCGGATGACGGCATTTGTCAGGTTTGAGAAGATGACGGACGATATTTATTTCGCCAAGATTGACCCTGATTTTGATGTTCTGCCTTTGATTCGGAAACATTTCAAAGACCGATACGCCGACCAAAAGTGGATGATTTACGATCTCAAGCGGAATTACGGATTGTTTTATGATTTGGAGAATTGTGAATTTTTCTACCCGGATTCGTCATTCACTCTGAATCAATATCAGCAGAAATTCCACGAGGAAGAAATCAATTATCAGGAACTTTGGAAAAGCTATTTTACGAAGACGAATATTAAGGAACGGAAAAATATTAAACTCCACGTCCAGCATGTTCCGAAACGTTATTGGAAATATTTGACTGAAAAGTTTTAAAGCTCTCGCAGATTTTGCAAATCGAGCAGATTAAGATGATAAAATGAATCTGCGTAATCAGCAAAATCTGCGAGAAAGTATTTTGTTAGTTAAAATTACAATTGAATAGTCGCGCCGACAACAAAATTCCGCTTCGCGGCAGGATTGTAAAACCGGTTTCCAAACGCATTGATGTCAAATCCCAACACATAATCCGTATTGTACATATTCTGAATCTGGAAAAATAAATTTATTCTTGATTTTTCAAAAACAATTGGATAACAGAATTGGATATTTGAAACCAAACTCGGTTCCGACCAGACAGAATTCGAGTCTGTCAATGGAATTTTTGAAGTCAGAAATTGAGAATAATCAACGGCTAATTTTTTGAAGAAAGTAAAATTCAGCAAACTGTTGATAGTGGTTTTCGGAACGCCGGTCAAAGCATTTCCAGAAAAGTCAGAATTTCCTTGAACATAATCTTTGAATTTAAAATCGTAAATACTTCCCGAAAATCTGAATTTGAAATGACTTAAAACAGCATTCTTCAAATCAAACCGCTTCGACTCCAACAGGAATTCCCAACCTTTCTGAACCGTATTTCCTCGATTCACAAAATATTCCTGTCCAGCTTCATTTTGTCTTCGGACAATCGCATCTTTCATTCGGAAATCAAAATAATTCAATTCCACAAAAACCGAATTTCCAAATTGTTTCCTCACACCAATTTCCTTATTCCAGCCATATTCCGGAACAAGATTGAAATTGAACTCCTGATTGGAAGAACGAATCTCCTCATTCGTCGGCGCCGAATTTCCTTTCCCAATTTTTCCTCTTACAGAAAATCCTTTATCCAAAACGTAGGTCATCCCAAAATTGGGCAACCATTGGTTTTTGAATTTCACATTTCCCGTTTCAGAAGTCGGAAAAATCTTTTCCCATTTGTAAGCATTTGAATTTAAACTGATCGAAATATCGGTAAATAACCGCTCATTAAAGTTCAGTTTCTGCGACAGAAAATAAAATCCGGAATTGTTTCTCAGCTTATCAAAGTTCTGCGGATTTCCCTCAACTCCGCGATTGTTATCAAAGTTTTTAATATAAATAGGATTGGTCGCCCCTTCGTAACCTAATCGCCATTCCGCAGAAACCTTATCCCAATTTTTTTCATAATTGAAATGTGTTCTCAACGCAAAATTACTTTCAAATCGGTTTTCAAAATTGGTGATAAAAGGATTCTCAAAATCCACATACGAACCCTGAACTAAAACAAAATGCGAAAGTCCGTCAGTCAATTTATATTGATTGGAAAGTCCGGCCAGAACCATTTTATTTCGAATTCCAGCATTCTGTTCTGTCGCTCCGGGAAGTGTTGCCGTTGCCGGCCGGGCTTGCTTTCGGTTGGCTTCCATCTGCGCCAAAGTCAATCCGCCAGGCGTTTCATAATCCAAATCGGAAAAGAGTAGCATTGCTTTCAATTCGCCTTTGTCAGAATATTTGAAATTATCCTTAATGAAAATCTGTTTCCGCTCAACCGCCGATTGTTGGCGATAAGAATCTGTTCTGTAATAATTTTGATAAACCTGGAAAAAGTGTTTCCCAAATTGCTTGGAAAAATTGATACTTTCATTAAAAGTCCCATAACTTCCCGACGAAAGATTCAAAGAAATATCATCAGCTGTCTGAGTTTTAAGCAATAATGTTCCGCCAGTCACCGCACCAAAATCACCACTTTCCGGACCTTTGTAAATCTCAATTTTGTGAATCAAATCCGGCGAAATCTGATTAAAATAGGTATTTCCCGAAGCATCAGACAAAATAAAATCATCCAAATAAACTTTCACATTCCGAACACCAAACGGCGACCGCAAAGAACTGCCGCGCACTGCAATCCGGTAACTTCCCGGCGAACGTTCTTCCATTCTCGCACCAGCAATCTGATTGATAGATTCCAGCAAACGGTCTGGCGGATTCTGAGAAAGCAAATTTTCGGAAACCACAGACACAGATTTGGTAGAAGCGATAAATGAAACCGGTTTTTTGTAAGCATCGATTTTGACTTCTGAAATCAAAGCCACAGAATCACTCTTCTGAGAAAAATAAAAAATGCTGGAAAACAAAAAGAGGAAGGAGAAATTTTTCATTATCTGAGCACAGAAATCATTGTGCCGAAAAGCAGTAACCGTTAAAAAATTCACAAAAAAACAATTCTTAACTTACATCAATGTCAGATTTGTCTCGGCACTATAAATTTGCAGTATAATTAATCAACAAAATATTAAACTTATGGCAACTAAATGGTTATTGGACCCAACTCATAGCGAAATTACTTTCAAAGTAAGACACCTGATGATCTCCAACGTGAAAGGAGAATTTACCACTTTCAACGCAGAGATCGACGCAGAAGATGATACATTCGCCAGCGCAAAAGTTTCCGCTTTCATCGATACAGATTCAATCTTCACCAACAATGCAGACAGAGATACACATTTGAAATCTGCAGAATTCTTCAATGCAGAAGCAAACCCGAAGATCACTTTTGAAGCTACTACTTTGAACGGCGATGTGACTGGAAATCTAACATTGAACGGCATTACCAAAGAAATCAGTTTGGATGTGGATTTCGGAGGAATCAATTCTGATCCTTGGGGCAACACCAAAGCAGGTTTCTCTTTCGAAGGTAAAATCAAAAGAAGCGACTTTGGATTGACTTGGAACGCAGCCCTGGAAACAGGCGGTGTGATGGTAAGCGAAGACGTGAAAATTGCAGGAGAACTGCAGTTCGTAAAACAATAATACATCATAGTATTTTTTATAGTTTGAGTTTTTTGAAGTGTGAACAAGGGCAACTTTGTTCACGCTTTTTAATTTTAATTGTAGTGATTTGGGCAGCTTTATCCGCCTTCCACTCCCGCTTTTTTGCTCGTCGTTCCTCCTCACAAAAAGAGCTCCGTTCAAGTCGGGCTGCGGTTTTCAATACAAATCAACAGTCAGCATAAAACCCAGTTTTGTCATTCCGTAGGAATCTAAACTGTTGAGATTCCTCCGGAATGACAAAATAATGTTTCAAAAATCTGTTCAATTCGCCAAATCTGCGAGAAAATAAAATACATTTTACATCAATACATTTTACTTTTTACAAAAAAATGAACCTCAACGACCTTTCCGACATCTCCGATAATTTCAGAACCACCCAAAAGATGCCCGTCCTTTTCCTGGGACACGGCTCTCCGATGAACGCTATCGAAGAAAATATTTTTGTGCAGGGTTTCCGGAATATCAGCAAAGAAATCCCAAAACCAAATGCCATCATTTGTATTTCGGCGCATTGGTTTACAAACGGAACCTTCGTCACTGCGATGGAACTTCCCAAGACCATTCACGATTTTGGAGGTTTCCCGCAAGCCTTATTTGATGTCCAATATCCCGCAAAAGGAAATCCTGAATTGGCCAAAGAAACTGCAGAATTATTATCTCCTGTTTTGGTAGAAGAAGACCACAATTGGGGATTGGATCATGGCGCGTGGTCGGTTCTTCGGCATCTTTATCCCGATGCGGATATTCCGGTCATTCAGTTGAGTATCGATTATACAAAACCGCCACAATATCACTTTGAATTAGCCAAGAAATTATCTAAACTCAGGGAAAAAGGAATCTTGATTATCGGAAGCGGAAACATCGTTCACAACCTTAGATTGATCGATTGGAAAAATATTGATACCGTTGGCGCCGGCTGGGATTGGGCGATAGAAGCCCGGGAGAAAACCAACAACTGGCTTCTGGATGGCGATTTCCAGAAACTCATTGATTATCAGAAACAGGGAACGTTCCTGCAATACGCTGTTCCGACACCCGATCATTATTTACCATTAATTTACAATCTCGGACTGAAAGATAAATCGGAAGACCTTTCGTTATTCAACGATTCTTTGATTGGTGGTTCTCTGAGTATGACTTCGATAAAGATTGGATAATTTTTTTTCTAAAATGCTCTGGCAGAGCAATCTGTTAATAGATGACATCAGATAAACAAACAAAAAGCTCCGTAGGAGCGACCTGATAATGAATTTAATTAACAGACCGCTCCTACGGAGCTTTAATATGTTGATGGATTTTTATTTTCTACTACCAGGTTATCCCTCTGGGATTTTAAATTTCTATTCAATTATTTGGTCTATGGATTTATGGCGTTTCTTTGATGACATCAATTAGAATTGGATAAATTTTTTCCAAAATGCTCCAGCGGAGAAATCTGTTAATAGATAACATCAGATAAACAAACAAAAAGCTCCGTAGGAGCGACCTGATAATCACACTCATCGTCAGACCGCTCCTACGGAGCTTTAATATGTTGATGGGACTTTTATTTTCAATTATCAGGTTATCCCTCCGAGATTTTAAATTTCTATTCAATTATTTGGTCTATGGATTTATGGCGTTTCTCTGATGACACTAATTAGAATTAGATAAATTTTTTCTAAATGCTCCAGCGGAGCAATCTGTTAATAGATAACATAATATAACCAAACAAAAAGCTCCGTAGAAGCGACCTGATAATCACACTCATCGTCAGGCTCCTGCGGAACTTTAATATGTTGATGGAGTTATTTAGTTCCCTCTGGAATTTTAAAACATAAATTGAGTTATTAAGTCAAAAAGCCAAATCCGGTATTTTGGAGCAAAAACCGTTTTTTTGCGACGTTCAAGCATTCAATTATGATAAAAAACTACTTCGTCGCGTTGGAAAACCATTCCGTTATGTCGTTCAACCACTTAGTTGAGGCGTCCAGGCAGTTAGTTGGAGCAATCAACCGCTCCGTGAATGCGTTCAACCGCTCCGTGATGGCAATCAACCGCTTCGTTGAGGCAATCAACCGCTCCGTGATGGTAATCAAGTGCAATTTTGCATTTCAATACTTTATGGGTTTATTTCAAAATTCGACATTAGAAATTTTTCCTTTTGTAAACTCTTGAAAAATCTAAAAATATCATAACTTTTGTGCCTTTTGTGGTTTAATGCATATCTCGGCGAAATCCTTTTTTATTTATTAAATTCGAAGTTCAAATATCCAAAGTGCGGTTTTTACAATTTTTAATATTCTTCTTCGGAACTTTATTTCTTTATTCGCAAATCATTTCGGGGAAGATCCAAAGGGAAAGCGGTTCAGCCATTTCCGACGTCAATGTCTATCTGGACGCGACAAAGATCTCAACAGTTTCTACGAGTGACGGAAGTTTCACGCTGGATATTCATGGCCAAAAAAGAGGCAATTTAATTTTCCAAAAAGACAGTTACGAAACCAGTATTTTTCCGGTTGACAAAGCAATCGGGAAGTCGGTAAAAGTCATTATCAATAAGGTCAGTGACATTGAAGAAGTCGTAATTGTTCCGTGCACAGAGCAGGCTTACAAAGATTTTATTAATTATTTTCTGGATCAGTTTATTGGATTTGACAGGGACGATATTAGAATTAAAAACCAACGAATGCTCAGGTTTTCTTATGATAAGAAAAACCAGTTTCTGAAAGTAAAAGCGCCGGAAACTTTGATCATCGAAAATAAAAAATTGGGTTACACGATCCAATATAACCTGATCAATTTTGACGCAGATTTTAAGGCAAAAAGTACGAGTTACCTTGGCACTTCATTCTTTAAAGAAACAAGTTTCAGAAAGGAAATTGTTCTGAACCGGATGAATGCGTATAAGGGAAGTATGATGCATTTCCTGAGAAGTCTCTACAACAACGAACTGGAAAAAGAAGGCTTTATTGTCAATCACGCCAGAAGAATTCCAAATCCTGCTTATCCAACGGAAACTGAGCTGCAGAGACTAAATGATCATTTCGAAATTGTGAAATCACAGAAAAATTCAACGCTGCCCTGGACGGTCGAGCTGGAAGACATTTCACAAAAAAAAATGAAAAATACCGAATTTGTGATGGCAATTCTCAAGATCAAAATGAAGGAATCTGAATTTACCAAAAGAAAAGATGGAAGATTATTTATTGATTTTGAAGATTTTCTTCAGGTCAATTATCAGAAATACTATTATGAAATTAAAAAAGGAGAATTCGTCAAATCTGCTGGTGTTGTGACACAGTCATCTTTCATCCATCCCGAAGCTATGGAATTCGAAATTTTCAAAGAAGGTCTTTCTTCCGAGCCGGATCAGTTGATCTTGGAAGGCGACTTTTCCCGTCAGAATATTTCGAAAATGCTGCCGTTGGATTATCAGTTTGGGAATTGATTGTAATGTTTTTATAATCGCAAAGGTGAAATTTCATTATTAATTAAAAGAAAAGCCGCAAAAGATTGACATTTGCGACTTATAAACATTAGAATTAAATAAATTATTCGCCTTTGTGATAATTCATTTAATTTACCACTAATTTCCTTTCTCTAATCAAGTCAGCAATTTTCAAAATATCCTCGCCAATCAGTCTGTCATTTTCCAATTTCGGAACTACGGAACGAATGATTGCATAGTTTTTCTCAACAATATCTGAGCAAACTGCAGGTCGTCTGAATTCCAAACCTTGTGCGCCAAACATCAATTCAATTGCCAAAATGTTTTCAAGATTTCCAAGGATCTGATTGAATTTCCGTCCCGAAATACTGCCCATGGAAACGTGATCTTCTTGTCCTAAACTTGTCGGTATAGAATCTGCGGAAGCCGGAAAACAAAGTGTTTTGTTCTCTGTCACCAATGCTGCACTCGTGTATTGCGGAATCATAAATCCGGAATTAAGACCAGAGCTTTCGACTAATAATTTCGGTAAACCGTATTTTCCTTCCAATAGAAGATAACTTCTTCTGTCTGAGATATTTCCTAATTCTGCCGCAGCTAATGCGCAATAATCCAAAGGCAAAGCCATCAACTGTCCGTGGAAATTTCCGCCGGAAATGGATTCTTCTGCACTTAAAATAATTGGATTGTCGGTGACGGAATTGAGTTCCGTATCTGCCATTTGTTTTAAATGTTCAAAGGCATTTCTGCTCGCGCCGTGAACTTGCGGCACACATCGCATAGAATAAGGATCCTGCACGCGGTCACAAAATTCGTGAGACTTCAGATTGTAGGAATCTTTCAGGAAATTTCGCATTCTTTCGGCTACTTTTCGGCTGCCGTCAAATGGACGAATGTCGTGCAACTCTTTCTTAAAAGGACTTGCGGAACCTCGGTAAGCTTCCAGACTCATTGCCGCAGTCAAATCTGCAAGATCCAGAAGATATTCGAATTTGGAAAGTCCGACAATGGCGTGAGCTAAGATAAATTGAGTTCCATTAATCAAACCCAAACCTTCTTTAGGCCCCAGTTTCAAAGGTTGAATGTTGTGCTTTTCGAGAACTATTGAGGTTTCAACCGTTTTATCATTTTCCCAAACTTTGCCAAGACCTAAAAGTGGCAAGACCAAATGTGCCAAAGGCGCCAAATCTCCCGAAGCACCGACAGAACCTTGCTCCGGAACAGCCGGAATGATATCTTTTTCCAGCATCAATATCAGACGTTCGATCACTTCCAAAGAAACACCCGAAAATCCCTTCGACAAAGCATGGATCTTGGCAATGATCATTATTTTGGAAATATTTTTATCAATTGGTTTTCCAACACCAACAGCGTGAGAAATAATCAAATTGTGCTGAAGTTGCGCCGTTTCCGATTCTGATATTTTTGTATCGCAAAGTGGTCCAAATCCTGTGTTGATACCGTAAACCGTTCGGTCAGAAGCTACAATGTCCTGAACATTCTGCTGCGATTTTATAATTTGTTCTCTTGATTTTTCACTGAGTTTTGCAAGCGATGGATTTTTTGCTATTTCCAAAACATCCTGATAGTCGAGCGTATCGATTCCGTAGATCATTGCTAAAAATTTTGCCTAAAAATACACTTTTCGAGAGGAATATTAGAAGATTTGAAAAGAAAGAAATATGTCTGTAAATCATTTATAAATTTATAGTATTGTGACCTCGTCAGTTTTTGAATTATATCTCATTTTTAAATGTCTATCCCAGTTTAAAAATTCGTCACAGCTGAAATTTAAATAATTCCCATCCCACAATTCAAATTTAATCAAGTCCATTTGAATTGGACTTTCAATGTGTTTCGTATCGCTTAATTTATCTAAGATTTTGGTGATATTATAGTAATCTGACACAAGAAAATTTCCATCATTAATTGTAGTTAAATTTATATATCCAGGTCTATAATCATATTCAATTAAATCACTATTGTTCAAATCAATAGAAAACAGGTAGTCTGAAGTTAATACTAGAACTCTCTTTGAGATTTCTGAAATTGCTACCCTCCTTCTTTCTCCGCGGAATTGTCCACACCATTGCTCGTAATTCTCATCTGTAAATCTAACAAATGTCCAGGACTGCGAATTCCACGCACTTTCAACATCGTATATCCTTTCCGAATATTCGCCAGAATCTGGTCGACTAATAATTTCTGCAGTTATAATCATTAAATCATTTTTAGAAAATCAATAATCTAACTGTTCCACATATTCCTCAATCTGCAAAGCTCTTTCCTTTACAATTTCCAGCTTTTTATTTTCTGCGATGACGTAAAATAGTGTTCCTTTTTTGACATCGAAATAATATTTATCAATCAATTTGAATTCAG
>Ga0308158_10005159_pt1 | contig 10792 bp, 14 predicted proteins | sample PhyBR2_FD_201038 | JGI IMG/M metagenome (GOLD analysis project Ga0308158, IMG submission 201038) | Phyllosphere microbial communities from UC Gill Tract Community Farm, Albany, California, United States - DLSLB.R2 | ecosystem: Host-associated > Plants > Phyllosphere > Unclassified | place: USA...
GCCGCTTGGGTGCGCTCCTGAAGACGCGTGAGGCCCGTTGTCCGAGCTCACCCGGCTGCTGGATTGATCAGACCAGCTGGTGCATTCGTATGCGAATGGCCTTCGTATCAGGAGCGAGTGCGACCGAGGCGATGAGCCATTTGGCGCCAGGTGCGGTAGCTCTGGTCGGGGTTGCAGAGGCTACGGCGGATCTCCATGGCGCAGACGATCCGCCGTTGCGGGGCAATCCGATGGGTCTGGATCCGTCATAGCGGTGCGCGGTGCTACCCACATCGTTCCCGCAGGTCTTCGCCTACCTCAACCGACCCCAACCTCACCGGGAACAACACCTAGCGCGCTCGACCGCGTCTCTCAGTCCTCCTGCTGACCGCTCCACAGTCCGCCGACGTGGCGGATATGGCGCCGCATGAGCGCTTCTGCATCCTCCCCGCGACCCGCGACGAGCAGGTCGACCAGCTCTGCGTGCTCGAGCGAGGTCGCGATCAGGGCATCCGTCTCGGCGAGCTGCACCAGACCCACCAGTCGCGTCTGCTGACGCAGCTCACGGACGGTCTCGACGAGCTTGCGGTTGCCCGTGCATTCGAGGATGCGCAGGTGGAACTCGGTGTCGGCCATCAGGTACTCGTCGAACTTCGCCCGCCTCGCGGCCTCGACGAGGCGATCGGCTATCGACCGGAGCGCCGTTTCGGTCTCGGCGTCGAGCGTGCCGGCCACCGCGCGCATGGGCGGCGCCTCGAGCAGCATGCGCACCTCGCTGAGCTCACGAAGCTCGTCGGCCGAGACCTCGGTCACCTCGAAGCCGCGATTGCGGATTGGACGCAGGAAACCCCGGCGGGCCAGGTTGAGCATCGCCTCGCGCACGGGCGTCGCACTCACCCCGAAGTCACCGGCCAGCGTCGGCACGGTGAGAACCTGGCCGGGCGGGATCTCGCCGGACACGATGCGCGCCGAGAGGTGCGCCTCGACCTGCTCACGCAGGCTCTCGGCGGGCGACAGCAGAGTCGCGAAGCCGCTCATCGGCTGTTCCGGCAGTGGGTCGTCATGCGTCATATGGTACCCACGGCCGGCGTCACCACGTGGTTGCGACGGCGGCGTGAGTCTCGAGGATGCCTTCCGTGGTGCCGGCCGGAGCCCGCCCGATGCCGCACTCGGTGGCCACGCCGAACGCCGGCACGACCTTCGATGCCGCGGCGATGCGCCGCTCGGCACCGGAGACGCCGTCTTCGCGGTGCACGAGACCCAGGTACAGCTCTGCGACCGGAGCCAGCTCAGCGAGGGGAGCGTAGAACGCGTCGTCGTCGCGCTCGATCGGCACGGGCAGGTGCAGCCAGGTGAGATCGCGCCGCGCCCCGGAGAGAACGGCGTTGGCGAAGCGAACGAGGGTTCCGGCATCGCTCGGCTCGACGAAGTGCCGCTCCCCCGCGTCGCCGTAGCAGAGGTGCACGCCCACCTCGACGTTCTCGGGCACGGCATCGACCAGCGCGACGAGTCGGGAGACCAGCCCCTCGAAGGGGTCGCCGCCCCACCACGCCTCTATCGTCCTGCCGTAACCGGACGCGCGTTCGACGATGCCGATCTCACTCGCGACGTCCCACTGCACCGCCAGGTCGTCGGCCGGGATCGCTGTCGCGATCTGCTCGAGCTCACGCAGCAGCGCGGCTGTGTAGGTCGGCTCGATGGCACCCCTGTCGTCGCCGAAGAAGAACGATCCGACCACCGCGACAGCCGTGGGCAGCGATACCTGGAAGCGGACGCCCTCGGCGATCGCACCCTCGTCGCGCAGCCGCCGGAAGATCTCGTACGACTCGATCGCCGCCTCGGCATAGCCGAGCGGCGGCAGCTGCAGAGACGACGGGTCTGCACCGTCGGCGATGCGCAGCGGGCGGGCATCGAGGTCGCGCAGCCACACCGGCTCCGCGCCGATCCGCTCGATCCCCTCCGCCTCGCCGAGCACATCGGGCTGGAACATGATCCAGTGGAAGCGGCGCCCCACTTCGCCGTCGGGGATGCGCTTGAGCCGCGGACCGAGCACCCCGGCGGCGGTGCGCATGGTCTTCTCGGCGTCGTCGTAGTTCACGCTGCCGACGAGCAGCGCGCCGTGGGGCTGAGTCATGCCTCCAGCGTAGGACGAGAGGTTTTGCCCGGCCGCGCCCGAGTCGCCGTGTGACGCCCCGGATTAGGATCGGAGTGAGACCGGATGCCCGAACGGAGAAGCGCGATGGGATTCCTCACCTCACCCGCCCTGAGTGAGACGGGCTACGTCGTGCTCGACCGCCACGATCAGGCGGCCGACCCCGCCGAGTGGCACGACCTCGAGTACGTCGGCTGGCGCTCGTCGGGCATCACCCGCTTCGCGCCGCTCGCGAGTCACGCAGGAGACGTCGAGTGCAACGGGTTCTGGAACCACACGCCTCCTCGCACCGACAAGGACGGCGTGTGGATCGCCTCGCAGGTGGCGAAGGCGCCGACGCTGCAGGCCCGTGCGCTCGAGCCGGGCGCCAACGTCGGCCGCTGCCGGGTCATCGAACTGCAGCCGAACACCTACGCCGACGCGATCTACAACCTCCACCAGGACGACAACAACCGTCTGAACACCGACGGCACCGGCTGGGTCGTGCGGGCCTGGCTCAACCTCACGGACGATCCGGACTCGCTGCTGATCCTGCGCTCAGACCGCTTCGACCCCTCCACCGAGATCCGCCTCCCGCTGCACGCGGGCTCGCGCATCATCGTCGACACGCAGCGCTTCTGGCACGCCGTCTGGCACCGCGGCCCCGAGCCGCGCTACTCCCTGATCTGCTCGTGGACCTCTGGGCCCGAGCTCGACGCGTACTTGGCCGCAGGTCATGCCGACCCGCATCCGGCATCCGTCGATCTTCCCGCCGCCCTCGTCGCCGACGCGCAGGCCGAGATGCACCGGCGGATCGAGGAGCGCCGCCAGGCTTTCGAGGCACACGGCATCGTGATGGAGCCGACCGAGTCGCTGTACAGCTGAGCTTCGCTCGACGCGGCGACGGCGGCGTGCGCCTGCCGCGGGAATGTGCGCTTCGCGCGGACGGATAGCGCGGATTCCTCCGCGGCAGGCGTACATCTCCGCGGCAGGCGTGCACCTCCGCGCGCGCACGGCCGCCGTGCGCTCAGGCGGTGAGCCGCAGCTGCCCTGCCACCTTCAGCTGCACAGTGCATTCCTCCGGCAGCTGGGAGGTGAGCACGCACTCGGCGGCGATCGGCCCGCCGGCCTGAGTCAGCACGCCCTGCATGAGCCCGAGGTGCACCTGGCACAGCATCGGCCGGTGCTCGGGCGCGCTGGCCGCGTGCGGGCACGGAGTGAGGTCGACGGTCATCCGGTTCTCGTCGACGATCGGCTCGAACCCACTCTCCTCGAGGTGCTCGACGAGGGCGTCGAGCTGATAGGTGGCCTCGCGACCCAGCTCGGATTCGGGCTCTGCCAGGATGCTGCGCATGACGTCACCGCGCCGTGCGGCGCCCGCGATCTTCTCGCGGGCGATCGGACTCGATGCCTCAGGGGCTCCTGTCGCCGCACTGTAGAGGGTGCGAGGGCGTCCCCGGGTGGTGCGGTGCTCGGTCGCCTGAATGACGTAGCCGCCCTCGATCAGCCGCTGCAGGTGCTCGCGGATCGTGTTCGCGTGCAGCCCGGTCGCATCGCAGAGCTCGCCGATCGTGCGCTCCGGTCGCTCCTGCACGAGATGCAGGATGCGCACGCGCGAGTAGCTGGAGATCGGTCCGTAGGCGACCCCGGTGATCGACATGCCTCCATGATCCCAGAGGCGCCGTTCCGCTGCACGGAGAGGGGCCGTGAATAACCCGATCGCGCGGATAGTGTGGAGAGCATGATCGCCGCCGCCGTCGTCACCGTGTCAGACAGGTCGGCCGCCGGCGTGCGCGACGACACGGCCGGTCCGGTCGCGGTCGCCGCGCTGCGGGAGGCTGGCTTCGCCTGCGACGACGCGCGGATCGTGCCCGACGGAGCGGATGCGGTGGAGCAGGCCCTTCGTGAGCTGCTCGGCACGGGCATCCGGTTCGTCGTCACCAGCGGCGGCACCGGCGTCAGCCCCCGCGATCAGACACCCGAGGGCACGGCGCGCGTGATCGAGCGGCAGCTGCCAGGAATCGCCGAGGAGCTGCGGCGCGCAGGCCTCGCCTCGACGCCCATGTCGATGCTGACCCGCGGACTCGCCGGCGTCGTCGGCGACGCCCTCATCGTCAATCTGCCCGGGTCACCCAAGGCCGTGGCCGAGGGCATGCCCATCGTGCTGTCGACGGCTGGGCACGTGCTCAGCCAGCTCCATGGAGAGGATCACCGATGACCGTCCGCCTTGCACGCATCACCGAGCAGCCGCTGTCGCTCGACGAGCACATCGCCGCCGTCGACAGCACCACAGCCGGTGCCGTCACGACGTTCGTCGGTCGCGTGCGCGACCACGATCCGGATGCCACGGATGCCGTCGTCGCCCTGGAGTACACCTCGCACCCGGATGCCGAACCCACGCTGCACCGCATCGCGGAGACTGCAGCCGAGGGGACGGATGCCCTGGTCGCGGTCAGTCACCGCATCGGCCACCTCGGCGTGGGCGAGGCCGCCGTCGCCATCGCCGTGGCGTCGTCGCATCGCGATGAGGCATTCACGGTGTGCCGCGAGGTGATCGAGGCCATCAAGCGCGACCTGCCGATCTGGAAGCGTCAGGTCGAGGCCGACGGCTCGACGGCCTGGAAGGGCATCGGCGGCTGAGCCACCGCCGGGCGCGTGTCAGCCGCCGGCGAACGGCGGCAGGACGTCGATCGTCTTGGCTTCGGCGAGCGGAAACGCGTCATCCACGCGGGCACCGTCGACCAGCACCGCGCACCGATTCAGGATGCCGGTGAGCGCCGGATGCCCTGCGAGCAGCTGCTCCTTCAGTGAACCCAGCGTCCGGGCATCCGTCTTCATGGTGTCGCTGCCCACCGCCTCCTGAGCCGCGGCGAAGAACCGCACGGTGGCCGCCATCAGGAGCCCTCCCCCGGGCGGTGCCATGACCCGCTGCGGCCGCCTTCTTTCGCGGTGATGCGCAGGTTCTCGATCGACGCCGACTTGTCGACGCCCTTGATCATGTCGATCACCGAGAGTGCCGCGACCGAGACGGCGGTGAGAGCCTCCATCTCGACGCCGGTGCGGTCAGCGGTGCGCACCGTCGCCTCGATAGCCACGCCCTCGTCTTCGATCGCGAGGTCGACGACTGCGCCGTGCACACCGATCACGTGCGCGAGCGGCAGAAGCTCGGGAGTGCGCTTGGCGGCCTGGATGCCCGCGATGCGCGACACCGCGAGCACATCGCCCTTGGGCACCGAGCCGTCGCGCAGCAGCTCGACGGTCGAAGCGGCGCAGCGCACGAAGCCCTTCGCCGTCGCCGCGCGGACGGTCGGGGTCTTCTCGGTGACGTCGACCATGCGGGCATGACCGGCGGAATCCAGGTGGGTGAAGGTCATCACAGCTCCATGACTTCGATGAGGTCGCCGGCGGAGACGCGCTCCGTCTCGGCGGGGACGATCGCGTAGGCCTCGGCTGCGCCGAGCCCCACGCTGAGGTGCGAACCGGATCCGCCGGAGGTGGCCGGGCGCATGACCGGACGGGCCGGGTCGCTGCGGTCGATCACGGCGGGGAGGTACTGGCGTCGGCCGGGCGGCGTGGCCCATCCGACGCCGGCGGGCAGCATCCGCTTCGGACGATGGATGCGGGCAGCGCCCTGCATGCGCAGCAGGGCCGGCCGCACGAACACCTCGAACGAGACCGCGGCGCTCACCGGGTTGCCCGGCAGGCCGAACATCAGCATGCCGTCGGCGGCGCCGAACCCCTGCGGCTTGCCGGGCTGCATGGCGATCTTCGCGAACTCCATGCTCTCGCCCAGGCTCTGCTTGACCACCTCGTAGGCGCCTGCGCTCACGCCGCCGGAGAAGACGATCACATCGGCGCCGAGCGCTCTCGCCTCGGCGACGGCGGCGGCGGGGCCGTCGCCCTCATCGTCGACGACGCGGCGCAGCACGACCTCGCCGCCCGCGTCTGCCGCGAGACCGGCGAGCAGGATGCCGTTCGACTCGGGGATCTGCCCGCGCTGCAGCGGGGTGCCGACCGGCACGAGCTCGGAGCCGGTCGAGACGATCGCGACCCGGGGGCGGGGCGCGACCTCGACCTGGGCGATTCCCGCGGATGCCAGTGCCGACAGCTGCCGCGGGCCGAGCAGCGTGCCCGCGGTGAGCACGACAGCCCCTTCCGCCGTGTCGACAGCGGCGCGACGGATGTGCATGCCGGCCGCTCTCGGCGCGCGCAGCACGACGGCGGTGTCGAGCGAGTCGTCGAGGCCGCCTGCCGTGTCTTCGAAGGGGATGATCGCGTCGGCGTCGGTCGGCGTGGGCGACCCGGTCATGATGCGCGCCGCCTCGCCGGGGCGGATCTCGGGGTCGAGGGCGCTGCCGGCGGGGATGTCGGCGATCACGCGAAGGGTCACCGGATGCTCGGGGTCTGCACTCTCGACGTCGGCCCAGCGCACGGCGAAGCCGTCCATCGCGGAGTTGTCGAAGGCCGGCACCGCGCTCACGGCGCGCGCGTCGGATGCCAGGACGAGTCCGCGCGCATCATCGAGCGGGACGGTGATCGACGGTCGCTGGCGCACCGGGGCGAGCACGATCTCGAGCTGCTGTTCGACGGTTCTCATGCGGCTCCTCCGGCGTTCGAATCGCTCATCTTGCCGCCGCCGGCCCCGGAATGCGGCAATTCAGGCGATTCGAAGCCGGTGGTCCAGGCATCCATTCCCCCGGCCAGCACGACGGCGTCGGCACCTGCCGCACGCAGCGCGTCGGCGGCGCGGCGGGCACGGGCGCCGACCTGACAGATGACGACGACTCGATCGATGCCGAGCGCGGCGGGGTCGGCGAGCACCTGCGCGAGCGGCACGTGCTGTGCGCCGGGGATCATGCCTGCTGCCACCTCGGCGTCTTCCCGCACGTCGAGCAGTGCGGCGCCGGCGGCGATCTCAGCCTCGAGGGCGGCGACCGCGATGTGGGGCGCGCGCTCGGGCTGCGGCGCTGGCTCGGTCGTACGCGACGGGCGCAACGGCACCTCTCCGGTCTTCGCACGCAGAGCGTCGATCACGAGCACGCGACCCAGCAGAGGGTCGCCGATTCCGGTGATGAGCTTGATCGCCTCCATCGCGAGGATCGACCCCGCCTGCAGGCACAGCGCGCCGAAGACCCCGACGGCCGCGCACGTCGGCAGCTCGCCGACGCTGCCCGCCGGGTACAGGTCGCTCAGCACCACGGCATCCGTGCCCTGCGGCGGAGCCGACCAGAAGATCGTGATCTGCGCCGCGAACTCCTGGATCACTCCCCACACCAGCGGGATGCCGAGCCGTTCGGTCGCCGCAGCGACCTCGAGACGGGTCTCGAAGGTGTCGGTGCCGTCGATGACGAGGTCAGCGCCGGCGAGCAGGTCGACGGCGTTGCCGGAGGCCAGTCGCGCCCGCTTCGCGTGCACCACCGTCTCCGGCGACAGATCGGCTGCCACCCGGATCGCACTGTCGACCTTGGGTCGGCCGACGTCGCTGCGGCGGTGCATGATCTGGCGCTGCAGGTTCGACAGCTCGACGTCGTCGTCGTCGATCACGGTGATCTCGCCGATGCCCGCCGCGGCGAGCGCGAGCACGACCGGGGCGCCGAGTCCGCCGGCGCCGACGACGGCGACGTGCGCCGCGCGCAGGCGCCGCTGGCCGATCTCGCCGAGGCCCGAGAGCACCTGATGGCGCGCCGTGCGGGCGCTCTCGGCGTCGCTCAGGGCGGCGACGGGCTCGACGAGGGGCGGAAGGGGCATGGTCTGAGGCTACGGCTCTGAGGCCGCACGTGCCAGCCGCGCGAACCGGAAATCCGCATCGTGAGAATCCGCGCAGAGAGTTCCGCATCTGCGGAGGAAAGAAAGGGAATCCCCTGGATCTGCGGATCCCTGCGCTCTAGTCTCAGGAGCATGACCTCGTACCGGATCGCCGATGCCGCTCGCCTGCTCGGCGTCAGCGACGACACCGTGCGCAGGTGGATCGACCAGCGTGCCCTGCCGGTGACCGGCGACTCTCCGACGCGCATTCCTGGCGACGCTCTCGCCGCCCACGCGCAGCGTCTCGCAGAGCCGGGTGACGAGCACGGGCCGCTCTCGAGCGCCCGCAACAGATTCACCGGGCTGGTGACGCGCGTGCAGGTCGACGGGGTGATGGCGCAGGTCGACATCCAGGCCGGGCCGCACCGGGTCGTCTCCCTGATGTCGGCCGAGGCCGTGCGCGAGCTGGCCCTCGAACCAGGATCTCTCGCCACGGCGACCATCAAGGCGACGAACGTCATCGTCGAGACCCCGCAGGGAGCGCACCCGTGAGGCGGGCGGCGGCCGGGCTGCTGCTCGGCGCACTGATCCTCACGGGATGCGCGGCGGGGTCCCCGCGCGACTCCTCCCTCCCCGGCGACGAGAAGGGTGGGTCCGCGACGTCGGGTCCAGGCCTTTCCGGCGAGGTCACCGTCTTCGCCGCCGCCTCGCTGCGCACCGCGTTCGACGACATCGCCGAGGCGTTCGAGCAGCAGCATCCGGGGGTCGACGTGAAGCCGATCGTCTACGACGGATCGAGCACCCTCGTCACGCAATTGCAGGAGGGCGCGCGCGCTGACGTGCTCGCCACCGCCGACGAGGACAGCATGCACATGCTCGTAGACGACGGCCTCGTGTCTGACCCGCGGATCTTCGCGACCAACACCCTCGTCGTGATCACCCCACCTGAGAACCCCGGCCGGGTGACGGCCCTCTCCGACCTGGCGGAGGCGGTCACCGTGCTGTGTGCGCCCGAGGTGCCGTGCGGCAAGGCGTCGTCGACGCTGCTCGACGGGGCCGGGGTCGACGTGACGCCGGCCAGCCTCGAGCAGAACGTCACGGCGGTGCTGCAGAAGGTCGCCGCAGGCGAGGCCGACGCCGGCCTCGTCTACGCGACCGATGCGCGACCGGGCGACGGGCCGTGCGATGCATCGGCCGCCGAGGTCTGCAGCTTCCGGCCCGAGAACTGGGACGATGTGGTGAACCGCTATCCGGTCGCGACTCTCGACGGCGCGAGCGCGGCGGGCGTCGCGTTCGCGGAGTTCGTGCGCGGACCCGAGGCGCAGCAGATTCTCGATGACCTCGGATTCGGGCATCCGTGACCCGCCGCGACACCGGGACCGGCACCCCGTTCACTCTGATCGCGCCGGCGGTGCTGGGGGTGGCTCTGCTGATCCTGCCGCTCGTCGCTCTCGTCGGGCGCGCCTCGTGGGCGACGCTCTGGCAGGACGTCACCTCTCCCGTCGCGCTCGATGCGCTGCGCCTGTCGGTGCTGAGCGGTCTCGGCGCGACGGCCCTCTGCCTCGTGCTGGGGCTGCCGCTCGCGCTTCTCATGGCACGGTCGGGTCCGCGGCTGTCGGCGCTGCTGCGCGCGCTGGTGGCGGTGCCGCTGGTGCTGCCGCCGATGGTCGGCGGCGTGGCCCTGCTGTTCCTGTTCGGTCGCACCAGTCCCGTCGGGCGGATGCTGTCGGATGCCTTCGACCTGACCCTGCCGTTCACCCCCGCCGCCGTCGTGCTGGCGCAGGCGTTCGTCGCGCTGCCTTTTCTCGTGCTGGCGGTGGAGGGCACGATCCGCAGCGTCGGCGGCCGCTACGAGCGCACCGCCGCAACGCTCGGGGCGCGGCCGTGGCGAGTGCTGTGGCACGTGACCCTGCCGCTCGCCGTGCCGGGGATCGTGGTCGGGGTGATCCTGTGCTTCGCGCGGGCCATCGGGGAGTTCGGCGCGACGGCGCTGTTCGCGGGCAACGCGCCGGGCGTCACCCAGACCATGCCGCTGGCGATCTACACGGCGTTCAACGGCGCGGGCACGGGACGCGAGACGGCGGTCGCGCTGTCGCTCCTGCTGCTCGCCACGGCGGTCGTCGTGCTGCTGCTGGTGCGCGCCTGGCGGCCGGGAGCGCTGAAGTGAACGCGGGGACGGCCGGCGCTCTCGACGCGCACGTCGTCGTCGCGCACGCGTCTCTCGACGTGCGGCTGTCGCTGCGCCCCGGCGAGGTGGTTGCGGTGATGGGCCCGAGCGGGGCGGGCAAGACGACGCTGCTCGACGCCCTCTCCGGACTCACGCGGCTCGATGCCGGCCACGTCGCGGTCGACGGAGTGATTCTCGCAGACGCCAACCACCACGTGCCTCCCTCCCGGCGGGCGATCGGACTGCTGGGGCAGGACCCGCTGCTCTTCCCGCACATGACCGCCGTGGGCAACATCGCGTTCGCCGCGCGTTCGGCGGGTTCGCCCCGAGCAGAGGCTGTGACGATCGCGCAGGAGTGGATGCGTCGCATCGGTCTCGCCGAGCTCGGTGACCGTCGCCCTGATCAGCTGTCCGGCGGCCAGCGCCAGAGAGTGGCCCTCGCCCGCGCTCTGGCGGCGCGCCCGCGTCTGCTGCTGCTCGACGAGCCGTTCAGCTCACTCGACGTGCAGGCTGCGGCCCAGCTTCGTGAGGTCGTGGGCGAGCACCTGAACGGCACGACGGCGGTCATCGTCTCGCACACCCTCGCCGATGCACAGTCCCTGGCGCCCCGCCTGGTGATCCTCGAGGACGGCCGCATCACCCAGGATGCGCCGCTGGGCGACGTGCTGGCGGCACCGGCCACCCCGTTCGCCGGGGCCGTCGCCGCCACCGCGTGACCTCCCAGGCGTTCCCTGAGCGAGCATCGGGAGGGGCCCGCGAAGCGGGAGGGA